>JAANMW010001819.1_pt1 | contig 20981 bp, 20 predicted proteins | sample 7279671 | NCBI WGS metagenome assembly JAANMW01 (sample SAMN14094541, study PRJNA606508) | bioreactor metagenome | isolation source: A lab-scale SPAN reactor treating ammonium-rich wastewater day 247 | place: Ireland: Galway | collected 2017-09-19
GAACTGCGCGGCGTGCGCCTGGCTCTTGCCCGAGCTGTCGGTCGCCTTCACCCAGAGCTCGTAGTAGCCGTGATACGGCAGCTTCACCTTGCGGTTCCACTTCTGCCACGCGTAGCGGTTCACCGGGGCGGCCACCTGCGCGGCCGACCAGGTCTGTCCGAAATCGGCGCTCACCTGCACCGCCGTGATCGTGTTGTCCCCGGCCCAGGCTTTGCCGCGCAGCGCGATCTCGCGCGTCTTGGCCGGGAATTTCTGCCCGTCCTTCACGTTGGTGATGAGCGAGCGCACCGGCATCGATTCGAGGATGCGCATCGTCTTGGTGTCGAACTTCGGATCGCCGGGCACGCCCGGAACCGTCGGCACGCGATACGAAGCGCCGGTCATGCCGGGGCCGTTGTGCTCCTTGTCGCGGATCCAGATGCGCTTCAGCCATTTGTGCGAGGCCGACCCGGCCCAGCCCGGCACGATGAGGCGCACCGGCCCGCCATGCATGTTGGGGATCGGCTTGCCGTTCATCTCGAATGCGATCAGCGTGTGCGCGTCCATGGCCTTGGCGAGGCGCACGCCGCGCGAGAGCGTCGGCGTTTCGGGATTGCCCGAGAGATGCACGTCCGCGCCGTAGTGCGCTGTGTACTTCGCGGAAGGCTTCAGGCCCGCCGCCTTCAGAACGTCGCCGAGTGCCACGCCGCCCCAGCGCGCGCAGCCGACGCCGCCCGTCGTCCACTGGTTTCCGCGCGCCGGCGGCTCGAAGGCCGAGCGGCCGTTGCCGCCGCACTCGAGCTGAAGCACGTAGCTGACCTTCCGAAAGCGCTTCTTGAGCTCGCCGACCGTGATCTTCAGCGGCTTGTTCACTTCGCCGTCGATGACGATCTCCCACGCGTCCGGGTCCTTGGGCGCCTCGGGCGGCGTACCGTTGTTGCGGAGATAGAATTTCTCCGTTGGCGTCACGTCGTCGTCGAGCATCCAGGCCGGCGTTTCCGCCACGAGCGGACGGTCGCCGAGCACGACGAGCTCGGCCTTGCCGTCCATCTTGAGGAGCTTCGGCTCCTTCGCGGCCTGCGCGAAAGCCTTGGCGATGAAGCCGCCCGGCATGAACTCTGCGAACGCGATCGGCGCGCCGATCATCGCGGTCATCGTGGCGAGGCCGGAGCCGGAGAGGAAGCCGCGGCGCGTGGCGCCGGTGCGGCGCTCGAAGATCAGCGCATCGGCGCGCTCGGGATCGTCGGCGTAGAGCTCGTGCAGACCGCGCTCGCGATAGAACATCGGCATGTCATCGTCCCCCTAGTGAATGTGTCGATCCTGACACTTGCGATTTTATGCAAGTATCACACGCTCCGAATCGTGGCGCAAGTCGACCCTCAATTGCAAGCGCCGCACGGATCAGGCCGTGAGCAATCCTTCATCTTTCATCCACCGGTACGAGTCCCCGAGCATCGCTTCGAGCGAAACCGGTTGGTAACCAAGCTCGCGGATCGCGCGTGCGCTGGAGAAACGCGCCTGGCCTGTGACGACATCCACGATCGACGGCGTGATTTGCGGCTCGCGGCCGGTGATCGCGGCGACGCCGGTCAACAGCCGCGCGTAGAGGCGCAGCGCCGCCGCGGGCATCGCCCGCTTCGGCACTTTCCTGCCGGTGAGCCGGCCAATGATCCGAAACACCTCCACGAACGAAGCTTCGGCGCCGGCCAATAGGTAATTCTGACCGGGTCGCCCGCGCGCGACGGCGGCGATCATCGCGTCGGCGACCGCGGCGGCATGGCAGAACGAGCCGGCGCCGGGCGGCACGCCGGGAATGGTTCCCTTCACCGTCATCTCGATCATGCGCGCCCAGTTGCGCGTGTCATAGCGCCCGATCATGTGCCCGGGATTGACGATGACCGCCGGGAAGCCCTCGCCCGCCGCCCTCTTCACCGCTGCTTCCGCCGCTGCCTTGCTCGGCCCATAGCCGAGCCCGACGGGCGCGACCTGCGGCGAGTCTTCGGTGATGAGCCCGTGCCCGTGGCCGTAGACGCTGATGGTCGAGACATGGACGAAGCGCCTGGCGCCGCGCGCGCGGGCCGCTGCGAGGACGACTTCGGTGCCGGTGACGTTGTCGCGCCACTGTTCGCCGTAGTGGCGCGACCACATCGCCGTATTGGCCGCGCAGTGAAAAACGGCGTCGGCGCCCTCCGTCATCGCGGCTTCCACGGCGGCGCGATCGGCGATGTCGCCCACCGCGCGCCGTGCGGGAAATCGCGCGAGACGCGCCGCGTCCGAACCCGCGCGATGCAGCGCCACGATCTCCCAGCCACCTGCCGCGAGACGCTCGACAAGATTGAGGCCGAGGAAGCCGGTGGCGCCGGTGACGAAGGCCAGGGGCACGATGCGCTCCGCGAACGGTGCAGACCCCCATCATAGGTCGCGCGGCGGGCGCCCCGAAAACGAAAACGGCGCCCACGAGGGCGCCGTTTTGCGCGTGCGCTGTGCGGGACGCGCTACTTCTTCTTCTCTTCCTTCTTGGCGCCGGCGGCCGGCTTGGCCTCGGCGGCGGGCTTGGCGGGCGCCGCTTCCTTCTTCGCCGCCTTGGCCTTCTCGGGCTTGTTGACCGCGCCGGTCGCCGCCGCGGCGGTGCCCATGCTTTGCGGGATGCCGAGGTTCTGGTAGCGGTTCTTGAACTTGGCGAGCTGGCCGCCCGTGTCCATCAACCGGTGCACGCCGGTCCAGGCCGGGTGCGACTTCGGGTCGATGTCGAGCTTCAGCGTGGCCCCGGGCTTGCCGTAGGTCGAGCGCGTCTTGAACGACGAGCCGTCCGTCATCACCACGTTGATCTCGTGGTAATCGGGGTGGGTGTCTTTTTTCATCCTAGGTCTCCGCGGCGGAAGGCGGGTATATAACGGCGCCCCGCCGGGCAGGCAAGGCGCCGAGACCGCGTCCCGCCCGGTGCGGCGATTCGCATTGATTAACGAGCCCGTTAGAAGCCCTTTGACCGCCTCCGCCCCGCCCAAACGCGCCGAAATTTCGCGCATTCGGCCGCTGCTCGGCTTTCTGCGCCCCTACAAGGGCAAGATCGCCGGCGCGGTGGCCGCCCTCGTGCTCTCGTCGGTGGCGATGCTGGCCTTCGGCATCGGCCTGCGCTGGCTGGTCGACAACGGCTTCCACAATGGCGGCAATGCGCTCGATTGGGCTCTCCTCGGGCTACTCGCCATCGTCACGGTGCTGGCGACCGCCACCTATTTCCGCGCCTATCTCGTCAACTGGATCGGCGAGCGCGTGGCGGCCGACATCCAGCGCGCGGTGTTCGCCAACGTGCTGCGGCTCGAGCCGGCCTACTTCGAGACGACGCCGACCGGCGAGGTTGTCTCGCGCCTCACCAACGATACGACGCTGCTCCAGACCATCCTCGGCTCCTCGGCCTCGATGGCGGCGCGCAACGTGCTGATGTTCACGGGCGCCGTGATCCTGATGGCGGTGACGAGCCCGAAGCTCACCGGCCTCGCGGCGCTGGTCGTGCCGCTCGTCGTGCTGCCGGCGATCGTGTTCGGCCGGAAGGTGCGCCGCCTCTCCCGCGCGACGCAGGATCGCATCGGCGACGTCGGCGCCAAGATCGAAGAGACGCTCTCGGGCATGCGCATCGTCCAGGCCTTCACGCAGGAGGCCGCCGAGCGCGCCCGCTTCGAGGGCCGCGTCGCCGACGCGTTCGGCGCCGCGATGCGCCGCATCCGCGCGCGCGCGCTGTTCTTCGCCTGCGTTTTCTTCGCGGTGTTCGCCGCGGTGGGCCTCGTGCTGTGGGTGGGCGGCAAGGATCTCGTGGCCGGAGACATCACGGCCGGACAGCTTACCGCGTTCCTGTTCTACGCGATCCTCGCGGCGAGCTCGATCGGCGCGCTCGCCGAGTTCCACAGCGATCTCCAGCGCGCGGCAGGCGCCGCCGAGCGCCTGCTCGAATTGCTGCAAACCGAGCCGCGCATCAAGGCGCCGGCCGCGCCCAAGCCGCTGCCCGAACCGCCGCAGGGTTCGCTCGCCTTCGAGCGCGTCTCGTTTGCCTACCCGGCGCGGCCCGACCGCTCGGCGCTGCACGATTTCTCGCTCGCGGTGCGGCCCGGCGAAACCGTGGCCCTCGTTGGCCCCTCGGGCGCCGGCAAGACCACGGTATTCCAGCTCGTTTACCGCTTCTACGATCCGCAGCAGGGCCGCGTGCTGATCGACGGCGTGGCGCTCGCCGAGGCCGATCCGGCGGCATTCCGCGCGCGGCTCGCGCTGGTGCCGCAGGAGCCCGTGATCTTCTCCGGCACCGTCGCCGAGAACATCCGCTTCGGCCGCCCCGAGGCGAGCGAGGACGAGATCCGGCGCGCCGCCGAGACCGCCGCCGCGCGCGACTTCATCGAGGCCTTGCCGGACGGCTTCTCCGCCCAGATCGGCGAAAAAGGCGTGCGCCTCTCGGGCGGACAGCGCCAGCGCATCGCGATCGCGCGTGCGATCCTGCGCAATCCCGCGATCCTGCTGCTCGACGAGGCAACGAGCGCACTCGATGCCGAGAGCGAGCGCGCGGTGCAGACCGCGCTCGACCGCGTGATGAAGGGGCGCACGACGCTGATCATCGCGCACCGGCTCGCCACCGTGCTCAAGGCCGACCGCATCGTGGTGATCGACGAGGGCCGCATCGTGGCGGAGGGCCGCCATGCCGAACTCGTGCAGCGCAACGAACTCTACGCCCGGCTCGCGCGCCTGCAGTTCGATGCCGCGCGCGCGGCGGAGTGAGTCCGCGACTCGTAGACGTATTGTACCACCCGCGGCCCTCCGCTTAGATGCTCTGCTGGATCGGCCGCTGTGCGCCCTCGATCGGTGCGCGGCTGGGCCCGGCGAAGGAAAGCGCGCATGGGCTGTCGCTGGTTTCGTAACTTCGCGGAGCGCTTCGCCCGTCGCACGAAGCGCGTGCGCTCTCGTTCGCGCGACGCGTGATGACGGCGGGGCGGACACCGAAGATGGGCGCCGGATCCGCGGTCCTATTGCGGCTCGTCACCGACACGGCGGCTACACTCTTCCCGGGATATTTCGCCGTCGTCATGGCGACCGGCGTCGTCTCGATCGCCTCCCGCCTCCTCGGCCTCGCGCCGGTCGCATGGGCTCTGTTCGCGCTCAACCTCGTATTCTACGCGGCCCTGTGGACGCTCACGATCATCAGGGCCGTGCGCCACCCGCGCCGCATCGTCGCCGATCTCGTCGATCATGCCCGCGGGCCCGGGTTTTTCACGCTCGTGGCCGGAACTTGCGTGCTGGGCACGCAATTGATCGTCGTCGCGGGCTTGCGGGCCGGCGCGCAGCTCCTCTGGGTCATCAGCCTCGTTCTGTGGTTCACGGTCATGTATGCCTTCTTCATGGCCGTCACGATCCGTCGCGAAAAGCCGGACCTCGAGACCGGCATCAACGGCGCATGGCTGCTCGCGGCGGTGGCAACGCAGTCTGCCTCGGTGCTCGGCGCGCTGATCGCGTCCGATTTCTCCAACCGCGAGGTCGTTCTGTTCACCGCGCTGTGTCTGTATTTTCTCGGCTGCCTTCTCTACCTCAGCATCATCACGCTGATCTTCTACAGACTCACCTTCATCCGACTCACGACGACCGAATTGACGCCGCCCTATTGGATCAACATGGGCGCGGTCGCGATCACCACGCTCGCCGGCTCGACCTTGATCGCCAACGCCGGCGGCTCGCCGCTGCTCGTCGAAATCGTCCCCTTTCTCAAAGGATTCACGCTGTTTTTCTGGACGGCGGCGACGTGGTGGATTCCACTTCTGCTCGCACTGATGTTCTGGCGTCACGTGGTGCGGCGGCATACCCTTCGCTACGATCCCCAGTTCTGGGGGCTCGTCTTCCCGCTCGGCATGTATACGACCGGCACGCTACGGCTCTCGCAGACCCTCGATCTCCCTTTCCTCGCCATCATTCCGAAGATTTTCATTGCCGTCGCGCTCCTTGCTTGGCTGGCAACCGCCGCTGGCTTGGCCGTCACGATCTTGCGCACCGTGCGCCAAGCTTTTTCCCCGCAGGCTCCTGCCCGAGTGCCGACTTGAAGCCGCGAAAGACTTTGATCCAGGTCAATGCGGGTGTTCGCGCCGCGGAGATCATGCCACGATGCTGTAGTCTGCAGGAGCGAATCCCATGACGGATTCTTTCGTGGTTCGATACTGGCGCGGAAACGGGCCGCTATGGCGCGCCTATTGGCTCTATGGCGTGCTCGGCAGCATGATCCTGACCGCATTCATCCTGATACCGGAGCTGAACGGCTGGTTCTCGCTGCCGATCTTGGCGACTGTGCTCGCCGCCGGCGCTGTCTACACCGCGTGGATCGTCGTTAGTATCTGGCGCTGCGCCTTCAACATCGAGAATGAGCCGCTTGGGATCGATCGCGATACATGGGCCATGCTGGCACGCTGGCTGACCGTGGCATGGGTCTGCAACGTGTTAGGCCTCTCGGCGCTACTCATGGCCAGCCACCTCGATCATTGAGAGGCGCGGCGCGAAAAAATTTTTTAGGGACCGGAACTTTTCCGATTTCGGGAATCTGATGCTGCGCAAGCCATTGTATTCGCACTGATATACGAACGATTCGGATTTTCGCAGACTTGACAGCCGGGTCCCGCTCGGCAAAGCGTCCATTCTATTCGCCATTAAGGGGCGTTGCGCGTGGGCGAACGAGCGAAAGCCGGTCCGGACCGCATCCTTGTCGTCGAGGATGAAGCCATCGTCGCGATGCTGCTTGAGGACATGCTCGCCGAGTTGGGCTACGGGGTCGTGGGCCTGGTGACGCGCCTCGACCGCGCGCTGGATCTCGCGCGCGGCGCGCCAATCGACGCCGCCGTGCTCGATGTGAACATCAACGGCAACGACACCTACGCCGTGGCCGATGCGCTGCGTGCGCGCGCGATTCCGTTCGTGTTCGCGACCGGCTACGGTACCAAGGAGTTGGCCGAGCGCTTCCGGGCCACCCCGATCACGCAGAAGCCGTTCCATCGCGACGATCTCGCGCGCGCGCTGGACGCCGCGAGGCGCCAGCGCATGCAGCGGCCATGAGTGCGCAATTCGCCGGGACCGGGCTTCCGGCGGAGCGCGAAGCCGCGTTGCCCGGCGCCCGCGATCGCCGGGACCCGCCCGCCGAGGAGCGCCACCGGCACATCGTCGAGGCGGCCGGCGTTTCGATCTGGGAAGAGGATTTCTCGATGGTCGGCGCAACGCTCGACGCGGTGCGCGCGCTGGGCGTGACCGATCTCAGGGCCCATCTCGCGGCGCATCCCGAGTTCGTGCGCTCGGCGATCGGGCTGGTGAGGATCGTTGACGTGAATCCGGCCACGCTGCGCCTCCTCGGCGCGCGCGACAAGTCGGAGCTCATGGCGTCGCTGCACCACGTGTTCCTGCCGGAGACCGAGCCGGTGTTCGCCGAGGAATTGCTGGCGATCTGGGAGGGGCGCCCGCTGCTCGAAGCCGAAACGGTGCTGCGCACGCTCCAGGGCGAGCGGCGCGACGTGCTGTTTTCGATCGCCTTCCCCGAGGCATGCGCGGGCCTCTCGAGCGTTCCCGTGACGCTGACCGACATCACCGCCCGCAAGCGTGCGGAAATCGGGCTGCGGCGGAGCGAGCGCGGTCTGCGCACGCTCTACCAGCTCACCAGCGCCGTCGGGCGCGCCGAAACGCTCGAGGAAGTTCATCGGCTGGCGCTCGACGCGCTGACCGGCGCGATCGGCGCCGACCGCGCATCCGTCCTGCTGTTCGACGAACGCGGCGTGATGCGCTTCGCAGCATGGCGCGGGCTTTCCGCCGCCTATCGCGCCGCCGCCGAAGGCCATTCGCCCTGGACCTCCGAGGAGCGCAATGCCGCTCCGATCACGGTGGCCGACGTCGCGGAGGATGCCACGCTCGGCGCGCTGCGCGAGCGCATCCTGGCCGAGGGCATCCGCGCATTGGCGTTCATCCCGCTCGGCGACGGCGGACACCTCCTCGGCAAGTTCATGGTCTATTACGACCGGCCGCATGTGTTCGCCGAGGACGAGCTGCGCCTCGCCGAGAGCATCGCCAGCCACATCGCGCACGCGATCCAGCGCCGGCGCGACGAGGCGGCGCTGCGCGAGAGCCTCGCGATCGTGCAGATCGTCAACGAAGGCACGCCGACGCTGCTCTACGCCAAGGATCGCGCCGGCCGCATGCGCATGGCGAATCCCGCGACGCTGCGCCTGCTCGGCGTCACCGCCGAACAGGCGCTCGGCCACACGGCCGCCGAATACTGGACCGACAAGGAAGCCGCCGCCCGCGTGATGGCGAACGACCGCGAACTGATGGAGCGCGGCGTCGCCCTCACGTTCGAAGAGAAGATCATGCTGGCCGACGGGCCCCATGTCTTCCTCTCGACGAAGACGCCGCAGCGCGATTCGAGCGGCGCCGTGATCGGCCTCGTCGGCGCGTCCATCGACATCACGGACCGGAAGCGCGCCGAGGAGCGCCAGAAGCTGCTGATCCGGGAGCTCAATCACCGGGTCAAGAACACGCTGGCGACCGTGCAGTCGATCGCCGCGCAGACCTTGCGCGGCACGGACGGCGATCTTCGGGCCCGCCGCGACTTCGAAGCGCGGCTGCTGGCGCTTTCGAACGCGCACAACGTGCTCACGCGCGAAAGCTGGGATGGGGCGGCGATCGACGAGATCGTCGCGACCGCGCTGGCGCCGCACCGCGCGGCGGGCGACGACCGCTTCTCGGTCGAGGGGCCTGCGCTCAGGCTCGCCCCCAAGGCTGCGCTCGCGCTTGCCATGGCGCTGCACGAGCTTGCCACCAACGCCGCCAAGTATGGCGCGCTTTCCGCGCGCGCCGGGCGCGTGCGGGTCGCATGGAGCATCGGTGCCGACGGCGCGGAGGCGCGGTTCCGCCTGCGCTGGCATGAAAGCGATGGCCCGCCGGTCGTCTCTCCGCAGCGCAAGGGATTCGGTTCGCGGCTGATTGAACGCGGATTGAGCCTCGAACTCGGCGGGCGCGCGGCGATCGAATTTCTCCCGGCCGGGCTGAGCTACACGATCGATGCACCGCTTGCGCACCTCGCCTGGAACCCCGCGGACACGGCCACCTGACCGAAAAATATCGCCCGGTCCATGGAACTTTTTCCGAGTTACGCATGCCATTTCTAACAAATATTTGATATTATTGAAGAAATGAGGACGGCAGTTTCGCACAATCTTGACTTGGCGCGGCCATCAGTCCACTTTGACGCATCAATCTCCGCGACCCGATCCTTGCCGACGCGCCCCCGCGGCGTCATCGCCCAAGTTCTTCGCTACCGGGATTGGCTCCCTTCGCCATGCGGGCTCAAGCATGGCATTTCGCAACCAACCCGGGAGGCCAAGATGGCCAGCGGTACTGTCAAGTGGTTCAATCCGACGAAGGGCTACGGCTTCATTCAGCCGAGCGACGGCGGTAAGGACGTTTTCGTGCATATCAGCGCCGTCGAGCGCGCCGGTCTCAACACGCTGAACGAGGGCCAGAAGGTCTCGTTCGAGCTGCAGACGGAGCGCGGCAAGACGTCGGCGACGAACCTCAAGGTCGGTTGATCCGGCCGAACGGTGGAACGGGGCCGCCCTCTGGGGCGGCCCCGTTTGCTTTTGTAAGGCGCATCAAGCACGGCCTCCGGCCTGAGATGCGATGATGCGGCCATTGCGTAACCGCCGCCCGATGCGGCAAACGCCGCTCATTTGCGCGTATCTCCGACCGCGCGTTTCAATGCCGCGCGCGCCAGCAATCGCGTCGAATCAAGCGTTGGCAGCGGCGAATTCGCGTCAGAGACGATCAACGGAATCTCGGTGCAGCCGAGGATCACGCCGTCGCAGCCCGCGCCCTTCATGCGCGCGATCACGCTCTGGAACGTCGCGATGCCCTCCGCCTTGAAGACGCCATTCACCAGTTCGTCCATGATGATGCGGCTGCATTCTTCGCGCTCGGCCGCGGTGGGCCGCACGACATCGATACCCTGCGCCGCGAGCTTTGCCGGATAGACGTCGCTCGCGACCAGCCAGCGGGTGCCTGTGAGGCCAAGGCGCCGGAAGCCCCGCGCCTTCGCCTCGGCGGCCACCACTTCGGCAATGTGCAGCCAGGGCAGCGGAGAACGCGGCAGCACGTGCGGCAGCGCCTGGTGGATCGTGTTGTCCGGGCAGATCAGGAAATCGGCCCCCACGCGCGCGAGCTTCTCCGCCGAGCGCAGCATGAGATCGCCGACGCCCTTCCAGTCGTCGCGGTCGAGAAACACGACGTAATCGGCGAGCGAAGGCGTGTGCATCGTGATCTCGGGATGACCGTGCGGGCCGAGCAACGCGGCGCCCTCCGCGCAGAGCGTGCGGTAGCAGAGCGCGGCGCCTTCCGCCGAACAGGCGACGATGCCGATATGCTCGGTCATCGATGTCACTCGTCCTCTTCGAGCGGGCCCGCGTCGCGGACGCGGTGCTTGACGAAGATCAGATGAAGCAGCGCGAGCGGCCAGAACGCCACGCTGAACAGCAGCCACGGCCAGAACGGCCGCCCGCGCAGCGCCGCGATCACGGCGATGACGACGCCGAGAACGGCCCAAACGATGCCCACGAGGATGATGTCGGCGCTGGCCATGGCTTTCCTCGCGCGCAATCTACGCGAGAATTCGCGCCGTGTCTCGCCGTCAGAACCCGGTGAGCGGTTAACGTTCCGTCAGCTTCAGTTCGATGCGGCGGTTCTTGCCGAACGATTCCTCGCCCTCCCCGGGCTCGAGCGGCTGGAATTCGCCGAAGCCGGCGGCGACGAGGCGGTTGGCCGGAACGCCCTCGGCCATCAGCAGCTTCACGACCGCGATTGCGCGCGCGCTCGACAGCTCCCAGTTCGACGGGAAACGCGCGCTCACGATCGGGCGGCGGTCGGTGTGGCCGTCGACGCGCAGCACCCAATTGAGATCGCGCGGCACCTTGGCCGAGATCTCCTTGAGCGTCCGCGCCAGCTTCGCGAGCTGCTCGCGGCCCGCCGGATTGATCTCGTCCGAGCCCACGGGAAACAAGACCTCCGACTGGAACACGAAGCGGTCCCCGACCACGCGGATATCGGGCCGGTCGCCGAGGATTTCGCGCAGGCGCCCGAAGAATTCCGAACGGTAGCGCTGCAACTCCTGCACTTGGCTGGCCAGCGCGAGATTCAGGCGCCGGCCGAGATCCTCGATCTCTACTTTCTGCGTCGCCGACTTGGCCTCGGCCACCTTCAGCGCCTCCTCGATCGCGCCGAGCTGCGTGCGCAATGCGGCCATCTGGCGGTTCAGCAGCGCGATCTCCGCGGCCTGCGTATCGGTCAGTCGTTTTTGGTCGCCCGTCGCCTTCTCCTCGACGAGGAGCGCCGCCTGGAGCCGGTCGCGTTCGCGGCGCAACGCATCGAGGTCGCGCTCGAGCTGGGCGAGGCGCTGCTCGACGCTCTGCTTCTCGGCGGCAACGCGCTTGCCGGCGTCTTCCTCGGCGCGGCGGCGCGCCTCGAGCGCTTCGAGCCGGCGCTCGAGATCGGTCTTTTCGCCGGCGATCCGCGTCTTTTCGGCCTCTTCCGCGCGCCGCTGGGTTTCGAGAGCCGCGATGCGCCGCTCAAGATCGGACTTGTCGCCGGCCAGGCGCCGCTTTTCCGCCTCCTCGGCGCCGCGCTGTGCCTCGAGCGCTTCGAGCCGGCGCTCGAGTTCGCTCTTCTCGGCCGCGCTGCGCGAGCGGTCGGCCTCGGCCGCTCGGCGGTCGTCTGCGCCCTGGCGCTCGAGTGCCGCGATGCGCGCGAGCGCCGCCAGCTTCTCGCGGTCGAGGCCGGTGACGCGCGCGATGAGATCGGTCTTCTCCCTGTCGAGCGTGGCGATGCGCCGCTCGGCGTCGGTTTTTTGGCTTTGCAGCGTGCTCTTCTCGCTTTCCAGCGCCGCGATCTTTCGCTCGGCTTCGGTTTTCTGACTTTGGAGCGCGCTTTTCTCTGTTTCGAGACCGGCGATGCGGCGCTCTGCATCGGCTTTTTCCGCTTCGAGCGCATTCTTGTCGCGTTCGAGGCCAGCCACGCGGCTTTGCAGCGATGTGCGCTCGCGCTCCAAGGCCTCGCGCTGCGCCGTCGTCGCGCTCAATCGGTCGCGCAGCCCGGCGATGTCGTGGCGCGCCTGCTCCATCAGCGCGGTTTCCTCGGCGAGCTGCTTCGTGAGCTGTTCCCGCTGCGACGAGAGCTGCGTGATCGTCTTGTCGCGCCCGGTCAGCACGTCACCCAGGAACACCTGCATGGCCGTGAACACGGTCAGCACGAACAGCAGCATGATCAGCAGCGTCGTGAGCGCGTCGACGAAGCCGGGCCAGATGTTGAAGCCTTCGCGGACTCGAACGCGGCCGGGCATGGGCGCCTACGCCTTCGGCTTGAGGCGCTGCTCGACCTCGCGGCGCTCGCGCTGCCCGGCGAGCGTTGCGATCGCCTGCGCGAGGATCTCGGTCTCGGAGCGCATCTCGCGGATCATCTCCTGGCGTCCGACCGCGTTGTCCTTCGACATTTGGTCGAGATAGGGGCGCATTTGCAGCTGAACTTCGGCGATTCGCGTGGCGAGGTTCTTGAACTCGGTGCGCAGCGCCGTCACCAGCTCCTGGCGGCCGAACGACTGCTCCTCCGAGAGGCGGCCCAGGATCGGCTTCAGCTCGATCTGCGTGTCGGCGAGGCGCGCCAGCAGCGCCTGCTGCGTGTGGAGCTGCTCGACGAGCAGGCCCAGCCGCTCGCCGAGTGCGCCCACGCTCTCGGCGGACTTCGCGCGCTCGGCCTCGCCGCGCACCATCGTCTGCGAAAGCTCGTCCATCGTGGTCGCGGTGTGCTCGAGCAGCGCCTGGAGGTAGCTCGACACCGATTCGAACGAATCGCCCGAACTGTCGGTCGGCAGCGCGCTGATGCGCGTCATGCCCGAGAGCCAGTCCTCGAGATCGGTGTAGAAGCGGTTCTGCGCCTGCGCCGCCTGAAGATCGAGGAAGCCCAAGATCAGCGAGCCGCCGAGGCCGAATAGCGACGTGCTGAACGCGACGCCGGCGCCCTTCAAGGTGTCGTAGAGCCCTGATTTGAATCGCTCGAGCACCTTTCCGACGTCTTCGCCGGTGCCGACCGAGAGATTGCCGATGACCTTCACCACGGCATCGACCGTCTCGAGCAAGCCCCAGAACGTGCCGAGCAGGCCGAGGAAGACGAGCAGCGCGATCATGTAGCGCGAGATTTCGCGCCCTTCGTCGAGGCGGATGCCGATGCCGTCGAGCAGCGTGCGCATCGTGCCGGCAGTGAGGCGCAGGCGCCGCCCCTCGCGCTCGCCGAGCATCTTCGCCATCGGCGCGAGGAACCGCGGGCCCCTGCCCGGCAGCGCGCGGTTCTTCGTGTAATTCTCGATCCAGCTCACCTCCGGCCACAGCACCAGAACCTGGCGGAGCGTGTAGAGGATTCCTATCGCAAGAATGCCGATGATGAGCCCGTTCAGGAACGGGTTGGCCTGGAAGAACTTCTCCAGCTCGCCGCGGATGAGGAACAGCCCCCCGGCGACGACGACGAGGAACGCCAGCATGCGAATGAGATAGCGGCCGGGTCGGGTCATCGCTCGGTCGGTTGGGGAATGAAGGCCGGATCGCGGGTGGGCTCGATCCTAGTGCATCTTTCCGCGGCGCGCCATGGAACGATGGCGCCGTAACGACTTCGTAACCTTGACTAGCCCTTGGCCGCCGACGCGATCAGGCGCGCGAGCGGCCTGTGCAACGCGCCGTTCGCCGCGAGGATTTCGCCTTTCGCGAGCATCGCTTCGCCGCCGTCCATGTCGGTCACGGCGCCGCCCGCCTCGCGCACGAGCAGGATGCCGGCCGCGATATCCCACGGATACAGGCCATACTCCCAATAGCCGTCGAAGCGCCCGGCCGCGACCCAGGCGAGATCCAGCGCGGCGGCGCCGAAGCGGCGGATACCGGCCACTTCGGGCACGACCGCCGCCAGCGTGTCCATGTAGCGCGGGTGCTTCTCCTTGCCCTTCCACGGCATCCCGGTCGCGATCAGCGAATCGCCGAGGTTCTGGCGCGCCGACACGCGCAGGCGGCGGCGATTGTGATACGCGCCCATGCCCTTTTCGGCCCAGAACAGCTCGTCGCCGATCGGCAGATAGACGATTCCGGCGACGATCTCGCCGCGGCGCCAATGCGCGATCGTGAGGCAGAAATGCGGGATGCCGTGCAGGAAGTTCGTGGTGCCGTCGATGGGATCGGCGATCCACACGTCTTCCTTGTCGGCCGGGATGCTGCCGCCCTTTTCTTCGGTGACGAGGCCCCAGCCCGGCCGCGCCTTGCTCAGCTCCTCGCGCAGGATCTTCTCGACGCGCAGGTCGGCGGCGCTGACGAAATCGGACGGTCCCTTCTTCGAGACCTGCAGGTGCTCGATTTCGCCGAAGTCGCGGATGAGGCCGCGCGACGCCTTGCGCGCCGCGGCTTCCATGACGTTGATGACGGGGGACTTGAGGGCCATTTCGCCCGGCTTTCGCCGGTCAGCCCTTGAAACGCTCGACGTATTCGCCGGTCTCGGTGTTCACGACCACCTTGATGCCCGACTCGATGTGCGGCGGCACCATGATGCGCCGACCGTTCTCGAGCTTCGCGGGCTTGTACGAAGAGGCCGCGGTCTGGCCCTTCACGACCGGATCGGCCTCGACGAGCTCCATCACGACGGTCTGCGGCAAGTGCACGGCGACGGGATTGCCCTCGACGTAGTCGATCGTGACCTCCATGTTGTCCTGGAGGAAATCGGCCTGGTCGCCCACCGTCTCGCGCGTGAGGTTGAACTGCTCGTAGGATTCCTGCTCCATGAAGGTGAGCATGTCGCCGTCGGCGAACAGGTAGTTTGCGGTTTTCTGGTCGGTCGTGAGCTTCTCGACCGTGTCCGCCGTCCGCCAGCGCTGGTTGGTCTTCACCCCGGTCTTGATGTCGCGCATGTCGACCTGGATGAACGCACCGCCCTTGCCGGGCGTGATGAGCTGGATCTTGAGCACCCCGAATTGCTTGCCTTCGTGCTCGATGACATTGCCGGGGCGAATCTGGTTTGCGCCGATCTTCATGGTGTACTGCGGATTGTTGGGAAGGGCCGGATTGGCGGCGGTTTCTAGCAAGGGGATACCGGCGGCGCAACGCCCCGGCGGCGCGGCAATGCGCGCCTACGAGCCCCCGTTCGGCGGATAGCGATGCCGCGTGCCGCCGGGATCCTCAACGATCCAGCCGCCCTCTTTCTCCTCGGCGTAGGCGGGGCCGACCGGCACCTTGCCATGCCCGCCCGGCACGTCGAGCACGTAGGTGGGCTGGGCCAAGCCCGAAAGCCGCCCGCGCAGTTCGCGCATCAGCGCCCGCCCGGCCGCGAGATCGGTGCGGAAATGCGCCGTGCCGGGCGCGAGATCGGGGTGGTGCAGGTAGTAGGGCTTGATGCGCGCGGCCACGAGGGCGCGGAACAAGGCTTCGAGCGTTTCCGCGTTGTCGTTGACTCCCCTCAGCAGAACCGATTGAGAGAGAACAGCCACGCCCGCCTTGACGAGCCGTAGGACGGCGGCGGCGAGCGGCTTCGTGACTTCGCGCGGATGGTTGCAGTGCAGGACGACATACACGGCCTTGTCGGAGCGCAGCGCCTTGGCGAGCGCCGGCGTGATCACGCCGGGTTGCGCGACCGGCGCGCGTGTATGGAGGCGGATCACCTTGACATGCGGGATCGCGCCGAGCGCCGCGACGAGCGCGCCGAGTTTGGCCGGCGCCAGCACGAGCGGGTCGCCGCCGGTGAGGATCACTTCGAATATCTCGGGATGGCCGCGGATATAGCCGAGCGCCGCCGCGGTCTCGGCGCGTGTCAGCGCCTCGCTGCCCGGACCGACTTTCTCGCGCCGGAAGCAGAAGCGGCAATAGACCGGGCACACATGCACCGGGGTCAGCAGCACACGGTCGGGATAGCGGTGCACGATGCCCTTGATCGGGCTCTTGGCCGCATCTCCGATCGGATCGGCGCGCTCTTCGGGCGCGCGCTCCAGCTCGCGTGCATCGGGCAGGAATTGCCGGGCGACCGGGTCGGCGGGATCGGCCGGATCGATGAGGCCGGCGAGATCGGGCGTCAACGCCACGGCGTAGCGCGCGGCGACACGTTCCAGATCTGCACGCCGCGCGGGCGCGACGAGGCCGGCGGTCGCGAGGTCGCCGACGCTGCGCAACGGGCGCGCCACGTGTTTCCTGCCCTTTCCCATGACGCGCGATATAGCCCTGCCGCGCGAGGTTCGGAAGCATGACGTGGTGGGACCGCGACCATTTCGCCCGCCGCCGCCCGCGCCTGATCGCGCGCAACGCCGTGCTGGCCGCGATCCGCCGCTGGTTCGCCGAACAGGGCTTCGTCGAGGTCGAGACGCCGGCCTTGCAGGTTTCGCCGGGCATGGAAGTGCATCTCAAGGCGTTCGCGACCGAGGCCGAGGAGCCGTTCGGCCTGGCGCGACGCAGGCTCTATCTCCACACGTCGCCCGAGTTCGCGATGAAGAAGCTGCTGGCCGCCGGTGAGCCGCGCCTCTTCCAGTTCGCGCGCGTTTATCGCAACGGCGAACGCGCGCCGACGCACCATCCCGAATTCACGATGCTCGAATGGTACCGCGCGAACGCCGATTGGACCGCGCTCGCCGGCGACTGCGAAGGCATCCTTGCAGCCGCGCTCGCGGCCGTACCGCCGGAGCTCTCGCACGGCGCGCTGCGCTGGCGCGGCGCGGCGGCCGATCCTTCGGCGCCGTTCGAGCGCATCTCCGTCGCCGACGCCTTCGCGCGCCATGCCGGGATCGACCTGCATGCAACCGCGCCTGACCCGCAGCGCCCCGATGCGGCGGTGCTGGCCGCCGCGGCGCGGCGCATCGGCATCGCGACGCAGCCGCACGACACTTGGGAAGACGTGTTCTTCAAGATCTTCCTCGACCGCGTGGAGCCAAAGCTCGGCTTCGGGCGCCCGGCGATCCTGCATTCGTATCCCGCCTCGATGGCCGCGCTCGCGCGCATCGACCGCGCCGATCCACGCGTGGCCGAGCGGTGCGAGCTGTTCGTCGCCGGTCTCGAGCTTGCCAACGGCTTCGGCGAATTGACCGACGCCGCCGAACAGCGCCGCCGCTTCGAGGCCGACATGGCGAAGAAGCAGACGCTCTACGGCGAGCGATTTCCGATCGATGAAGACTTCCTGGCAGCCGTCGCCGCGATGCCCGATGCCGCCGGCATGGCGCTCGGTTTCGACCGCCTGATGATGTGCGCCACCGGCGCCGAGCGCATCGAAGACGTGCTCTGGGCGCCGGTGGCTTGACGGCGTACCGGGAGCCGATTGACAGGCGGGGTCGATCATCGGAAGCATGCGCGCGAAGATTGCACCGAACGGACGGGCGCATGGGCTGGAATCAACAGTACTACGACACGCTCTCATTTTACTTCTGGGAGCCACAACATATCGGCCGAAGGCGCAATCCCAGTTCGAGGATTCGCAACGAGAGCGACGTAGTGACAAGGCTTCGCTCGCTCGAAGTCGCGCTCAATCATCAGATGGAGCTGTTCTTTCGGCTCGCTCCGAACAGCTTCGCCAATCGCTTTCTCGCCACTGCATTTGGCGCGCCCATTTACGACAAGTACGAGGTTGCGGGCCGTGAGCTGCGTAACCAGCTCAATGACGAGGGCATGCTTCAGCCCGATATCGTTCTCCAGGGAAACGCAAACGTCGTGGCGATCGAACTCAAGATCGGCGCCAAGAGCAGCCTTGCTCAGCTGATAAAGTACATGACGTTTTTCGTCACCGCCGGGCGCGATCGGGCGCCATCGATGTTGTTCATGGGTCCCGGTGCCTTCGCCGATATTTGGCCAGAGCGATTCCAGGATGCGGGCGAGGTCTGGCGGGCAGCGCGCGAATTCGATCGCTTGCTGCTCGCGCCGTCTTGGCGCGCGAAGTACGATGCGCAGCGCGCGCGGATCGCGGACGTCATTCCACGGACGAAGTTGGCATTCATGAGCTACCAAACGTTCCACGACGAGATCGCGCAGGAACGGTTGGCGGCTGGCTGCGTGCACGAAACCTATTCCCGTTTATTGGACGGCATGGCGAAGGAACTCATAGAGCGCAAACTCGCAAAGGGTACCGCAACCGCCGCTGTCGCGACCATTGTTTCCTAGCCGGGTGGCAGGTTAGCCGCCCGCCGCCTGTTTTGCCGTAACACCGCGATGCTTTGCCGATCGGCGCGAAACGGCTGACGATCCCGTGATCCGGTGAAGCACGTCACAGTGCAGCCCAACTTTTTCGTCTACATCTCGGCCGCCATCGGGTGCGCCGGAATCCGCCGGCCATCCGCGTATGGACACCAGGGACAGGGCATTCGTCGCCGCTCGCGGCGGGGGCTGCCTCTTGGAGACGGCGATGAGCGACGAACTGAACGACCCGCTCTTCGAGCGGCTCGGCCCTCTTGTCTTGCGCCTACTGGCTCTCATATCGATGGCGCTGATCGCCGTGCCGATCGGCCTCGTCGCCGTGCTGCCGTTTTTCGGCTGACGCGCGTCAGCGCGCCTTGGCGCGCGTGGCCAGCAGGAGCCCGCCCACGATAAGCGCCGCGCCTGCGATGTGGAACAGCCGGATCTCCTCGCCGAGCAGCGTGACGGCCAGCGCGGCGGCGAACACCGGAATGAGATACTGGAACAAGGTGGCGCGCGCGGCGCCCGCCCGGCTCACGCCGAAATTCCAGCATGCATACGCGCCGATCGACGGAAACAGGCCGAGATAGACGATCGTGAGCCAGCCGATCGTGTCGGGCGACGGCGCCGGCGCGCCGAGCGCGTATTCGAGCGCCGTCGTCGCGATCGGCAGCGGCAGCGACAGCACCATCGTGGTGAATAGGAACACCATCGGTGGAAGCTGGATGCGCCAGTGGCGCAGCAGGACCGTGTAGACCGCCCACAGCAGCACGGCGAGCATGACGATCGCATCGCCGGCATTGACCTGCATCGCCGCAAACGTTTCGAGCGAGCCGCGCGCGATGATGACGACGACGCCGACGATCGACACGGCGACGCCCGCCACTTCCGCCCTCGTAATTCGCTCGCCGAAGCCCAGCGCCGACATGATCAGGATGAACACGGGCGCGGCCGTGTTGAGCAGCGAGCCGTTGATCGAGGTCGTGAACGATAGTCCGGTGTATGAGAGCGAACTGAATCCGGTGACGCCGATCGCGCCGAGGATGGCGAGGCGCTTCCACTCGCCGCGCACCTTCGCCCAGACGCGCAGCGTGGGCGCGATCGCGAACGGCGCGAGGAACAGCGCCGCCGAGCCCCAACGCAGCAGGCTCAGCGTCTGCGGCGGAAACTGGTTCTGAATCCAGCGCGCCAGCACCCAGTTGCCGCCCCAGAACAGCGCAGCCGCCGCCAGCGCCAGATAGGCCGGCGCCATCGCGTGGCCGGCGGCCCCGGCTGCGGCCGTCTGGCTGGGGCTGGCCATGCGCTCAGTAAACGACGACCGTGCGGATCGACGAGCCCTCGTGCATCAGGTCGAAGCCCTCGTTGATGCGTTCGAGCGGCAGCGTGTGCGTGATCAGATCGTCGATGTTGATCTTCCCATCCATGTACCAATCGACGATCCTCGGCACCTGCGTGCGCCCTTTGACGCCGCCGAACGCGGTGCCTTTCCAGACGCGGCCGGTGACGAGCTGGAACGGCCGCGTCGAGATCTCTTGCCCCGCGCCGGCCACGCCGATGATGACGCTGACGCCCCAGCCGCGGTGGCAGCATTCGAGCGCCTGGCGCATCGTCTTCACGTTGCCGATGCACTCGAAGCTGTAGTCGGCGCCGCCCTTCGTCAGCTCGACGAGGTGCGGCACGAGATCGCCCTTCACGTCTTTCGGATTGACGAAATGCGTCATGCCGAATTTCTTCGCGAGCTCGGCCTTCTTCGGATTGAGATCGACGCCGACGATCATGTCGGCCCCGGCCATGCGCGCGCCCTGGATCACGTTGAGGCCGATCCCGCCGAGCCCGAACACGACGACGTTGGCGCCCGGCTCGACCTTGGCCGTGTAGATCACCGCGCCGATGCCGGTGGAGACGCCGCAGCCGATGTAGCAGATCTTGTCGAACGGCGCGTCTTCGCGAACCTTCGCGAGCGCGATCTCGGGCAGCACCGTGTAGTTCGCGAAGGTGGACGTGCCCATGTAATGGAACACCGGCTTGCCGCCGAGCGAGAAGCGGCTCGTGCCGTCGGGCATCAGGCCCTTGCCCTGCGTGGCCCGAATCGAGGTGCAGAGATTCGTCTTGCCCGAGAGGCAGGATTTGCACTGCCGGCATTCGGGCGTGTAGAGCGGAATGACGTGATCGCCCTTCTTGAGCGTCGTCACGTCTTTCCCGACATCGACGACGATTCCGGCGCCCTCGTGGCCGAGGATCGCGGGGAACAGCCCCTCCGGGTCATCGCCCGAGAGCGTGAATGCATCGGTGTGGCAGATGCCGGTGGCCTTCACCTCGACCAGCACCTCGCCAGCCTTGGGGCCCTCGAGCTTGACGGTGCCGATCTCGAGCGGCTTACCCGCGGCAACGGCAATGGCGGCACGAACGTCCATCGTTTCCTCCCAATCGGCACGGACGTTCACGGACTGACACGGACATGCGCGGACCGCAAGCCTCAACGGCGCATGGTCCGTGCCCGACCGTGTCCGTCCGCGGCAGCGTTAGCCGCGCCACACCTCGCCGAGCATCCGCATCCAATTGCCGCCCAGCACCTTCTCGATGCGTTTGTCGGAATGGCCGGCGCGCGACATGGCGGCGGCGAGGAGATCGAGGCGGCGCGGTGTGTTGAGCTCGGGAATATAGGCATACACATCGGCGCTCTCGCCCTTGGCGCCGATGCCGAGCTTGCGGCGGACCTCCACCGAGTGCCGCCAATGCGCACGGTATTCGTCGGTGAGCTCGAGCGGCGACGTCGAGAGATCGGAGCCGATC
>JAANMW010001824.1_pt1 | contig 20952 bp, 22 predicted proteins | sample 7279671 | NCBI WGS metagenome assembly JAANMW01 (sample SAMN14094541, study PRJNA606508) | bioreactor metagenome | isolation source: A lab-scale SPAN reactor treating ammonium-rich wastewater day 247 | place: Ireland: Galway | collected 2017-09-19
GTCTCGTGCAGCTTGGTCAGCTCGCGGGCCACACAGGCCTGGCGCTCGTCACCAAAAGCCAGAGCGAGATCGGCGAGCATCTCCCCCACCCGGTGCACCGCCTCGTAGAACACCAGCGTATCGGGGCAGGCCTGCAGATCGGCCAGCCGGGCACAGCGTGCACCGGCACGTGCGGGCAGGAAGCCCTCGAAGCGGAAGCGGTTGGTGGGCAATCCGGATGCCGACAGCGCGGCGATGGCGGCACAGGCGCCGGGAATGGGCGTCACGGTGCAACCCCGCTCCCGTGCCGCCGCCACCAACCGGAACCCCGGATCACTGATGAGCGGGGTACCCGCATCGCTCACCAGCGCGACCGACTCCCCGGCAGCGAGATGCGCCAGCACCTCGTCGACCCGCGCGGCCTCGTTGTGCTCATGCAGGGCCAGCTGGCGCACCTGCAGCCCGAGGTGCGCGAGGAGCTGCCCCGTATGGCGGGTATCCTCGGCGGCCACCAGCGCCACCCGGCCGAGGACGGCCACGGCACGCATGCTGATATCATCGAGGTTCCCGATGGGGGTCGCGACCACGTAGAGCACTCCGGGATCGTTCACGGTTACTGACCTTGGTGTTGCGATGACGTTGTCGATGCGAGAAGCCGCAGCCCCGTGCCCGCACTCCGCCCCGTGGCGGCTCCGGCTCCGCACTGCGTGGCTGCGCAGCGCGTTGCCCGCCTGCGTTTCTGCCATTGTGGGCACGGCCTGCGGGCCGCTACAACAGCCGACGCAACCCGCGGCACCGGTCCCGCCGCTCACCGGTCCTGTGCGTCCCGGCAAGCCGCCAGCCACTGCGGCACCCGCAGCGGTCACGCCAGCCGCCGCGCAGCCACGCAAGCTGGCGCTGATGCTGCCGCTCTCCGGTGCGCAGCGCGCCGCGGGCGAAGCCATCCGCGACGGCTTCCTCGCCGCCTACCTCGCCGACTCCGCCGACGGCACGCGGCCCGAGGTCCTGATCCTCGACGAGACCGCCCCTGGCCCGGCGGCAAGCTATCAGGCTGCGCTCGACGCGGGCGTGGGTATCGTCGTCGGTCCGCTGCTCAAGGAATCGGCCGCCGAGGTGGCCCGCATCGCCGGGCCGCTGCCCTGGCTGGCGCTGAATTACCTGGATATCGCGACCCCCGCCGGCAGCCCCTACCAGTTCGCCCTTGCCCCCGAGGACGAGGCACGGTCGGTCGCCGAGCGCGCCGCCACGCAGGGCCAGCTGCGGGCGCTGGCGCTGGCACCCGACAGCGAGTGGGGACGACGCCTGCTCGGTGCCTTCACCGCGGCGCTGGAGGAACGCGGCGGCACCGTGGTCGCCTACCGCCTGTATGACCCGGCGGCGCGCGACTACACGGCACAGCTCCAGCGCCTGCTGCTGCTGGACGAGAGCCGGGCGCGGCATCGGCAGCTGGAGGCCAATCTCGGTATTTCCCTCGCATTCGAACCGCGCCGCCGCGATGACCTCGACTGTATATTCCTCGCCGCCAGCCCGGTATCGGGGCGTCTGCTCTGGCCCCAGCTGCGCTTCCTCTATGCGGGTGACCTGCCCATCTATGCGACATCGGCCATCTACCAGCCCGGCGACGCGGGGGGCGTGGACCGCGAAGGCATCCTGTTCACCGACGCCCCCGCGGTCATCGGCAGCGACCCGCACGCCAGCGCACTGCGTTCGGCACTCGACGCCCGCTGGCCGCCGGGCGCCATCGGCCAGCTGCGCTTCTACGCCATGGGTTACGACAGCTACACGCTGGCGCGGGCCATGATGGCCGGCAACAGCCCGGCGCTGATGCCCGTCGCCGGCCTCTCGGGCATCCTCTCGCAGGATGCCAGCCGCCGCATCCACCGCCGCATGTCCTGGGCTGCCTTCCGCGATGGCCAGGTGGTGCCCGCCGGGGAAGCGTCCACCCCTGTGCCTGCCGGCGGGCCGAATCCGGAATGAGCCGTGGTGACCCGGGACCGGCGGCCGGCTGAGGGCACGGCGGCCACTGGGGCCCGGGCGGAAGAAGCCGCATTGCGCTACCTCCGCGACCGCGGCCTGCGTCCCGTGGCGCGGAATTTCCGCTGCCGGGCCGGTGAGCTCGACCTCGTGATGCTCGACGGCGACTCGCTCGTCGTCATCGAAGTGCGCTACCGGCGCAGCAACGCCTGGGTGGACCCCGCGGTCACCATCACGGCGACCAAGCGCCGGCGCCTGCTGCAGGCAGCGAGCCGGTTCCTGCAGGCACGGCCCGCGTTTGCCGAACATCCCCTGCGGTTCGACGTGCTGGCCCTGTCCGGGGACCTGGCCGGACCCGCCTGCGACTGGATCCGCGATGCCTTCGATTCCGGGGACGCCTGGTAGGTCCGCCGCACGGCTGCCGCAGAAGCTATCATGTCGCCCATGGACACACAGGACGCTATCCGCCGCCAGTTCAACGAGAGCATCGCCGTCAAGCAGGCGGCGATGGCCACGCTCGCGGAACCGCTGTCCCGCGCCATCGGCACCATGGTGGAAACCCTGCGGAGCGGCGGCAAGATCCTCGCCTGCGGCAACGGCGGCTCGGCAGCCGATGCCCAGCACTTCTCGGCCGAGCTGCTCAACCGCTTCGAGCGCGAGCGTCCCGGTCTCGCGGCAATCGCGCTGACCACCGATTCCTCGACGCTGACTTCCATCGCCAACGACTACGCCTACGAGCAGGTGTTCTCCAAGCAGGTGCTGGCGCTGGGGCAGCCCGGCGACTGCCTGCTCGCCATCTCCACATCCGGCGGTTCGCCCAATGTCGTCGCGGCCATCGAGGCGGCGCACCGGAAGGGCATGCGGGTGGTGGCGCTGACCGGCCGCAATGGCGGACGCATGGCCGCGATGCTGCGCCCGGGGGATATCGAGGTCAGGGCGCCCGCCGAACGCACCGCCCGCATCCAGGAGGTCCACCTGCTGGCGATCCACTGCCTCTGCGACGGCATCGACGGCGCGCTCTACCCCTGACGGCCGCGCGCCGCGACTACTTGACCAGCTTGAGCCTGGCCTTGCGCGCCTCGCCGGACGGCGCGCCCCCGGCGGCGCCGGGCGGCGGCTCCTCCGGCGCGGCCGGGCCCTCCTCCTCGGAGAAGATCATGCCGCGGCCGGTCTCGTGGGCATAGATGCCGAGCACGGCGCGCAGCGGCACGAAGATGGCGTAGGGCGTGCCGGAGAAGCGGGCCTCGAACCTCAGCATCTCGTTGCCGATGTCGAGGTTGGCCACGGCATTGTGGCTGACGTTGAGGACGATCCTGCCATCGCGCACATACTGGCCCGGCACCTCGACACCCTCCACGGTGGCATCGACCACCATGTGCGGGGTCTGGCCGTTGTCGGTGATCCAGGCGTGCATGGCCCGGAGCAGGTAGGGCCGCTGGGGAATGGAGCCGGGCGGCGGCATGCGCGGGCCGCCTACTGGCGCATCTCCTGCTCGGCGTCGGACAGGCTGTCCTGGAAGGAGCGACGCGCGAACACCAGGTCCATGTAGCGGCGGATGGGCTGTACGCTGCCCTTGAGCTCGATGCCGAAGGCCGGCAGGCGCCAGAGGATCGGCGCGATGGTGCAATCGACCAGCGAGAACTCGTCGCTGAGGAAATAGCGCTTGGCGCCGAACACCTCGGAGCTGCCGACAATGCTCTCCTCGAGCTGCCTGCGGATGCGCGTTGCCTGCTTGCGGTCCGCCGCCTTCTGCAGCTCATCGGCCAGCGCGTACCAGTCACGCTCGATGCGGAACAGCGCCAGGCGGAACTGCGCGCGGGTCACCGGGTCGACGGGCATCAGCGGCGGGTGCGGGAAGCGTTCGTCGAGATACTCGATGATGACGCGGGAGTCGTACAGCACCAGATCGCGATCCACGAGCGTCGGCACGCTGTGGTAGGGATTGAGGTCGAGCAGGTCCTCGGGCAGGTTCCCACCCTCCACGTCGACGACATCGATGGCAATGTTCTTCTCGGCCAGCACCATGCGGGTGCGATGGCTGTGGAAGCAGGTGGGGCTGGAGTAGAGCGTCATGAGTCCGGGCTGGTCCCCCCCGACGGCAGCGCTGTCACCCTGTCGCAGTGCGTTCGCGTTATCCATGCAACCGGTTCGGGCATGCGGTTACTTGACGTCTTTCCAGATCTCCTGCTTGAGCAGGTAGGCCAGGATGCCGAAGAGGAGCAGGAAGGCCAGCACCCAGACGCCGAGGCGCTGCCGCTCCAGCTGCATGGGCTCGCCTATGTAGGCGAGGAAGTTGACGGTGTCACGCACGAAGCGGTCGAACTCCGCCGGCGACATCCGGCCAGGGCTGACCTGGCGGAACTCCTTGAAGACCTTCTGCGCCGCGTCGCCCTTGCCCGCTTCCTCGAACACCGCTTCCTGGGTGCCCTGCAACTCCCAGAGGACGTGGGGCATGGCGGCGTTGGGCAGCATCAGGTTGTTGACCCCCGTCGGCCGCGACGGGTCGAGGTAGAACCCGCGCAGGAAGCCGTACAGGTAATTCGCCCCCTTGTTGCGCGCGATCAGCGAGAGATCCGGCGGCTCGATGCCAAACCAGCGCTTGGCGTCGTCGGGGCGCATGGCGATGGTCATGGTTTCCTGCGGCTTCTGCGCCGCGAACATCAGGTTCCTGACCAGCTGGTCCTCGGAGATCTGCAGGTCCTGGCCCAGGCGGTTGTAGCGCACGTACTGGGCGGAGTGGCAGCCCATGCAGTAGTTGACGAAGTTGCGCGCCCCACGCTGCAGCGACGCCACGTTGTCGACATCGACCGCGACATGCTCCGTCTTGGGGCCTTCCGACGCCGATGCCGCCGACGCGGCCAGCGCCATCATCGCCAGCATGGCTGCCTGCAGCAGGTGACGGCAGCAGGCAATCGACCTCATCATGACCGTGATCCTCACCATGGGCGGCCGCATCCTAGTGGCTGGCTTCATAGACGACCCGCTCCGGCACCGGCCGGGTCTTCTCGGCGCGGGTGTAGAGGGGCATCAGCAGGAAGAAAAGGAAATACAGCGCGGCGAAGAAGCGCGCGGCATAGACGTACACCAGTTCGGTGGCGGGCTGCAGGCCGAGGTAGCCCAGCGCCACGAAACTCACCACGAACACCCCGAGCGCCAGCCTGTAGGTCCAGCCGCGGTAGCGGATGGACTTCACCCGGCAGCGATCGAGCCAGGGCAGGAAGAACAGCAGCACGATGGCCATCATCATCAGGAAGGCGCCCCAGCCCTTGCTCGGCACCGAACGCAGGATCGCGTAGAAGGGGGTGAAGTACCAGACCGGGGCGATGTGCTCCGGCGTCTTCAGCATGTTGGCCGGCTCGAAGTTGGCGTGCTCGAGGAAGTAGCCGCCCATCTCCGGCGCGAAGAACACCACCGCGGCGAACAGCGCGAAGAAGATGACGATGGCGACCAGATCCTTGGCCGTGTAGTACGGGTGGAAGGCCACGCCGTCCAGCGGAATGCCCCGGGCATCCTTGCGCTCCTTGATCTCGATGCCGTCGGGATTCAGCGAGCCGGTCTCGTGCAGCGCCAGGATGTGCATCACCACCAGCAGCACCAGGGCCAGCGGCACCGCCGCCACATGCAGCGCGAAGAAGCGGTTCAGGGTGATGTCGGAGATGAAGTAGTCACCGCGGATCCACTCCACCAGGTCGGCGCCGACGCCGGGGATGGCGCCGAACAGCGAGACGATCACCTGGGCGCCCCAGTAGGACATCTGCCCCCATGGCAGCAGGTAACCCATGAAGGCCTCGGCCATCAGCGCCAGGTAGATCACCATGCCGATGAGCCACAGCAGCTCGCGCGGGTTCTTGTAGGACCCGTAGAGCAGCGCCCGGAACATGTGCAGGTAGACCACGATGAAGAAGGCCGAGGCGCCGGTCGAATGCATGTAGCGGATCAGCCAGCCCCACTGCACGTCACGCATGATGTACTCCACCGAGGCGAAGGCCTCGGTGGCGGACGGCTTGTAGTTCATGGTGAGGAAGATGCCGGTAACCAGCTGGATCACCAGCACGACGATGGCGAGGACGCCGAACACGTACCAGGCGTTGAAGTTCTTCGCCGCGTAGTACTCGGTGGCGTGCTCCTTGATCATCGCGGTGAGCGGGAAGCGCTCGTCCACCCAATCGATGAGCCGTGCGCAGCGGCCCTGTCCGGCTGCCCCGGATTGCGCGGCACTCATGCCTTGGCTCCCGTGTCGTCACCGATGATGATCATGTTGTCTCCGACGAAGCGGTAGGGCGGAATCGGCAGGTTGGTGGGCGCCGGGGAGCCGACCATGACCCGCCCGGCCATGTCGAAGCGCGAGCCGTGGCAGGGGCAGTAGAACCCGCCCTTCCAGTCCGGGCCGAGGTCCGGTGGCGCCACGTCGAAGCGTTCGATCGGCGCGCAGCCTAGATGGGTGCAGACACCGACCACGACGAGGATGTCCGGCTTGATGGCACGCAGGGGATTCTGCGCGTAAGCGGGCTGCTCGGATTCCTCGGAGCCCGGATCCTTGAGCAACGAGGCCGGTTCGGCCTCGACGCGGCTGATCATGTCCGCCGTGCGGCGCAGGATCCAGACGGGCCGGCCACGCCAGACGACGCGCACCATGGCGCCGTCCTCCAGCTTGCTGATATCCACTTCCACCGGGCCACCCATGGCCTGCGCACGTGCGCTGGGGCGGAAGGACGCCACGAAGGGCACGGCGGTGAGCACCACGCCCACACCGCCGACGACGCTGGTCGCTACGGTCAGGAAATGGCGTCGGCTGAGGTCGGCCTCATCGCTCATCGAGCTAATCCTCCCAGGCTCTGGTCCCGGCTCTTGTGGTCGTCATGCGGCCGTGGGCCCGGATCCGGGAGCGGAATCGATCTCGGCGGGGTGACGGCGGGCGCGTTTAAACCGGCAAATTATACACATGGCAAATTCGCGTTGCCTATGGCGACGCATGGCCGGCGATCAGCCCCGGCGGCGGATGGCAGCGCCCAGCTGGTTGAGCTTTTCCTCGATGCACTCGTAGCCGCGGTCGATGTGGTAGATCCGGTCCACCACCGTCTCGCCCTCGGCCACCAGGCCGGCCAGGACCAGGCCGGCGGAGGCGCGCAGGTCGGTGGCCATCACCGGTGCCGCGGTCAGGCGCTCGACCCCCTGGATCACGGCTGTATGCCCCTGCAGGCGGATGTTGGCACCCATGCGCTGCAGTTCCGGCATGTGCATGAACCGGTTCTCGAAGACGTTCTCGCTGATGGTGGCGACACCGCTGGCGACGCAGTTCAGGGCCGCGAACTGGGCCTGCATGTCCGTGGGGAAACCCGGGTGGGGGCTGGTGCTGATATCGACCGCGGTCGCCCGCCCGGGCATCCACAGTTCGATCCAGTCCGGCCCGGTGGCGACCCGGGCTCCGGCGTCGCGCAGCTTGGCCAGCACCGCTTCCAGGTGCCCCGGGCAGGTGTTGCGCAGGCGGACGTGGCCTCCGGTGATGGCGCCGGCGACGAGGAAGGTGCCGGTCTCGATGCGGTCGGGAAGCACCTCGTATTCCGCCCCGTGCAGGCGGCGCACGCCCTGGATGACGATGCGGTTGCTGCCGGCACCGCTGATCCTCGCGCCCATGCGGTTGAGGAACCCGGCGAGGTCCTCGATCTCGGGCTCGCGGGCGGCGTTCTCCAGCACGGTCTCCCCCTCGGCGAGTACCGCCGCCATCATGAGGTTCTCGGTGCCGGTGACGGTGACCTTGTCGAGCACCAGGTGGGCGCCACGCAAACGGCCGGCCCGCGCGCGGATGTAGCCATCCTCGATGTCCACCCTGGCGCCGAGGGCGCGCAGCCCCGCGACGTGGATATCCACCGGCCGCGCGCCGATGGCGCAACCGCCGGGCAGCGAGACATCGGCGGCACCGAAGCGGCCCACCAGCGGCCCGAGCACCAGGATCGACGCCCGCATGGTCTTCACCAGGTCATAGGGCGCGTGGTACTCGCGGATGCCGGCCGGGTCGACCTCGATGCGCTGGCCCTCGTGCAGGGTCACCGCCACCCCCATGCGGCCGAGCAGTTCGATGGTGGTGGTGATGTCGCGCAGGTGCGGAATGTTGCCGATGGTTACCTGCTCGTCGGTGAGCAGCGAAGCCGCGAGAATCGGCAGCGCGGCGTTCTTCGCGCCGGAAATGCGGGTTTCGCCTTCCAGGCGCCGGCCGCCGGTGATCGCGAGCTTGTCCATTCCCGTGGCGGCCGCGCTCAGCCCTTGCGGCCGGCCTGCTCCTCGGGCGTCAGCGTCTGGATGGACAGCGCGTGGATGTCGCCGCCCATGCGCGGCCCGAGGGCGGCGTACACCATCTGGTGCCGCTGCAGCGCGCGCTTGCCGGCGAATGCCGGACAGACGATCACGGCCTCGTAATGGATGTTGTCCGGGCTTTGCACGCTGGCCGTGCAACCGGGCAGCTGTGCCTCGATCAGGGCCTGGATTTCTGCTGGGTTCATCGGCAACACGGCGCCTTGGCGGGTAGGGCGCACATTATAGGGGCCGTTCGCGGCGAGCGAGGGCGCGCTGGCGGCTCCGCGCGGCGGATGGTTCCCGTACAATTGCCTGGCCTCCGTTTCTGGACCAGCCCGCCCATGACCCAGCCCCGATCCGCCGTGGATGTCCGCAGCCTGGCCCGCCGGGTGCTGGAGATCGAGGCCAGGGCGGTTTCCGGGCTGGCCGGACGCATCGACGAGTCCTTCGTCCGCGCATGCGAGCTGATGCTCGCCTGCGACGGCCGGGTGGTCGTCACCGGCATGGGCAAGTCCGGCCACATCGGCGGCAAGATCGCCGCCACGCTGGCGAGCACCGGCACCCCGGCATTCTTCGTGCACCCGGGCGAAGCCAGCCACGGGGATCTCGGCATGATCACCCGGTCGGACCTGGTGGTGGCGGTGTCCAACTCCGGCGAAACCGGGGAAATCATCACCATCCTGCCGCTGCTCAAGCGGCTCGGCGTGCCGCTGGTCACGCTCACGGGCGCGCCCCGCTCCACGCTGGGGCAGGCGGCCACCGTGGTGCTCGACGTCGGCGTCGCCGAGGAAGCCTGCCCCCTGAACCTGGCCCCCACGGCCAGCACCACCGCGACCCTGGCCATGGGCGATGCCCTGGCGGTGGCGCTTCTCGAGAGCCGCGGCTTCACCCGCGAGGACTTCGCGCTGGCGCACCCCGGGGGCACGCTCGGCCGGCGGCTGCTGCTGCGGGTCGCCGATGTCATGAACTCCGGCACGGCGGTGCCCCGCATCGGTCCCGATGCGCCGCTGTCCGAGGGGCTGCTGGAGATGACGCGCAAGAGCCTCGGCATGACCGCCGTGGTGGACCCGGCCGGCCGCCTGCTCGGCGTGTTCACCGACGGAGACCTGCGCCGGGCGGTGGACCGCGCGGTCGACATCCACCGCACGCCGATGCGCGCGGTCATGACCACGGGCTGCAAGACCATCGGCCCCGCCGCGCTGGCTGCCGAGGCGGTGCACCTGATGGAGCAGTTCAAGATCACGGCGCTGCTGGTGGTGGACGAACACGAGGTGGTGGTGGGTGCCCTCAACGTCCACAACCTGTTCCGCGCGGGAGTGATGTAGCCGTGGCACCACCCGACGCTGCCCTGCTGCGGCGAGCCGCGGGCATCCGCCTGCTGATCCTCGACGTGGACGGTGTCCTGACCGACGGACGCCTGCATTACGATGCCGAGGGCCGCGAGTTCAAGAGCTTCAACGTCCGCGACGGCTATGGCATCAAGCAGCTGATGGCGGCCGGCTTCACCGTCGCGGTGATCTCCGGCCGGCCCTCGACATCCGCCGCCGGCCGCATGGCGGACCTCGACATCCGGCATGTGATGCTGGGCGAGGCCGACAAGGGCAGGGCGCTGGCGACGCTGCTCGAGGCCACCGGCATTCCGGCCAGCGCGGCCGCCTGTGTCGGTGACGACGAACCCGATCTGCCGGTCATGCGGCAGGTGGCACTGCCGATAGCGGTCGCCGATTGCCATCCCTCGGTGGCCGGCACCGCCGCCTGGCGCACCACCCTCGCGGGCGGGGCCGGCGCGGTGCGCGAGGTCTGCGACCTGCTGCTGGCGGCCCGCGCCGCGCGCCGCGACTGAGCCCGGCATGATCCCGCGGCGTGCGCTGGCCGTGCTGGGCCTGCTGATCGTGACGGTGGGCAGCAGCCTGCTGCTGCGCCAGCTCGACAGCGAACAGCCACCGGCACCGGCCGCACCGTCGCTGGGCGTGGGCTACTACATCAATGACGCGACCCTGACCGGCACCGGGGACGACGGTCAGGTCCTCTACCGCCTCTCGGCAGCGCGCGTCGTGCAGCAGCCGGCCGACGGCACGGTCACGCTCGAGGATGTCAGCGTGAACTACGACCCGGCCCGGCAGGTTCCCTGGCGCCTGACGGCCGAGACAGGGCAGATACTCGCGGATGGTAAGATGATCGCACTCTCCGGTAACGTCGTTGCCGCCACGCGCGGAACCGACAACCCTTCCGCCATCGTCCGCACCGACTACCTGGAGTTCGACCCGGGCACGGACATCGCGTCCACGGACAGGAAGGTTGACATCGACTATGCGGGAAGCACGGTCCACGCCGTGGGCCTGCGGGCGCTGCTGCGGGAGGATCGTCTGCAGCTGCTCGCCGACGTCACGGGCCACTATGTGCGCTGACGGCGCCCGGCGGGCGCTGCGGATCGTGGCGGCGTGCGCGGTGCTGGCCGGTACCCTGGCCTGGACCGGGCAGGCCGGCTCCCAGGCTCCGATCCAGGCTCCCGCTCCCGCTGCCGCTCCTGCTGCGGGCGCTGCCCAGCAGGCTCCGGCCCCGGTGCCGCCGCAGGCCCAGCCTGCTGCCCGGAACCGGGTCAAGGCGGCCCTCCCTGATTTCGACAACCAGCGCAACCTGCCGATCGACCTCGATGCACAGTCGTCGGAGTTTGACCGGCGCAACAACAAGCTGGTGTTCCGTGGCATGCACATCACGCAGGGCACGCTCAGCATCCGCGCCGACGTCGCCGAGGCCACGCGCCTGGACTTCGAGAACAGCCGCTGGCTGTTCCGGGGCAACGTGGAAATCATCAACCAGGGGGCCAGGGCCTGGTGCGACGAGGCCGAGCTGACATTCCTCGGACACGAGCTGCGCAGCGCGCTGCTGCACGGTGCCCCGGCGCGCTTCGAGCAGCAGGTAGCCGGTGGCCAGCGGACCGAAGGCCGCGCCGGGATCATGGACTACGACGTCGCCGGCGGCATGATGCGCATGTCCGTCAACGCCTGGGTCAGCGATGGCGCCAACGAGATCGCCGGCGAGCGCATCAGCTACGACCTGCGCCGCCAGTATGTCACCGCCGAGGCCGGCAGCGGCGGTCCGGTGCGCATGAAGATCAACCCGTCGCAGGGCGGGCGGAAAGGCGGTGCGGCGCCGTGAGCACCCTGCTCGCCCGGGACCTGAGCAAGCGCTTCAAGGCACGGCAGGTGGTGCGGCAGATCTCGCTGGAGATCAGCAGCGGCGAGGTCGTGGGTCTGCTGGGCCCCAACGGCGCGGGCAAGACCACGGCGTTCTACATGATCGTCGGCCTGATTCCCTGCGACGCGGGCAGCATCACCCTCGACGGCGAGGACCTGACGCACCTGCCGATGCACCGGCGCGCACGACTGGGCCTGGGCTACCTGCCGCAGGAGGCGTCGGTCTTCCGCAAGCTGTCGGTCGAGGACAACATCATGGCCATCCTCGAGACGCGCGACGACCTCTCGCGCAGCGACCGCGAGGCGCGGCTCGAGGCGCTGCTCGACGAACTGCATATCAGCCATGTGCGCACCGGGCTCGGCATGAGCCTCTCCGGTGGCGAGCGCCGCCGCGTGGAAATCGCGCGGGCCCTGGCCGCGGAGCCGCGCTTCGTGCTGCTCGACGAGCCCTTCGCCGGCGTCGATCCGATCTCGGTACTCGACATCCAGCGCATCATCCGCCACCTGGCCGAGCGCCAGATCGGCGTGCTGATCACCGACCATAATGTGCGCGAGACCCTTGGAATCTGCGGCCGCGCCTATATCCTCAGCGATGGGGCGATGATTGCCCAGGGCGCCCCCGCCGAGATCCTCGCGAACCAGCAGGTCCGCGAGGTTTACCTCGGCGACAGCTTCAGGCTATGAACCGGGCGCAGATGAAGGACCGATGCTGAAACCCTCGTTGCAGCTGCGTGTTGGTCAGCAGTTGACCATGACGCCACAGCTCCAGCAGGCAATCCGCCTGCTGCAGCTGCCCGTCCTGGAGCTGAATGCACAGCTCCAGCAGCTGCTCGACAGCAACGTCATGCTGGAGGTCGAGGAGCCGGCCGAGCGGGATGCGGATGCCCCCGGGATCGCCGAAGCGGCCGAGTTCGAGCGTTTCGACGGCGACCGCGAGCCCGTGGTGGCCGACACCGCCGACACGGCCGGCGATTTCGACTACGACCCCGACGAGAGCGGCGTGCTCCCCGACGGGCCGCTCGACTCCCCGCTGTGGAACGAGGCATCGGCGACCAGCCGCAGCGATCCCTGGTCGGACGACGACCGGCAGGCGGAGATTGCCGACGAAACCGGGCAGTCGCTGCGCGAGCACCTGCTCTGGCAGCTGGAGATGGACCACTTCAGCCCGCGCGAGGCGCTCATCGGCGAGGCGCTGATCGACTACGTCAACGATGACGGCTACCTGACCGAATCGACACAGGCCATCCTCGCCATGCTGCCGGCCACCGCCGGCTTCGCGCTCGCCGAGGTCGAACAGGTGCTCGCGCGGGTACAGATGCTCGACCCGCCGGGCGTGGCGGCCCGTGACCTGCGCGAGTGCATCGCACTGCAGCTGCAGCAGCTGGACCCGGCCACACCCGGGCTGGCACTGGCGCAGGCGGTCGCGGCCTCGCACCTCGATCTCGTGGCGGAGCAGCAGTTCGCCATGCTGCGGCGCAAGCTCGGCGTGTCCGACACCGAGCTCGAGTCGGCGCTCGCGCTGGTGCGGGCCTGCAATCCCCGGCCGGGTGCCGGCATCGAGGCGGCGCGGCCCGAGTACGTGGTGCCCGACGTGTTCGTGCGCAAGCACGACGGCAAGTGGCTGGTCGAGGTCAACCGCTCCCTGGCACCGCGCCTGCGGGTCAACCAGGCCTACGCGCAGATGCTGCGCGGGAATCCCGAGCACGCGGTACTGCGCACCCAGCTGCAGGAGGCGCGCTGGCTGGTGCGCAGCCTGGAGATCCGCAACGACACGCTGTTCAAGGTCGCCAGCTGCATCGTCGACCGCCAGGCCGATTTCTTCGAGCATGGCGAGGAGCGCATGAAGCCGATGATCCTCAGGGACGTGGCCGAGGCGGTGGAAATGCACGAATCCACCATCTCGCGCGTCACCTCCGGCAAGTACATGCATACTCCCCGCGGCGTGTTCGAACTGCGCTACTTCTTCTCCAGCCAGGTCGCGGGCGAGGATGGCACGGAGCAGTCCTCGACCGCGGTCCGGGCGCGGATCCGCAAGCTCGTGGGCCAGGAAAGCCCCGGGGCGCCGCTGAGCGACAGCCGCATCGCCGAACTGCTGCAGGCCGACGGCATCAACGTCGCGCGGCGCACCGTGGCCAAGTACCGCGAGGCCATGAAGATCCCGCCATCCAGCGAGCGCCGACGCCGGGGCGTGCGCCGGCCGGCACCGCCATGCGCCTGATCATCGTCAGCGGCCTGTCCGGTTCGGGAAAGAGCGTGGCGCTGCACCTGCTCGAGGACGTGGGCTTCTATTGCATCGACAACGTCCCGGCGGCCCTGCTCGACTCGGTGATTTCGCAGATCGCCGCCACCGGCGACCCTTTCTACGAGAACCTCGCCGTGGGCGTGGACGTGCGCAGCCGCGCCGCCGACCTGGAGTCGCTGCCGGAGCTGATCCGCCGCTTCCGCGGGCTCGGCATCCGCTGCGAGATCGTCTTCCTTCACGCCAGCGAGGACAGCCTGCTGAAGCGCTACGCGGAGAGCCGCCGCCCCCACCCGCTGTCGGCCCAGGGCATGAGCCTGCGGGAGGCGATCACCCGCGAGCGCGAATTGCTGGGGCCGGTCATGGCCGCTGCCGAGCTCATCATCGATACCAGCCAGACCAGCATCTACCAGCTGCGCGATGCGGTGCGCGGCCGGGTGGGGCTGCGCACGGAACCCGGGCTGTCGATCCTCATCGAGTCCTTCGGCTACAAGCACGGCATTCCGCTGGACGCCGACTTCGTCTTCGACCTGCGCTGCCTGCCGAACCCGTACTGGGAGCTCAGCCTGCGCCCGCTGACGGGCCGCGACGCCCAGGTGATCGCCTACCTGGATGCCCAGCCACCGGTGCAGGAGATGTACCGCGACATCCTCGGCTTCCTGCAGCGCTGGATCCCGCGCTACGCGGATTTCAATCGCAACTACCTCACCGTGGCGCTCGGTTGCACGGGTGGCCAGCACCGCTCGGTCTACATGGCGGACAAGCTGGCCACGGAACTGGCGCGCCAGCACCAGCAGGTGCTCATCCGGCACACCGAGTTGCGCGGCATCGACCGCCCTCCGGAAGAAGCCGGCGCGCGGCCGCCAGACTGAACGCCGCGGCTCAGCCGGTCCCGGGCATCTTCAGGGCCCGCATCCGCTGCGAGTACTGCTCCGACAGGTCACGCCAGCCGGCAATTCCGCAGGGCGCCGTGACGGGCGCGCCTTCCATGAAGGCCTGGATCTCGTCGCGGCGGGCCAGCGCATCCTCGTAGCCGAGCCGGATGAGCTCGCGGGTGTAGCCCTGCTCGAACAGCAGGTAGCTGGCCAGCTGGCGCCCGCCGTAGTTGAGCGCCCCCAGCCCGTTCATCAGCAGCTGCACCGGCCTGGGCATCTCGTGGACATGGCGCACGGCAATCTCGCGGATGTCCCGGCTCGGCAGCATGATCAGCGCATCGATGTAGCGCAGCGGCGCCGTGCCGACATCGCATTGCCGGTTCGGCTGGCATTCGAGCATCTGGTTGATGCGCGTCAGGCGCTCGAGGTCCTGCGACAGGCCATCCATGAACAGCGCATCGAGCACGTAGCCGGCGATGCGGCCGAGGCTGGGGTACGGGATGTCCTCGTCGGGCCCCGGGACCGGGTCGAACTCCTCGTCGCGCACGCCGATGACCAGCAGCCGGTCGGCACCGAGGTGCACCGCCGGCGACAGCGGCGTGGCCTGGCGCATGGCGCCGTCGCCGTAGTATTCCTTGTTGATCAGCACCGGCGGGAACATCATCGGCACGGCGATGCTCGCCATGAGGTGGTTGAGCGTGATGGTGTCGGGCCGCCCGACCCGCCGTACCCTGTCCCAGGGCCGGTGCCCGCTGGCGCCCTGGAAAAACGACACCGAGCGCGCCGAGCCATAGCCGGCGGCGGTGATGGCCACGGCATCGAGGTAGCCGCGATCGATGGACTCCTGGATGGCGCCCAGGTTGATGGCCCGGGTCAGCAGTTCGCGCAACGGCGAGTTGTCGAGCAGCGAGCGTGGGTTGGCCACGCCGAGGCCGCCGAAGATGATCGCAGCCGTCCAGTGCGCGCTGCTCTTGAGCATGGTCCAGGAATCGGCACGGAACACGTGCTGGGACCGGAAGTGTCCCCACACCCGCTCGAGGTCCGATACGGCATGGCGGAACACCCGCGCCTGGCTGGCGATGACGGCCGCGCTGATGGCGCCGGCCGACGTGCCGCTGATGATCGGGAACGGATTGGGTGCGCGCCGCGGCAGGATCTCCGCGATCGCCTTGAGGACGCCGACCTGGTAGGCGCCGCGTGCGCCGCCGCCGGGCAGGATCAGCGCGATGCGCAGGTCCCGGGGCGACCCCGCCGTACCCGTTGGCTTGTCCGGCATTGGTGCCCGAATCTCCCGAAGCGACCTGCGACCGCAGTGCGCCCAAGACTATACGCGGCAGCTCCCGCGCCACAAGGGACTGCGTCAAGCCGCCCGCGGCCGGCAGGCATCATCCGGCAGGCAGACCCTCGACCTGGTTGGCCGGCACACCGGACTTTTCCAGGCTCGTGAGGTTGGACAGCGTCGTCTGCGCGATCTGCCGGAGCGCTTCGGTCGTCAGGAATGCCTGGTGGCTGGTGATGAGCACGTTCGGGAAAGTCAGCAGCCTGGCCAGCTGGTCATCGGAGATGCCCGCCTCGGAAAGATCCTCGAAGAAGATGCCCTCTTCTTCCTCGTAGACATCCAGGCAGGCGCCGCCAATCTCCTTCCTCTTCAGCGCGCGGATCAATGCCGGGGTGTCGATCAGCGCGCCCCGGCCGGTGTTGACCAGCATCACTCCTGGCTTCATTTTCGCCAGCGACCCGGCATTGATCATGTGGTGGGTGCCCTTGTTCAGCGGCACATGCAGCGAAACGATGTCGGACGCGGCCAGCAGCTCTTCCAGGGAGACATAGCGGATGCCCGCCTCCTCGCCGAAGCGGCTGTCGGGATACAGGTCATGGGCCAGCACCTGGCAGCCCAGGCCGCGGAATATCCGGCACATCACCCGGCCGATGTTGCCGGTGCCGACGATGCCCGCGGTCTTGCCGAACAGGTCGAAGCCCACCAGCCCCTCGAGCGAGAAATTCAGCTCGCGCACCCGTGCATGGGCCCGGTGGATCTTCCGGTTCAGGGTCAGCAGCAGCGCCAGGGCATGCTCGGCCACCGCATGGGGCGAATAGGCCGGGACCCGCAGCACGGGAATCCCCGCTGCCGCCGCAGCCCGCAGGTCCACATGGTTGAACCCCGCGCAGCGCAGGGCGATGGCCCTGACGCCGCCATCCTTCAGCCTGCGGATCGCCGCTTCGCTGACACGGTCGTTGACGAAGCTGCAGACCGCATCGAAGCCGGCGGCGAGCCCCGCGGTTTCCGGCCCGAGCCTCACCTCGACGAACTCGATCTCGTGGCCATGCCCGGCGTTGGCGGCGAGGAACACGTCCCGCTCGTACCTGTGGGTATCGAAAAACAGGATCTTCATGTCAGGCAGCTCCCTCAGGGGCACAGCACATTTGGCGGCGAAATTCACCCAATTGGGGCAGGTGCCCCATCGCGCATGAATGCTAGCATCCCGGGGACGCCATCCCTGAACCGGCTTGAAGGAGTCCTCCATGCACGATTCAATGCTGAAGACAGCGGTGATGACCAGCTTGCTCATGGCCTGTGGGTCGCCGGCAGGGGCAGCCGGCTTCTTCCTGACCGGCGGCCTGACCGGTACGAACATCGAGACGGATGGCCTGCCCGAGGCAATTGCCGCAGAGGGACTGTGGGCATCCGGTGAAGTCAAGGATACCGCGGTCGGCTACCAGATCGGCATCGGCTACGACTTCAACGAAGCCTTCGCGGTCGAATTCAAGTATGGCGACTCAGGTGATGGCGAAGAAACCATCATCATCAGCGATGGTATCGACTCGGTACCCGTGAATATCAAGTCGAGCATCGACGGCTTCACGCTCTATGGTGTGGCGCAGGGCTCCTTCGCACCGGACTGGTTCGTCTACGGGAAGGCCGGCTATACCTTCCAGGATGGCGAGGTGGACATTTCCGCATTCGGCGCTTCGGAGTCCGTGTCCGACGACGATGACGGCCTTGCCCTGGCCGCTGGCGTGCGCCACCAGGTCAATGCCAACTGGTCCATCAGCGGTGAGCTCGAATACTTCTCTGTCGACTTCGACAGCTCCTTCAAGGAGCCACTGCGGGGATCGATCAACCTGATATACCACTTCAGCAGGTAGCGCTCCGGGGTGCGGCCGCAGCACCCGGCCGGTGGTAAGATCGAAGCCACCAACGGACGCGGAGCAGGATCATGCAGGGATCCCGGTGGCATCGATGGCTGGCGGCGGCGGTTGCCCTGATGGGGCTGACCGCGGTTGCCGCGGCGCAGGCGGATGTGGCGGTCGGCCAGCCGGCACCGGACTTCCGCCTGCAGGACCAGAACGGCAAGTGGCACACACTGGCGGATCATCGCGGCCAGTGGATCGTGCTGTACTTCTATCCCAAGGACCAGACGCCGGGCTGCACCAAGGAGGCCTGCTCGTTCCGCGACAACATCTTCGCCTTCGAGGCCCTGGGTGCGGTGGTGCTCGGCGTCAGCCTCGACGACGTCGCCTCCCACGACGAGTTCGCCAGGAAGTACAGCCTGCCCTTCCCGCTGCTGGCCGACAGCAACGGCACGGTCACCAACCTGTACGGCGTGATGGGCGGCTTCGGCCCGATCAAGCTCGCCAAGCGGCAGTCGTTCCTGATTGCGCCCGACGGCAAGATCGCCAGGCACTACGAGAGCGTGGAGCCCGAGAAGCACTCCGCCGAGGTGCTGGCGGACCTCAAGGCGCTCGGCGCGAAGAAGTCATCCTGAGGCCGGTGGCGCCTGGCGCTCGGCGCGGCGCCCCAGCCACCAGCCGTTGAGGGCCCAGGCGCCGGCGAGCCCGGCGCCAAGCAGCGCCACACCCGCGGCGGACAGCCCGCCGCCCTCCAGCGCGCCCTTGACCTGCGCGGACAGGGCATCCCCGCCACGGTAGACGGGGACGTCGATCAGGTTCTTGGCCTTGTACTTGCTCTCGGTATCCACGCGGCTGAAGAGCATCTCGCGCGCCGGGCGGATGAAGGCGTATTCGCCGGCGCGCCGCGCCACGAATACCACCGCCAGCACCGCGAAGCTGTTGAACAGCGCCAGCGCGGTGAAACCGGCCACCATCGCCACCGGAATCACCGTCAGCAGGACCATCACGCCGAGGCGCGAGGCCACCCGGCCGGTGATGAAGAGCTGCGAGACCACGGCCAGCGACTGCACGATGTAGTCGAGGCGGCTGAAGACCCGGGTACGCTCCTCGATGTCGGGGAAGGTCTCGGTCACCAGCCGCAGCTGCTCGAAGTACAGGAAGGTGTTCACCGAGGCCAGCAGCACCACGAACAGCGCGATACCCAGCAGGTAGGGCGACTTCAGCACCAGCGTGAACCCGGCGAAGGGATTGCCGCCCATGGCGCGCTCGTCGCGCGCTGGTGCGCCGTGCTGCACCGGGGCACCCGCCCAGATGCGCAGCAGGCGGCGCTGGCAGAAGATGGCCACGGCGAAGAATGCCGCGCCCATGTAGAGCACGCCCGAGTTGCCGATGTGCGCAACCGTCAGGTCCGTCATCAGCGGCCCCAGCAGCGCGCCGGTGGTGCCGCCGGCGGCAATCACGCCGAACAGGCGATGGGTCTGGCCGGTGTCGAACAGCTCAAGCAGGAAGCTCCAGAACACCGAGACGATGAACAGGTTCAGCACGCTGATCCACACATAGAAGAATTCGCCGAAGGCCAGGTAGCCGGCCTGCGTGGAGAACGCCAGGCCGACCGCCGCCAGCGACAGCATGACGAAGCCGTAGATCCAGGGCAGGAACGCCGAGCGCCGGAATCGCGTGCAAAGCCAGCCATAGGCCGGCACGATGAGGATGGACGCGACCCATGTCACCAGGTACAGGTCCGCAACCCGTTCCTTGCCGAGGATCGTCCCCACGGTCTCGCGCACCGGGCGCACCGCGAAATAGCCGCCGAGCACGCAGAAGAACAGCAGGAACGCCGCCACCACCGCCGGCGCTTCCGCGGGTTCCACCTGCGCGACCCGGCCCAGCAGGCCGCCGCGGCCGCCGGCACGGCTCACCGGGCGCCGACCCGCAGGATCTTCATGCCGTTGGTGCCGCCGGAAACGCCGGTGAAATCACCCTTGGTGATGATCACCAGGTCACCCTCCTCCACATGGCCCATGGCGCGCAGCGTCGAGATCACTTCCTCGTTGACCAGCGCCGGATCGGAGTGGGTGATGTCGAAAGCGACCGGGTAGACACCGCGGTACAGCTGCACCCGCCGCCGCGTGGTCTCGTGGCGCGTGAAGGCGAAGATCGGGATGTCGGTGCGTACTCGCGACATCCATAGCGGTGTGCTGCCCGACTCGGTCAGGGCCATGATGGCCTGGGGCCGCAGGTGGTTGGCGGAGTACATGACGGCCATGGCAATGGCCTCGTCCACGGCCTCGAACTGGTCGTCGGCGCGGTCGCGCGGGCGCCCGCCGGAGAACTGGTAGGTCTCGGCGCCGACGCAGACCTCCGCCATCGCCGCTACCGCGCGCACCGGGAACTCGCCCACCGCGCTCTCCGCCGAGAGCATGACCGCGTCGGTACCGTCGATGACCGCGTTGGCCACATCCGACACCTCGGCGCGGGTCGGCATGCGCTGGTGCACCATGGATTCCATCATCTGGGTCGCCGTGATCGCCACCTTGTGGCGGCCGCGGGTCATGCGCAGGATCTTCTTCTGCAGGCCCGTGAGCCCGGCGTAGCCCATCTCCACCCCGAGGTCGCCGCGGGCGACCATCACCGCGTCCGAGGCGTCGATGATGCTCTCGAGGTTGGCCACCGCCTCCGCGCGCTCGATCTTCGCGATCAGGTGGCCGCTGCCACCTGCCCGGCGCAGCAGTTCGCGCGCCTCGTGCATGTCGTCGGCACCCCGCACGAAGGACACCGCGAGCCAGTCGATGCCGGCGGCGGCGGCCTGGCGGATGTCCTCCTTGTCCTTCGGCGTCAGCGCCGGCGCCGAGAGGCCGCCTCCCTGGCGATTGATGCCCTTGTTGTCGGACAGCACGCCGCCGGCGGTGACGGTGCAGCACACGCGGCTGCCATCGACCTTGTCGACGCCGAGGACGATCTGGCCGTCATCGAGCAGCAGCACGTCACCGCGCACCACATCCTGCGGCAGGCGGTCGTAGGCCACGCCGACGCCGCCGGCATCCCCCGCCTGCGGATCCATGGCGGTGTCGAGCACGAAGCCCTGGCCCTCCTTGAGGGTCACCGGGCCATCACGGAAGCGGTGGATGCGGATCTTCGGGCCCTGCAGGTCACCGAGGATCGCCACGTGCTTCCCCGCCGCAGCCGACAGCTCGCGGACCTGGCCGATCTGCCGCGTGCGGTCCTCCCAGCTGCCGTGGGAGCAATTGATGCGCACGACATCGGC
>JAANMW010001828.1_pt1 | contig 20905 bp, 14 predicted proteins | sample 7279671 | NCBI WGS metagenome assembly JAANMW01 (sample SAMN14094541, study PRJNA606508) | bioreactor metagenome | isolation source: A lab-scale SPAN reactor treating ammonium-rich wastewater day 247 | place: Ireland: Galway | collected 2017-09-19
ACACGCTTCGCTTCCTATTCCCGCTTTGTACTTTCCCGCTTTGCCCCCTTCCCCACTCCTTGAATTCATCCCTCTATTAAAAACCTACCCCTGACAGGGCCCCCGGCCCCTCTCCCACAGAGGGCGAGAGGGGAGAAGGACGTGCGCGCGGTGGGATGGTGGTGTTTGTGTGGGCTGGTGACTTCTAACAACTGCCCCCTGACGCCTGCCTCCTGAAACCTGACAACTGATCCCTCTGCCGCCTCTGTGTCCTTCGTGTCCTCTGTGGTTAAGTCGGTTTGTCTTTCACTCACGACTCATCACTTGGCACTCATCACTTCCACAAGATGATAAGTGACGCGAGGGGGTGTCTTAGGCCGGGGCCTCACGCTGCAGGGCCGTGCGGATTACATCGACATCTGCGGCGAAGATGCTGGCGACCGCCGCTGGCACGTCTAGCGCCTGTGCATCCGTCCACGGCAAATCGATCTCGGCGTCGTACGTCCGCTCGATCAGCCCTTTGACCTCGTCGAAGCGCAGCATCCGGCCATCAATCACGCGATGGATGATGACGTTGTTGAGAAACAGGCCGTCGGCGAAATGATCGCGCACGAGGCGTTTTCGCAGTGTGTCCGGCGCGACTGCTTCGCCTTTCACCACGAAGCATTCGCCGGTGAAGTGACCGCTTTCACGCCAGATGCGCCAGCGTTGATCCGCGACCGGCTCGACGTGATAGCGGTAGACCATCGTCATGGCGGCCTGCGCTTCGCCGTTCAGCGGGATTGCGGCAGGGATCGGAAAGCCGACGTCGGCCAAATAACGCCCATCGTCGAGGGTCACGCTCAGCGCGCAGTGCGGATCGACGTGTTCCTTGCTCATATCGCACAGGTGGCGTGTGACGTCATAGCCGAGTTCGGTCAACAGTGCGGCGGCGGCGCTGTTGCTCTCAAAGCAAGTGCCGCCCAATCCGCGCTCAAGGGCGTCATCGAAGAACGCGTCTGGATCACGGGCGTACTGCTCTGGCGAGCCGGGGTGGGTATGGCGCGCGATGCGTGATGCGCTCTCCCACGGGATACGCTCGCTCCACGCGATGAGAAAGGCGTGCAGCGCAGCGCGCGACGGCTCCGCGCGTTCGATCCGTAAGTGGCGCAGGATGCGGTCGATATTCATCATGGCGTCCGAAGTGTTGGAAAGATGTCGCAGACTGGCAGTGATAGGCCGGGCAGCGTGTCCGCGCCGGAAAGCAAGCCGTCGGCCCCGACCACGATTTCGTCCAGCCCCGGTTGATACACCTCGGCGGCACGATCCCCGGTGAAGACGAGCCACACGAGGCGCGTTCCCGCCGCGAGATACAACTTGACGTTGCGACGCATCACCCGCTTCGTGTCGTTTTGCGATTGAACTTCTACCGCGAAATCAGGCGCGCCCCGGAAGAATCCACGGGTGATCTGCGATAGGATGTAGCCGCCTTCCGCGCTCATGACAACGCCGAGGTCGTTTGCTGCGACAAAATCGCCGGGCTTGCGGGTCAGCGAAGCAGTAACAATCGAAGGCAGCGTTCCGGATGGCGATACCTCGAAGACCTCTCCGTGGATGAGTTCGTAGTCGAATACCGAATCGTCGCGCCGTGCGGGCAGTTCCTCGAACTGCGCGATGGTCATGCTCTGGCGATCGATGCTGGACATAGCGCAAATCTCTGCCGGCCGGACACTCAGATTGTATCACGGGCGATGCCCACGCTGCGGCCAGAACAAAAGCGTCCCTGCCAGTAGGTTCGGCAGAGGCGCGCGTGTTTGAAGGGGTGGGGCGACGCTTAGTTGGGCAGCATCGAGTGAAGCTGGCGGATGAACGACGTCGCTTCGAGAGGCTTGGGGAAGTACGCCGTGAAGCCCTGCTCGATGGCGGTCACGGCCAGCTCGGTCGAGTGGTAGGCCGTCACCGCGACGCACGGCATGTCGGCAGTCTGCGGGTTGCTGCGGATGTGTTCCAGCACGCCCCATCCGTCGATACCGGGTAGGGCGAGGTCGATGATGGCGACCGCGTAGTCGGTGCCGCTGTTCAGATAATGGAGGGCGTCCTCTCCGCTCGCCGCGACGTCGAACTCCATCCGCTGATGGCGCAGCAAGCGCGCCACCAAGTCCTGACCATCGGGATCGTCCTCTACAACGAGAAAACGTACATTGCTCATGTCGGGTTATCCTTCCTTAGTGAGTTCGGGTGTGAAGTGGTGACTCAGTTCCGGGATGTCGACCAGCAGACGAAGAAGATCGTGCATGAACGTCTTCACCGTCAACGGCTTGGTCATGTAATTGTGAAAACCGGCGGCGATCCCGCGTTCGCGGTCGCCAATCATCGCATGCGCGGTCAGCGCGATGACCGGGATTTCTGTGGTTGACCGGTCGTCTTTGAGTTCGAACAGGAAGCCCCAGCCATCCATAACCGGCATCGACAGGTCGGAGATGATGAAATCCGGCCGCCACTTACGGACGATTTGCAAGCCTTCCTGTCCGTTGGTTCCGGTTTGTACTTCAGCTCCATAGATCGTCAGAATACGGCGGGCGACATCCAAGCTGTCGGGTTCGTCATCGACCACAAGGACTTTCCAACCCTTGAGGACGTCTTTCGCAATTGCACTCATCGTACTTACTCCACGGCCATTTCTGCAGGCATCTCAGCGACGGAGACTTCGAGCGGGAGTGTGACGGTGAACACGCTGCCCAGCCCAACTTCGCTCGTGACGCTGACCTTTCCGTTAAGGAGACGGCACAGGTTACGGACAATCGCAAGTCCGAGGCCCGAACCGCCGTACATACGTTTGGACGATCCGTCGACCTGACGGAATTCGTCAAAGATGTAATTCAGCGCATGCGGCGGGATACCGATCCCGGTGTCCGCAACGCTAATCACCCAACTGTTCGTGCGGCCGGTGATCGTGAGATCGACGGCGCCCTTCTCTGTGAACTTGAACGCATTCGACAGCAGGTTCACGACGATCTGCGTGATGCGATCCTTGTCACCGACGATCTGCGCGGGGAGCTTATCGTCGACCGTGACCGTGAAGTCGAGGCCCTTCTCCTGCGCGAGAACTTCCATCTGCGACTTCCACTGACCGGCCATGTCGTGCAGGTCGAAGGGCGCGCTGACGATCTCCATACGGCCGGCCTCAATACGCGCCAGATCGAGTACCTCATTGATGAGCAGCAGCAGGCGCTGGCCGTTCTTATGAATGCGTTCGATCATGTCAAGCGTGTCGTCGTCAAAGTCGCCCGCCAAACCCTCGGTCATCAAGCTGGTGTATCCGAGCATGGCGTTCAGCGGCGTGCGCAGCTCGTGCGACATGGTCGATAGGAATTCCGACTTCAAGCGCACACTCTCCTGCGCCAGCGCATTGGCCTTGCGCAGTTCAGCGGTACGCTCCTGAACGCGTGCTTCCAGTGTGCGGTTCAGTTCGTTGAGGTCGCGCTCGCGCAAAGTCACCGTGTCGGCCATCTGATTGAAGCTGTGCGCCAAAACACCGAGTTCGTCGCGGGTGGTCTCAGGCACGCGCGTATCCATCTCGCCCGCGCTGAACTTCTTGGCGAGTTCGGTCAGCTGATGGATCGGGGAGACGATCAGCCGCGAGACGCCGAAGCCCAGCACGGCCGCGAAGCCGAGGCCCAGCAGCGCGCTGATGACGATGACGAGGTTGGACTGCGCGATGACAGCAAACGCATCTGCGGTACTAACGTGCGCGACCACGAACCATCCGAGCGCATCGATAAACGGATACTCCGACACGTCGGCGACGTTCAGGCGGTAAACGATGTTATCGGTGTTTTCGTAGGTTGTTTGGATCGATGTAGATGCGGGGAACGCTGCTACCTCAGCCTGTTCATCCGCGTCGAGCAGGGTGAACGCGCTAGCCTCGCTGCTTCCGGTCTGCTCGCCGACGCGAATGTCTGCCCCGAGGTACAGATGGAGCGCGGCGCGCTGGCCGTCGTTGGCCGAGGCGAACAAATCGACCAGACTGGTGAACAGATACGTCGAGCGCAGCACACCGATCGTGCTGCCGGCCGAGGCGCCGGACTGAGCGCGAATCGGGATGGCTACGGTGAGCGCGAGGCTGTTGGAGCTTTCATCGAACTCCGGCTGGCCGATGTAGATCGCGCCCTGTCCGCCGTTCCACGTGGCCTGCCACCATTCCTCGTCCGCCTGATAATAGTCGGACGTGCGGTTGGTCGATGCGATCAAGGCGCCGGCGGCATCTGTGGCGAACACTTCGACGTGATTCGGGACGGCCGTCTTGAACTCGCGCAGTTCGTCGGCCAGTTCGTTGTTCAAGACGCCGGCGATCAGGGCGTCGCTGTCGGATGCGCCGCGCCACTGCGTGTCGAGTATCGTGATGTCGTCCAGCGACTGTGGGGCGCTGTTCTGCGCCTCGACCGATTCCCGCAGGCTGCGGCTGAGGCTCAACACTTCGATGCGGCCAACGACATCTTGCGCGAGTACGGTGTCAAGCGAGCGGGTGAACGTCACGGCGACGTCGCGCAGGCTGTCCGACTACACGGCGATCTGCTGAGATGTCGTCACCGATGCGACGAGAACACCCGTCACGCCGAGCGTGACGACGACGACGACGAGGATCGTTAGATACAGCTTGGAAAAGACGGGTAGGTTACGCAGGCGTTTGAGGATGCCGGAGTTCGGCGCGCGCTGCGAAACGACTTGAGTCTTCCGCTCCATAAGGCGTTCCCTTTGTGAACATACGGGACAGATTGACGGACGGGGCCGTTCGGTTGCGATGGAACTGGAAGTCCACGACCCGAGTGATGACAGACTAGAGGATAAATTGTGACACAATAAAGATTCAAAAAGAAATCGTATTCCAATCAATTGTTTGAGGATTGTAACAGGTGTGCCGTGATTTACCGTGCGGAGCCATTCGACGCAGCGGCAGGCGCGGTTGGCAGCGGCGGGTGCGGAATCTGCGCGAGCCTGTCCAACCTGCGGCGTGCGAACGGCAGCGTCAGTCCGTGATATGCGGCGCTGGCGATGGCGCGCGGATTGACGCGCTGGCCGCGGCGGAGGGCAGCCCATGTCTTACGGGCGCGGTATTCCTTGTGGATGACCGTGTGAAGCTGGCGGTAGAACACCGTCGTGAACGGGCCGCGGTACAGCATGGCGAGGTCTTCGCTGTCGACCCAATTGGCGCGTTCGCCCAATTCGAGCTTGACGCGCTCGTAGAACGGGGTGCCGGGCAGCGGATAACTCACGCTGATTCCGACATCGTCCGGCATCAGGTCACGCACCATCTGCAAGGTTGCCTCGATGTCCGCGCGGGCCTCGCCGGGGTAGCCGAACTGCAAGAAGAACGCGACTTTCACGCCGTGCGCGTGCAGCTGCTTCGCCGCCTCGTAGACCTGCGCGACCCGCGTGCCTTTGTCCATCGCATCGAGGATCTTCTGCGATCCTGACTCAGCGCCGACCCACACGATCTCCGCGCCGGCCCGCGCCAGCGCCGGGATCGTTCGGCCACGCAGCAGCAGATCGACGCGGTTGAGCGACTTGAACGGAATGTGAACGCCCTGCGCGTCCAACTCGTCGGCGAACTGCTCGATCCACGTATCCTGAATGCCCATGATGTCGTCCATGAACCAGAGGTGATCGGGCTGAACGTGATCGTGCAGCCACTTCATTTCGGCGACGACGTTCTGCGGGGTGCGGACGTTGTACTTCTGCCCCCAGATCGGCTTCGCGCACCAGTTACAGTGGAACGGGCATCCGCGCGTCGTCACCATGTTGACGCTGAAGTAACCGTGATGTTCGCGCCACACGCGTTTGTACCGGTCGAGATCGACCAAGTCCCACGCCGGGAATGGCAGCGCATCCAGATCACGGATCACCGGCCGGGGAGGCGTCTTCTCCATCACTCCCCCACGCAAGAACGCAATCCCCGCCGGAAGGGAAGAGAGTGCTGAGGAAAAGAGGAGTGATGAGTCCTGAGTGCCGGGTGATGAGGAAAAGAGAAGTGATGAGTCCTGCGTGTCAAGTGATGAGGAAAAGAGGAGTGATGAGTCCTGAGTGTCAAGTGATGAGGAAAAGAGGAGTGATGAGTCCTGAGTGCCGAGTGATGAGAGAGAGTCACCCCTCGCGCTATCCGCAGTCTCCCGTCTCCCTGACGACTGAATGGAGCACCGAAGGTCGGGAGAGGGGCCGGGGGTGAGGGCTTTCGCGCTGAAGATCGTCAACACCTCCAGCAGCGTCTCCTCGCCCTCACCGAGGATCACTACGTCCGCGCCGTGTGTGAGATACAGGTTCGGGTGATCGGTCATGTCTGCGCCGGCCGCAATCACCGTACAGCCGCGTTGTTTGGCCGCCGCGATCATCGCAAACGCCGCTCCGCGCATACGCAGCAGCGACATCTTACTCAGGTAGTTGAAATTATCCTCGTACAGCACCGCGATTCGCGGCTGATAGCGGTCGAGTGCGTCGATCCACTCGGCCGGGCCGCTGGCGAGCATGGCGTCGAACAGCGCGACGTCGTACCCTGCACGGCGGACGACAGCCGCAGCGTATAACGTGCCAAGCGGCGGATAGGGCTGCATCGCCCTGTACAGCTTCGGGTCGAAGATCAGATAGTACGATTGGCCGAAGAGGATGTCGGTCACGGGACAGCCTTCAACTCGCTAGACGGCCATTGTACACGCGCATCCCGTGCTACGCGCCGCATTCGATCGTGAGCGTTACGGTGTCGTCATGGGTGCCGGCGAGGTTAATAATGTACAGGCCGCCTTCTTCGAACACGAACGGGAGCGTCTTTGAGAATCCTGACTGCGCAAGCAGCGTCGCCGGGCTGTCAGCGAAATCCGATGATGTATATCTCGCGACGCGAATGTAGTCCGGATAGTTGCGATAGAGATTGGTATCGCCACCCGCTGTCAAAACGGCACGCGTTCCGCTGCGGATTTCCAGTACGCCGCCAACAGACGAACCGACAGTGACTTTGCTGTCATTAGGGTCGTCATCCGGCGGAAATGTGTATTCGATGGTCGTTCCGCCAAGGGCGCACAACTGCCGTCCGGTTCGATCCACGATGCTGCCCAGCAGGTCGGCTTCGGTCAAGCCGGCCGCGACCTCAACCGGTTCTGGCACGACCGCGCCGAGCAGAGGCGTCAGCGCGGTGAACGCAGCAGCGTCGTAGCCGTTAACGGTCGGGTCGCCGCTCGGCAGTCCTTCGGCGTTGAGCGGGATGCTCGCTTGCGCGCCGGCGGGCACGCTGACCGTGCGCTCGCCGACCGTAACGCGCGCCGTGCCCTCCAGCGTCGAGAGCGTCATGGCTGTGCCCCAGTTGGCGGTCAGAAAGGCCGTCGATCCAAGCTCGACGCGCACCTCGTTGATTAGCAGGGTGACACGTCCAACGCCTTGCGGCGTCTGGATCAAGAGGCCGTCGCTGGGGGCTTCCGCACACTGTGGGCGGCCGATGCCGGTGCGCAGCGTGAACGCCTGCATTGGGCCGTAGGTCGTCCCGCCAACGGTGGCGGTCGGTTCCAGTTCGGGCAGCGCGGACGGATCCCCTTCGGCTTGAGTGACGGACAGCGCGACCCATCCCGTCGTGTCGTCGTCAATGCGAACCAGCACCCAATCGCCAGCGGCATTGCGGCCGAGCGCCTTGACCGGCTCTCCGGGCGTAAGCGTGGTAATCACACTGTTGCTGGTGCTGGGGCCGCTGCGGACGTTGACATTGTTCCGGGCAGAGATCAACACCTCAGGCAGCGCGGCATCTGCGCCACGGTTCTGCACCGCGACCTCGCCGATCAACACCATCGTGACGTTCTGGCCGGGCAGCGAGTCTGGAAGGTTAGCCTGAAGGCTCATGACCGAAATCCCCCATTCGTCCGGCGTGATCATCGGGCTGAGGTTGAGTGAGTCGATGTCGGTCAGCGCGAGCAGATCGCCGGGGGCGTCAAACGAGGCGACCGGGCTTTCAGGCTTGAGCGAAACGTCGATGAGCCGATTGCCATAGCACGCTTGGTTGCGGCCCAAGCCCGCGCAGGATGACTCCGTTTGGCTGAGCGCGCGCTGCACAAGCGAGATACACAAATCGGCGGGCTGGGCGAAGGCCGGGATCAGCGTAAGCAGGGCAGTTGTGATACCGAAAAGGACGAGTCGCATACGACCTCCTGAACGGTGGTGTCAACACCTGAGTCCGGGCCGCCGCGTGAGTTAACGGCGACGACCGGAGGATGGCACCGACGGCATACTCAGTATAGCGCGGACTCGGTTTCGCAGTTGGCGGCTACTGCGAAGATTGCTCCGGCGACTCTGGCAGCGGCGGGAAGATGTCTTTGACCGCGAGCGTGAACCCCGGCAGCACCGGCGCACCGTCTAGCGTATCGGCCTCCGTGAGTGTTTTGTGGGCTTGGCCGGGTATGTAGACCTCGACCGTGCGAGTCTCCGGGAAGACCAGCCAGCACACCGTCCCGGCGGCCATATAGGTTGTGACCTTGTAGCGCAAGCGGCGCTGTGAATCGAAATCCGACGGGTAGTCGACTTCTACGGCGAGGTCTGGCGCGTCCGGGTTGTAGCCGCGCGTGGCGATTTGCCGGTCTTTGCGGATGAACGCGACATCCGGCGCGTAGCGATCGCCCTCGACGCGATATCCGCCCGCTTCGCCGGTCACGAAACCTAGATTGTGGGTCTCGACCCACTCACCGATGCGGCGATTGATGCGCGACGAAATGATAGATGACCAGATATTCGACGGCACTTCAACCACCTCTCCAGCGATGAGTTCGAGAATCTTGTCGGCGTTTTCCGGTTGTTCGGCAAAGCGCTCGAACTCCTCGGCCGAGGTTAATGCGGGGACATTGAGTACCATCGCGTCGCCTCCGTGACGAACTTGTCGATCATCTTTGATTATAGTCGATACGGCGCGCTACAATCGACCGCATCTCAGCGAACATCGCGCCGTAGGGGGAACGCCCGTGAACGTGCTATTTGCGAGTGTCGAAGCAGCGCCGTTCGCCAAGGTGGGCGGCATGGCGGATGTCGTCGGCTCGCTGCCGGCGGCGCTGCGCGGGCTTGGGATCGACGCGCGGGTGCTGCTGCCGGGCGCCGGCGTGATTCAGCACGCGAAGCACAACATCCAGCCCCTATTCAACTTCCCGTTCAAACATCAGCGCGGCGAGACGGACGTCCATGTGTACGGCGTCGAACATCACGGCGTGCCGACTTACTTCGTGCAGGCGTGGCCGTATATCGGCGGCGAGTCCTCGGTCTATCAGGATCTCAGCGCCGACTACCCGCGCTTCATCTTTTTCAGTCAGCTCGTTCAGGCGGTCGGTTACCAACTCAGTGTGCGTGACGGCTTCACCGTGGACGTGCTGCACGCGCACGACTGGCACACCGGACTCGTGCCGTTCTTGCTGGAGGTGAGCCGCTGGCAGAAGGAATGGCGCGGGGTCGGTTCGCTCATCACCATCCACAACATGGCGTATCAGGGGAACTGGTCGGGGCCGTTTCTGTATGAGGCCGGCGTGCCGCCGCGCATGGATCCGCGCCTGTGGGCGGGGGGACGGGACAACAACCTGCTCGCCATCGGGATCAACTATGCCGACTTCGTGACGACCGTCAGCCCGCGCTACGCCATTGAAATCCAGCACGAGCCGAACGGGTACGGACTGCAAGGGCTGGTGCGCGCGCGCCTGCCCGACCTGCGCGGGATCCTCAACGGTATCGACATGGAGTACTGGAACCCGGCCACCGACCCGATGATCGCGCAGCACTTCGACGCCGATACGTGGGAGGAGCACCGGCCGGTCAACAAAGCCGCCTTGCAGCGCCGCGCCGGCCTGCCTGAGCGCGATGACGTGATGCTGATGGGGATCGTCAGCCGGTTGACGCAGCAGAAGGGTCTCGATCTACTGCTGCCGGCGATGGAAGGCGCGCTGCATTCCCATGATGTGCAGTTGGTCGCGCTGGGCAGCGGCGAGGACTCCTACGAATACGGGTTCCAGCGCCTGTCGCAGATGTTCGGGAACCGATGCGCCTACATGAACGGCTATTCCGAGGAACTGGCGCATCAGATCTATGCCGGATGCGACCTGTTCTTGATGCCGTCGAACTTCGAACCGTGCGGCACGTCGCAAATGCTGGCGATGCGTTACGGCGCGCTGCCGCTGGTGCGTGAAACAGGCGGCCTTGCGGACACGGTTCAGAACTACGATAACCTGACCGCCGACTACGGCACGGGCTTTACCTTTTTGTGGCAGCAGCCGTACGCGCTGTACAATACCTTTAAGTGGGCGCTAGAGACCTATCAACAGCGGCGTGAGGCGTGGAACCGCATGGTTCAACGCGCAATGCAGATCGACTTCAGTTGGGACATCAGCGCGCGGCAGTACGCCGATCTGTATGCCGAGTCGAAGGAGCGCCATCGCTGATCCCCGTCATGTGACAACTATCCTCTTTTATGACCTGAGCGCAGCGCTCATTGTTATTACCTGTACATGGATTGGAGGTACGCTGTGAGAGTTAAAGCGATTATCCTCGCCGGTGGAGAGGGAACCCGGCTCGCCACCTTAACCGCGAAGCGCGCCAAGCCGGCCGTCCCGTTCGGCGGCAAGTACCGCATTATCGACTTCACGCTGAGCAACTGCGTCAACAGCAATATCTTCGACGTGATGATCCTGACGCAGTACCGCCCGCACAGCCTGAATAATCACATCGCGCGCGGCCGGCCATGGGATCTCGATCGCAGCTTCAGCGGGGGCGTGCAAATCTTGCAGCCGTATAAGGGACGTTTCGACACCGACTGGTATGCGGGCACGGCCGACGCGGTCGCGCAAAACATCAACTTCGTGCGCAGCGGCCGCCCGGAACACGTACTGCTGTTGAGCGGCGATCACATCTATCAGATGGACTACGACTTGTTCATTCAGTATCACCGCAGCAAGGGCGCCGATCTGACGATGGCGACCATTCAGGTGCCGCTGGACGAAGGCTCGCGCTTTGGGATTTGCGCGACGGACGACGACAATCGCGTGATTGATTTTGTCGAGAAGCCGGCCAACCCGCCCGGCACGCTCGCAAGCATGGGGGTGTACGCCTTCAACTACGATGTGCTTGAGCGCGTGCTGAAAGAGGATCACGACGACCCCACCAGCAGCAAGGACTTCGGCAAGAACATCATCCCGAAGATGATCCGCGAGGGGATGAACGTCTACGCATATCCATACGGCGGCTACTGGATCGACGTCGGCACGATCGACAGCTACTGGGAAGCGCACATGGATCTGCTCGAGTCGCCGCCTTCGCTCAACTTGAACGACCGGACGTGGGTTATCCACACGCGTTCGGAAGAACTGCCTCCGGTGCGTATCTACAACGGCGCACAAATCCGCGACAGCCTCGTCACCGACGGCTCGACGATTTGCGAAGGGGCGGTGGTGGAACGGTCGGTGCTGTCGCCCGGCGTATTCGTCGGCCCCGGCGCGGTCGTGCGCGATTCGGTGATCCTGAACGACGCGTATATCGAGGCCGGCGCGGTGGTCGAGCGGTGCATTCTCGACAAGATCGTGGTGGTGGGCAAGGGCGCGCGTGTCGGCAAGATCGCGGAAGTCGGCGAACTCGGTATCACCTGCGTCGGCAAGAATACGCACATCCCGGCGGGGTATACGATCGGGCACAGCGTCATCCTCGGCACCGATCTCAACCCGAACTACTTCGAAGCGTTCCCGAACAAGCTGATCCCCGCCGGCACACAAATCGGCTACAAGAAGGGCTAACGTCCCGTGTGGACGCGTTTGTGGGAGGCTTCGGCCTCCCTTTTTCATTGAAGCGCCGGACACAGCAGACAATCCTACGCCTGCTCTACGACGCTCAAGAATTGTCGGAAAGTTGATTCTTTTACTGTTTGCATAACGGGGATAGCGAATACACTAGAGGATGACCGTCTGCAAATTGTGACGAGGATGGACATCACAATGAGCCGTACACTCGCCCCGATGACCCGCGCCGTGCTGGCGCTGAGTCTTGTCTGCCTGTTGGGCTTCGCGTCTGCGCAAGAACGGCTGACCGTGCCGCAAAGTCCCGATGCGCAGCAGACTGATCCGATCCCCACGGTGCAGCCCATCGTCCCGCCGGACAACGGCCTCGGACGCTTCGACCCGAACAGCCTCCAGCCGCCTGTTGCGCCGGTTGCTGTGCAGGGCCTCGGCCGTTACGCCTTCGCCGCCGATAAAGTCGATCCGACGCTTGCTGCCGCGATCACGCCGGCGCTGATAGGCGATAATGTCTCTGCCGAGGCTGTGGCCCGCAACGCCTTCCTCCCGCAGGACGGCAAGGGGCGCTATGAGGTCGTCGTATGGGGTGGGAAGATCGGCGGCGCGCGCGTCGCCAACAAAGTGCTTGAAGCGGGCGGGGTTGTGCAAGCCATCGACGGGGCCGGCGTGTACGCCAAGCTCACCGCCGTGCAGATCGTCACGCTCGCCGCGCACGAGAAGATCGACCTGATTCAGCCGCAGGCGGTCGCGCGGGTTGAGCAGCAAAGTGAAACCGTTATCCGGTCACCGACCGGCGACATTGTGGCGGAAAGCTACGACGTCTCCAATGCGCAGGCGTGGCACGACGCGGGCTTGACCGGATCCGGCGTCGACATCGCCATCATCGACCTCGGTTTTGGCACCAGCACGTCAGCCGGCGCCGAGCTGACCTGCCTCAAGAATTATCCGTCCGTGCAGCTGACGCTCGGCAGCATCGGCCCGAACGACACGCGCCGGGGGCTTGAGCTGGCACAGATCATCTGCGACATCGTGCCGAATTCACGCGTGCGCCTGTACAAGGTGACGAACGATGTCGATCTCTACAACGCGATCACCCAAGCGGACAACAACAACGACCTGATCGTGATCGGGGCGGAGTTCGGCGTCAATATCTCGCCGGGCGACGGCACGTTCGGGCGTTCAAGCGGCACGGACGTCTATCAGGCGCTCGCCAACGCGCGCCAGTCCGGTATCCCGATCGTCGTGGCGGCTGGCAACTCGAATAATGCCTATCGCACGTTCACCTACTCCGGTGGGTCGGCGGCCATCACGATCAAAGCCAAGCCCGGCGATCAGGTCAACATCAGCTGGAACGACTGGGCCGATGCGCCGCACTCAAGCGGCAGCCCGCAGGACGACTTGACGGTCAACCTCACAACCACCACATCAGGGGTACCCAACGTACAGAACAAGCCGGCCCGCGTCGTTGGCGCTAATCCCGCACACCAGTTCATCGTGCCGGCCAACTGCACACAGACCGCGGGCTTCTGCAACAGCGTGACCCTCAACATCACTAACTTTGCGTCCGGTAACGCCACCAGTGTGACCGTACAGGTCAACGTCGGCGGCGGCCATGACCGCGAGATCCTAGGCGTGAGCGGCGCGACGGTGCTCAGCGGTCACGGTACGCTCAGCCGGCCAGCCGATTCGCCGGACGTGATCGCGGTGGGCGCGGTATGCGTCGACTACATCAATCATTTCCCGCTGAAGACCTACAGCGCGCGCGGCCCGGTTTATGATATGGGCGGAAACTTCAGCGCGCCGCCCACGGGAACCTTGACCGCGTTCCAAGTGAAGCCGGACGTGGTCGGGCCGACGCATGTCTCGGTGTCTGGCAACGAAATTTTCGGCATGGAGAACTGCAACTCGGGCGTTGGGGGCACGCAGGCCAGCGCGGCGTATGTCGGCGGTATGGCCGCCCTGCTGCTCAACAACAGTGCGCTCGTCAGCGGTTTCTCTGGCAACGCGGCATCGCTGAACGTCCTGCACTACCTGCGCACGCACAGCATTGATATGCCGCTGAACTTCAGCGCCGGGGGGTACGACCTGACCTACGGCGCGGGCATGCCATCGCTGGGCCTACCGAGCTACGACTACGATCAATCGCTGAACCCTGACACGCTTGCTGCGCCTAACAACCTGCCGTCCGGCGCGTGTGTCAACGGCACGGTCTATGTCGGGCCGCGCAACGCTGGCGCGCCGATCATGGACGGCACGCAGGACTTTCCGTATCAAAGCGTGATGTTCGCCGCCAACCTAATGGCGGTCAGTCCCGGCGCGGGGCGCTGCGTGATCGTGCTGCCGGGGGAATACGTAACGCCGTGGTATTTCGACAACATCAACAACGGCGTCAGCATCTTCGGCTATTCAGGCGTCTCGTTAGCGACGACCCAGCCGAGCAACGTCGTCGTTCACAACAAGTACTGGGGGATTCCGTCGACCTATTGGCCTGCGGGGGGCATCTTCGCGCAGGAAGGCGCCAATACGACGGTCGGCGGGTTCACGTTCCAAGCCGGCAAGGCGTTCGATGACAGCGTGTTCGGCCAGCCGCAGATTCTGGCGGTCGACTCGGTGGATAACTTCACGTTCTCGCGCTCGACCGTCGCAAACTTCGACTCGAACCGGAACCTGATCGAGTTCTACGCCGATGCGGACGGCGGCGTCGTGACGGAGAGCGTCTTCTCAGGCAATCGGGGGCGCGCGGGCGCGGGCTTGATCGCCTTCTTCAACTCTGGCACATCCGGCAGCCGTATGACGGTCTCCAACAACACGTTCGAGGACAATCAAATCACCGAAGGCGGGTGGAGTTTCGATGGCCTTGTCGAGCCGGTCGGAGGCGGATCCTGTGTCTCCGGCCCGATCTTCTTGACATGGGCATCGGCGATCCGGGCGCTGGAAGGCTATACGGACATCGTCAACAACGTGTTCCGCTCCAACGAGGTCGAGTCGCTCATCCAGAGCGTTACGGCGACCAAGACTTCATCGGAGGAACTGCGCATCCTCGGCAACGTCATCGTCAATACGACGGTGCGCACCGACGACCTCGGGTTTTCATCCGGCCCTCTGATTCACGGGTTCCATCAGCCGAAGATCATGGCGGTCAACAACACGATCGCGCTCACGACCTTCCAGCAAACACCGCCTTACAACACGCTCTTTGGCCGTGGTGATGACAATCCGTTCTCGACGTTCCAGAACTGCGCCAGCGGCAGCCTACCGCCGTGGAGCGCGATCGATCCGGACGGCGCGCGTTGGGACATTCACAACAACCTGCTGCTGGACAACAATGGTGATCAGATCGTGCGAGATGTTGATCCGACCGGATCGGGCGGCGGGTGCGTCTCTTGGGATCTTGTCCCCGACACGGGGTTCCAGCACAACTGGTACTGGGACACCGGCTCGGTGGGGAACTGCGGGCCTTCTGCCAGCAATCCGGCGCACAACAACATCAGCACCATCGATCCGTATCCTGACGTAGGCGACAAGTATCTGGTCGGCGGAACCGACCCGACCGTGCCGGGTTACTATGCGCTCAACAACCTTATCGACGGCCTTGATGGCGTCGACGACGGATTCGACTCGTTTGTCCTCGCGAAGCTGCCGAACTTCGCAGCTGGGCGCGATTCTCGTGGTGTCAGCCGCCGCGTCGACGGCGAGCCGGACTCGTCTGTGCTGATCGACATCGGCGGGTATGAGTACACCGCGTTCTATCTGCAAGACCCGATCGAGTTCACGGTCGACGAGGACTCAGGCGTGATCGAGTTCGACATCATCGACCCGGCGTATATCGAAGGCGGATTCCCGCCGTATACCGCGCAGGTGCTCGACCTGCCCGGCTACTTCGGCACACACTGCGACAGCCGCTTCGGCTCGGAGTCGGTGCAAGGGTTGGCCGTCGAGTCGATCAACCTCAACACGATGACGGTTGCGTACTGCCCGCCGCAGGACTTCCACACTGACACGACCAATCCGAGCTTCGACCCGAACGGCATGTCGGTCGAACTGCGCATCACCGATGGCAACGGCGGCACGGCCACGACGACCGTGACCTACACCATCAACCCGGCCGACGATGACTTTATCGGAACGATCTTGGGGGATGGGTCTCCGGCTGGCGATACGAACATCGCACCGGTGGCGATTCAGGAAGGGGCGGCGTTTAACAAGGTGCGCCTGCGCCCGTATGTCGACTTCTCGGACAACTTCGTGTTCAGCGAGCGCAGCAACACGATCGAACCGGGGGCTGAGATCGAGGTCGATTACGACTTCGTGTATCCGTCGCTTCCGGTGCTGGTGGCCGACCCGGGCAACAATAACGAGACCGCGCTTGTGAACGCGCTGGCGTGGAGTTCGCAGCCGGAGGGCATCCTTCAGCTTGATTTGACCGCACTCGCTGCGCCGGCGCAGGGCAAGTTCTCGTACACGGTGGAGGATCGCTACGGCTTCTCGGTGACGAACTTCGTCACGATCAAGGCCGTCGTCGCGCCGTCGCCGTTCAACCAGATCTCACCGGTCGATGACGCGGCCGTCACCAGCCTCGATGGGTTGGTGTTCACGTGGGGCACCTCCGCCAACGCGACGACTTACGACCTGATCGTGGAAAAACAGGTCAACACTATCTACGTCGATGCGCTTGTCTTGACCGGGCTGACGCCGGCCAGCGACGGCGACGGGCTGACCTGCACCGCCGACTGTATCTTCCAACCGACGGGTGGACAAAAAGCCCTGATCGGCGGCGGGACGCTGCGCTGGACGGTCAAGGCGGATAATGAAGGCCTCAAGCGCACGGCGAGCAACGCGCCGCTCGACTTCACCGTGGCGATCGGCAAGGAGCTGCTGAGCAACGGTGACTTTGAACTGGCCGGCGCAACCAGCAAGCTGGCGGCGGATTGGACGCTGACCGCAGGCACCAAGGACGAGCGCAAGTGCGGCATCGGCATCGGCACCTCGTGCGCGTTCCGCTTTACCGGCGGCAGCACGGTGGCGTCCATCAAGCAGAAGCCGGATCCGTTCGGCCGCACCGGTGACATCGTGACGATGAGCATGTTTGTGGCGCCCAAGAACCTCGGCAGCGCTGGCGGCACGATCAAGGTCAAGGCGAAGTATCTGAACGGCGATCAAGACAAGTTGACGCTCAGCATCAATTCGGGCGGTGACGGCACGTTCCCGGATGACCCGACCACCGGCTTTATCGTGCTGCGCTATCCGGTGAGGAAGTATGTCGTCAAGGTTCTCGCCAAGGCGACCAGCGGCAAGTTCACCATCGATAACGCGAGCCTGTCTCTGGATGAGCGCGTCTCGTTCCGGCTGATTTCGCCCACCGACGATGATACCGAGATCGCCGATCCAAGCTACATCACAACGCTGACGTGGGAACCCACGGCATACGCGACATCGTATGATGTCGAACTGACCGAACTGGGCGGCCTGACCACTGTGATCGATAATACGTTCACGGCCATGGCTGACGCCGACGGCCTAACCTGCGGGTTCGGTTTGTGCGTGCTTCAGATCCCCGGCTCGCTGGGCGATGGCAGCTACGCGTGGTCGGTCACGGCATCGACGGGGGAAGTGGCGTCCAACGCGCCTTCCAACTTCACGGTGGACGACTTGAACGGTGACGAACTCGTCGCCAACGGGACGTTCGAGGACAACAACATTTCGAGCATCCCGAAGAAGTGGACGACCAGCGGTTTGAAGACGAGCATATCGACCTGCGCGGCGAACGGCCAGAACCCACAGTATCAGGGCGCGTGCGCGTTCAAGTTCGTGGGCGAATCTGGCCTGAACGCGCTGTTGAAGCAGAATCTGCCCATCGACAGCCTGAACCCGGGCGATTCGCTGACGCTGCGCGCAGCCGTGCAGACCGGCGCGGCGCTCGCGCAGGCCCAGATCAAGCTCAAGGTGAAGTACAACAACGGTACGAACGACACGCGCAAGATCAACATCCCGACCGGATCGAGTGAATGGATCACGTATGATGCCGACCCGGTCACGTTGAATAACGGCATCAAGAAAGTTCAGCTCACCGTGACCTATAAGGGCGGCGATGGCGATGTGCTGATCGACAACGTCAGCGTGATTCGACGCTGATCCGCCGCGCTGCACAGACGACAGCAGGGCGATCCGGTTCGGGTCGCCCTGCTTGTTTTTGGGGTGCTGTGTTCCTGCGAGAGGAGGAGGGATGGGGTAAGAAACGCGGATCGCCTGTGAAGGCGCGACCGCACCGACCCGATAGGCTTCTCAACCGGCGCGTGCCTTGTGAAAGCGCCGCTATTCGACCTCGATGCACATGGCGACAGCTTCCGCGCCACCGAGGCACAGCGCCGCGACTCCGCGCTTGAGGCCGTTGGCTTTGAGCGCGTGGATGAGCGTCGTCAGCACGCGCGCGCCGCTTGCGCCAAGCGGGTGGCCGAGGGCGATTGCGCCGCCGTGGACGTTGACCTTCTCGATAGGAACCGGATGGCCCTCGCGTTCCAAGCCGCGTAGATCGGCCAAGACCTGCGCCGCGAATGCCTCGTTGATCTCGAACAGGTCGACGTCATCCACCGACCAACCGGCGCGGGCCAGCGCAACCGGGATCGCCTTGACCGGCGCATAGAACAGCCAGCGCGGATCGACCGCCGCCTGCCCGTAGCTGATGATGCGCGCGATGGAGGTGTGGCCGTTGTGCTCGGCATACGATCTGCGGCTGACGACTACGGCCGCTGCCCCGTCGTTCATGCCGGGCGCGTTGCCGGCGGTCACTGCGCCGTCTGGCTCGAACGCCGGTTTGAGCGCGGCGAGCGCCTCGCGGCTGGTGTCGCGCCGGATCGACTCGTCGGCGTCGATGGTCACCGGCCCCTTGCGTCCGCTGATCGTGACGGGCACGATCTCGGCGGCGAAACGGCCGTCATCGGTTGCGCGCGCGGCCAGCGTGTGACTGCGCAGCGCGAAATCGTCCATCTCCTCGCGGGTCACTTCGAGCTGTCGGCCGATGAACTCGGCGGCGTTACCCATCGCCCAATCGACGAGGCTGCACCACAATCCGTCGACTTGCAGCGCATCGCGCATCTGCACAGCCCCGTACTTGTTGCCGGCCCGGATCGAGTCGTTGAGATAAGGGGTGCGGCTCATCGACTCGACGCCGCCAGCCAGAAACACGTCGCCATCGCCGGCCTTGATTGCGTTGGCGGCCAGCATGACAGCCTTGAGACTGCTGCCGCATACCTTGTTGACGGCAGTTCCGCCGACGCTGTCCGGCAGCCCTGCGCCGAGGCTGATCTGGCGTGGCAGGGCTTGACCGACGCCGGCGCTTACCACGTTGCCGACGATGACCTCGGCGAGATCAACGGCGTTGACCCCGCTGCGATCGACCGCGGCCTTAAAGGCGATACGACCCAGTTCGGCGGCGCTTAACCCGCTGAGGCCGCCGAGAAACTTGCCTTGTGGCGTACGCGCCGCCCCCAAGACGACGACATCGTTTTCGCGCGAATGGTTGGAGGACATGATGTCTTCTAAAGCCTCTGATTTGGCCGGATTGAATGTGTCCATCGTAGCGCAAGACGCACGCGAATCAAACGGTGCGCGCTGCGACTCGCGTCTAGAGCGCGATCCATGCTGCGGCCAGCTTGGCTTGCGCCTGTTCGTGCGACTCGGGGATCACACGCGTATCGCCGACGGTCGTCATAAAGTTGGCGTCTCCGTACCAGCGCGGCACGACGTGAAAATGGTAGTGGCCCGCGATGCCCGCGCCGGCCGCGTTACCGAGATTTACGCCGAGGTTGAACCCGTGCGGCTTGTACACCGCGCGCAGCACCGCGACCGCTTTATTCACCGTGTGCATGATGTCGAGCAGCACGGCATCGGGCAGGTTCTCCTGCGTGTCGATGTGATCGTATGGGATAACCATCAAATGTCCGCTGCTGTACGGATAAAGGTTCATCATAGCGTAGACATGCGCGCTTCGCCCGACGATGAGGTTGGCCGCGTCGCTCTTCTCTGTGCCGTGCTGTTTGCCGCAGAAAACGCATTCGCCGCCGGTCTCGGCCGGCCCCAGCGCAGAGATATACGCCAGACGCCACGGCGTATAGAGATGATCGTTCGGCATCGGTTCCTGTGCTCCGTTGGATCGCCACATGCCGTCGATTATACGCTAACCGCAATCCAACACGGTGTTCGATTGACGCGGCGGCCCGTTCGTTCTACACTGAGATTGTGATACATACGTTCTAATTCTAAGGGAAGGAAGAAGACCATGTTGCAGATCGTATGGTTCGAGATCCCCGTTCACGACATCGAGCGCGCCGTCGCATTTTACACCGCCGCGTTTGGCTTGGATGAGGTGAAGATCATGGACGATGGCACGCGCAGAACGGCCACCCTGCGCAACACCAGCGAAGGCGGCATCCCCGGCGTGTCGCTGACGCAGACGCCCGGTTTCGAGCCGAGCAATCAGCGCGGGCCGTGGGCGTATCTCGACGCCATGAGTGACTTCGATGCCGCTGTAGCGCGGGTGAAGGCGGCGGGTGGCACGATTGTGGCGGAGAAGACGTCGATGGGCGAGGCCGGCAGTTACGCCAGCATCCTTGACACCGAGGGCAATCTGCTGGCGTTGTATACTCATCCCTAGCGCACGCGGTAACCCCTCACCCCCGGCCCCTCTCCCACAGAGGGCGAGAGGGGAGAAGGACGCGCGCGGTGGGGTGGTGTTGTCTGTGCGGGCTGGTGACTTCTAACAACTGCTCCCTGCCCCCTGACGCCTGAAATCTGACAACTGATCCCTCTGCGGCCTCTGTGTCCTCTGTGGTTTGATCGGTTTGCCCTTTACTCATCACTCATCACTCCGAGAAGCCCTCACCCCCGGCCCCTCTCCCTCAGGGAGAGGGGAGAAGGGCGCGTGCGGTGGGATGTGAAGGCTCCCTCTGTGTCCTCGCGTTTGCTCTTATCCCCTCACCCCCGGCCCCTCTCCCACAGAGGGCGAGAGGGGAGAAGGACGTGCGCACGGTGGGGTGTGAACGCTCCTTGGTGTGCTCGAAATGCTCTGTGTCTGATCGGGTCTTTTGTGGCTCACTCCGTCGCCGAGCCAATCCATTCCCGCCGTCCAAACAGCCTCTTTAGTAGGCTTTGAACGTATTAGCCGTGCG
>JAANMW010001837.1_pt1 | contig 20783 bp, 15 predicted proteins | sample 7279671 | NCBI WGS metagenome assembly JAANMW01 (sample SAMN14094541, study PRJNA606508) | bioreactor metagenome | isolation source: A lab-scale SPAN reactor treating ammonium-rich wastewater day 247 | place: Ireland: Galway | collected 2017-09-19
ACCGCCACCGACTTCCTGACCCCGACCACGCTGTCCATCGCCGAGGTCGGCCAGCAGCCCGAGGTGCTGAAGTCCAACCCGGTGTTCTTCGACGGATCGAAGGACGTGATCGAGCAGCACTTCGCCACCAGCAAGGATGGGACCAAGGTGCCCTACTTCCTCGTCAGGCCGAAGGCGCTGGCGTTCGACGGCAAGGCGCCGACCCTGCTGTACGGCTACGGCGGCTTCGAGGTGTCGATGACGCCGGCCTATTCCGGCGGCATCGGCAAGGGCTGGCTGGAGAAGGGCGGCGTGTACGCGCTGGCCAACATCCGCGGCGGCGGCGAGTACGGCCCGCGCTGGCACCAGGCTGCGCTCAAGGCCAACCGCCACAAGGCCTACGAGGACTTCGCCGCGATCGCCGACGACCTGGTGGCGCGCAAGATCACCTCGCCCAAGCACCTGGGCACCATGGGCGGCAGCAACGGCGGCCTGCTGATGGGCAACATGCTGACCCAGTATCCGGAAAAGTTCGGCGCCATCGTGGTGCAGGTGCCGCTGCTGGACATGAAGCGCTACAGCCACCTGCTGGCCGGCGCCTCGTGGATGGCCGAATACGGCAACCCCGACACGGCGGACTGGGAGTTCATCAAGGGCTTCTCGCCCTACCACCTGTTCGATGCCGGCAAGGACTACCCGGCGACCCTGTTCACCACCTCGACCAAGGACGACCGCGTCCATCCCGGCCATGCACGCAAGATGATGGCGCTGATGGAAGCCGCCGGTAAGGACGTGCGCTACTACGAGAACATCGAGGGTGGCCACGGTGGCGCGGCCAACAATGCCCAGGCCGCGCACATGACCGCGCTGGCCTACACCTTCCTGTGGAACCAGCTGGCGAAGTGATTGGCGTTCCTCCTCCCCTGCAGGCAGGGGAGGAGCGCGCGCGCAATTGCAAACCGCCCCGCGGAGCCCCATCCATGAAATCCCACGCACTGATCGCCGGTCTCTTCCTCATGAGCAGCCTTGCCTCCGCCCAGACGCCCCCCACCCCGCCCGATGCAGGGAAGAAGCCGCACGTGGTGAAGGCGCCGTTCGGTGCCGAGCGCCAGGACGAGTACTACTGGCTGCGCGACGACAGCCGCAAGGACGCCGCGATGCTCGGCTACCTCAATGCCGAGAACGCCTACGCCGATGCCGTGCTGGCGCCGACCAAGCCGGTGCAGGACAAGCTCTACGAAGAAATCGTCGCGCGCATCAAGCAGGACGACGCCAGCGTGCCCTACCGCGAGCGCGGCTGGTGGTACTACTCGCGCTTCGAGACCGGCAAGGACTACCCGGTGCACGCGCGCCGCAAGGTTGCGCCGGGGATCGATGCGCTGTCGATCCAGCAGGCCAACGCGGCCGGTGATTTCGCCGGTGAAGAAGTGCTGCTGGACGTCAATGCGCTTGCCGCCGGCAAGGACTACTACAGCGTCGGCGATTACGAAGTGACGCCGGACAACAAGATCCTCGCCTACGCCGACGACAGCAACGGCCGCCGCCAGTACACCATCCGCTTCCGCAACCTCGCCACCGGGCAGGCCTATCCGGAAACCATCGCCGGCGTTTCGGCCAACCTGGTCTGGGCCGACGACAACAAGACCCTGTTCTATGTCGAGAACGATCCGGAGACGCTGCTCACGGTGCGGGTGAAGAAGCACGTGCTGGGCACCGACCCGACGCTGGACCCGGTCGTCTACGAGGAGAAGGACGACAGCTTCTACATGGGCATCGACCGCACCCGCGACGAGCAGTACATCGTCATCGGCGTGAGCAGCACGGTGTCCGACGAACTGCGCTACGCGCCGGCAGCCGACCCGCGCGAGTTCAAGGTACTGGCACCGCGCGCGCGCGACGTGGAATACGACGCCGACCACTTCGGCGGGCGCTGGGTGATCCGCACCAACGACGGCAAGGCGACCAACTTCAAACTGGTCACCGCCGCAGACGGCGCCACCTCGCGCAAGGACTGGCAGGACTGGATCGCGCACCGCGACGACGTGCTGGTCGAAGGGTTCGAGCTGTTCGACGGATTCACCGCCATCGCCGAACGCAGCGGCGGGCTGGAGCGCGTGCGCCTGCTCAAGCCGAACGGCGAGGAATACATCAAGGCCGACGAGTCCGCCTATTCGATGGGCCTGGACGTCAACAGCGAGCCGGACACCGACTGGGTGCGCTACAGCTACACCTCGATGACCACCCCGGCCACCGTGTACGAGCTCAACGTGAAGACCGGCGAGCGCCGCCTGCTCAAGCGCCAGCCGGTGCTGGGTGGCTATGACCCGGCCAACTACGTCACCGAGCGGCTGTGGGCCACCGCTCGCGACGGCACGAAGATTCCCGTCTCCATCGTCTACCGGAAGGGCTTCGAGAAGAACGGCAAGGCCGCGCTGCTGCAGTACGCCTACGGCAGCTACGGGATGTCGATGGATCCGGGCTTCTCGGTCACCACCGTCAGCCTGCTGGACCGCGGCATGGCCTACGCCATCGCGCATATCCGCGGCGGCCAGGAAATGGGCCGCAAGTGGTACGAGGACGGCAAGCTGCTGCACAAGAAGAACACCTTCACCGACTTCATCGACGTCACCGATTTCCTGGTCAAGGAAGGCTATGCCGCACCCGATCGCGTGGCCGCGCACGGCGGCAGCGCCGGCGGTCTGCTGATGGGCGCCATTGCGAATATGGCGCCGGAAAAATACCGGGTGATCCTGTCGCAGGTGCCGTTCGTGGACGTGGTCACCACCATGCTGGACCCCACCATCCCGCTGACCACCAACGAATACGACGAGTGGGGCAATCCCGAGCAGAAGGCGTTCTACGACTACATCGCCAGCTACTCGCCCTACGACAACCTGGAGGCCAAGGCCTACCCGGCGATGTTCGTCGGCACCGGGCTGTGGGATTCGCAGGTGCAGTACTGGGAGCCGGCCAAGTACGTGGCGCGGCTGCGCGACCTCAACACGTCAAACGAGCCGGTCATCTTCCGCACCAACATGGAAGCCGGCCACGGCGGCAAGTCCGGCCGCTTCCGCCGCTACCGCGAGCAGGCGGAGATGTACGCCTTCATGCTGGAGCGGCTGGGTGTCGAAAGCGGGCGCTGATGCAGGCCTCCTTCCCCTGCGAAGGCGCGGGACGGTCGGGAAGGGATGCTGTTGCCAGCGCTTCCCCGCCCCTTGCGTGCAGGGAGGGGAAATGACCGGCCGGCCGCTGCCGGCAGGGGCGGACGCATGCCGATGACCCGCTGGCTGTGGGCGCTGCTGGCCTGGACCAGCCTGGCGCTGGGCATCATCGGCGCGTTCCTGCCGGTGATGCCGACGGTGCCGTTCGTGCTGCTGTCGGCCTTCGCCGCCACCCGCGGTTCCGACCGCCTGCGCCAGTGGCTGGTGTCGCACCCGAAGTTCGGCCACGCCATCCTGGCGTGGGAGCAGGACGGCACGGTGTCGCGGCAGGCCAAGCGGCTGGCGATCGGCATGATGTGCGTGTCGTCGGTATCGATGGCGATCTTCGCGCCGCGCTGGTGGATGGCCGCGATCGGCATCGGCGTGATGGCGCTGGTGTCGGCCTGGCTGTGGCGGCGCCCCGAGCCGCGACAGTGACGCAGGCGCGCGGGTACACTGCGGTGATGACCAAGCGCCTCGCCCTGCTCTCGCTCCTGTCCTGCCTGCTGGCCGCCTGCGGCAACAAGGGGCCGCTGGTGCTGCCGGAAAAGCCGGCACCGGCCGCGGAAGCGCCGACCGCTGCGCCGACCGCACCCGCAGTGGAACCGCCGGCCAACAGCGATGTCGGCACACCCGCCAGCCAGCGCTGAGCCGGCCATGCGCTTCACCAAGATGCACGGTGCTGGCAACGACTTCGTCGTGCTGGACCTGCGCGGCGGCTTGCCCGCGCCCACGCCCGCGCTGTGCGCGCGCCTGGGCGACCGCCATTTCGGCGTCGGCTGCGACCAGATCCTGACCATCGAGCCGCCGCGTAGTGCCGGCAGTATCGCCGGCTACCGCATCTGGAACGCCGATGGTTCGGCCTCCGGCCAGTGCGGCAACGGTGCGCGCTGCGTCGCCGCCTGGCTGGTGCGCGACGGCGCTGCCCCCGCGGATGCCGGCTTCGTCATCGAAAGTCCGGCCGGCGTGCATTCCGTGCAACACGACGGCGAGGGCGGTTTCGTCATCGACATGGGCGCGCCGCGCTTCGCCCCGGCCGACGTGCCGCTGGCCGGCGTCGACGGCCACCGCGCCGCATACGTGCTCGACATCGGCGGCAACAGCCTGCGCTTCGGCGCGGTATCGATGGGCAACCCGCATGCGGTCATCGAGGTTGCCGACGCGGCGGCCGCCGATGTCGCCCGCATCGGCCCGGCCGTGCAGGCCAGCGCGATGTTCCCGGCGTCGGCCAACGTCGGTTTCGCGCAGGTGCTGGCGCCTGACCGCATCCGCCTGCGCGTGTTCGAGCGCGGCGTCGGCGAGACCCTGGCTTGCGGCAGCGGCGCCTGCGCGGCGGTGGCGGTGCTGGTCCGGCGCGGCCGCGTGCAGGCGGATGCCGAGGTGGCGGTGGAACTGCCCGGTGGCACCCTGCGTATCCGCCACGATACCGCCACCAACAGCGTGTTCATGGCCGGCCCGGCCGCATTCGTGTTCGAAGGCAACCTGCTTTCCCAGGAGCAACCGTGACGATGGATTTCAACGACGCCACCGAGAAGCTCGGTGCGCACGAAGTGGCGGCCTGGCTGCGCCGCCACCCGGCCTTCCTGCAGCAGTTCCCGGACCTGGCGCTGACCCTGGTGGTGCCGCGCGAGAACGGTCCCACCGCCTCGCTGGCCAGCTACCAGCTGGACATCCTGCGCGAGAAAAACCGCGAGCTAACCAAGCGCCTGCACGAGCTGTTCGCCAACGCGCAGGAAAACGAGCGGCTGGCGGTGCGCACGCACCAGCTCACCCTCGCGCTGCTGAAGCAGGACAGCGCGGCCAGCACCCTGCGCGCGATGGCGGCGGCGCTGGCCGAGGACTTCCACGGCGACCTGGTGCGCATCGTCGGCTTCCGCGCCGTCGACGGGCTGGAAGATGCGGACTGGTTCCAGCACATCGCCGAGGATCATCCGCGGGTGGAAGGTTTCCGCGACATCCTCGCCGCCGGCGAGCCGGTCTGCGGCCGCCTGCACCCGGACAAGAACGCGCTGCTGTACGGCGTGCGTGCCGACGAGGTGCAGAGCTCCGCGCTGCTGGCATTGCCGGGCGTGGGCCTGGTGGCGGTGGGTAGCCGCGACGCCAACCGCTTCTTCCCCGGCATGGGCACGCTGTTCCTGCGCATGATGGGCGAGGCGCTGGCGGCGGGACTGCGGCGCTTCGGCTGAGACGCCTGCGGGCGCTGCGCATGACCACCCGCATCTTCCACAACGGCCACGTCCTTACCGCGCGCGGCTTCGAGCGCGATGCCTGCGTGGTGGTCGAGGATGGCCACGTCGTGGCGCTGCTGCACGGCGAGCCGCCGGCGCGCGGCGAACGCATCGACCTGCAGGGCGGCTGGCTGGTGCCTGGCTTCATCGACGTGCAGGTCAACGGCGGCGGTGGCGTCCTGTTCAACAACGACCCCAGCGTCGAGGCCATTGTCGCCATCGGCCGCGCGCATCGCGGCTTCGGCACCACCGGTTTCCTGCCCACCCTGATCAGCGATGACGCCGCGGTGATGCAGCGCGCGATCGACGCCACCCGCAGCGCCATCGCGCAGGGCGTGCCCGGCGTGCTCGGCATCCATCTGGAAGGGCCGTACCTCGCGCCGGCGCGCAGGGGCACCCACGATGCCGGCAAGTTCCGCGTGCCGGATGCGGCGGAAATCGCGATGGCGACGTCGCTGGACAACGGCGTCACCGTCATCACGCTTGCGCCGGAACGGGTGCCTGCTGCCAGCATCCGCGCGCTGGTGGCGCGCGGTGCGATCGTCTGCGCCGGCCACAGCGCCGCCAGCTACGAGGAGGCCCGGATCGGGCTCGATGCCGGCATCACCGGCTTCACCCACCTCTACAACGCGATGACTCCGCTGCAGGGCCGCGAGCCCGGCGTGGTCGGCGCGGCGCTGGAGGATGCCGACAGCTGGTGCGGGGTGATCGTCGATGGCGTGCACGTGCATCCGGCCAGCCTGAAGGTGGCCATTGCCGCCAAGCCGCAGGGCAAGGTGCTGCTGGTGACCGACGCGATGCCGATGGTCGGCGGCGCCACCCCCAGCTTCGACCTCTACGGCGAAACCATCACCGCCGTCGACGGCGTGGTGCGCAATGCCGCCGGCGCGCTGGCCGGCTCCGCGCTGGACATGGCCAGCGCCGTCCGCAATACGGTGCGCCTGCTCGGCCTGCCGCTGGACGAAGCCTGCCGGATGGCGTCGCAGTACCCGGCGGCGTTCCTTGGCCTGGGCGGTGAACTGGGGCGGATCGCGCCCGGCTATCGCGCCGACCTGGTATTGCTGGATGCCGGGGTGAACGTGCAGCGCTGCTGGATCGGTGGCGAGTAGGGACGGCGCGGTTTGCCGCAACCGTCCGGACCGCCGATCCATGCTGCTGCCACATTCGACTTACCGCACGGGCTTGCCGATGTTCTCCGCCAGGAACATTTCCAGCTTCCTGTAGAAAGCGATCGCGTTTTCGCGCACATAGAAGCCGTGGGCTTCATTCGGTATCGCCATCCATTGCGGTGGGTTGCCAGCCCTCTCCAACGCTTTCTGCATCTGTTCCGCCTGCCGGAACGGGGTCCGCTCATCCTCCTTGCCATGCGCTAGGAAAACCGCCGCCTTGATCTTGTCGGCCTGCGACAACGGCGAATTGGCCAGCATCTCGGCGTCGTCACGACCAACCACGCGCTTGATGTAGGCACGGCCCCAGAAGCTCCGCGAGGTGTCGCTCTTGTTGGCCATCGCCCGCAGGTCGTAGAGGCCAGAAAGGCCGGCGGCACACTTGACTAGTTCCGGCGCTTGCGCTGCCAGCATCAGCGCCGAATATGCGCCGAAACTAGAGCCGTACACGCAGATGCGCGCGGGGTCGGCATATCCCTTCGATACCGCCCAGCGCATGCCATCGACCAAATCCTGCTGGATCCGCTTGCCCCACTGCAGGTAGCCCGCGTTCTGGAATGCGTAGCCGCGACCACCGGAGCCGCGGTAGTTGACTTGCAACACCAGGTAGCCGCGCGATGCCAGGAACTGCGCATCGGTATCAAAGCCCCATGTATCCGAAACCTCGTGCGGACCGCCATGCGGCAACAACACCATCGGCAAGTCCTTGATTTCGCTGGTGCCGGCTGGCACCGTCACGAAAGCGTCCAACTCGAGGCCGTCGTCGGCCTTGAAACGGATGTAGTGGCGTTGCCCCATTGCCTTGGGGTCAATCGACGGGTTGCGTTGCAGGAGCCGCGCCAGGCTATCGGTCTTGCGATTCATGACCGCCCATTCGCCAGGGTTGCGGTCACTGTAGATATAGACCAGCAAGATGTTGCCATCGACACTGTGGTCGACGAATTTCACGTGCTGGCCTGGGAATCCGGCGCGGAGCTGCTGGTATAGCTTGGCGTCAGGCGAGGTTGGATTGAGGACCTGGACTTTCGGCTGCGCGCCCTTGAACTCGACGGCCAGTGGCTGGTCGTTGCTATCCCAGATGATGTCGCCGATATCGTTGAAGCCGTCGCTGGCCAATACTTCCCGGTGGGCCAGGGTGAGATCCGCCTTGACCAGCGATGCGGGGCCGTTGTTGGTTGCGTAGCGACCCACCACGTGCTGGTCATCCGGAGTGAACCAGAGCGGCACGAAGGTGCCGCCGATGGCGCTACCCTCCACCTTGCGCCAGTCCTTGCCCTCCGCGTCTACCGCAACATGCAGCTGCTGCAATTCATTCTTGTCCGTGCCGAAGGCAAACCGCGGCACGCCCTTGCTGTCCATGGCAAATGCCATGTTCTGGCCGCCGACATCGGCAACCAATTCATGCCGGGCCGTGTTCACGTCCACCGCGTATAGGATGCTGCGCCCGATGGCGCTTTCTTCCGAAGTGCGGGTCATGTAGAAACGGCCATCCGGCTTCAGTGGCTGCCCCGCATAATTGCCATGCCCGGCGGGAAGACCCATGCTCTTGGTCGTTTCTTTCCATCCGTAGATGTACTTGTGGTGCTTGCCGTCGTAGTCCATGGCGATGATTTCGCCGAAGTCGTACGGCTCTTCGCGCGCACCCCATTTGCCACCCTTCACGTAAACCAACTGGGTATCGTTGACCCAGTGGATCTCGTTGGCCAATTCGTACTTGGGTAGCTTGATATAGGCCGTCTGCGCCATGTCCGCCAGGCGGTACACCATGATTCCATGGTAGTCGTCGCCAAGGTCGACCGATACCGCCAAATAGCTGCCATTACTGGAAAGGCGCGGGTTGTCGAAGGTCTGCTGGATGACGAAATTTTCCACCGGCACTTGCGCTTGCGCCTGCGCCACGGCGTTGCCTGTCATCCACATTGCCGCGCCAGCGGCAGCCACCAAGATTCGACGATTCAGCCGCATTCCCCATTCTCCCCTTTTCGTCGCCATGCGAATGCTTGCGCGTCCGGCATGATTCACGAGCTTGCAAGCAGGTTTTGTTTTCCCCCGTCGAAATAATAAAGGCATCGGCGTGCCAATGGGTGCCTGCATTGCGCAAGACCCGTGCGTTTCCATGCAACAGCGCGATGCCTGCCGGCATCAACCTTGACGGCTGCGCCTCATCCCGAGGCGGCGGTGCGTCCGCCGCGCTGGTTGATCCAGAAGCCCGCCGCGGCCACCAGCAGCACCAGCAGCTGCGCCAGCAGCGTCTGCCAGGTCGGGAACACGCCCAGCCAGTCGATTCGCGGCGCGGCCACCGCGCCCAGCCCGATCCAGCCCGCTTCCTGCAGCGCGGCCACGCCCTTGCCGGCCAGCACCACCGCCAGCACCGCGATCAGCGCCGAGCTCCAGCCGAAGAACTTGCCGATCGGCAGGCGCATGCCCAGCCGCAGCAGGGCCCACGCGATCAGCGCCAGCAGCGCCACCCCGGCCGCCAGCCCGGCGAGGATCGCGCGCGCGGTGTCCGGCGACCACATCGCGGCATAGAAGAGGATGGTTTCGAATACCTCGCGGTACACCGCCACGAACGCCAGCACGAACAGGAACCACAGCGAGCGCCGTCCCAGCGCCGCCGCCATGCGCGCCTGCAGGTAGTGCTGCCAGCGCCCGGCCAGGCTCTTCTGGTGCATCCAGATGCCCACGCCCAGCAGCACCAGCGCCGCGAACAGCGACGACAGGCCCTCGGTCAACTCGCGGCTGGCGCCGCTGATGTCGACCAGCCAGGTGGCCAGCGCCCAGGTGACCCCGCCCGCCACCAGCGCCAGCAGCCAGCCTGCGTGCACCCACGGCAGCGCCTCGCGGCGGCCGCTCTTGCGCAGGAAGGCGATCATGCCGATCACCACCAGCAGCGCTTCCAGTCCCTCGCGCAGCAGGATGGCGAAGCTGCCGAGGAAGGCCGCGGTGACGTCGCCGCGTCCCTCCTGCAGCACCCGGTCGGCGCGGTCGAACAGCAGCGTTGCCTGCGCCGCGTCCTGGCGGATCGCGTCGATGCCGGCCCCCGCGCTGATGTCCGAACGCAGCTTGCCCATCGCGGTTTCAATCCCGCGCAGCAGCGGGGCATCGCGCGCGGCCAGCAGCGGCTCCACCGGCTCCACCCCATCGAGGTAGGCCGACAGCGCCAGCGCCGCCGCCTGCTTCCGGTCACCGTCGGCATACGCCCGCAGGGTGGCCTGCAGCTGGCTGCGCGCGAGCGCCAGCGTCGCCGGCTTGGCGTCGCCTGCCTGCTGCAGCGCGTGAGGCTGCGCGCGCAGGAACGCGGTGATGGCGGCGGCCTGGCGGGCGTCCAGCACCTGCGCCAGCTGCGCCGGGCTGCTGCGCACCAGCGCCTGCAGCGATGGCAGTGCGGCGTGCAGGCGGCCATCGTCCCGTGCCCACAGCGCTTCGCCCTCGCGGCGGGTGGCGGCGTCGAACGCCATGCCGCCGACGTGGAACGCCAGCGCCCAGCGCTGCGCCTCGTCCAGCTGCGCATACGCCGGCATCGCGGTGCCGGCCACGCCGCGGCTGATCGCCTCGTACAGTGCCAGCGGACTGCGCTGGGTCGCCCGCGCCATGTCGGTGAAATCGATTGGCGCCGGCACCATGCCCGCGGCGGCCGGGCCGTCGCCGCGCCCGGAGGCCCCGTGGCAGCCGGCGCACTGCGCGGCATACAGGCTGGCCGCGGAGGCCGGGTTCGGCGTTTGCATCGACGCGCCGCCGTCGCCGTAGGCCGCCAGCAACCCGTCAGCCAGCGCATGCGCAGCCTGCGCGACCTGCGCCGCATCGGCCCGGCGCTGCACCAGCGCGATCAGCCCATCCGCCTGCGCCAGCAGCACACCACGCCGAGGATTGTCCGGCAGCGCGCCGATGCGTTCGCGCGCGGTGGCGGAGAACTCGCGCATTTCCGCGTATTCGCCGTCACTCACCACCTTGCCATCGGCTACCGCGCCGCCGTAGTCCACCGCGATGTAATCCAGCAGCTGCCAGGCCTGGCGCACGTCGGCATCCGCCGGCTGCGCGGCCGCGGCTGCAGCCGACAGCAGCAGTACCAACAGGCAGGTGAACCAGCGGGCCAGCATCGCGATATCCCGGTCAAGCGAGGCGGACAGTGTATCCCTAATTCGAGAATGAGAATCAAAATCAAACAGCGCCACGTCAAAACCCCCGCCTTGCTGCGCTGGTAAAATCCCGAATCTTTGCTCGAACGCCGCCCAAGCCGCGGCGTTCTGTCGTTTCCGGAGTCCGCCATGACCAGCACCGCCGAACTGTCCTCGCCTGAATCCGCCAAGTCGCTGCTGACGCACGACGTGCTGGACACCGACTACACGCTGGAGGACAAATACCGCCGCACCCAGGGCCGGATCTACCTGTCGGGCGTGCAGGCGCTGGTGCGGCTGCCGCTGGTGCAGAAGCTGCGCGACGAGCGTGCCGGGCTGAACACCGCCGGCTTCGTCTCCGGCTATCGCGGCAGCCCGCTGGGCGGCTTCGATCTGGAACTGTGGCGGGCCAAGAAGTACCTGGAAGGCGCGTCGGTCAAGTTCACCCCGGGCCTCAACGAGGACCTCGGCGCCACCATGGTCTGGGGCACCCAGCAGCCGGGCCTGTTCCCGGGCGCGAAGCACGATGGCGTGTTCGCCATGTGGTACGGCAAGGGCCCGGGCGTGGACCGCTGCGGCGACGTGTTCAAGCACGCCAATGCCGCCGGCACCTCCGTCCACGGCGGCGTGCTGGCGCTGGCCGCCGACGACCACGCCTGCCGCAGCTCCACCCTGCCGCATGGCAGCGAGGACGAATTCGTCAGCGCGATGATGCCGGTGCTCAACCCGGCCGGCGTGCAGGACATCCTCGACATGGGCGTGCTGGGCTGGGCGATGAGCCGTTACACCGGGCGCTGGGTGGGCTTCAAGACGATCGCCGAGACGGTGGAATCCTCCGCCTCGGTCGATGTAGATCCGCATGCGCTGCAAATCGTGCTGCCGGGCGACGACGATTTCGAAATGCCCGCCGGTGGACTTGGCATCCGCTGGCCGGACCCGCCGATGGAGCAGGAGATGCGCCTGCACCGCTACGCGGTAAAGGCCGCGCAGGCGTTCGCGCGCGCCAACAAGCTCGACCGGGTGGTGATCGATTCGCCGAAGGCGCGGCTGGGCATCGTCACCACCGGCAAGTCCTACCTCGACGTGCTGCAGGCGCTGGAATACCTGGGCCTCGATGAGGCCGCCTGCTTTGAGCTCGGCATCCGCGTGTACAAGGTGGCGATGACCTGGCCGCTGGAGCCGGTCGGGATCGAACGCTTCGCGCGCGGGCTGGAAGACATCCTCGTGGTCGAGGAGAAGAAGGCCTTCATCGAGCGCCAGCTCAAGGAACAGTTCTACAACTGGCCGGACAGCTGGGGCGCGCGGCCGTCCATCGTCGGCAAGTACGACGAGGCCGGCAACTGGATCCTGCCGTCCACCGGCGAGCTGACCCCGGCGACGATTGCTGGCGTGATCGGCCGGCGCCTGCAGCGTTTCCACCGCAGCGAGAAGATCGACGCGGTGCTGGCGTGGATGGCGCAGAAGGAAGGCGAGCTGGCGTTGCCGCGCGCCAACTTCCCGCGCGTGCCGCACTACTGCAGCGGCTGCCCGCACAACACGTCCACCAAGGTGCCGGAGGGCTCGCGCGCACAGGGCGGCATCGGCTGCCACTACATGGTGACGTGGATGGACCGCAGCACCGACACCTTCACCCACATGGGTGGCGAAGGCGTGACGTGGGCGGGGCAGGCGCCGTTCACCGACACGCAGCACATCTTCCAGAACCTCGGCGACGGCACCTATTTCCACAGCGGTTCGCTGGCGATCCGCCAGGCCATCGCCGCCGGCGTCAACATCACCTACAAGATCCTCTACAACGACGCGGTGGCGATGACCGGCGGCCAGCCGGTGGACGGCACCCTGACCGTGCCGCAGATCGCCCACCAGATGCGCGCCGAGGGCGTGCAGACCATCGCGCTGGTGTCCGACGACATCGACAAGTGGACCGATCCGTCGATCTTCCCGGCCGGCACCAGCTTCCACGACCGTCGCGACCTCGACGCCGTGCAGAAGACGCTGCGCGAGGTGAAGGGCACCTCCATCCTGATCTATGACCAGACCTGCGCCACCGAGAAGCGCCGCCGCCGCAAGCGCGGCAAGCTGGTCGATCCGCAAAAGCGCGTCATGGTCAATTCGCTGGTCTGCGAGGGCTGCGGCGACTGCGGCGCCAAGAGCTTCTGCGTGTCGGTCACGCCGAAGGAAACCGAATACGGGCGCAAGCGCGCGATCAACCAGAGCGACTGCAACAAGGACTTCAGCTGCGTCGAGGGCTTCTGCCCCAGCTTCGTGACCGTGCACGGCGGCAAGGTGCGCAAGGGCAAGAAGGTCGATGCCGCCAGCCTGCTGGCCAACCTGCCCGCGCCCGCCGCGCGCACCGACCTGTCCCAGCCTTGGAACATCCTCATCACCGGCGTCGGCGGCACCGGCGTGGTGACCATCGGCGCGCTGCTGGGCATGGCCGGGCACCTGGAGGGCAAGGGCGCGACGGTGCTCGACCAGACCGGGCTGGCGCAGAAGGGCGGCGCCGTCACCACCCACATCCGCATCGCCCGGACGCCGGCCGACATCCACGCCGTGCGCATCGCCGCCGGCGAGGCCGACCTGGTGCTGGGCTGCGACATGGTGGTGGTCAACGACTACTGGGTGTTGTCGAAGATCCGCCCCGAGCGCAGCACGGTGGTGGTCAACACCTACGAGGCCATGCCGGGCACCTTCACCACCCGACCGGACATGCAGTTCCCCGCCGCCGACATCGTCAAGGCGATCGCCACCGCGCTGGGCGGACAGGCACCGCTGCAGATCGATGCCACCCAGATTGCCACCGCGCTGATCGGCGACGCCATCGCCGCCAACCTGTTCATCCTCGGCTATGCGTGGCAGCAGGGGCTGGTGCCGATTTCGTTCGAGGCGCTGATGCGCGCCATCGAGCTCAACGGCGCCGCCATCGAGATGAACAAGACCGCGTTCGCCTGGGGCCGCCTGGCGGTGGTGGACCTGGCCGCGGTGGTCGAGGCCGCCGGCATCGTGGGCAACGCCCCCACCCGCAGCGAGGCCACCGCGCATGCGCTGCCGATGCTTGGCGCCACCGCCAACGAGGCGGCCGAGTCCGGGCTGATGCCGCAGGCCGCCGACCTGCGGGACGAGGATGCGCTGCGCCACGTACCGGCCAGCGGCGATGCCGTCGGCGTCTTTGCGCCGCTGGACGACGCGCGGCTGTCGCGTTCGCTGGACGAGGTGATCGCGCGCCGCGTCGCTTTCCTCACCAGCTACCAAGGCGCCGGCTACGCGCGCCGCTACAGCGACTTCGTGGCCAAGGTGCGCGCCGCCGAAACCGCGAAGGCGCCGGGCAGCAGCGACCTGTCGGAAGCCGTGGCCCGCTACTTCTTCAAGCTGATGGCCTACAAGGACGAATACGAAGTGGCGCGGCTGTACACCAGCGGCGATTTCCGCAAGCAGCTAGAGGCGCAGTTCGAAGGCGACTACAAGCTGAAGTTCCACCTTGCCCCGCCGCTGCTGGCGAAAAAGAACGCGCAGGGCCAGCTGGTGAAGAAGGAATACGGCCCGTGGGTGTTCACCGCGTTCCGCGTGCTGGTCAGGTTCAAGGGCCTGCGCGGCACCCCGCTGGACGTGTTCGGCTACACCGCGGAGCGTCGAGGCGAGCGCGCGCTGATCGGCGAGTACCAGAAGACCGTGAGCGCGCTGCTGGACAAGCTGGACGCCGGCAACGTGGACCTCGCCGCCGAGATCGCCAGCGTGCCGGAACACATCCGCGGCTTCGGCCACGTCAAGGAAGCGCACCTGCACAAGGCCCGTGCCCAGCTGGACCGGCTGCTCAAGGAGTGGGACAACCCGCTGCGGATCGTGCAGGCGGCGTGAGCCGGCGGCTTGCTGCCCGGATGCGAATCCGGGCGGCGGCAACCTGCCGACAGGCGGTATCCGCCGCATGCGGAAACGTGGCTGGCGTCACGGCGGTGCAAGGATTTGCGGTGCTAGCGTGATCCCGGGTCAACTCCCGGGACACGACGATGCGCACCCATGTTCGCGCCCTGCTGCTTGCCTTGCTTGCGCTCTTGTCCGCCCCGGCACTGCACGCCGCCGAGCGCGCGGTGTGGGTCTGGGAAGATGCCAGCACCGGCTGGCTGGACGACCCCGCCTACGCCGGCGACGCCATCGCCTTCCTGCGCGGGCGCGGCATTTCCACCGTGTACCTGTACGTGGAGCCCTATCCCGCCAGCAACCGGCTGGCGAACGACCCGGCCGCGTACCGCGTGCTGCTGTCGCGCCTGCGCGCCAACGGCATCCGCCCGCACGCGCTGCTGGGGTCGGGCCATCTCAACAGCGACGCCTACACCGCTGCCCAGCGACGCGCGATCGCGGAGGCCCAGTTCCAGGGTGTGCTGGACTACAACGCCAGCGCGCTGCCGGCGGAGCGTTTCGAGGGCGTGAGCCTGGATATCGAACCGCACCTGCTCAAGGCATGGTCAAGCCAGAAGACCAAGCTGCTGACGCAATTCCTCGACCTCGGCCGCAGCCTGATGGACATGAAGCGGCGCTCCGGGCAATCGGCGCTGCAGGTAGGGCCGGCGATCCCGTTCTGGTACGACGGCCTGCGGGTGAAGTGGAACCGGCGCACCCAGTACATGCATGAACACGTGCTGGACGTGTTCGACCACGCGGTGCTGATGGACTACCGCGACCACGCCGATGGCAGCGACGGCATCATCGCCCACGCCCGCGCGGAGGTCGACGCGGCGGCGCTGCGCGGCAAGCGCGTGGTGATCGGGGTGGAGACCGCCGACAACGAGATCGCCAAGGTGACCTTCTTCGACAACACCGACGCGCAGCTGGAACAGGCGCTAGCGCAGACCGCCAGCGCCTATGCCGGGCACGCTGGCTTCGGCGGTTTCGCGGTGCACCACTTCGAGTCGTACGTGGAGTGGCTGGGCGCGCAGTAAGCCCCCCGGCTGGGCTAGGCAGCGCTGGCCCAGCGCTGCCCGCGCGCAGGCGGATGGCCGCCCGCGCGCGTTACCGCCGCGCCGCGCTTACTTGCGTGCGCTGAGGATCGGCGTCAGGTAATCCGGCTTGCCCTCGATGCGCACCAGGTGCGGATGGCGCAGGCCGCCGTGGTAGTCGATCTTGACCGTGCGGTAGCGATCGAACTCCTTGACCAGCAGCTCGATCGGCGCCTTGCTGGCCTTGGCCGCCTTGATCGCTTCCTCCAGCGCTTCGCTGTCGTAGGCCATGCCGTTGACCGCGATCACCTGGGTGCCGCTGCCCAGGCCGGCGTTGAACGCCGGGCCGTCCCAGCGCACGTCGCCGATGCTGCCGTCCTTGCCGAGCGACAGGCCGATGGAATAAGTGAAGTCGGCGCCGCCGCGGCTGCCCGCGGCCTTCGCGTAGGCGTTGGGTTCGTCCTTGTAGACCAGCTTCCAGCCGCTGGCCTCGATGCCGCCGGCCAGGCCGGTCTTGCCGTCGAGGCGGTCGCGCAGGAACTTCGCCCAGTCGTGCGGATATACGCCGTTGAGCGTGGCCACCACGTCCTCGAAGGTGTAAGTGTCCTGCACCTTCCATTCGCCGTCGTTGACGCCGAAGAACGCCTTGGCGAAATCATCCAGCGAGCGCTTGCCGTTGCTGCCGGCGCGGATCAGCGCGTCGGCTTCCAGCCAGATCATCTGGCCGCCGCGGTAGTAGTCCTCGCTCATCTGGTAGTTGAGGTAGGCGCGCGGCGCGCGGCCGACCACGATCGGGTCGTTGGTGGTGTCCTGGATGCCGCGCCACGACAGGCCCGGGCGGTTGTCGGCATAGGTGGCGGCGACCAGCGCCAGCGCGTCGATCGAGGCCGGCAGCGGGCGCATGCCGCTGCGCGCGGCCAGCACGTTGCCCCAGTACTGGGTCTGGCCTTCGTACACCCACAGCAGGCTGTCCTGCATGGGCGTGTTGAGGTTGGGCACCCACAGGTCCTTGCCGCGGCGGTACTTGCCGTTCCAGGAATGCACGAACTCGTGCGCCAGCAGGTCGGTGAAGCCCTGCTTCTCCTTCCAGCCGGTGAAGTAGTCGGTGCCGACGCCGTTCTCGCTGCTGCGCTGGTGCTCCAGGCCGTTGCCGCCCATCTGGTCGGACAGCGAGAACAGGAACTGGTAGTGGTCGTAGTGCTGCGCGCCGAACAGCTTCATCGCCTGGTCGACCATCTTCTTGTGGATCGCCACCTGCTCCGGCTTGGCTTCCAGGTACTTCGGCGCATCGGCAACCACGCCCAGCTTCACCTGCGGCTTGCCGGCCGGGGTCAGGTCGATGTTCTTCGCGTGGCGGCCAGCGTACACCGGCGAGTCGACGAAGATGTCGTAGGGCACGTCCTCGTAGTCGACGGTGTCGCCGCTGCGGCCGTCCTCGTGCAGGGCGGTGAACGCGGTCCAGCCAGCCGGATAGGTGACCCGCGGGTCGACCATGATCCGGCTCATGTAGTGGCCGGCCGGGTACAGCGAGGTCGAGATGAACTGGATGTTGAGCATGTTCGGCGTCATCACCACGCGGCCCTGGCCGGGGCCGGTGGCGGTGAGCAGGTCGAACTCGGCGGTGATCTCGGTCACGCCGTCCGGCACCACCAGGTGGAACGCGCCCACTTCCAGCGTGTCGCGCTTCCAGTCCAGCTTCTGGCCGTTGGCCTTGAAGGTCAGGCCGGCGATGTCGTCCAGCCCGTTGCGCGGCGAATGGCCGCCCGGCACCCAGCGCGGGTACAGCAGGGTCAGCGGACCGGCCTGCACCGGGATGGTCTGCTTGATCCTGAAGATGCGCTGCGAAAGATTGGTGGCGTCCACCTCGACCTTCATCATGCCCGGCGCATACGGCACGTCCTGCGGCTGCGGCACCGAGGCCTGCGCGTGTGCGCCACCGGCAAGCACGAGGGAAAGGGCAAGGGGCAGCAGGCGGCGGCGGGTCATGGCAACTCCGTTAGGACGGTCAAACCCGCATGCTACTGGCCGCACCGGGCAGGCCCCCCTGCCGAAAGGCATGCACCGGGGATTCATCGGCGCGGCGACATGATGGGCGCGTCACATTTCCGCGAGCCACACCATGTCCATGCGCCTGTCGCTGCTGTCCCCGCTGCTGTTGCTGGCCGCCTGCGCCGGTCGTCCCGTCACCCCGCCGCCCGCCGCGGATGCGCCGATGGCCTGCAATGCCGACGCGGCCAAGCGCTATGTCGGCCAGCCGGCCACCGCGGCCAATGTCGAGGCGGTGCGCGTCGCCAGTGGCGCCACGCTGGTGCGCGCGCTCAAGCCCGACCAGATGGTGACCTTGGAATACCGCGGCGATCGGGTGAACGTGCTGCAGGACGGCGCCGGCATCATCGAGCGGATCAGCTGCGGCTGAGCGCCATCAAGTCGACGCGCTCAGGCGCGCTCGTCGAAGCCCTGCACGCCGGGGGCCGCGCCTGCCGGTAGGTGCGCCGCATCGGTATAGCGCCACGCCACCAGGGCGGCGACCGCCAGCAGCAGCGCGGCGATCAGGAACGCCACGCCGGGCAGGTGCAGCGGTGCGCGCGGGCCGATGAAAAAGCCGAACGAGCCGGCGAACAGGGCAGGCGCCACGATCCCGGCCAGCGAGACCAAGCTACCCAGTGAGCCCTGGATGCGGCCCTGTTCGTTGGCCGGCACCTGGCGGGTGATCAGCGCCATCGTCGCCGGTCCGGCCACCGCCCACAGCGCGCTGATCGGCAGTCCGATGAGGAACACCCAGCCCGCCCCCGCCAGTCCGTACAGCACGAAGCCGGCGGTGCCGCAGGCCAGCCCCAGCAGCATCGCCCGGCGCTCGCCCAGCGCCTTCACCAGCCGCCCCACCAGCGCCACGTTGACGATCACGCTGCACGCGCCCACCGCCGCCAGCACGTAGCCGGCCTGCTTTTCCTTCCAGCCGAACGCGGCGTCGGCGAACAGCACGAAGGTGCTGGGATAGACGTAGTGGGCGAAGTTGGCGATGAACACCACCGCCACCAGCGCCCAGATGCGCGGGTGTTCCAGCAGCATCCGCACGCCGCCCATCGGGCGTGCGTGCTTCCAGTCGAAGCGCGCGGTGCGGCGCTCGCGCGGCAGCGATTCTGGCAGCACGAACAGGCCGTACATGAAGTTCAGCAGGGCCAGCCCGGCGGCGAACCAGAACGGCAGCCGGTGGCTGATGTCGCCCAGCACGCCGCCGATCAGCGGGCCGACGATGAAGCCCAGCCCGAACGCGGCGCCGATCATGCCGAAGCTCTTCGCGCGCTGTTCCGCAGGCACCACGTCGGCGATGTAGGCGTTGGCGGTGGAGAAGCTGGCCGAAGTCGCCGCCGACAGCAGCCGGCCCACGAACAGCCAGCCCAGCGTGGGCGCCAGCGCCATGAACACGAAGTCCGCGGCCAGCCCGAAGCAGGACAGTAGGATCACCGGGCGGCGGCCGAAGCGGTCGGACAGCGCGCCCTGGACCGGCGTGCAGAAGAACTGCACGATCGAGAACGCGAACGCGAACACGCCGGTCCAGTAGGCGGCGGTGGACAGGTCGCCGCCGACCATCTGTTCGACCAGGTGCGGCAGCACCGGGATGATCACCCCGAACGCGATCACGTCGATCAGCACGGTGACGAAGATGAAGGCGAGCGCGGCCTTGCGCGCGCCGGGAGCATGGGTGGCGTTCAAGCGGGAATCCCTGGTTTCCGTAGTTGCCGCGCCGGCGCGCGGCGGGCGGTGCATCAGGCGACGAAGGCGTCCGTCGCCAGCCATTCCACGTGTTCGCGCACGTCATCCGGCCAGCGCGCGATGGTGGCCTGGAAGCGGCCGTCATCGCCGGCGAACAACGCGCGCGCGGCGTCCTCGAAGCCCGCCTCGTTGCCGGCCATCGCCTGCATGAAGCGGTAGGTGGCCTCCTGCGCGGCGCGGCGGCGGTCGTCGCCGGCGGACACCTTGCGTGCCGCGTCCACCAGCCGGCGCAATGCCACCGAGGCGCCGCCGGGCTGGGCCGCCAGCCAGTCCCAGTGGCGCGGCAGCAGGGTCACCTCGCGCGGCACCACCCCCAGCTTCGGGCGCCCGGGCCGGCGCGGACGCTCCGGCTCGGCCGCGCCCTCGTCCAGGCGTTGCGGGCGGGACAGCCAGGCCAGCAGGTCGGCCGGCGGCAGCTCCAGCGGCAGTTCCAGCGTGCGCGCGTCGGTATCGTCGAACACCAGCACCGGCCGCTCCGGGTGCGCGTCGAAGGCCTGCTTGGCCTTCAGCGCGACGTGGCGCAGTTCGCCGCTGGCGATCCGGTAGTTGCCGGAAAAGGCAGTGCAACGCAGGGACGGACTGACCACGGCGGATCTCCGGGCGGGAAGGTCAATATTACCCGGATTAAATGAGCCCGAACAAGCGGTACTCAGCGGCCCGGGCCGACCTCGATGAAGCGCAGGAACTCGGCGCGGGTGCGCGCATCGTCGCGGAAACTGCCCAGCATTTTCGACGTCACCATGCTCACGCCGCGCTTGTGGATGCCGCGGGTGGTCATGCATTCGTGCGCGCCCACCACCACCACGCCCACGCCGCGCGGCTGCAGCGCGCGCTGGATGCAGCCGGCGATCTGCGCGGTCATCTTCTCCTGCACCTGGAAGCGGCGGGCGTAGGCCTCGACCACGCGCGCCAGCTTGCTGATGCCCACCACCTTGCCGTCCGGCAGGTAGCCCACGTGGACCTTGCCGATGATCGGCGCCATGTGGTGCTCGCAGTGGCTTTCATACTCGATGTCGCGCAGCACGATCATCTCGTCGTAGCCGCCCACTTCCTCGAAGGTGCGGGCCATGTAGTCGTCCGGGTCCAGCGCATAGCCGCTGAACCAGTCCTCGTAGGCCTTGGCCACCCGCCGCGGCGTGTCCAGCAGGCCCTCGCGCGTCGGGTCGTCGCCGGCCCAGCGCAGCAGCGTGCGCACGGCGTCCTCGGCCTGCTGGCGGGTGACGTCGTGGCGGGAATCCTCGCGACGGGGGGCGTCGGACATCGTGGGCTCCGGAATCGGGCGTGGACGGCCGCGCATGTTACCGCGTCCCGCAAAAAGGCCGCCCGGAGGCGGCCTTGTCATCGCGATGGTGCCGAGGCTCAGTGGCCGTCGCGGTCGGCATCGCCGGGC
>JAANMW010001838.1_pt1 | contig 20778 bp, 18 predicted proteins | sample 7279671 | NCBI WGS metagenome assembly JAANMW01 (sample SAMN14094541, study PRJNA606508) | bioreactor metagenome | isolation source: A lab-scale SPAN reactor treating ammonium-rich wastewater day 247 | place: Ireland: Galway | collected 2017-09-19
TACGACCCCTGGATCGACGTGCAGGAGGCGCAGCAGGAATACGGCCTGCAGTGCCTGCCCGACATGCCCGCCCCCGGCCAGTACGCCGCCATCGTGCTGGCCGTGGGCCACCAGCAGTTCGTGGCGCTGGGTGAGGACGGCATCAAGGCGCTGGGCCGCAGCGGCGCTGTGCTGTTCGACGTGAAATCCATCCTGCCCCTGGGCGCCGCCGATCTGCGCCTGTGATTGGCCGAGCGTGCTCCAGGTCAAATTTTCGATGAAATCAAGCTCCCGCGCTTACCCACTCAGCGTCGGCAGCTATTAAATGAAAAGCATGAAAATCGCCATCGCCGGCACCGGCTACGTCGGCCTCTCCATCGCCACCCTGCTGGCGCAGCGCCATGAAGTGGTTGCGCTCGACATCGACGCGGCCAAGGTCGAGCAGATCAACCGCCGCCAATCCCCGATCGAAGACGCCGACATCGAGCGCTTCTTCGCGCAGAACGACCTGAACCTTCGCGCCACGCTCGATCCGCGCGACGCGTACGAAGGCGCGGCCTTCGTCGTCATCGCCACGCCGACCGATTACGACCCGGTCAGCAACCGTTTCAACACCGCCAGCGTCGAATCCGTCATTCGCAGCGTGATGGAACTGGCCCCACAGGCGCTGATGGTCATCAAATCGACCGTGCCGGTCGGCTTTACCGCCGGCATGCGTCAGCAGCAGGGCTGCGCCAACCTGATTTTTTCGCCCGAATTCCTGCGTGAAGGCCGGGCGCTGCACGACAACCTGCACCCCAGCCGCATCGTGGTGGGCGAAAAATCCAACCGCGCCCGCGCCTTCGCCCAACTGCTGCAGGGCTGCGCCGAGAAGCAGGATGTACCCGTGCTGCTGACCGACAGCACCGAGGCCGAGGCCATCAAGCTCTTTGCAAACACCTACCTGGCCATGCGCGTCGCCTTCTTCAACGAGCTCGATACCTATGCGGCCACCCACGGGTTGGACGCGCGCCAGATCATCGACGGCGTGGGGCTGGACCCGCGCATCGGCAACCACTACAACAACCCCAGCTTTGGCTATGGCGGCTACTGCCTGCCCAAGGACACCAAGCAGCTCCTGGCCAACTACCAGGCCGTACCGCAGACGCTGATCGGCGCCATCGTCTCGGCCAACGGCACGCGCAAGGACTTCATTGCCGACGACATCCTGCGCCGCCGCCCCCGCACCGTCGGCATCTACCGCCTGACCATGAAGGCCGGCAGCGACAACTGGCGCGCCAGCAGCGTGCAGGGCGTGATGAAGCGCCTGAAGGCCAAGGGCCTGCCGGTGCTGGTATACGAACCCGCGCTGGCGCAAGACGATTTCTTCGGCTCGCCCGTGCTGCGCGACCTTTCAAGCTTCAAACAGCGCTGCGACCTCATCGTGGCCAACCGCCACACCGCCGACCTGGCCGACGTGGCCGACAAGGTCTACACGCGCGACCTGTTCGGCAGCGACTGATTCCATTTCCAAACCGACTCGCATGAACATCTTCATCACTGGCACCGCCGGCTTCATCGGCTACCACCTGGCCGAACTGCTCCTCAGCCAGGGCCATACCGTGCACGGCTACGACGGCATGACCGACTATTACGACGTGCGCCTCAAACAGGCCCGCCATGCCCGGCTGCGTCAACACGCCAACTTCAGCGCCACCGAGGCCCTGCTGGAAGACGATGACACCCTGCAAGCGGCCATCGCCGCCGCCCAGCCCGATGCCATCGTGCACCTGGCCGCGCAGGCCGGCGTGCGCTACAGCATCGACAACCCCCGCGCCTATGTGGACGCCAACCTGATCGGCAGCTTCAACGTGATGGAAGGCGCACGCCGGGCGCAGGTCAAGCACCTGCTGATGGCATCCACATCGTCCGTCTATGGCGCCAATACCGATATGCCGTTTACCGAAGCGCAGAAGGTGGACACGCCCATGTCCTTCTACGCCGCCACCAAAAAGGCCAACGAAGCCATGGCCCACGCCTGGGCGCACATCCACCGCGTGCCCATCACCATGTTCCGCTTCTTTACCGTGTACGGGCCCTGGGGGCGGCCCGACATGGCGTTGTTCAAGTTCACCAAGGCCATTCTGGCTGGTCAGCCCATCGACATCTACAACCACGGCGAGATGTGGCGCGACTTCACCTACGTGAGCGACCTGGTGCGCGGCATTGCCCTTCTGATCGACGCCGTGCCATCGGCAGACGGCAAGAAGGTGATGCCAGGCGACAGCCTGTCGCCCGTCGCGCCGTGGCGCGCCGTGAACATTGGCAATTCCGACAAGGTGCGCCTGCTCGACTTCGTTGAGGCCATTGAGGAATGCCTGGGCAAGAAGGCCATCCGCAACTACCTGCCCATGCAGCAGGGCGATGTGCCCGCCACCTGGGCCGACGCCAGTCTGCTGCAGCAGCTCACGGGGTACAGGCCGCAGACGGACTTCAAACTGGGCGTGCGCCAGTTTGTGGAGTGGTATCGGGAGTTTTACGGACAATGAGGATGCCTACCGTACGCACGGTTGTCATCGTAGATAACGGCTGGCTCATAGCTGCCGCCGTTGCAGGGTTGGCGGCGAAAAACCTGCCTGGTAAGCCCACGAGCGCTGCTAGGCATTGCTGCCTGACGGCCGAAGGGTTGCATGCGCATGCAACTCGCGGCGTAACCACGAATGGGCCAGCATGACTGGTTTTATTGCCCGCATCCGCCGCCACCTGGCCGACCCAGACTCCCAGCACCGCCAAATTGCACTGGGCTTTCTGTGGGTTGGTCTGTTCGTCTTCATCGGCAAGCTCGCCGGTGCCGCCAAGGAAATGACGATTGCCTGGCGCTACGGGGTCAGCGCCACGGTCGATGCCTACGTGTTCATCTTCAATGTGGTCAATTGGCCAGTATCGATCTGGTTCAGCATCCTTACCGTAGTGCTGGTGCCGCTGGTCGCGCGACTGCGCGGCGATGACCCGCAGGAGCTGCCCCGATTTCGGGCCGAACTGCTCGGGCTGACGCTGCTGCTGGGCCTGGGGTTTGGGCTGTTGGCCTGGTGGGGCCTGCCGTCCTTGTTGCGCGCTGGCTGGCTGGGCCTGTCGAGTCCAGCCCTTCAGCAAGGGCTGACCATGGCCGGTGGCATGGCGCTTCTGTTGCCGCTGGGTGCCGCCGTCAGCCTGTGGTCGGCCTGGCTGCTGGCCGCAGGCCGCCATCGCAACACCCTGTTCGAGGCGATTCCTGCCTGCACGCTGCTTGTGGCGTTGCTGCTGCCGCCCGGGTGGCTGCCGGAACCGTTGTTGTGGGGCACGGTGGCAGGCTTTGCTTTGCATGCGGCCGCGTTGGCCGTGCCGTTGCGCACGGCAGGCGAACTGCCCGCGCCACGCCTGATGCAAAAGTCGCAAGCCTGGCGCGCTTTCTGGGGCGGCATTGGCGTGATGGCCGTCGGGCAGCTGCTTGCCACGTCCACCAATCTCATTGATCAGTTTTTTGCTGCTCAGCTGGGCGAAGGTGCGCTGGCGACGCTGAGCTATGCCAACCGCATTCTGGCCCTGGTGCTGAGCCTGGGAGCGACAGCCATCAGCCGGGCCAGCTTGCCGGTGTTTTCTGCGGCGCATGCTGGCGATGCTGCACGGGTAACGGCTCTGGCCCGGCATTGGGCGCTGCTTTTGCTGGCCGCCGGCGCCGTTGCCGCCGCGCTGACCTGGCTATTTGCACCCTGGGGAGTGGCGCTGTTGTTCGAGCGTGGCGCCTTTACCGCCGAGGATACTCAGGCAGTCGTGGCACTGCTGCGCCTGATGGCCTTGCAAGTGCCCTTTTTTTTCTCGGGCTTGGTACTCGTTTCTGCGCTTGCGGCACAGCGGCGCCACCGCTGGATCGCTGTCAGCGGCGCTATCAATCTGCTGGTCAAACTCCCGCTCATGTTCTGGCTCGTGCCACGGTACGGCATCAATGGCTTGGTGCTCTCAACGGTCCTCATGTATACGTTCTCTGTCGTGCTGCTCGGGGTGGTTTTGAAACTTACCGCCTCGTCCATACGGGAGGCGACAGCATGAAGCTGCTGATCTTCATCCACTCCCTGCAGGGCGGCGGGGCCGAGCGCGTCACCGCCACCTTGGTCAACCACTGGGCGGCAAAGGGTTGGCGGGTGACGGTGGCCACGCTGGCTTCTACAGCCCAGGACTTTTATGAGTTGCACCCCGCCGTTAAGCGCTTAGCGCTGGATGTGGCAGGCGAAAGTACGACTCCGCTGGCGGCGATTGCCAACAACTGGCTGCGCGTCCGCGCACTGCGCCACCTGCTCAAACAGGAACAACCCCACGTGGCGCTAGCCATGATGAGTACCGCCAATGTATTGCTGGGTTTGGCTGCAATGGGCTTGCGTGGTCTGGTGACAGTCGGGTCCGAGCGTACTTATCCGCCGCGATTTCCGTTGGGGCGCAGCTGGGAGCTCATGCGCGCCCAACTGTATGCGAGGCTGGATGCGATGGTGGCACTGACGAACGAATCTGCCGACTGGCTGCGCCGGCACACGCGGGCTTCGTGCGTGGTGGTCATTCCCAACGCCGCACCGTGGCCCTTGCCTTTGCAGCCCCCCCATCTGCGCCCTCCCGTCAAGGCGCCCGGGCAGCGCCTGTTGCTGGCCGTGGGGCGTTTGTCAGAGCAGAAAGGCTTTGGCAAATTGCTTGAAGCATGGCAGCAGTTGGCTGCTGATTTTCCGCAATGGCAACTGGTCATCCTGGGCGAAGGCCCCGATCGTCAGGCGCTGCAAGCGCAGGCTGCCGGGCTGGGGTTGGCGGGCAGCGTGAGTCTGCCGGGCCGCGCCGGAAATGTGGGGCAGTGGTACGAGGCCGCCGACCTGTATGTGATGAGCTCGCGTTTCGAGGGCTTTCCCAATACCTTGGCCGAAGCCATGGCGCATGGCTTGCCCGCTGTCAGTTTTGACTGCGATACCGGGCCGCGGGACATCATTCGGGACGAAGTGGATGGGCTGCTGGTGCCGCCCGGCGATGTCGCTGCCTTGGCCGCTGCTTTGCGTCGCTTGATGAGTGATGCTGCGTTGAGGGCCGCGTTTTCGGCACGGGCAACGGACGTGAGGGAGCGCTTTTCGCTGGCGCATGTGGCGGGCAAGTGGGAACAGCTTTTCGAGGAGCTGCGCCATGGCTGAACCTGTGCGCCCGCCCGCGTGCCGCCGTGCGCGCCTGCTCGCCTTGGCGGCGTGGGTCGGCTTGCTGGCCGCATGCCAAAGCCTGCCGTCGGGTGACGAAGGCTTTGCCATCGAAGTCACCGACTCCACCATCTACACCACGCCCGCGGCCAACAATGGCGCCGGTCCGCTTTGGGGCTTCAACAACAGCAACATTGCCCGCATCGGCGACACCGTGTGGGTCAGCGGCCTGAATACCGTGGCCGGCCTGCCGCCGCTCAACAACACCGAATGCAAGCTGTGGAAAAAAACGGGTGATGCACCGTGGCGGCAGGTGCTGACCTTGCCCGGCCTCACGCGCGAGCCCTGCCCGCTGGGCGTGCTCAAGGGCGAGCGCCTGCTCATTTCCACCAATACCACCCTCAATCCACCAGGCAAATCCGGTGGTGGCCCGGCGCGTCCTGGCCTTTGGGAGGCGATTCCGGCCGAAGGATTCGCGCACGCCACCATCAGCCAACCCGATTGGCGCGCACAGGCCGGCCCGTTCAGTGAGCATTCCTACCGCAGCCTGGCTGTTGACGGCCCCCGGGGCGAGGTCTTCATCCTGCAGAACGTGGGCAACAGCCATGCCGAATGGGCGTTTCGCGATGCCAGCGGTGCCTGGCCGGCGCAGGGTCGGCTGGACTGGCCAGTCAAAGAAATCAACGGCCGCGCCATGCCGCTGCGCGTGTGCTATGTGGTGGCGCTGGTCAAAGACCGCGCCGTGCATCTGCTGGGCGTAAGCGATGTGGTGGAGCCGAACGCGAAGTGGCGCGAGTACAAGCGCCAGCTGACCGGTAAATCCTGGGACTACGTTTTTCGCAATCTCTATTACGCGTGGACGCCCGACGTGGTCCGCGAGCCGTTTAGGCCCTGGCTGGAGGTGGCGAGCCAGGAGCAAGCGGCGGGCGGCGTAGAACCGGGAGATCTGTGGATGGACAACCACGGCGAGCTTCATATGGTTTGGACAGAAGCTGCGTTGGACATTCGCTTGCAAAAGCATTTTTTCCCAGACAAAAAGCAAAAGCGGTCACTGGTCTACGCGTCAGCACGCGGGGGTGAGATTGTTAGAAAAACCGATCTCGTCGTATCGCAGGAAGGCCAATCTAACGATGCCGCTCATTCTCCACGGTTTCATATTTCCGAAAATGGCGATATGTATGTTTTCTTTTACGTGAATGCGATGGAGGGAGCAAAAAGAAGAGTCTTTGAAAACCGAATCGGCAAATTGAGGGATGGAAAATTCGAGAAAATCTTGCGCGTCCCAATGGAACTTCCATTTAATCATTACATTGTGTCTGCAGGGCGGATGGGAGGTGTTGCGTCTGGGTTTCTGGATATTCTGGGCACGCATGCGGGCGAAGAAGCAACTGTTAATTATGTTCGCTTGAGAATTTTGAGTGGCGACCACCAATGAAATTGGGCGATAAAACAAAGTGATTTTTTCATCATTCATTTTTTTGTTTTTGGCATTGTTCATAGCCAAAATTGAGAGCCGACGCCGCCATTCGCTACTTGGCATTTTTTTTCTGATATTTGCATTGCAGATTATTTTGCCAGGCATTGTGATGCCGCTGTTAATAGTGGCAGCCGGAAAAAGTGTCCATGTTGAATACTCGTTTTTGACTTCCGTTTATCGAAATATGACAGCATCGATTGCAATAATAACTGCGCTGCTGGCAGTCATTTTTGTTTTTTTTGTGTACGTAGGTTATGGTGCGACTTCAAAGATAAATTCAGATCGTGGTAGCCAGAATAACAAAAAAATTTTAATAATAAAAAGATTGAGATTAACCTTAATTTTGGCAACCGGCGCGTTCAGCATGCTGTATCTATTGTTCAGCATGCCGGGACCAAGTATTGGTGATAGATATTTCAATTTGGTACTCTTCAGGGCTCAGCATGAGTCGTTCTTCGACGACGCAAAAAATTTCGTCACGTCTAACTTATTTTCTTTGACCCAGACTTTTGCGATATCTTCTACTTTATTGTTCTTTTATTTTAAAGAGCGGCGAGCGGCCAAATATCTTTTGGTTTTTGCAGTCGTAGCAATGTTGTTTATGGCCACCTTTGCAGTATCGCGAAGAATTATGACGATTCAGTTTTTCGTGATTTACTTTGCGATTGTGCTGATGACCGGAAAATGGTTTTTCAGGAGGTTGCTGCTGATCTTCCCTATCGCGCTGGTATGGCTGGCTTTCGGAAAAGACTTGATGTGGCAAGTGCCGCGCTACTTTTCAAGCGAGGGGAGTCCAATTGTTTTGGATTTTGATGAAGTACTGCCGAGGTTGCTCTTTGGTTTTTCTTCTCTTGGGATAACACTTAATTCATCATGGGCGAGCCTAATTTTTCTAGACGATCTGCCGCCGAGGTTTGGTGTCGATCATATTTTGGCTGCGTTGCGCTTCTTGCCACTCGGTTCGCTAGGAGTGGACGAATATCAGCTTTATGGGCCACGTATTGTTCGCATTAGTACCGAGGCCTTCTCCGATGTAAATGCATTGGATATACCCCCTGGCCTGTTTGGTCAAATGTGGTTGGACTTTAGATTGTTCGGGCCCATTATCTGGGGGCTGTTTTTCGGATGGCTTATAAAACAGATTCAGATGGCTTTTGATCGTTTTGAGAGAACTTGGACGTCCTGTGGTGTTTTTTCAATCCTGCTGTTTGTCGCAGCGCTGCCATTGAATTCTGGATCGTTTGATTTTAATTTTTCCGTGGATATGTTTTTTCTGTTGTTATTTTTGTGGTTTGTGGTTCGTGTAGTACGGCCGCGTAAAAACTTTGCGACTCAAGGAACATGGTACGAATCGAAAAGCGCCTCGTAATTTTCGTCCCATCCCTCGCCGGCGGCGGCGCCGAGCGGGTGATGGTCACTCTGGCCAATGCCATGGCCGCGCGCGGCTTTTTGGTCGATCTGGTCCTGGCGACGGCGCGCGGCCCTTATCTCAAGGACGTCTCATCGGCAGTCCGCGTGGTGGATTTGAAGGCTGGGCGCGTAATCAAGGCCTTGATTCCGTTGGTCCGCTATCTGCGTCGTGAACGGCCCGTGGCGTTGCTGTCTGCGATGGGACACGCGAATGTGGTGGCGTTGCTGGCGCGGCAGGTCGCGCGAACCGGTACGCGAGTAGTGGTTTCCGAGCGGTCTACGATCAGCGTTAGTCATTTGGTCGCGCGCGGGGTTCTTGCCAGGGTCAGTTTCATGCTGGTTCGCTGGCTTTACCCCTTGGCGGATGGCATCTGTACTGTCTCCCAAGCGTCGTCCGATGATTTGGCAAGCTTCGCACGGTTGAATGCGACCCGCGTTCAGACGATCTACAACCCGTTTGATCTGCAACGCATCGCACGGCGCGCTTCAGAACCACTGACCCATCCCTGGTTGGGCGCTGATGAGCCTGCGCTGGTGTTGGCCGCTGGGCGCTTGACGGCCGAAAAGGATTATTCAGCATTGATAAGAGCCTTTGCTGAGTTGCAACGGATGCGGCCTGCACGCTTGGTGATACTGGGGGAGGGCGAACTGCGTCCGGCGCTCGAAAAATTGATGGCCGAGCTGGGATTGAGCTCAAACAGCGTGTATCTGCCGGGCTTTGTGGCCAATCCAATGGCATGGATGGCGCGTTGCAGCCTGTTTGTACTCTCTTCGCGCTGGGAAGGCTTGCCCGGGGTGTTAATCGAAGCGATGGCTTGCGGCGCGCCAGTCATCAGCACCAATTGCCCGAGTGGACCCAATGAAATTTTGGAGGGCGGGCGCTGGGGAAAGCTGGTCCCGGTCGGCGACGTCGACGCGCTGGCGAGCGCGATGGCTGAAGTCCTGGCAACGCCCAAAGAGAAACTTCCGGATGTACGCATACGTGCGGCAGATTTCGAGCAGGAACGGGCGGTAGATGCCTATCTGCGCATTATGGGTTTGCCACTGCAGCCTGATGAGGCTGCGGCAACGCTCAATGGTACGGTTGCGACCGCATGAAGCTGGTTTTCATCATCACCAACCTCGCCACCGGCGGCGCCGAGATGATGCTGCACAAGCTGCTGCAGAACATCGACCGCAGTCGCTTCAATCCCACCGTCATTTCCCTGATTGGCAAGGGCGAGATCGGCCCGCGCATCGAGGCGCTGGGCATTCCTGTGTATCCAATGGGCATGCGGCGTGGGGCGCTGCCAAGCCCTTTGGCGTTCTGGCGTTTGGTCCAGTTGCTGCGGCGGCTGCGGCCCGATGTGGTGCACACGTGGATGTACCACTCCGATATGGTGGGCGGGCTTGCTGCGCGGGTTGCTGGTTGCAAGAGGGTGATTTGGTGCATTCGGCACAGCAATCTCTCTAGAACCGAAAACAGCCGCAGCACCCTTGCCGTGGCGCTGCTATGCGCCCGGCTTTCCGGTTGGGTTCCGGCATCTATTGTTTCATGCTCGCATCTGGCTCGCCGCATGCACGCCGATCTGGGCTACACCGACGCAAAGATGCTGGTCATCCCCAACGGCTTCGATCTGACCCGATTTGTGCCGGATGCCACCGCGCGCGCCAGCGTGCGCGCCGAGCTGGGCCTGCCCGCTGATACTCCGCTGGTTGGCCTTGTTGCGCGGTTTGACCCGCAGAAGAACCACGCCGGCTTCGTCCAGGCCGCAGCTCAGGTATTTGCGCAAATGCCGCAGGTGCACTTCGTGCTGGCTGGTAAGGACGTGGATGACGCCAACACGGCGCTGCAAGCGGCAATTTGTTCTCACCCCGGCCTGGCCGGCCATTTGCACCTGCTGGGGCGCCGTGACGACGTGCCGCGCCTGATGGCGGCGCTGGATGTGTACGCTTCTTCTTCTTCTTTTGGCGAGGCCTTCCCCAACGTGCTGGGCGAGGCAATGGCCTGCGGCGTGCCTTGCGCGGTGACCGATGTGGGCGATTCGGCCGAGATCGTGGGCGACACGGGCCGGGTGGTGGCGGCAGGCGATATGCCTGCGTTGGCGGCGCAGTTGCTGGCTGTGTTGCAACTGCCCACCGAGCAGCGCACCGCCCTGGGCCAGCAGGCCCGCGCCAGGGTGCAAAGCCATTACGAGATCGGCCATGTCACGCGCCTTTACCAGGATTTGTACGAGCGTGTTGCGGCGGAGCAGCTTGCAGAGCCCCAGCCTGCGGCTGGCACGCCGCTTGAAAGGCAGGAATGATTTATGTGTGGATTTTCGGGTTTTTTGGGCCTGCAGCGCGTGCAGGACAAGCGCGAGGCACTCTCAATTCTGGAGCGAATGGCGGGGGCCATCATCCACCGTGGGCCAGACGATGCGGGCTACTGGTTTGATGCGGCGGGCGATGCCCCCATAGGCCTGGCGCACCGACGCCTGTCGATTCTGGATCTGTCGCCCGCCGGGCACCAGCCCATGGCCTGCCATACCGGGCGCTATGTGCTGGCCTTCAATGGCGAGATTTACAACCACCTGGATTTGCGGCGCGACTTGCAGGCCGCCGGCCATGCACCCAACTGGCGCGGACATTCAGATACAGAGACGCTGCTGGCGGGGTTCGTGGCTTGGGGCGTGCGTGCCACGCTCGATCGTTGCATTGGCATGTTTGCCATCGCCCTGTGGGATAGGCGGGAGCACTTGCTGACGCTTGCGCGCGACCGTCTGGGCGAAAAGCCGCTTTATTACGGTTGGCAAGGCCAGGGGGAACGGGCGAGCTTCCTGTTTGGCTCCGAGCTCAAGGCGCTCAGGGCGCACCCCGCTTTTGCGGCAGAGATAGACCGCGATGCCCTGGCGCTGCTGATGCGGCACAACTACATCAACGCCCCGCATTCCATTTATCAGGGTATCTACAAGCTGGCGCCGGGGCATCTCTTGACGGTGTCGATGCGCCAGCGCGAGCCCAGGCTGGAACGGTTCTGGTCGCTGCCCGCAGTGGCAGAGGCGGGGGTGGCCCAGCCCTTGTCTGGCAGTGCCGAGCATATGACCGACGCGCTGGAGGCGCTGCTCAAATCCGCCGTGCAGCAGCAAATGCTGGCGGATGTGCCGCTGGGGGCGTTCCTTTCGGGTGGCATTGATTCCAGCACCGTGGTGGCGCTGATGCAGGCCCAATCGAGCCAGCCGGTGAAGACGTTCACCATCGGTTTCAATGAAGAGGGCTACAACGAGGCGGTGCACGCCAAGGCGGTGGCCAGGCACCTGGGCACAGACCATACGGAGCTGTACATCACGCCGCAGCAGGCGCTGGATGTGATTCCCAAGCTTCCAGGCTTGTACTGCGAGCCGTTTTCAGATTCCTCGCAGATACCTACCTTTCTGGTCAGCCAACTGGCGCGGCAGAAGGTGACGGTGGCGCTCTCGGGGGATGCGGGGGATGAGCTGTTTGGGGGGTATAGCCGCTACACCATGGCGCAAAGCCTGTGGAACAAGGCGTCACGCATTCCGCACGGCTTGCGCGGCCCTGCAGCGGCGGGCTTACGCGGTATCTCTATTAGTGGGTGGAATACCTTGGCCGCGCCGCTGCGCCCCCTGCTGCCGGGCCGGCTGCGCCACGCCAATATTGGCGACAAGCTGCACAAGGGGGCCGCGCTGTTGGCAGCGCGACAGGTGGACGAGCTGTATTTGAAGCTGGTCACCCACTGGGAGCCCGACGCCTTGGTGCTAGGTGCCCAAGAGCCGTTGACCGCCCTGCGCGGTACCTCACTGCCTCTGACGGGACTGGATGCCGTACAGCGCATGATGGCGCTGGACGCCATCACCTATCTGCCGGGCGACATATTGACCAAAGTTGACCGCGCGGCCATGGGCGTGAGCCTGGAGACGCGGGTGCCGTTCTTGGACCATCGGGTGGTTGAATTTGCCTGGGCGCTGCCGCAAGCCATGAAGCTGCAAGGCGGCGTCGGCAAGTGGATCTTGCGGCAGGTGCTGTACCGTCATGTGCCGCGCGAGCTGATCGAACGCCCCAAGATGGGCTTTGGCGTGCCCATCGACAGCTGGCTGCGCGGCCCGCTGCGCGACTGGGCAGAGGATTTGCTAGCCGAACCGCGCCTGCGGCGGGAAGGGTTCTTCAACCCCGCGCCGATCCGCCAGAAGTGGGCCGAGCATTTGAGCGGCCAGCGCAACTGGCAATACCACTTGTGGGATGTGCTGATGTTTCAGGCATGGCTGCAGCAGGGGCATTCGCGATGAAGCAACTCAAGGCGTGGCTGAAGAAAAGTACCCCGTGGTGGGTGCGCATTGGCGCAAAACTGGTTCTGTCGCGCCTCCCGGCAGGGTACGCCTTCTGGCAGCGCATGGGCTTCTTCCGGCATGGGTATATGGACGAATCTGCGTATGCGCTGTCGGTTTTTGAAGACCACGTGCGTTCGGCGGGCTGGTCGCTCAGCGAGCTTCAGGGAAAAGTCATTCTGGAAATGGGCCCTGGCGACAGCGTTGCCACGGCGCTCATAGCCCACGCGTACGGCGCAAAAGCGATCTTGATCGATGCCGGGCCATTTGCGACGGCGCAGCCCGCCTCTTACGGGCCGCTGTGCAGCGCGTTGCAGGCGCGGGGCTTGCGCACCGTTGATCTGAACGGTGTAAGCACCTTGGGCCAGCTGCTGGACGCATGCAGCGCCCGCTATCTGACCGATGGAGTGCATGCGTGGGGGCAAATTCCCTCTGCCACCGTCGATTTGATTTTTTCACAGGCGGTGCTGGAGCACGTGCGCTTGGCCGAATTCGAAGAAGTGCAACGACAGTGCCGCCGGGTACTCAAACCGGCCGGGTTTGCATCGCATCGCGTCGATCTGAAAGACCACTTGGGCGGCGCCCTGAACAATCTTCGGTTGCCACACTCCGTGTGGGAATCGGAATTCTTTGCCCGGTCAGGCTTTTATACGAACCGCATTCGCATGGGCCGCATGATGACGATGTTCGAAGCTGCGGGGTTCGGCGTTTTGCATGAGCAGGCCGAGCGGTGGAGCACGCTTCCAACCCCCAGGCACAGGATGGCGGCAGGGTTTTCCATTCTCCCGGATGACGAGTTGCGGGTCAGCGCTTTTGATGTTCTTCTTGCGCCAGCCTCCATTGCACAAATACACGGAGGAGATGGCAATTGAGCGGCGCATCGACACGCGGTGTGAGCGCCGCCGTTCATGGGTGCCAGCCGCGTCTGTTGATCGTGGTGAACGTGGACTGGTTTTTCCTCTCGCACCGTCTTCCGGTGGCCATTGGCGCAGTGCAGGCCGGTTATGAGGTTCATGTAGCCACGACGTTGACGGGTGACGCTTCTGCGCTGGAAAGGCATGGCCTCATCGTGCATGCCTTGCACATCGATCGCAGTTCTTCGGGGCTGCTCGGTTTGTTCGGCCTGCTCGCATCGTTCCTGCGCCTGTTCTGGCGGTTGCGGCCGGATGTGGCGCATCTGGTCACGATCAAGCCGGTTCTGCTGGGGGGGCTTGCGGTGCGGCTGTCGCCGGTGCGCGGCGTGGTGTATGCCGTTTCTGGCTTGGGCCACGTGTTCGTCGCCGCCGGCATGTTTGGCCGCCTGAGACGGGCGCTTGCAGGCGCGTGGTACCGCGCAGTTCTGGGTGCGCGCAACATGCGGATCATTTTTCAAAATCCGGAAGACCGCGCCGCGATCGAATCGGTGGCAAAACTTTCGCCGAGCGAAGTGGTGATGATTCCCGGCTCGGGAGTGGACTTGGCGGAATATGAGGCGTTGCCGCTGCCCGATGGCGTGCCGGTCGTCATGATGGCGTCGCGGCTGCTGGCAACCAAAGGCGTGCGCGAATTCATCGATGCCGCCCGCATGCTTCGGCGCCAAGGGGTGCAAGCGCGATTTTGGCTGGCGGGCGAGCCCGATGACGCCAACCCCGCAAGCATTGCGCGGGGGGAACTTGAGGCATGGAAAAAAGAGGGCGTGGTGGAGCTGCTCGGTCACCGCGCCGACATGCCCGCATTGATGCGCCAGGCGCACGTCGTCGTGCTGCCGTCGTACTACGGCGAAGGCTTGCCCAAGGTGCTGATCGAAGCCGCAGCCTGCGGCCGTGCCGTCGTCACGACCGACATGCCAGGTTGCCGCGACGCGGTGGAGGCGGAAGTGACCGGTGTGCTGGTGCCGCCAAAAAATGCCTCCGCGTTGGCGCATGCCGTTGAACGGCTGGTGCAGGATGCAACGCGCTGTGCGCGCATGGGCCTCGCTGGCCGTGCACGTGCCGAGCGGCTGTTTGACGTTGGCGCGGTGGTTGCTGCGCATCTCGCGGTGTATCGCGAGCTTGAGGAGGCGGCGGCGTGATCTTGCTGACGGGGGCGGGTGGGTTCGTGGGCGGCGCGCTGCTTCGCGAGTTGGGGCAGCGTGGCAGATTGGTTCGGCCGGTGTATCGCGCGGCATCGCAAGTGCCGCATCAAGGGCCCGCGGCGGTTGTTCAGTCCATCGATGCAGCCACCGATTGGCGGGCCGCGCTGCAGGGCATCGATGCCATCTTGCACTGCGCAGCGCGCGCCCATGTCATGGACGATGCCGCAGCCGACCCGCTGGAGGAATACCGGCGCGTGAACGTCACCGGCACGCTCGCGCTGGCGCGCCAGGCCGCCGATGCGGGGGTCAAGCGCTTCGTGTTCCTCAGCTCCATCAAGGTGAATGGCGAATCGACTGCGCCCGGCGTGCCGTTCACCGCCGACGACGCACCCGCGCCCGAAGATGCCTACGGCCTTTCAAAGGCCGAAGCCGAAGCCGGCCTGCGCGAGATCGCCAGCCAGACAGGGATGGAGGTGGTCATCATCCGCCCGGTGCTGGTGTACGGCCCGGGTGTGAAGGGCAATTTCCGCAGCCTGCTCGGTGTCGTAAAGCGCGGCGTGCCGCTGCCGCTGGCGGCGGCGCAGCGCAACCGCCGCAGCCTGGTCGCGCTGGGCAATCTGGTGGATCTCATCGTGGTGTGCCTTTCGCACCCTGCCGCCGCCAATCAGGTGTTTCTGGTGAGCGATGGCGAAGACCTGTCCACGGCGGAGCTGCTGTCGCGCATGGGCCGTGCCCAAGGGCGCAAGGCGCGGTTGGTGTGGGTGCCCGTGGCGCTGATGCGCTTGGGGCTCTCCATGCTCGGCAAGGGCGCGGCGGCCGACCGGCTGTTTGGCTCGCTGCAGGTGGACATAGGCAAGACCACAACGCTGCTGGGTTGGGCGCCGCCGCTGTCGGTGGACCAAGGGTTGAAATTGGCGGTAGAGGCAGAGGCTTGAATGCAGCGTTTTCTCGATGTGGTGTTTTCGTTTTTCGGGCTGCTGGCGGCTTCTCCGGTGCTGCTGGCGGTGTATGGCGTGGGGCTGTTCGACACCGGCGCGCCGATGTTTCGCCAGGTGCGCGTGGGGCGTGGGCAGCGGCCGTTCACATTGGTCAAGTTCCGCACCATGCGGGTGGACACGGCGTCGGTGGCCAGCCACCTGGTGGGCGCCCAGGCCATCACGCCGCTGGGCAAATTTCTGCGCCGCACCAAGCTCGATGAGCTGCCGCAGCTGTGGAACGTGCTGCGCGGCGACATGAGCCTGGTCGGCCCCCGCCCCTGCCTGCCAAATCAGGAAGAGCTGGTGCGCGCCCGCGCCGCGCTGGGCGTGTTCGCTGCGCGGCCGGGCATCACCGGCCTGGCGCAGGTCAGCGGCATCGACATGTCCACGCCCGAACTGCTGGCTGAAACCGACGCGCGCATGCTCGCGGGGCTGGATGTCGCCATGTACTTTCGCCTGATCCTGCGCACCGTGCTGGGCGCGGGCCGGGGCGATGCGGCGCAGCCGAGGTGATCGAAGCCGGTAAAGCGGCAGCTTTGGCTGCCCGAGCCGTCAAGCCCAGATCAATGCTTTGCTGACCACGACTCCAGCCGTTCTCACAAACGCTCCGTCCTTGCAATTTGCGAAATGGCATGTGGCGATTTTGTGCGCTCGATCGCTCCAACCAGCCGGCCTATACTCGGCATATGCCGTTGTTCGCTTAGGAGGTTTGCCATGCTTGCTGAACGCCATGTCCGCCTGTTTCGCAACGGGCGCAATCAGGCGGTGCGCATCCCGCGAGAATTCGAGTTTGATACCGACGAGATCGTGATGCGCCGTGAAGAGGGCCGCCTGGTACTGGAGCCGTTGCCGCGCCGAGGGCTGCTTCACACTCTGGCCACGCTGCGGCCGCTCGATGGAGCCGCGCTGGCGGATTGGGATGCGGGCCTGCGGCCGCTGGATGATGTAGAGCTGTGAGCCGCGCACGCTACCTGCTGGATACCAACATCCTCTCCGACCTGGTGCGCGAGCCGCAGGGCGTGGTTGCCCGGAGTATTGCGGCGGTGGGCGAAGCGGCAGTGTGCACGTCCGTCATCGTGGCCGCTGAATTGCGCTTTGGTGCTGCGAAACGTGGATTGCCGCGGTTGACGCAGCAAGTGGACGCCATCCTGAATGCACTCGAGGTGCTGCCGCTGGAGTTGCCCGTGGATGACGTTTACGCGCAGCTGCGGTGTGCGCTGGAGCGTGCCGGCCAGCCGATCGGACCGAACGACCTGCTGATCGCCGCCCATGCATTGGCATCGGAATGCGCCTTGGTGACGGCCAACGTGGGTGAGTTCGCGCGAGTGCCAGGGTTGCAGGTGATCAATTGGCTGGCCCCTGCTACCGAAGGTGGTGGGTAGCCTTGGTTCAGCCCTCGCCTGAAGTTGACAAGACATGGCGATCACGTGTGCTTTTCAGGAGCTGTTTTTTGACGTCTGCCCTGCGCACTGCCCGCGCCCTATTCGCCGCCGCCCTGGTGCTCACCCTGGTCTGCCTGCTGGCCCCGTCCGATCTCGTCCTTGCCGCCAAGCTGTGGGCGGTGTCCTGGCTGCCCTTCGCCGTCGCGCTGGACGCTGCCAGCCCGTCCGGCTATGCCGACAAGCTGGTGCACGCGGGGCTGTTTGCGCTGCAGGGGTTTTTCAGCCTGCGCGGCTGGCCGGGGCGCGGCGCGCGTCAGGGCTGGTTCGTGGCGCTGCTGGGGCTGGGGGCGGCGACGGAATGGGCGCAATCCTGGATACCGGGGCGGGGCGCTTCCGTGGCAGACTGGACGGCCGATGCGCTGGGCCTGTGCCTGGGCGTTGCGCTGGCGCTGGCGCTGGCGCTGAGCCCGCGCGGGCGCTCGGCGCGCCGGCTGGGCTGCCAGGGTTGACGGGGCGCCGCGCGGCCGCCTTGACCGAAATTTTGAGTGAAATTGGCCCGTAGCAGAATCAGCAAGCGCCGACGGCTATATTTTTTGATGATTTGACCTGAAAGGCAGGCGATGCGGCTGGTGTCTTTTTCCTCGCTGTTGCTGGCGCTGCCGCGCCCGGCCAAGCGGGTGCTGGCAATGGCGCACGACGCTGCGTTTTGCGTGCTCACCGTCTGGCTGGCGCTGTGCCTGCGGCTGGAGCGCTGGGAGCCGCTCATGCCGGCGTACTACCCGGCCATCGTGGGCGCGCTGGTGTTTTCGCTGCCGGTGTTCACGCATTTCGGTCTATACCGGGCGGTGTTTCGCTACGCCGGCTGGAACGCCATGCTCAGCCTGGTACGCGCCATGGCCGCTTACGCGGTACTTTACGTGCTGGTGTTCACGGTGCTCGGCGTCCGCGGCGTACCGCGCTCGGTGGGTGTGGTGCAGCCGCTGCTGATGTTCATTGCCGCGGGCGTCAGCCGCGTGGGTGTGCGCTTCTTCCTGGGCGACCTGTACCGCCGTATGCTCAGCCAGGCGAGCCTGCCTGGCGTGCTGATCTACGGCGCGGGTTCGGCGGGGCGGCAGTTGGCGTCGGCGCTGCGCAATGGCCGCGAGCAGCGCGTGGTGGGCTTCATCGACGACGACGTGCGCCTGCACGGCAATACGGTGGACGGCATGCGCGTGCACGCGCCCGAGGCATTGGGCACGCTCATCGAGCGCGAACACGTGGGCCACGTGCTGCTGGCCATGCCGTCGATCGGCCGCAAGGAGCGCAACGCCATCCTCCTGCGCATGCGCCCGCACCCGGTGCACGTGCGCACCCTGCCGGGAGTGTCGGAGCTGGCCACGGGCACCGTCACCCTCAAGGACGTGCAGGAACTCGACATCGCCGACATCCTGGGGCGCGACCCGGTGCTGCCCAACGGCATCCTGCTCAACCGCAACGTGCGCGGCAAGGTGGTGCTGGTCACGGGCGCGGGCGGCTCCATAGGCAGCGAGCTGTGCCGCCAGGTGCTCAAGTGCGCGCCGGCGCGCCTGGTGCTGGTGGAGATGAACGAGTTCGCGCTGTACCAGGTGCACCGTGAGCTGGCCGGCACCTTGGCCGACGCATCGGCCGAGCAGGGCGGTGCCGCTGGCCCGGCGCCCGAGCTGGTGGCGCTGCTCGGCTCGGCGCAGAACGAATCGCGCATGGGCGCCATCATGGCCCAGTGGCAGCCGCACACGGTGTACCACGCCGCTGCGTACAAGCACGTGCCGCTGGTCGAGCACAACCCGGTCGAGGGCCTGCGCAACAACGTCTGGGGCACGCTGGCCTGCGCGCGCGCCGCGGCGCGCCAGGGCGTGCAGTGCTTTGTGCTGATCAGCACCGACAAGGCCGTGCGGCCGACCAACATCATGGGCGCGAGCAAGCGCCTGGCTGAATTGGTGGTGCAGGCGCAGGCCGCCCTGCAGCCGGGGCATGCGCCGGGGCAGAGGACGGCGGGCACGTGTTTTTCGCTGGTGCGCTTTGGCAACGTGCTGGGTTCATCGGGCTCGGTCGTGCCGCTGTTTCGCCAGCAGATTGCGGCGGGCGGGCCCATCACGCTCACGCACCCGGAGGTCACGCGCTATTTCATGACCATTCCCGAAGCGGCCGAGCTGGTGGTGCAGGCGGGGGCCATGGCGAGCGGCGGCGAGGTGTTCGTGCTCGATATGGGCGAATCGGTGCGCATTTACGACCTGGCCTGCCGCATGGTGGAGCTCTCGGGCATGCGCGTGCGCAGCGACGACTGCCCGGGCGGCGAGATCGAGATCGCCATCACCGGCCTGCGCCCGGGCGAAAAGCTGTACGAGGAACTGCTGATTGGCGACAACCCGCAGCCCACCAACCACCCGCGCGTGATGAAGGCCAGCGAACAGATGATCCCGTGGCCGCAGTTGGAGCCCGAACTGGCGGCGCTGGACGCGGCCATGACGGAGGGCGACATGGATGCCGTGCGCAGCACCCTGCGGCGCCTGGCCGGCTACGCGCCGACCGACGACCCGGGCAACCTGGGGCCGGATTCCAATTTCCCGGCGGCCGTGGGCCGCTGAGGCCGGCCTGCAGCGCTATTCGCGCACGCAGAAAAAGCCACCGTCCTCGAACGGGAAGCCTTCGACGCTGCGCGCGTGCGGGTGGTAGCCTGCGGGAACGTAGCGCTTGCCACCGTTGTTGAACGTGGCGCAGTGCGCGCGGCCCGTGGCCAGCAGTTCGGCGGGCACGGGGCCAAAGGCCTCGGGCCGGTCCCATTCCTTGAGGCCTTGTGCGTTCATGAACAGTTGCGGCGCGTTGGCGGCCGGCTCGGCACCCGGCCCGGCGGCGCAGCCGGCAAGCACGCTTGCGGCGAGCAAGCTTGCGGCCAGGCGCGTGGAGGGTGCGGCGGCGGGCCGCGCGGGCACACCGCGGCGGGCCGGCATGCGCCTCAATGCCGTGCGCGCTGGATGCGCACCGGCCGCAGGTACACGCCCAGCAGAAAGGCGGCGGTCATCGCCAAAGCCGGGATGTGCATGTTGAATTCCACGGTGCTGTGCAGCAGCAGGGCCGCCGCGCCCAGCCCGCACCAGGCGCGCAGCGCCAGTTCGCCCGACAGGCGCCCCGCGGCGCGGTAGGCGCGCACCAGTTGCACCAGTTGCGCCAGCACCAGGCCGGCCACCAGCAGCGCGAGCAGCACGCCGGGCAGGCCGAACTCCATCAGGAGCTGGGCGTAGTCGTTGTGGGCGTATTCCACGTACTTGAGCGAATCGCTGGCCTGGAAGCGCGGGAACACCGATTCGTAGGTGCCGGCGCCGCTGCCCCAGGGCCAGAAGGTGCGCGCGCCCTCCAGGGTGGCGGCGGTGAAGTTCTGCCGGGTTTGCGCATCGGCTTCCAGGGTGGCCGTATCGAGCCGCTGTCCGACGCGTTCCGTCCCCACGCCCAGCAGCGCCAGGAGCGCGAACAGCCCGGCGGCGACGCCCAGCACGATGCGCTGCTTCTTGCTGAGGCGGGACTTCAGCTTCACGCCCAGCAGCAGCGTGCTGGCCGTCAGCACCAGGGCGGCGGAGAGCAGCGCGCCGCGCGAGAGCGTGGCCAGCGTGACGACCAGCAGCGCAAAACCGAGGAACAGCCACCATGCGCCCGCGCCGCCAAAGCGCAGTTCGCCGTGCTGGCTGCCGCGCGCGCTGACGCTTTGCGCGAACCAGTAGAACCAGACCGGCATGAGCATCACCAGGAAATCGGCCAGGTGGTTGCGGTTGGCAAAGCTGCCGACGAACCCGCCCGGGTTGTACATGCCGAAATACAGCACCGAGCCGCTGCCCATCCAGAACTGCAGCACCGCCAACAGCATCTGGCAGCCGGCCGCGGCGAGCAGCACCAGCAGGCACTTTTCCACCATCTGCCGGGGCAGGTACAGGGCGGCGAACAAGGTGGCCACGGCCGGAATGGCCGAGAGCAGCGCCGTGATGGTGGCCTGGGGGTTCAGGCTGAGCGCG
>JAANMW010001840.1_pt1 | contig 20771 bp, 21 predicted proteins | sample 7279671 | NCBI WGS metagenome assembly JAANMW01 (sample SAMN14094541, study PRJNA606508) | bioreactor metagenome | isolation source: A lab-scale SPAN reactor treating ammonium-rich wastewater day 247 | place: Ireland: Galway | collected 2017-09-19
ATGCCATCGCGCAGGTGCTGGCCCCGCAGGTGGCCGCGCTGGCCCGGGGCTACAGCCACGTGTTCGGCCCGTCCACCACCTTCGGCAAGGACCTGATGCCCTGCGTCGCCGCGCTGCTGGGCGTCAACCAGGTCTCCGACCTGATGGCGGTGGAAGGCAGCCACACCTTCAAGCGCCCGATCTACGCCGGCAACGCCATCATCACCGTCGAAGCGCCGGCCGACCAGGCCGTGGTCGCCACCGTGCGCACCGCCTCCTGGCCGGAAGCCGCGCAGGGCGGCAGCGCCGCGGTCGAGGCCGCCAGCGTCGATGCCACGCTCCCCGCGCATACCCGCTATGTGAACCTTGCCGCCGGCAAGTCCGACCGCCCCGACCTGCAGAGCGCCAAGCGCGTGGTCTCTGGCGGCCGCGGCGTGGGCAGCGAGGAGAACTTCAAGGTCATCTACGCGCTGGCCGACAAGCTGGGCGCGGCGGTGGGCGCCTCGCGCGCCGCGGTCGACGCCGGCTACGTGCCGAACGAACTGCAGGTCGGCCAGACCGGCAAGATCATCGCCCCGGAGCTGTACGTCGCCGTCGGCATCAGCGGCGCCATCCAACACCTGACCGGCATCAAGGACGCCGGCACGATCGTCGCCATCAACAAGGACGGCGATGCGCCGATCTTCGAGATCGCGGACATCGGGCTGGTGGGGGATTTGTTCGCGGTGCTGCCGGAGTTGGAAGCGGCGCTCTGACACGCCGATGACGATCCCGGTCAATTCCCTGCAGCGCCACATCCAGCCGCTGGCCGAACGGCTCGCCGACGCGTCGCGCCGCGTGATCGAAAGCGGCTACTTCGTGCTCGGCCCGCACGTGCGGCGCTTCGAGCAGGCGTTCGCCGATTACTGCGGCACAACGCACGCCATCGGCGTCGGCAACGGTACCGATGCACTCGAGCTGTGCCTGCGCGCATTGGACGTGGGGGCAGGCGACCGGGTGGCAGTGGTCGCCAACGCGGCCATGTACGGCACCACCGCGGTCCTCGCCTGTGGCGGGACACCGGTGTTCGTGGACATCGATCCGACGACCCACACCATGTGCCCGCAGGCGCTGGCAACCGTGCTGCAGGCCGGCCCGGTCAGGGCAGTCATCGTCACCCACCTGTACGGGCGCCTGGCCGCGATGGACGCGCTGCTGCCGCTGTGCCGCAGCCGCGGCATCCCGGTGGTGGAAGACTGCGCGCAGGCACACGGTGCGCAGGACGCCAACGGCACCCGCGCAGGCGCCTTCGGTGACATCGCTAGCTTCAGTTTCTATCCCACCAAGAATCTCGGCGCGCTAGGCGATGGCGGCGCGGTGGCCACCTCCAGCGAAGCACTGGCCATCCGCACCCGCCAGTAGCGCCCATCGCTTGGCGAGGAAGTCCGGGCGTAGCACGTACAGCAGCCACGGAAACAATGCTGCGGCGCGCACGATGTCGACATGCTGCTGATTCGAGTAGAACGCCGCTCCGAAATGGAAGGCGATCCCTCCCAACAGCGCGACTCCCCTACTGCATCCGGACTGTCGCAGCAGGGCGTAGACGCCCAACGCGCCGGCGAGGACATGCAGAACCTGCACCATGGTAGCGACATGGATCGTATACACCACCCCTACGGCGTCCAGCAGTGCAAGGGGTGCGTACCAGGCTCCCGACTGCAGGGCGAGGAAGGAAGGAAAACCCATTTCCCCCATGGAAACCACGCCGGCGGGGCGAACACGCTGCCATTGTCAAACCACCCAAACGACTGCGTGTGGTACCCACCGACAAAATCCCATGGGAATGTTGCACGGCCGAGATAGTGCGGCCAGAACGTGGACAGGTTGGTTGCCAGCAATGCCAACAGCGGCCACTGGTGGGCGATAAACACCCGAATCCGGTGGTTGCCTCGGATCGCCGCAGATGTGCTCTTTCCCGTCATTCGCCGCTTGCCTTCGCTGCCTGGCCGCGTTCGACGGCCCGGATCCGTTTTTCAGCCTGATCCGCAATTTCCGCAGCGATCGGCAGGTACTGGTCGAGCTTGTTCTGCCGTTCCTGCTGGGCCTGGACATCGTACGGGATGTGATAGACGGAGGTGGTTTTAGGGCAATACACGAATCGGTTGCCAACGCTGTAGCGACGCCAAAGCTCCCAGTCTTCCAGGTTGTCCAGACGCTCGTCGAACCCGCCCCTCGCATCGAACAGGCTGCGACGGAACAAGATGGCTTGGATCGGGATGTAATTGAACCGCCTCAGCAATTCAGGATCGAACTCGCGCTTGTGACCCGGCAATGCACTGTGGCCGACTTCGCGATAGCCACGCGGATGGCAGTCGTCGGCCACGATCTTGGATTCCCAGCCCAAGGCATACCAAGCCACCGCGTCCGACCGCTCAAGCGCCTTGCCCACGAGGTATTCGACATGGTCGGCAAACAATAGGTCGTCGTCGTCGAGGAAACCCACGTACTCTCCCGTCGCTGCCGCAAGCGCCAGGTTTCCCGCGCGGCACCTGTTCGAACCTGGCCCGGCACTGGACACATAAACCAGCGCCAAGCCGAGGTCGCGGGCTCGAGTGGTGACGAAATCCCGCATGCCCCCTCCCTTGTCCTCCACGACGACGACTTCGATACGCGGATAGGTCTGGTTGGCGATGCTTGCCAACGCCTGTGCCAGCAGCGGTTCACGACCACGGTAGGTACGCACGATGATGGAGACCAGCGGCACTTCCGATTTCGGCGGCAATCGCACCGTTTCGAACGCGCCGTCACGGCGCAAGCCGTAATCCCAGTGCTTGAAAGGCAGGCTGACGCGGCGCCCCAGTCGACGCGTCAGCAGGAAGGCCGGTGCCTTTCGAACCAATTGCAGCACGTTGCGCAGGTACCCCTTGCCTTCACCGCAGGCACGCGCGGCCACGGCCAATTCGCGCCACATCCATGGAATTGCCGCGATGTCGACCACACTGCCGAACCGCAGCCGCAGCAGGGCATTCGCCAGCGTGGAGCCGTGGAACTGGAGTGGCTTGAACTCCCCGGCCCCTGCATAGGTGTGGTGGTGGAAGACGGCCTTCGGGACATAGGCAAGCGCATGGCCAGCGCTGCGCAGTCGGTAGGACAGGTCGACGTCCTCGCCGTACATGAAGAAGCGTTCGTCGAAGCCGCGGACCGCCGCATAAGCTGGGCGCCGGAACATCACGCAAGCGCCCGAGACCCAACTCGTGCGGAGCGTCACCGGGTCGTAGTACTTGGGATGCTCGTACGGCGCCTGTCGCATCTCCCACGCCGCGACATCGTCCGGCGAACCGGAGGCCGCCTCGACCAGTCGCCTCAACGCCCCTGGCTCGAAGGCGCCATCGATATTGCAGACCAGGAATAGCGGCGCCCGCCCCTGCCGGAAGTTGGCATTGTGCCCGGCACCGAAGCCGCGGTTCGGGCCCGTGGACCAGGTGAATCCGGCAAGCCCCATCCGGTCACCTGCCATGCGTCGCTCGAACGCTCCTTGGGCGGCTGGATCGTTGCCATGGTCACGAACATGCAGGTGGATGCGATCCAGCCGATAGTCGAGCGCCGCCACCGAGTCGAGGAAGGCATCTACCCATCGCTCGCTGTGGTAGACGACCAAGGACAGGTCGATATCGGGCAGCCCCGCATCCGGCGCTGCCGGCAGGAAGCCGTGGGGCAAGTCCGCCCAACGCCCCGCCGCGAGTGCGTGGACATCGATACCCACCGCGTGGCCACTATCGCCCCAGCGAACCCGGCACCATGCGTCCTTCACCCGCAGCAGGCGTTGCGCCTTGGCGGCCTCGCTACCGGGCCAGGCGCGTATCCCTGCCCGGATCGTCGAACGTATTGCCGGCTTGGCTCGCCGCCACGATGCGGCAACCACGCGCCGCGCCATGGCAACTGGATCCCGGCGCATTGCAAGGGCCTGGCGTAGGCGCTCGATTTCCAAGCCGGCCCCACGCAACGCCTCGCTACGTGAAGTGCTGCAAGCCTCCGCCTCCGCCAACCGCGACTGCAGGCCTGCAATCCGCTCAACCGTGGCGCGCAGCTCCGCATCGCGCGAGGCTCCCCACTCGCTGGCTTCGGCCAACTGCGCGCGCAGGCTTGTCGCCAACTCGATCGTTTTGCGCAATTCGGCATCGCGCGAAGCGCCCCATTCCGTCGACTGCACAAGCTGCCGGCGAAGGTCGGCCACCAGCTCGGTCGCTGCAACGACTTCGCGATCTCGCGAGGCGGCCCAATCAATCGCCTCGGCCAACCTTGCCCGCAAGTTGGCCGCCTCGAGCTGCGCCCCGATTGCGGTATTGGCCTGGGTTGGCGAATGCTGGCGATACTCGATCAACGCATGCGGCTCGTGCAGCGCCAGCCCCCCGCCATCCAGCATGCGCTTGAACAGGTCGTGGTCTTCTGCGCCATCCGTCTTGCGGTAGCCCCCGACCCGGTTGAACGCGCTGCGGCGATACATCGCCGACCCGTGGATGAAATTCACGGCCGGCATGTTGGCAATCGTCCCGGGTGTCGGATCGGGGAAACGCCAGAGGTAGACCGGGGAGTACTCGACCCGGCTTCCACCCACCTGTCCGGCATCCACCTTTTCGGCCAGCAGGTTTGCCCGGGGGCCGAAGATGGCCATGTCCGAGTAAGCCACCACTGCGTCCGGTGCGCCGTCCAACCTTGCTTTCAACCTGCCGACGCAATCACTGCGCATCCGGTTGTCGGCGCCCAGGAAGATGACGTAATCACCGCTCGTCAGCGACACCGCCTTGTTGAAATTGTCGACGATGCCGAGGTTGGCGTCGTTGTATTCAACCCGCACGCGCCCTGCATACGGCGCGATGGCCTCGCGCGAGCCGTCGGTCGAGCAGTCGTCGATGACCAAGACCTCGTCCGCCGGGATGTCTTGGGCCAACACCGACTCAATCGCCTCTTGGATGAAGCGGCCATAGTTGTAGTTCGCCACGACCACCGACACCTTGGTGCCGGAGAAACGCGAATCCTCCAGCACCGCCGTCCGGTTCAGCTGGTAGCGATCCTGGTCGTCGCCGGCAATGCACGACAATGCGCCACGGAACCGCGCCTTGACCGCATCAACCACCTGCCCGGAGTGGTCTCCGTGGGGGTAGGCAAACCAACCGAAGTGGCGCCCATCAAACAATGCCCGGAAGTCCGGCGGCACCTCCAATTCATGGGCCAACGCGCTCGCTGGCATGCCATCGAGGCGCGGGTGGCTACGCGTATGCCATTGAACGCGCCCCCCGTGGGCAGCCATCTCGGCCAATTGTTCGATGCTGGCAAAGCGCGCCGGCGGCTCCGCGGGATCGAAGGCGTTATCGCCACCGACGTGGTCGCCGATCACGAATAGTTCAAACGGATAGCCCCACTTCCTCAACAGCGGGAACGCAAAGCGGTGGACGTTCTCGTAGACGCCATCGAAGGTAATCACGGCATGGCTAGGATCAGTCGGGTCGTAGTCGTCGAGCGTGACGACCCGATGGCCGCGCAGGTCCGACATCTGCCGGTCGAACGCATCCGCGCTGACCCACCATTGGGTCGACGCCTCCGCAGCCACCTTGTGGTACAGCAGGATCATTTCCGATAGATCTCTAGTTGGTGTGTCCGCTCCCGGTACGGGTAGAGGGCCGCATCCAGCCGCGTGTACGGAAAGCGCGGCGGATTCCATTCGCGGATATGGCAGGTGGCAAGGATCCCTCCCGCGGCCAGCAGGCCGTCGATTCGCAGCCGCGCCACCGACACCGCGTTGCCGATGTATTGCGGATACAGCACGCCGGTCACCACGACGAGATCGAACTGCCCCAGGTGCAGCAAATCGAGATCGAACAACGAGGCAGCAAGGAAGCGGAAACGCCCACCGCCCTGGCGCCCGGCCGCCGCGGCCCGCGCGAGGCCAATCGCACGCGGGGAAATGTCCACGCCGGTGACCTCGTCCCCGGGCAATGAAAAAGTCACGAAACCGTCGCCGCAGCCGATGTCCAGCACCCGCCCGTAATGGCGTTCCGGCAGCAGGCCCAAGAGTTCGGCCTGGCGCCGTCGATCATCCGGATGGTGCTGGTAGCCCCAGGGGTCGGCCTTGGCATAGAACGCGTCAAGTTCGGCGACGGACTGCAACTTATCGCTCATGGCGCATGCCCACCGCGATGCCCGGGTTGAAGACGGCCCACGCGACTTGGCCCGGTCGGTTGGCCGTGGTGATGGAGGCCGCCAGGTCGATCCAGTCGTAGTACTGGCCGGTGGTGATCGCCTTGTCGGCGGCGACCAGGCACAAGCCATATTCGCCACCGCGCAGGTAATTCGTGAACGAGAACACCAGTCCAACCTCGTCACCCGCGGCAAGCCTCGGGATCGGCATTCCCTCGTAGGCGGTGTTGGTGCCCACCAGGTCGATCTGCAGCCGGTCCCGGAGATAGAACGCAACCACCAGCGATTCCACGTCCTCCAGCGCGCGCAGGCGGACATGGACCTGCAGCTCCTGGTTCCACTCCACCAGGGCAAGCTCCTGGCCCGCCGCATCTGTTACCGTAGCACCCACGAACTCGCACACCCCGGACGCGTGCTTGCGGAACGGCGCCACTCGCTGGCGGAACGCCTCGACTTCCTGGCCATGATCGACCGCGACCTTGCGCGCCGACGCCTCCACCACCGTGGAAGTGGCTAGCCCGGCTTCCTCGTTCATCTCCCGGAGGAAGCGCTCGCAGACCTCCTCACTCGGGCCATCGCTGACCAGTCGACCGTGGCGGAGATAGATGGCACGGTCGCACAGCGACTTCACGGCGTTGATGTCGTGCGATACGAACAGCAGCGTCCCGCCCCCCTCCAGGAAGCGCCGCAAATGGCGCATGCACTTCGCTTGGAACGCGAAGTCCCCGACGCTCAGGGCCTCATCGACGACCATGATGTCGGCGTCGGCGTGCGCAGCTACGGCGAAGGCCAGCCTGACGACCATGCCACTGGAGTAGGTCTTCAGCGACTGGTCGATGAATTCGCCGACTTCCGCGAACGCGACGATTTCATCGAAGCGCTCCTCGATCTGCTGCTCGGTCATGCCGAGGATGGCCGCATTCAGGCGGATGTTCTCGGCACCGGTAAATTCCGTGTTGAAACCCGATCCGAGTTCGAGCAGCGCGGCAACACGGCCTGCTACGGCAACCTCACCCTCGCTTGGCGACAGCGTCCCGCAGACCAACTGCAACAGCGTGGATTTTCCGGATCCGTTGCGGCCAACAATGCCAATGGTCTCGCCGCGCGCGATCTCGAAAGACACGTTTTCCAGCGCGCGGAACTCCCGATACAGCGTGCGCGGGCCGCGCCCAAAAAGCGCGCCCAGGCCCGGCCGCAGGAATTGCTGGAGCCGGTGCACCGGCTTCTCGTAGAGGTGGTAATGCTTGCCGAGGCCGCGAGCCCGGATCACCGGCTCAGATGACATCGGCAAATCCCCTGCGGGTGCGCTGGAACCACCAGAATCCCGCCCATGCGACCGCCAGGCCCACGGCCAGCTGCGCCAGGTAAGCGCCGATCGGCGGTAAACCACCCCAGATGATGGCCTGGCGCATCTGCTCGATGGCTTGCGTCAGCGGATTCAGCGCCATCGGCCCGCGGAACTCCACTGGCATGGCGGACATCGGGAAGAACACTGGCGAGAGGAACATGGCGGCCGTCGTAAAGAACAATGCGAACTGGCTGGTGTCGCGCACGAATGTGCCTACGGAAGCAAGCAACCAGGACAAGCCCAGCGAAACCAAGGCCAGTGGCAACAGCAATACCGGCACGAGGAAGGCCGCGGCATGCACCTGCCTACCAGTTGCGGCGATTGCCACCAACAGCACCACGAGGCTGACCATCGCATGGAACAGTGCCGACAAAAGCACCACCATCGGCAGGATGTCCAGTGGGAAAACTACCCGCTTGACGTAGTTGGCATTCGCGATGACCAACGACGGCGCCCGGTTCACGCATTCGGCGAACATCGCATAGGCAATCAGGCCGCAAAACAGCGGGAACGCAAAATCCACCTTGTCTTCGCCGGGCGCTTGGGTCCACCTCGCCTTGAACACCACGCTGAAGAAAAACGTGTAGATCACCAGCATCAACAGTGGACTGATGAATGACCAGGCCAACCCCGCGACAGAGCCGCGGTAACGCCCCGCTACTTCCCGCTTCGCCAGTTGCAGGGTCAAGCCCCGGTGGTTCCATTGGTTGGCGAACATGGCCAACGGGGAGGCGGGGAGACGCGCATCGACACGGTGGACCTGGGTGCTCATGGCGTCGCAGCCACGCATTTTGGGATCGTCCCGTCCTGCCACGGGGCGGAACGAACGGGGAGGCCCCGTGGCATCAGCCCGCCAAACTCGGCATGGGCGCTGCCCGGCCAGGTCGACCACGCAGCGGCGCAGGCCTGCGGCGGCCCGCCATGGAGGGCGGAGCCAGGGGCAAAATCAAACTTTTGGTTCATGGACGCCATTCAGTCGGAAATCGCGGGTATTGGGGCCAATGGGCGCGATGCAGGCGCATCCACCGGAGCACATGCTGGCGCAGTCCAAGGTAACTGCCGTGCCCGGAACCACGGAGCCGCATTGGCTAACCCATCCGTCGCCGCAAATAATTCAGCAGGTCGGTGCGGGTAACCAGGCCAAGGAAGCGCTCGCCCTCCATCACGATCGCCACGTGGCCCCGGTCGAATACCGGCAGCAGCGCTTCGATCGGTGCGTGCACGTCCACCTTGTCGAGGCGGGCGACCATCGCGGCGGAGACCGAGTCGGTGAAGCGGGCTTCATCGCCATAGACGTGCAGCAGTACGTCGGACTCATCGAGGATACCGACGATGCGCTCGCCATCCATCACCGGCAGCTGGCTGATGTCGTGTCCGCGCATGCGCTGCCAAGCGGTGTCCAGCGACTCAGTGGGCGTCACGATGACGGTGTCGCGGGCGGCAAACGGGCGCGGGATCAGGTCGCGCAGATCGCCGTGGGGGAAAGCGGCATCGGCTTGCATGGAGGGCGTCTCGAAGGGCATTTTCATCGGCCGTGCCGATGCGCAAGCTTACCATCCGCCCTTGGCCGCCTTGCCTGCAACGCCTAGGCAAGCGTCCATCGGAGCGGCGCGGGCAGCGGCGGCAAGGCGCCGTCGCCACCCGCGCACCGGGCTCCACCTTAGTTGGCGCGTTCGTACATCTGCAGCAGGCGCTGCTTGGCGGCCAGTTTCTCGCGCTTCATCTGGCCCAGCGTGGTGTCGTCGATCGGCAGTACGCCCAACTCTGCATCGAGCACCTGCTTGTCGAGTTCCCGGTGGCGGAAGTACAGCTGCCTGAACTCGCTGTTCGCCTTCATCATCGCTTCGATCTCAGCCTGCGGTTGCGCTTCGAACATGAAAGCCTCCTGGTCGGCAATGCGCCGCCCGGCACGATGGCCAAGCGGCGCGGGGGGAACGGTGGCTTGCGCCACCGGGTTGGACGCAGCCGGCGCGTGGCCGGTCGCGGAATGGGCAGGCATGGCCTGCGCCATGCCGACGGAAATGAAGGTGCTGGAAACGGAAACGCCCCGGCCGGCAGGCACGGGGCGTTGCGGTATCGCGGGATTGGCCGGAACGGGCGGGCATCCACCACCCACCCGCCTCCGCCGCGCTGGTGGCTTGCGGCGGCGATCCCCGGGTTGTCGAACGGGTGGTGCATAGGCCGGTCTCCGGCCAGACGGTCCTGATGAATTTGAAGCCGTCCGGGTATCCGACCCTACGCCTGCCACGGCGGCTTGGCAAGTGCCGTGGGGCGTCCCGCCCCGGCTGCCAAGATCGGCCCCATGCCCATGATTTTTCAGGGATTTCCGGAAACGATGATGTCCACGCGGCGATTCTTCGCCCGTCCCGCCGCGCTGCCGTTATCAGCCACCGGCTCGGCGGCGCCGCGGCCCTGCGAGCTGACCCGATCACGCGCCAGTCCGGCCGCCACCAGACTGGCGCGCACCTGCTGCGCGCGCTGCTCGGACAACGTTCGGTTGGCGGCGGCGTCGCCCTGGCTGTCGGTATGCCCGATCACCTGCACCGCGCCGCCCGGCAGCGCCGCCAGATAGATCCCGAGGGCCTTGACGCTGGCGGCCGCGGCACTGGTCAGCTTGGCCTGCCCGGACGCGAAGGCATCGCCAGCCAGGGTGAAGACCTCGCCACGCGCGTCGCGACGCAGCGGCGGTAGCTTGGCGCCAGCGACCAGTTCGGCTTCCTTGCGGGCCAGCGCCGCCTCCTTTTCGCGGGCGGCGTCCAGCTTGTCCTGCTGCGCGGCCTGGGCACCGTCCAGCACCGCCTCGACCTGCTCGGCCTGGGCGCGCAGGCGCGCCGCTTCCTCCGCCTGCAGCTGGGCCTGCAGGCGCATGCGTTCGGCCTCGGCGCGCGCGGTTTCGGCATCGCGACGGCTGGCCTCGATCAGCAACTCACTGCGCTCGCGCTCGAGCCGCTCGATTTCGCGCTGCGCGGCTTCGATACGCGCCGCCTGCTCGGCAATGGCCACCCGCCGTTCCGCCTGCGCCAGCGCGGCCGGGAGGTCGCGGCGCGCCACCGTGGCCAGCGCCGCCAGCGCCTGCCGCGCCTGCAGCCGCTCGTACTGGGCGAACGGGCCCAGCCGCGGATCGGCGTCGAGCGCCTGCGCGCGCTGTTCGACGCTGCCTGCCGGCACCGGCAAGTCCAGCGGATCGTCGGCCAGCGGGGCTTCGTCGATTTGCAGGCGCGTGCGCAGTTCGGCGAGCTCCGCACGCTTCTGCAGCAGCTCCGCGCGGGTGCGGGCGGCATTGCTGCGCACCCGCGCCTGGTCGGCTTCGGCCGCAGCCGACAGCGCAGCCGCGCGCGCCTCGTCGTCGCGGCCGCGGGCCATCGCGTCCTGCGCGCGCTGCAGGCTGGTTCGGGCGGCCCCAAGCGCATCGGGCGCGTATTGGTCGGCATCGGCCGACTCCGCGCGCAGCAGGGCCTGCCGCGCGGCGCCTAGTTCCGCGGTCGGTGGCGGCAGCGTGGCGCAGCCGCTGGCGAGCAGCGCGCCGGCGAGGATCGGGGCATACAGCGCGATGCGGAAGTGTGCGAAGCTTTGGCGCATGGGAGGTCGCGGCTCGTCGTTACGTCGCGGCCATTGTGGGAAGCCATCGCCGACGATGCAAACCGGGCCGGCGAGCAGCAAGGGAGCCTCATGGATATCAGCCATTACTTCAAGCTGATGGCGGAGAAGGACGCCTCGGACATGTTCCTGTCCACCGGCGCGCCTGTGAACATCAAGATCGAGGGCATGCTGCAACCGATGAGCGACAACCCGCTCACCGCCGGCGAATGCCGCGACATCGCCTATGGCCTGATGGACGCCGCCCAGATCGCCGAGTTCGAGCGCGAGAAGGAGCTCAACATGGCGATCTCGGTGCCCGGCTGCGGCCGCTTCCGCGTCAACGTGTTCCAGCAGCGCGGCGAAGTGGGCATGGTGATCCGCGCCATCCGCAGCACCATCCCCAGCATCGAGGAGCTGCAGCTGCCGACGGTGCTCAAGGACATCATCATGGCACCGCGCGGGCTGGTGCTGATCGTCGGCTCCACCGGCTCCGGCAAGTCGACCACGCTGGCGTCGATGATCGACCACCGCAACAGCACCAGCACCGGCCACATCCTCACCATCGAGGACCCGATCGAGTACCTGCACCGCCACAAGCTCTCGGTGGTCAACCAGCGCGAGGTCGGGCTCGACACGCACAGCTTCCACGCCGCCCTGAAGAACGCGATGCGCGAGGCGCCGGACGTGATCCTGATCGGCGAGATCCGCGATGCGGAGACGATGGAAGCGGCGATCGCCTTCGCCGAGACCGGCCACATCTGCCTGGCCACGCTGCACTCCAACAACGCCGACCAGACCATCGAACGCATCCTCAACTTCTTCCCCGAGGGCGCGCACAAGAACGTGCTGATGAACCTGGCCCTGAACATGAAGGCGGTGGTCAGCCAGCGGTTGGTGCTGGGCACCGACGGTCGCCGCATGCCGGCCACCGAGGTGCTGATCAACACCCCGATGATCCGCGACCTGCTGCGCCGCGGCCAGGTCCACGAGATCAAGGCCGCGATGGAGGAGTCGCTGCAGGACGGCATGCAGAGCTTCGACCAGTGCCTGTTCCGCCTGCACAAGGAGGGCCGGATCGAGCTGGAGGAGGCGCTGAAGGCGGCCGACTCCCGCGACGGCCTGGCCCTCAAGTTCCGATTGTCCGAGGGCGCCAGCGGCGAACACGACCCCTACGCGGACGTGTTCGCAACGCACTGAGCCGGGCGGCACGCCGCCCGCCCCGCCGCTATCTTGCGGCGGGTGCGTCCGGCTGGTTTTCCGGCCGCGCCGCGTCGAACGCCGGCAGCGCCAGGCAGGAAGACTCGATCCGGGCGAGCGTGGGATACGCCGCCATGTCCACGCCGAAACGGCGCGCGTTGTAGATCTGCGGCACCAGGCAGCAGTCCGCCAACGTCGCCGTTTCGCCCTCGCAGAAATCGCCGGTGGACGGATGTTCCGCCAGCAGCGCCTCGGCGGCGGCGAAGCCGTCGGTGATCCAGTGCTTCACCCACGCATCGCGCTCGGGTTGCGGCACGTTCCACTCGCGCTCGAAATACTGCAGCACGCGCAGATTGTTGAGCGGGTGCACGTCGCAGGCCACCAGCAGCGCCAGCGCACGCACCCGCTGCCGCGCACGCGCGGTGGCCGGCAGCAGCGGCCGGTCCGGCCAGACTTCGTCCAGATACTCCAGGATCGCCAGCGACTGGCCCAGCCGGCGCTGGCCATGGCCCAGCGTCGGCACCAGCTCCTGCGGGTTGATCGCGCGGTAGGCCTCGGAATGCTGCTGGCCGCCGTCCTGCACCAGGTGCACCGGCACGATCTCGTAGGGCAGCCCTTTCAGGTTCAACCCGATGCGCACGCGGTAGGCAGCGCTGGAACGCCAGTAGGAATACAGCTGCAGCGGCTCGCTCATGCCCGCCACCTTAGCGCGGCGGCAGCGCGGCGCAAGACCGCTGGTGCCGCCACTTCGGCCGTCCGCCCGCGCGGCTCAGGGTAGCGGCTGGCGCTCGATGCGCTGCTCGATGGCGCCGAAGATGCTGTTGCCGGCGCGATCCAGCACCTCGATGCGCACGGTGTCGCCGAACGACATGAACGGCGTGCTGGGCTTGCCGTCGCGCAGGGTTTCGACGGTGCGCCGCTCGGCGAAGCAGGACGCCCCCAGCGCAGTGTCCTCGTTGGCCACCGTGCCCGAACCGACGATGGTGCCGGCCGACAGCGGGCGGGTCTTGGCCGCGTGCGCCACCAGCTGGGCGAAGTCAAACTGCATGTCCACGCCGGCTTCCGGCGCGCCGAACCATTCACCGTTGACATGGGTGAGCATCGGCAGGTGCAGCTTGTTGTCCTGCCAGGCCTCGCCCAGTTCGTCCGGGGTCACGAACACCGGGCCCAGCGCGCTGCGCGGCTTGGACTGCACGAAGCCGAAGCCCTTGGCCAGCTCCGGCGGGATCAGGTTGCGCAGCGAGACGTCGTTGATGATGCCGACCAGTTGGATGTGGCCGGCGGCCTGTTCCGGCGTGACCGCCATCGGCACGTCGTCGGTGACGATCACCACTTCGGCCTCGAGGTCGATCCCGTAGTCCTCGCTGACCACCTTGACCGGATCGCGCGGGCCGAGGAAGCCGGCGCTGACCGCCTGGTACATCAGCGGATCGACGTAGAAGCTTTCCGGCACCTGCGCGCCACGCGCGCGGCGCACGCGCTCGACGTGCGGCAGGTAGGCACTGCCATCGACGAACTCATAGGCACGCGGCAGCGGCGCAGCCAGCGCGTGCACGTCGAGGTCGAACGCAGCGGCGGCGTTGCCGGCGTTGAGGTCCTCGTACAGCGCATTCAGGCGCGGCGCGGCGTTCTCCCAATCCTCCAGCGCCAGCTGCAGGGTCGGCGCGATACCGGTGGCGCGCACGGCGCGCGCCAGATCCCGCGACACCACGACCAGGGTACCGTCGCGCCCGCCTTCCTTGAGAGAACCCAGCTTCATGGTGACCTCGTGCGTCAATTTATTAGTTGCAATTGTAACGACACCGCCGCGGCCAGGCAGGCCCCTGGCGGCAACCGATCAATCCGGATCCCCAAGGAACCCGCTTGCCCGGAACGTCAGCACCAGCGTGTCGCGATGGCCGCCTTCGGCATCGAGCGGCTGGATCGGGGTGGATTCGTGGATCACGCGGGCGTCGTCCATCAGCAGCAGCGACCACGGCTCGTCGAGGGTGAAGCGCTGGCCGTCGGGGCCATCGGCGGCGAACACGCGGGTTTCGCCGCCCTTGATCGCCTGCCGCGCCACCAGCAGCACCGCCACGAAATCCACGCCATCGCGGTGCGCGCCTTCCGGCGTGGGCCGGCCCAGGCCATCGCTGGTGTCGATGCGGAACTGGTGCGCCTCCACGTGCCAGCGCGCCACCCCGGGCCGCTGGCGCGAACAGGCGCGGGCCAGCGCCAGCACCAGCGCGGGCCACGCCGGCTGCGCGATCGTGGCCGGATCGACGGCCTCGAACCAGCGCTCCATGCCGCCGTGCAGCGCGTTGTACTCCACCGGCTGCCAGTGCATGCGGTGCGGAACCTGCCGCAGCGCCTCGCCTTCGACCACGAAGCAGGCATGGCGGCGCCGGCGATAGCGGCCGCCGTCCTTCAGGTATTCGTCGAGGCGCAGGTCGTCCCAGCTGGGCACCAGCGCCTGCAGCGCCCCCGGCACGAGGCCTGCCAGCGTCGCGACATCGGCCGCGGCCAGCACCACGTGGCCACGCTCGCGCAGGGCAGCGTCCAGCGACGACAGCGGCACGGCGGGCGGGGCGAAGGTGGGGACGGTCGGCATGGCGGTGGGTCCGGACTAGAGGCGTGATTGTCGCATCGCGCTTCCACGGGCAAAACAAAACCCGCCTTGCGGCGGGTTCTGTTGGTATCGCGACTTCGTATGTGGCAGCCCCGGATGGATTCGAACCACCGAATGCCTGAGTCAGAGTCAGGTGCCTTACCGCTTGGCGACGGGGCTATGGAGCGAATTGTAGCGTGAAACGCGCCTGCTGGATGAATACCAACAGGCGCCTCGCCATCGCCTTCCAGCCATGGGGCCGGAAGGCGAAGCGGGGGATCAGCGCTTGGAGAACTGGGTAGCGCGACGGGCCTTGTGCAGGCCGACCTTCTTGCGCTCGACTTCGCGGGCGTCACGGGTCATGAAGCCAGCCTTGCGCAGCTCGGTCTTCAGGGTTTCGTCGTACTCGACCAGCGCGCGGGCGATGCCGAGGCGGATCGCACCGGCTTGGCCGGTGATGCCGCCGCCGGTGGTGGTGACCACGATGTCAAAGTTCTCGGTGTTCTTGGTCAGCTCGAGCGGCTGGCGCACGATCATGCGCGCGGTCTCGCGGCCGAAGAACTCGTCCAGCGGACGGTCATTGACGGTGATGTTGCCGCTGCCCTTGCGCAGGAACACGCGGGCGGTGGAGGACTTGCGGCGGCCGGTGCCGTAATTCTGGGTGATAGCCATGATGATCGTGCCTTAGAGTTCGAGCGGCTGCGGCTGCTGGGCGGCATGCGGGTGCTCGGCACCGGCATAGACCTTGAGCTTGCGGTACATGGCGCGGCCCAGCGGGCCCTTCGGCAGCATGCCCTTGACCGCGATTTCGATGACGCGCTCCGGGTGGCGCTCCAGCGCCTGGCCCAGCGACTCCGTCTTCAGGTTGCCGATGTAACCGGTGAAGCGGTGGTACATCTTGTCACGCAGCTTGTTGCCGGTCACCGCGATCTTGTCGGCATTGATCACGACCAGATAGTCGCCAGTGTCGACGTGCGGGGTGAAAACGGGCTTGTGCTTGCCGCGCAGGCGATAGGCCAGTGCTGCGGCCAGGCGGCCCAGGGTCTTGCCCTCGGCGTCAACGATGTACCAGTCGCGCTGGACGGTCTCGTTCTTGGCGATGAAAGTCTTCATGGGGAACTCTTTTTCAGGGGTACCTGGTCGGGCTGGTTCCGGTTCACGGAATGGCGCCTCGCGTTGTTTTCCGTGCTGGCGGGGCATGCCCGGGCGCGAAAGAAGCGGAATCATACACGCCAGCACGGCCATGGGCAAGTCGCCGCCAGACCCGGCCCCGCACGGCCTAGAATGCGCGGATGGACACGCTACGCCACCTCGGCCCGCTGGACCGGCTGCTGGATTCAGCCCAAAACGCGTTGACCACCGTGCTGGGCGCGCCGCGCGCGGAACGCCGCAACCCCGGCGCCGGCGAGCCGGGCGCCCCGCTCGATGCCGGGCAATGCCGCCATTCCGCCGGGCTGATGCGCATCAACCATACCGGCGAAGTTTGCGCGCAGGCGCTCTACATCGGCCAGGCCGCGGTGGCGCGCGACCCCGCCACCCGCGCGCACCTGCTGGAAGCCGCGCAGGAGGAGACCGACCACCTGGCCTGGTGCGCCGACCGCCTGCGCGAGCTGGACAGCCGGCCCAGCCTGTTCAACCCGCTCTGGTACGCCGGCAGCTGGGCGATTGGCGCGGCGGCGGGACTGCGCGGCGATGGCTGGAACCTGGGCTTCGTGGTCGAAACCGAGCGCCAGGTCGAGGCGCACCTTGCCGAACACCTGCAGGCCCTGCCGGAAGCCGACGCGCGCAGCCGCGCGATCCTGTCGGTGATGAAGGACGATGAAGCCCGCCACGCGGACAACGCGCTGGCGGCCGGCGCGCGCATCCTGCCGCCGCCGATTCCGGCCCTGATGGCGGCGATGTCGACGGTGATGAAGACGGTGGCCTACCGGCTTTGAGCCACCATTGCGCAGGCGCGCACCCTGCCACCTCAATCCGCCGCGACGGCCCCGTCCACCATCCGCATGCGCGGACGCATCGAAATGCTGCGCGCGGCATCCATCAGCTGCAGCTCGCCATCCTGGATCATCGCGGTCACCCGCATCCCGCGTTCGAGGAACGTGGTCGCCGCCTCCACCGCCGCGTCATCCAGCTCCATCACGGTCAGGTTGCGCAGGCGCGCCAACGCAGGCGCATTGCGCTTCCACCAAGCCTCGGCCGCCTGCCCGCCATAGCCCACCACCACCACCTGGGCCGCGCGCCCACTGGCCTTGCGCAGGCGGCCCTCGTCCGGCTGGCCGAGCTCGATCCACTGCTGGATGTCGCCGGTGTAGTCGCGTCGCCACAGCGCCGGCTCGTCCTCGTCGCTGAGCCCGCGCCCGAACTCCAGGCGCTCGTCGGCATGCAGCGCGAAGGCGAGCAGCCGCACCAGCAGCCGGGTTTCGGTTTCCGACGGGTGCTGGGCCAGCGTCAGCGCATGGCTGGCGTAGTAATGGCGGTCGAGATCGGTGACCTGCAACTCGGCCTTGTAGATGGTGGCGTTGGCGGCCATGGCGCGTCCTCGGGCCACTCGGCCGGTTTGGGGTGCGCCATTCTACGGGCCCCGTCGCGGGCCCGCCGATGCGACGTATGCTGCGCGCCTGAACGCAGACAGGAGCGGCGCGATGGCCAGCCACGACTACGACCCCGACGACAATTTCGGCCATGCCTTCCACGTCCAGGCCGACGTGGACGAGGACGATGCGCTGGAGATGGTGGCATGGCAGTTCCTGCTGCTGGTCAACCCAGGCGACGAGGACGCCGCCCTGCAGCAGTTCGCCGCCTTCCGGCTTGCCCTGGAGGATGCCGGCGACGATGCGGACCCGGTGCCGCTACTGCGTGACGCCATCGACTGGAAGGCCGGCTTCCACGTGGGCGAGGAAGATGCACAGGGCCTGATGGAGGCACTAGACGAGCTGGCGGGGCGCTGGCGGCTACGCATCGACTGGGGCGTGGACGACGATGCAGGGGAACCGCCAGGCACCAGCGCGCTGCTGCAGGCCGCGTCCGTCCAGCTGCGCGAACGCCACTACAGCCTGTGGACGGCCGAAACCGGCGAGGCAACCCTGTCCGGCTGGATCACCCACGAGCGCGACGAGGAGGCGATGCAGCTGGTCGCCGGCGCACTCGGTCTGTCCGCAAGGCCCGGCATCGGCTGAGGCCCGGCAACGCAAAAGCCGGCTTGCGCCGGCTTTTGCAGACCCGCCAAACCGAATCGACTATCAGTCGACCAGGTTGCGGCCGTGGTAGAGCTCCTCGATCTCGCGCTTGAGCCGCGCCTCGATCTTCATGCGCTCCTTGAACGACAGGTTGCGCGCCTTCTCCTCGAACAGGTACTGGTCGAGGTCGAAGTCCTTCAGGTGCATCTTGGTGTGGAACATGTTCTCTTGGTACACGTTCACGTCGAGCATTTCGTAGCGCGCGCGGATGTTCTTGGCCAGGTAATCCTGGATCGAATTGATCTTGTGGTCGATGAAGTGCTTGCGGCCCTTCACGTCGCGGGTGAAGCCGCGCACGCGGTAGTCCATCACCACGATGTCCGACTCCAGCGACTCGATCAGGTAGTTCAGCGCCTTCAGCGGCGAGATCACGCCGCAGGTCGACACGTCGATGTCGGCGCGGAAGGTGGCGATGCCATTGTCCGGATGGGTTTCCGGGTAGGTGTGCACGGTGATGTGCGACTTGTCGAGGTGGGCGACCACCGCGTCGGAGATCACGCCCTTGGCGTCGGCCTTGTCGATCACCGGCTGCTCGGAGATCAGGATCGTGACCGACGCACCCTGCGGGTCGTAGTCCTGGCGGGCGATGTTGAGGATGTTCGCGCCGATGATCTCCGCCACGTCGGTGAGGATCTGGGTGAGGCGGTCGGCGTTGTATTCCTCGTCGATGTACTCGATGTAGCGCCTGCGCTCGTCTTCCGACGCCGCGTAGCAGACGTCGTAGATGTTGAAGCTGAGCGACTTGGTGAGGTTGTTGAAGCCTTGCAGCTTCAGGCGCGGCAGCGGTTTGACCACGGCATTTGCATCCAGCGGGAACGGGGACAGGGCGGCGATTATGCGGCAAAGCGCGCAACGGCGCGTGCAGGCGCAACCGCCGGGGCTGGCGGCCGGCGGAACCCCCAGGGCGCCGCGTGCCCCGGTAATTTGCCCGCCGTCACGGTTCGGCCTAAGCTTGGATATTCACGAATGTCCGCCTGAATGAGCAGTCCAGCCCTCAAATCCGCCATGCCGCGCGCATTCACCCCGCTGGGCGCCGACGCCGAGACGATCGAGCGTTTCATCGCCAGCTGCCATCGGCGCAAGTACCCGGCGCGCACGGAGGTGTTCCATCCGGGTGATCCCGCGGGCACGCTCTACTACATCATCTCCGGCTCGGTGAGCATCACCACCCGCGAAGACGATGACCGCGAGCTGGTGCTGGGCTATGTCGGCGCGGGCGAATTCGTCGGTGAAATGGGCCTGTTCGTGGAAACCCAACAGCGCGGCGTCGCGCTGCGCACGCGCACCCCCTGCGAACTGGCCGAGATCAGCTACGAGCGGCTGCAGTCGCTGCTGGTGGCGCAGGCCAACGATGCCACCCGGCTGCTGTATTCGATCGGTGCACAGATCAGCCAACGCCTGCTCGACACCAGCCGCAAGGCCGGGCGGCTGGCCTTCCTCGACGTCACCGACCGCATCTATCGCACCCTGTTCGACCTGTCGCGCGAGCCCGAGGCGATGACCCATCCGCTGGGCACCCAGTTGCGCGTGTCGCGGCAGGAGCTGGCGCGGCTGGTGGGCTGCTCGCGCGAGATGGCCGGGCGCGTGCTGAAGAAGCTGCAGGCCGACGGCAAGCTGCACGCCCGCGGCAAGACCGTGGTGGTCTACGGCACCCGCTAGGACCAAGGAGCAGCCAGCGCATGAGCCACGCCTTCTCGCCCGGCCCCCATGCCCTGGACGTCGATCTGCGCAACGCGGTGCCGGCCGATGCCGACGACGTCGCGCACCTGCTGGCCGAGCTGGGTTATCCCTGCGACCTGGCCGATGCCTGCGAGCGGGTCAGCGCGATCCTTGCGAACGACCGCCAGGCACTGGTGCTGGCGCGCCGCAACGGCGCGGTCTGCGGACTGGTGGCGCTGGACTTCATGTACTACCTGCCGCTGGGCACCACCACCTGCCGCGTGACCGCGCTGGTGGTGACCACCAGCGCGCAGGGCATGGGCATCGGCCGCCACCTGCTGAAGGAGGCCGAGCGCCGCGCCCGCGCCGGCGGCGCCGCGCGCATCGAGCTGACCTCGGGCGCGCAGCGCACCGAGGCGCATGCGTTCTACCAGGCCTGCGGCTACAGCGGCAGCTCGGTGCGCTTCGTCAAGGCGCTGGGCTCGGCCTGAGCGCAGCCGCCCCTGCGCGCCTAGCGCACAGGGTCGCCGGCGCGCCCCGGGCAGCCCCAGTTGAGGATCGGCGTGCCGGGCGGCAACACCCGCCGGAACATCGCCACCCGCGCCGCCTTCGGGTTCACCACCACCGGCTTTTCGGCCGCCTGCAGCAGCGGCAGGTCGGCGCTGCTGTCCGAATAGGCGCTGGCCACCGGCTGGGTGTAACCAGCGGCACGGATCATCGTCATCTTCATCGCGAAGTGGCAGTGGCGCAGTGCGCCCATGCCGCCCAGCTTTGGCCCCAGCAGGGTGCCGATCACCGGCACGTCCTCGTGCGCGACGAAGGCCAGGATCGCCCGCGCCAGCTCCGGCGGCGCGCCAGTCGCCACCAGCACCAGGTCGCCGCGCGCGCGGTGCTGGTGGAACACCTCCAGCGCCAGCGGCAGCAGCCGTGCCCTGATCGCCTCCGCGTGGATGACGACATAGCGGTCGATCAACGCATCCAGCGCGGCGCGATCGCGCAGGCCCAGCGTGCC
>JAANMW010001844.1_pt1 | contig 20738 bp, 16 predicted proteins | sample 7279671 | NCBI WGS metagenome assembly JAANMW01 (sample SAMN14094541, study PRJNA606508) | bioreactor metagenome | isolation source: A lab-scale SPAN reactor treating ammonium-rich wastewater day 247 | place: Ireland: Galway | collected 2017-09-19
GAGGCCGAAATCGAGCGCTTCGTGGTCGCCGAGTACGACAACCAGATCATCGGCTGCGCCGCGCTCTACGCGTTTCCCGAGGAGCGCGTGGGCGAACTCGCCGCGCTGGCGGTGCACCCGGACTTCCGGCGTGAAGGCTACGGCGAGGCGCTGATGCAGGAGATCGAGACGCGCGCCCGCAAGCACCGCCTGACCGCGCTGTACGTGCTCACCACGCGGACCGCGGGCTGGTTCCTCGAGCGCGGCTTTCGTCCGGTGGCGGTCTCCGACCTGCCGAAGGAGAAGCGCGCGCTCTACAACTACCAGCGCAACTCGCAGGTCTACCGCAAGGCCCTGTGAGGTCCATGCCGGCCCGCGGGCCGGCAGCGGGTAGAATCGGGGGCATCGCCGTTCGCGCCGCGCCCGTCGATCGGGCCGCGCGGGCCGCATTCACTTCGCGAGGATCCGCCATGGCCCGTACCGTCCACTGCGTGAAACTCGGCCGCGACGCCGAGGGACTCGACTTTCCCCCGTATCCCGGCGAACTCGGGAAGCGGCTCTACGAGAGCGTGTCGAAGGAGGCGTGGCAGCAATGGCTGCGCCACCAGACGATGCTCGTCAACGAGAACCGCCTCTCGCTCGCCGATCCGCGCGCGCGCAAGTGGCTCGCCGAGCAGATGGAGAAGCACTTCTTCGGCGGCGGGGCCGAGATGCCCGCGGGCTACGTCCCGCCGGCGGCGTAGCGCGCCGCTTCGGAGTTCGCGCCCGCCACGCCGATCCGGCTCATCCCTCCAGCCCGTCACGACCACATGGACGACCGGCCGATCAGCCGCTTCCCCGTTCCCGCACTCGCGCACCTGCCCGAGGACCTGCGCGCGCGCATCCTCGCCGTGCAGGAGAAGGCCGGGTTCGTGCCGAACGTGTTCCTGACGCTCGCGCACCGGCCCGACGAGTTCCGCGCATTCTTCGCCTACCACGACGCGCTGATGGAGAAGGAAGGCGGGCTCAGCAAGGCCGAGCGCGAGATGATCGTCGTGGCGACGTCGGGCGCGAACGACTGCCTGTACTGCGTCGTCGCGCACGGCGCGATCCTGCGGATCCACGCGAAGAACCCGCGCGTCGCCGACCAGGTCGCGGTCAACCACCGCAAGGCCGAGATCACGCCGCGCCAGAAGGCGATGCTCGATTTCGCGCTCAAGGTCGCCGTCGACAGCGCCTCGCTCGACGATGCGGATTTCGAGGCGCTCCGCGCACAGGGCTTCGGCGACGAGGACATCTGGGACATCGGCGCGATCGCCGCGTTCTTCGGCATGTCGAACCGCCTCGCGAACCTGACGTCGATGCGGCCGAACGACGAGTTCTACCTGCTCGGGCGCCTGCCCCGCGACAAATCCAGGAGTTGAACCTCCGCGGGCCGGCATCGGCGCGACATGCGCCGCCGCCGGAATCGCCGCAACGTACGCCCGCGCTCGCCCGACTCCTGTCCGCTCGCGGTCACGCCTTGCACCGCGCGACCACGAAGTCGACGAGCATCCGCGTCGACGCCTCGATGTCGAGGTGCTCGGTGTCGATCACGAGGTCGGCCGAGTCGGGCGGCTCGTAGGGACTGTCGATGCCGGTGAAGTCCTTGAGCGCGCCCGCGCGCGCCTTCCGGTAGAGCCCCTTCGGATCGCGCCGCTCGCACTCTTCGAGCGGCGAACGCACCCACACCTCGACGAACGGACGCGCGCCGGCGGCCGTGCGCGCGCGCGCGCGTTCGTCGCGGTAGGGCGAGATGAAGGCGGTGACGCAGACGATGCCCGCGTCGGCGAACAGCGCCGCGACCTCGCCGACCCGGCGCAGGTTCTCCTGCCGATCCTCCGGCTTGAACCCCAGGTCCGCGTTGAGTCCGGTGCGCACGTTGTCGCCGTCGAGCGTGTAGACCTGCCAGCCGAGGTCGAACAGCCGGCGCTCGAGCGCGATCGCCAGCGTCGACTTGCCGGCGCCCGACAGGCCGGTCAGCCAGACGACCGCTCCGTGGTGTCCCGCCCTCGCGCCGCGCTCGCCCGCGGAGATCTGGTGGCGCACCGGCACGACCGCTCCGCTCGCGGGACGGGTGCGCCGCTGGTCCGGATAACCCGACGCGTCGATCACGCCGACGCCCACGATCTCATCCGCGTCTGCGAGCAGGAAACGCCCGGTCGCAGGCAGCGTCTTCGCGTCGTCGACGGCGATGGCGGTCTCGCAGCGGACCGTGATGCGCGCGATGTCGCCCTCGCGGAGCGCCGCCGCCGGACGATGCGCGCCCGACGCGTCGAGCGCATGGTGGATCGAGAGGACATGCGCACGCACGTCGCGCGCGCCGGCCTGCACGACGAGCGGGCTTCCGTTCGCGAGGTCGCCGGGGCCGAGCCAGCGGACTTCCGCGTCGAACACCGCCGTGAGCTTGGGCGGCGCTTCGGGCGAACACAGGAGATCGCCGCGCTCGACCGGCACGCCCGCCGCGAGCGCGACGCTGGCCTGCTCGCCGATCGTGGCGCTCGCACGCGCAGGTTCGTTGCCTGCGAACGCCTCGACCCGCGCCGGGCGATTGCCCGGCAGGATCAGCACGTCCTGCCCCGGAGCGATCGTCCCCGAGGCGACGCGTCCGACGGCGATGCGGCGCATACCGCTCGCGAGGACGTCGTCGACCGGGAAGCGCAGCGGCCCGCCGGCGCGCGGAACGAAGGCCGGGAGCGTGTCGAGCGCGTCGACGAGCGTCGGACCGGTCCACCACGTCGCATCGGCTCGAGCGCGCACGTTCGCCCCGGTCGTCGCGCAGACCGGCACGATCGCGCAGGCGCGCAACGCGAGCGGCGCGAGCGCGGCGACGAGCGCCCGGCTCGCCGCGGTGTAGTCGTCCTCGCGCCACTTCGCCGTGTCCAACCGGTTCACCGCGACGACGGCGTCGCGCAGGCCCAGGAGCTTCAACGCCGCGAGGGTCGAGGCGACCCACGCCGCGCACGGATCGAGCACGTCGACCACGACGAGCGCCGTCGGCGACTCGACGCCACCGCGCACGAGTTCGCGCAGCAGCTCGCCCTCGCCCGCCGCGTCGACGACGAGCCACCGGCGCGACGTCGTCTGCAACTGCGACTTGGCGCTCGCCATGCGTCCGGCCAGCGCGTCGCCGGGCTGGTCGTGGAGCGCGCGAACCAGCGCGGTCCGGCCCCGCCCGGGCATGCCGACGACGCAGAGCAACGGCAGCACGGTCATCGGGTCACGGGTCATCGCAGTCATCGTGGGAACGGGGCGCGAAGGCGGGCGTCACGTTCCGCCGCGGCGGAACGGGACCGCATCTTACCTCGCGATTCCGCGGGTTGACGTCGAGCGCCCCGGATGGCGGACGACGCAAGGCGACCGCGGCGCCTGCCGGCGTCAGGCCTCGTGGACGATGGCTCCATCGACCAGCGTGAACCGCACGACCCCGGGGAGTTCGTGCCCGAGGAACGGCGTGTTCTTGCCCTGACTCGCGAGCGCCTTGCGCTCGACGCGCCAGTACGCCGACGGGTCGAACACGCACAGGTCCGCGACCGCGCCCGCCGCGATGCGGCCCGCCGCGACGCCGAGGATCGCCGCGGGCGCGCAGGTGACGCGCGCGAGCGCCTCCGGCAACGCGACATGCTCCTCCTCCGCCCACTTGAGCGTCAGCGACAGCAGCAGTTCGAGGCCGGTCGCGCCGGGCTCCGCCTCGCCGAACGGCACCTGCTTCGCATCGTCGTCGACCGGCGCGTGGTCGGAGGACACCACGTCGATCGTGCCGTCGGCGAGTCCCGCGCGCAGCGCCGCGCGGTCGCGCGTGCCGCGGAGCGGCGGATCGAAGCGCGCCTGCGCGTCGAACCATCCGATGTCCATGTCGCACAGGTGCAGGTGGTGCGCCGCGACCTCGGCGGTGAGCGCGAGTCCGGCGCGCTTCGCGTCGCGCACCATCGCCACGCCCTCGGCCGTCGACAGCCGCTGCAGGTGCACGTGCACGCCGGTCTCGCGCGCGAGCGCGAGGATCGTGGCGAGCGCGACGGTCTCGGCGCAGGACGGCACCGCGGGCAGTCCGAGGCGCGTCGACAGTTCGCCCTCGTGCGCGACGCCGCCGCGCGCGAGGCTCGCCTCCTGCGGCCGCAGCCACACGCGATGACGGAAGGTCGCCGCGTACTGCATCGCGCGGAGCATCACCAGCGCGTCGGGCAGCGGGGCGTCGCCCTGCGAGTACGCGACGCAGCCGGCGTCGGCGAGTTCGCCCATCTCGGTCAGCGCCGCCCCCGCGAGCCCCGCGGTGAGCGCGCCCACCGGATGCACGTGCGCGCGACTGGCGTGTCGCGCGCGCCGCGTCAGCATCTCGACCAGCCCCGGTTCGTCGAGCGGAGGATCGGTGTCGGGCGGGCAAGCGAGGCGCGTGACGCCGCCGGCGACCGCCGCGCGCAGCTCGGAATCGAGCGTCGCCTTGTGTTCCTGACCCGGCTCGCGCAGCCGCGCGTTGAGGTCGATCAAGCCCGGCGCGACGACGAGGCCCGACGCCTCGATCGTCCGGTCCGCGTGGAAACCCGCGGGCGCGGCGCCGACCGCGGCGACGAGGCCGTCGTCGAGATACACCGGCGCGACCCGGTCGGTGCGCATCACCGGATCGATCACGCGGCCGTGGAGGATCGCGATCCGCATTCGCTCAGCCTCCCGCGACCATGCTCATCACCGCCATCCGCACCGCGATGCCGAAGGTGACCTGCGGCAGGATCACGCTGCGCGCGCCGTCGGCGACCGGCGAATCGATCTCGATCCCGCGGTTCATCGGCCCGGGGTGCATCACGATCGCATCCGGCTTCGCGAGCGCGAGCTTGTCGTCGGTGAGTCCGTAGTGCTTGAAATACTCGCCCGACGAGGGCAGCAGCGCGCCCTTCATCCGCTCGTTCTGCAGCCGCAGCATCACCACGACGTCGCAGTCGGCGAGCCCGGCGCGCATGTCGTGGAACACGCGCACGCCCATGCCCTCGACCCGCGCGGGCAGGAGCGTCCGCGGGCCGATCACGCGCACCTCCGGCGTGCCGAGCGTCGTCAGGCCGTGGATGAGGCTCCGCGCGACGCGCGAGTGCAGGACGTCGCCGACGATCGCGACCGTCAGCGCGCGGAAGTCGCGCTTGTAGTGGCGGATCGTGTAGAGGTCGAGGAGTCCCTGCGTAGGATGCGCGTGCCGGCCGTCGCCGGCGTTGACGACGTGCACGTGGTGCTTCCCGGTCGAGAGCAGGTGGCTCGCGATGAGATGCGGCGCGCCCGACTGCGCGTGGCGGACGACGAACATGTCGGCGTTCATCGCGACCAGGTTGTCGATCGTGTCGAGCAGCGTCTCGCCCTTCGACGTCGACGACGCGCCGATGTTGAGGTTGATCACGTCGGCCGACAGCCGCTTGGCCGCGATCTCGAACGTGGTGCGGGTGCGCGTCGAGTTCTCGAAGAACAGGTTGAAGACCGCCTTGCCGCGCATCAGCGGCACCTTCTTCACCTCGCGCTCGCCGATGGAGGCGAACGGTTCGGCCGCGTCGAGGATCGACTGGATCGTCGCCGCCGGCAGCCCTTCGAGCGTCAGCAGGTGGACGAGCCTGCCGTCCGCTCCGAGTTGGGGATTGCGGCCCATCGTCACGGACGCGGCCTCATCGGCCGGCCAACGGCTCGACGCCGAGCGCGAGCCGGCCGTCGTCGCCGCGCGTGAGTTCGATCGACAGCGAACTCGCGCAGGCCACGCGCGCGCCGACGTAGGCGGGTTCGATCGGGAGCTCGCGCCCGCCGCGGTCGACGAGGACCGCGAGTTCGATCGACGCGGGCCGACCGTAGTCGAACAGCTCGTTGATCGCCGCGCGGGTCGAGCGCCCGGTGTAGAGCACATCGTCGATCAGCACGATCGACGCCCCCGCGACGTCGAACGGCAGCTCGCTGCGGCGCACGCCGGCCTTCAACCCCTTCGACGCGTAGTCGTCGCGGTAGTACGACACGTCGATGAACCCGACCGGATGCTCGCCCGGCACGAGCCGCGCGAGCCGCTCGGCGAGCCAGGCGCCGCCGGAATAGATGCCGACGAACGCCGCGTCGTGCGCGACACCGGCGCGCATGCTCGCCGCGAGCGCTTCGAGCGCGGCTTCCGCGTCGGGGAGGTGCACGCCGGGCGGATCAGCGGTCATCGAGCCACCCCTGCAGGATCGCCTGCGCGGCGACGCGGTCGCGCACCGCGCGCGCGCGCGGGCCGGACACGCCCGCCTCGTCCAGCAGCGCGGACGCCGCGAGCGTCGTGTGCCGCTCGTCCGCGTAGTCGATCGGAAGCCCGGTGCGTCCGGCGAGCCTGCGGCCGAAGCGGCGCGCCTGCTCGGTCATCGCGTGCGGTGTGCCGTCGGCGTGGACCGGCAGACCCACGACCAGGCGCGACGGTCGCCACTCCGCGATGAGCGCGGCGATCGCCGCGAAGCGCTCGGCGTCGCGTTCGCGCTCGATCGTCGCGAGCGGGTGCGCGAGGCGAGTCGCGAGGTCGCCCACCGCCACGCCGATGCGGCGGGTACCGAAATCGAATGCGAGCACGGTGCCGTCGGCGAGCGCCGCGGCGCCCGACGCGAGGTCAGGCGTGCCCGGCGCCATCGGAGAGGCGCGAGAAGTCGATGCCGAGCTTCGACATCGCGGCGGGCAGGCGCCGATCCGCCGGCACGCCGAACAGCACGTCGGCGTCGGCGTCGACGGTGAGCCACGCGTTCTGCGCGAGCTCCTGCTCGAGCTGGCCCGCCGACCATCCGGCGTAGCCCAGCGACACGAGGACGTCGCGCGGGCCTTCGCCTCGCGCGAGCGCCTCGAGGACGTCCTTCGAGGTCGTGAGGCCGAGATCGTCGGACACCGCGAGCGTCGACTGCCAGTTGCCGAGGGGACGGTGCAGCACGAAACCGCGGTCCATCTGCACCGGGCCGCCGTAGAGCACCGGCGAGCGCGACAGCGGCGTGTCGGGCAGCTCGACCTCGATCTGCTCGAACAGCGAGGAGAGCGTCATCTCGATCGGACGGTTGACGACGATGCCGAGCGCGCCGTCCTCGTTGTGCTCGCAGACGAACGTCAGGGTATGGGCGAAATGCGGATCGGCCATGGCGGGCATGGCGATCAGGAAGTGGTGGGTCAGGTTCATCGCGGTCGTACCCACGGTGACGCATTGTAATCGCCCCGACTCCGCCGGACAATGCGACGTCCGGCCGAGGGTACTGCCGACGGCTGGATCGTCGATTTCCGACGATGGCGCCCCGCCTTCCCGCGGAACGAGCATCCGGGCCTCCCGGTCGAGGCAAGACGAAGGATCAACACTGATACGCGCGCGCACGCCGGTCATCGCGATCCTCGCGTCGTGGCTCGCCGCATGGCCGCCGGCGGACGCCGCCGATGCGCTCGTGCAACTCGACCCGTTCGCGCAGGCGACGGGCGGCCATCCGCATTGCCCCGCGCCCGCACCGCCGCTGATGACGCGCGAGCAGGTGGAGCGCTCGGCGCACGCGCGCGCCGAGCGTGGCACCCGTTGCGCGATGGAAGGCGCCTGCGAGCCGGGCGGCGCGTACCGGCGCGACCCGGAGATCAACGAGGCGGCGCGCGCGGCGATCGCCGCCGACCCGCGCTTCGCCTCCGCCTCGGTGTGGCTCACCACCTCGCGCGGCCGGGTAACGCTGCAGGGCTGCGTGCGCGACGCCGCGCAGCGCTTCGCGCTCGAGGAATTCGTGCGCGGGCTGCCGCGCGTCGTGCGCGTCTTCAACGAGACGCGCAGCGTTCCGGTTCGTGTTCCGCCACCGCGGCGGCCGGTGCCCTGATCGCCCGCGCGCCGCCGCATCGGGCGTTGCCCGCGGAGCGGACGGCGCTAGCGCGAGCGGCCGTCGAACTTCGTAACCGGGATCGCGTCGAGGTCGATGCCCTCGAGGCAGCGGATATTGACGGCGGCCGTCGGCGTGTCGTCGCGGCCGGGCGCCTCGCCGTAGACGTGGATGCCGCACACCGGGCAGAACCGGTGCGCGATGACGTGCTTGTGGAACCTGTAGGTGCTCGCGTTCTCGTCGGGCGTCGACAAGGTCAGCGACGCGCGCGGCACGAACCACATCAGGATTCCCTTGCGGCGGCAGATCGAGCAGTTGCACTCGACCGCCCCGTCGAGCGTTCCTTCGACGCGGAACGCGACGCGCCCGCAGTGGCAGCTTCCTTCGTAGGTCATGCGTATGCTCCGTTGCGTTGCGCCGACGCTCGCGCGGCGATCGAGCAGCCACGGGAGCGATTCCCGCGCTCCGCACCCGTGGCCCGCCCCGAAGTCGTCAGGCGTTGCGCAGGGCGAATCGCGCGAGCCCCTCGAGGCACGCGGTCCAGCCTTCGCGGTGCTCGCCGACCGCGACCTCGGTCGGCAGCTTCTCGTGCGTGACGACGACCTCGGTACCACCGGTCCGCGCGAGGAAGTCTACCGTAACGAGCGAACCGTGGTCGCCCGCGTAGGGCGAGTTCCAGGTGAACACGAGGCGATGGGGGCGCTCGATCGTCGCGAAGACGCCGCGATGCGGCACCGACTGCCCCGGCATGTGCATGACGATCTCGAACGCGCCACCGACGCGCGCGTCGAGCGTGACATCGCTTGGCCGCGACGGGTCCGCGCGCATCCACGCGGAGAGCGCCTTCGGGTCGAGCCACGCGTCGAACAGGTCCTGCGCGCGCGCCGCGATCGTGCGGCGGACGACCAGCTTGTCTGCGACTGCGGTAGAACTCATCGTGTTCTCCTTCGTGGCGGGCGTTTCGCGCCCCGGGTGACGTAGGTGTCGAGCGCTTCGAGCCGCGCTTCCCAGAACGCGCGGTAGTGCTCGATCCAGGCAGCGGCCTCGGCGAGCGGAGCGGCGTCGAGCGACAGCAGGTGCTCGCGCCCGCGCACGGTGCGCCGGACGAGCCCCGCCCGCTCCAGCGCGCGGATGTGCTTCGAGGTCGAGTTGAGCGAAATCGGGAACGCCGCCGCGAGGTCGGTCACGCGCGCGTCGCACCGGGCGAGCCGCGCGAGGATCGCGCGGCGCGTCGGGTCGGCGAGTGCACCCAGAGTTGCGTCGAGGCGGCTCGATTGATATTCACCCATGTGGGTGAATATATTTCGATGCGAAGGCCTTGTCAAGCGGTGCGAACGGGAACGGGGTTCCGACGGCGAGGAGGTCGGGCAGGAGCACAGCTCAACCCGTAGGTCGGCCTTCAGGCCGACGCTGTTCCGTCGCATCGGCACACATCCCGTCGGGCTGAAGCCCGACCCACCAGGCGTCGCGCTTGTCGGGCTGAAGCCCGACCCACAACTCATCCCGTAGGTCGGCCTTCAGGCCGACGCCTTCCTCTCGCGTTGGCACCTAAACCGTCGGGCTGAAGCCCGACCCACCGGGTGACGCGTTTGTCGGGCTGAAGCCCGACCCACCAGGCGTCGCGCTTGTCGGGCTGAAGCCCGACCCACCGGGCGTCGCGCTTGTCGGGCTGAAGCCCGACCCACCGGGTGACGCGCTTGTCGGGCTGAAGCCCGACCCACCAGGCGTCGCGCTTGTCGGGCTGAAGCCCGACCCACAACTCATCCCGTAGGTCGGCCTTCAGGCCGACGCTTCGTTGCCCGAGGGGTCAGATCCTCACGGCGATCCAGTCCGGGGTTGCGGCACGAATCCACCCCCGCATCACGCGGGCCGCAGCGAGCGCTCCGGCCTGCCGCGATCAATCCTCCTCGTGTTTCCGGTGCTTCGCGTACTCGGCGGCGAGCTGCTGCTGGACGTTGGGCGGCGCCTGCTCGTAGCGCGCGAGCGCCATCGTGTAGCTGCCATGGCCGCCGGTGAACGCCTTGAGACGCGACCCGTAGCCGTCGAGTTCGGCGAGCGGCGCGGTGCCGATCACCGCGAGCGCGCCCGCGGCGAGCGACTGCGTGCCGGTCACCTGCCCCCGCCGCGACGAGAGGTCGCCCGCGATGTCGCCCATCTTCTCGGCCGGGCAGTGCACCTCGAGGTTCACGATCGGCTCGAGCACGATCGGCCGCGCCTTCGAGATCGCGTCGAGGAACGCCTTCTTGCCCGCCGACACGAACGCGACCTCCTTGCTGTCGACCGCATGGCTCTTGCCGTCGTAGACGATCACGCGCACGTCCTGCAGCGGAAAGCCCGCCACGGGGCCGGCGGTGAGCACCTGCTCGACGCCCTTCTGCACCGCCGGGATGAACTGCGTCGGAATCGTGCCGCCCTTCACCTCGTCGACGAACTCGAAGCCCGAGCCGCGGGCGAGCGGCTCGATGCGCAGGTACACCTCGCCGAACTGGCCCGCGCCGCCGGTCTGCTTCTTGTGCCGGTGGTGGCCTTCCGCCTTGCCGGTGACCGTCTCGCGGTAGGGAATGCGCGGCGGGCGCGTCTCGACCTCGAGCTTGAACTGGCTCGCCATCCGGTCGAGCGTCGAGCGCAGGTGCAACTCGCCCAGGCCGCGCAGCACCGTCTCGTTCAGCGTCGTGTCGTGCTCGACCGCGAGCGTCGGGTCCTCGGCGCACATCTTGTGCAGCACGTCGGAGAGCCGCTGCTCGTCGCCGCGGCGCTTCGGCGCGATCGCGACGCCGTGCATCGGCTTCGGAAACGCGAGCGGCGCCATGTGGATGCGGTCCTCGTCGTGCGAGTCGTGCAGCACGCAGTCGAAGGTGATCTCGTCGACCTTCGCGATGGCCGCGATGTCGCCCGGCACCGCTCGGTCGACCTCGACGTGCTTGCCCCCCTGCAGCATCAGCAGGTGGCCGACCTTGAACGCCTTCTTGCTCTCGCCGACGTAGAGCTGCGTGTCCTTCGTCATCGTCCCCTGGTGGACGCGGAACACGCCGAGCTTGCCGACGAACGGATCGACGACGACCTTGAACACGTGCGCGAGCACGTGCTTCGTCGGATCGGGTTCGGAGCGGAACTCGACGGCCGCGGCGCCCTCGCCCTTGGTGAACATCGGCGGATTGCCCTCCGACGGATTCGGCCCGAGCTTCACCAGCACGTCCAGCAGTTCGGCGACGCCCGCGCCGGTGCGCGCCGACACGAAGCACACCGGCACGAGGTGGCCCTCGCGCAGCGCCTTCTCGAACGGCGCGTGCAGTTGCTCCGCCTCGATCGACTCGCCCTGCTCGAGGTACTTCGCCATCAGGTCCTCGTCGACCTCGATCACCTGGTCGACCAGCGCCTGGTGCGCCTCGGCGACCGAGGAGAAATCGGCCTCGCCGGAAGGGTTGAAGAAGCAGTCGACCACGCGCTTGCCGCCGTCGGCCGGAAGGTTGATCGGCAGGCACTCGCTGCCGTACGCGGCGCGGATCGACGCGAGCACCGCGGGGAGGTCGACGTTCTCCGCGTCGATCCGGTTGACGATCACGATCCGGCACAGGTGCCGCTCGGCCGCCCACTGCATCATGCGCGAGGTGATCATCTCGAGGCCGGTCGACGCATTGACGACCACCGCGGCGGTCTCGACCGCGTCGAGCGCGCCGATCGCCTGACCGATGAAGTCGGGGAATCCGGGCGTGTCGATCAGGTGAACGCGCGCCTCGGGCGTGTCGAGGTGGAGCATCGACGCGCGCAGCGAATGCAGGTACTGCTTTTCGAGCGGGTCGAAGTCGGACACGGTCGTGCCCTTCTCGACGCTGCCGGCCTGCTGAATGGCTCCGGCCTTGACGAGCAGCGCCTCGGCGAGCGTCGTCTTGCCGCAGCCGCCGTGGCCCACGAGAGCCACGGTGCGAATGCTGGGGGTGGCGTAGTCCGCCATGGTCTCCTCCGTTGCCTGGGATGGGGGTTCGCGGTGATGCCGGTACTCGGGGACGCAGGAGCCCGCGCGGGCTCGGGATGCCCGCCCAAGGGCTTCCGGGGCGTCGGGTCGCGTCCATGGTAGCGCGCATCGCGCCGCGCGTCGTGCGGCGGTGCACAGCCGCCCGGCGGACCCGGAGACCGCGGCGAGGTTCCCTTTCGGCCGACGCCGGGGCACCATGAGGGTCAGCCCCGTTCCGAGGAATCGACGTGCCTCTTCGAGACTCTCCCGGTTTCCCGTCACGCCCGCCGGTCGCGCGCCTGGCGGCGGCGCTGGCGGTTTGCGCCTGCGCGTGCTGGCCGCTCGTCGCCCGGTCGCAGGCCATCGTCCCCTCCACGCTCGTGCAGGTCGTGCCCGGCGCGAACGCCGTCGCGCTGGAAGGCACCCTCAAGGGGCCGAATCTCGGCGCACGCGACTACGTCGTGCGGCTGGAGGGCGGCCGCACGATGCGCGTGGCGCTGGAGACGAAGTCGCCCGACACCGGGTTCGCCGTCCTCGACCCGTACGGCGGCACGATCCATCGAAACCAGGCGAACCGGGGCAACTCGTGGAGCGGACGACTGCCCGAGCCCGGCGAGTACCGGGTGCGCGTGACCCTCTCCGACGAGGCCGCGCAAAGGGCCGCAGGCGCGGCCTACACGCTGCGCATTTCGGTTGAGCGTTGACCGTCGGACGTCGGACGTCGAACGTCGAACGTCGAACCTGCCTACACGAGTTCGAGCATTTCGCGCAGGCTCTTGAGGAGGTCCTCTTCCTGGTAGGGCTTGCCGAGGTAGAGGTCGACGCCGAGTTCGCGCGCGAGATTGCGGTGCTTCTCGGCGGTGCGCGACGTGATCATGATGATCGGCACGTGCTGGTGCTTCGCGTCGGCCTTGATCGTCCGGGTGAACTCGAAGCCGTCCATGCGCGGCATCTCGATGTCGAGCAGGATGACGTCGGGCGTCTGCTCGCCGAGCACCTGGAGGGCGTCGATCCCGTCCTTCGCCGTCACGACGTCGAAACCCTCGCGCTGCAGCAGGCGGCTCGTGATCTTGCGCACGGTGAGCGAGTCGTCGACGATCATGACGAGCGGACGGCTCGGCGCCACGGGCGCGACCGAGCGCACGACACGCGTTTCCGCGTTCGGTTCGAAGCGCTCGACGTCGGCCCGCTGGGCGAGCGCGACCGGGTTGATGATCAGCACGATCTCGCCGTTGCCGAGCACGGTCGCGCCCGCGATGCCCGACACGCGGGCGAGCTGCGGACCGATGTTCTTGACGACGACTTCCTGGTTTCCCGCCATCTCGTCGACGTGGATGGCGGCGCGCGTCTGGCCCGAGCGCAGGAGCAGCACCGGGTTGTGCCGCGCGGACTCGGGATTGTGCGCGGCGTCGCCGAGAAGCCGCGGCAGATAGTGGAAGGGGTACCGGCGGCCCTGCCACTCGATCTCGCGCGCGATGTAGAGTTGCAGCAGCGCCTCGGGCTTGACCTGCTGCACCTGCTCGACCATCGGCGAGGGCAGGGCCCAGAGCCGGCCACCCGCGCGCACGAGCACCGTCTGCGCGACCGCCAGCGTGAGCGGCAGGTAGAGCGTGAAGGTCGTGCCGCGGCCCGGGCGCGTCGCGACCTCGACGCGACCGCCGAGCGCGGCGATGTCCGCGCGGACGACGTCCATGCCGACGCCGCGGCCCGAGATCTGCGTCACCTTCGAGGTCGTCGTGAAGCCCGGACGGAAGATGCACTCGACGAGCTGCGCTTCGGTCGGCTGCGCGTCGGGCGCGACCATGCCGACCTCGACCGCCCGCTGGCGCACGCGCTCGAGGTCGATGCCCCGTCCGTCGTCGTCCAGTTCGATCATCACTTCGTTGCCGGCCTGGCGCACCGTCAGCGTGATCTCGCCGGTCTCGCGCTTGCCTGCGGCGACGCGCACGTCGCGCGGCTCGAGGCCGTGGTCGAGCGCATTGCGCAGCAGGTGCTCCAGCGGGCCGACGAGCTTCTCCAGCACCGAGCGGTCGAGCTCGGTCTGCGCTCCGACGATCTCGAGGTTCGCGCGCTTGTCGAGTTCGCGGGCCGTCGCGCGCAGGATCCGGTAGAGGCGCTCGGACAGGCTGCCGAACGGGACGGTGCGGATCGAGAACAGGCGCTGCTGCACGTCGCGCGACAGGCGCGCCTGGGCGAGCAGCGCGGCGTCCGCGTCGTCGAGGTTCTTCAACAGCGACTGCTGCACGGTCGACACGTCGTTGACGCCCTCGGCGAGCGAGCGGGTCAGCTCCTGGAACCGGGTGTAGCGGTCGAACTCGAGCGGGTCGAAGCCCTCCTGCACCGACTGCACCGCGCTCATGCGCGATTGGATCTGCGACTCGGCCTGGATCTCGATCTCGCGCACCTGGCCGCGCAGCCGGATCACGCTGCCGGTCAGCTCGAGCAGGTTCGACTTGAGCGCACGGAGCTCGCCTTCGACGCGCGCGCGGGCGATCGCGACCTCGCCCGCCTCGTTCGCGAGGCGATCGATCAGGTCGGCGCGCACGCGCAGCATCGCGCGCGCCGCGCTCTCCGTATCCGGCGTGTCGTGCGCGACCGCCGTCGTCGGCGCGGGTGTCGCGGGCGACGCCGGAGCGGTCGCCGCGGCGGGCACGAACGGCAATTCGGGCGCCACGATCGCGGCAGCCTCGATCGCCGGCGGTTCCACGACTTCGGCCGCCGACAGAGGCGCCGCGGACGAAGTCTCGGGTGCGGGCGGCATCTCGTCTTCGACCGGCGCGGGCGCGGCGGCCGCCTTCGCCTGCGCGACCCACGGAAGCTCGAGGTTCCGGCGTCCGACGCGCAGGCCGTCGAGCAGGAACGCGATGTCGTCCAGGTCGGCGTCGAGCGCCTCGAAGAGGGCGGGCGCGCCGGCGGGCGGCTCCTCGTGCGGCCCGAGCCGCGCTTCCATCCGGTGCGCGAGTTCTCCCAGCCGCATCGCGCCGGCCATGCGCGCGCTCCCCTTGAACGTGTGCAGCACGCGCCGCAGTTCGGCGGGGGCGGCGCGATCCGACGGGGCGCGCCGCCAGGCGCGCACCTGTTCGCCGGCCTGCGGGAACAGGACGTCGGCCTCCTCGATGAAGATCGGGAGCACGGTGTCGTCGACCACGTCGCGTACGCCTTCGAGCGGATCGACGTACGCCGCGGGAACCACGACGTCGGGCAGGGGCACGACCGCGACGGCCGCGGGCGGCTGCACAGGCGCGAACGGCACGACTTCGGCGAGCACGGTCTCGGTCGGCGCCGGACCGTCCGTGTCGTCCGCCGCGTCTTCCGCCCGCTCGGCGAGCGATTCGATGTCTTCGGGTTCCGCGCTCGCGAGTTCGCGCCGCAGCGCGTCGAGTTCGGCGTCGGCGAGCGCGCACTCCTCGCCGTCGAACCGGTCGAATCCCTCGCCTGCCTTCACGCGCGAGGCGAGCGCGCGGAGCGCGGCGACGCCGCGCGCGATCGCCGGCTGGGCTGCGCTCGGCAGCGGGGGGCCGGTCTGCTCGAGCGCCGCCAGCGACAGCTCGAGCGTCTTCGCGAGCCCCGCGATCAGCGGGAATCCACTGGTGCGATGGATGCCGCACAGCGTGTGCGCCGCCCGGATCATCGCGGACGAGGGCACCGCACCCGGGTCGAACTGCAGGAGCGACAGCTCGTGGTCGAGCCGCGCCAGGTGCTCCTCGGATTCGTCGACGAGGATCCGGTGGAGCGGCGCGGCGATGCGCACGCCGCCGACGTCGATCTCCTCGACCAACGGTTCGGCCGGCGGTTCGACGGCCGGCGCAGCGTGCGCCTCGTCCTCGACAGGTGAGGCGTGCGCCTCGTCCTCGACAGGCGCGACGTGCGTCTCGTCCTCGACAGGCGGGGCGTGCGTCTCGTCCTCGAAGGGAACAGCGTGCGTATTGTCGGCGACGAGTTTCAGCACCGGCGGTCCGGGCGCGCGATCCGGCGCCTGCGAGTCGTCGCCGTCGATCACGTCGATCCGGACCGGCGTCGCGGCCACTCCCAGCTCCGGCAGCTCGATCAGGTCGGCTTCGGGCGGGGAGTCGGCCGCGGCTTCAAGAGGGGGCGGGGGCTCCTCGAACGAGGGCACCGCGATGTCGATCACTTCGGCGACGGGCGGTGCGGGGGCGGCAGCCCCGCCCGACGGGAATCCCGCCTCGACCGCGGCGATCGCGGCCCGCAGCGCCGACGGATCGGCGGACACGCGGCCCTTCGACGAGAGCTCGCCCACCCAGACACGGAACGACGCCTGCGCGACGCGGATCAGCTCCCGCACCGGCAGGGTGACCGCTCGCTCCTCGTCGAGCAGGCGGTTGTGGACCCGTTCGACCTCCCACGCGAGTTCGCCGAGATCCTCGAGGCCCACCATGCGACCGGAGCCCTTCAGCGTGTGGAAGCCGCGACGCGCGGTCCGCAGGGCCTCGCGGTCGCCGGGGTTCTCGTCGAGCGCGCGCAACTGGTCGCCGATCGAATCGAGCACCTCCGTAGCTTCGGTCAGGTAGATGTCGAGGAGTTCGGCGTCGAGCCCCTTGGCGTCGGTGTCGAGCAGTCGCCGCGTTTCCTCCGAGATCTCCGGTGCCGGAGCGGCGCCGGTGTCCGCGATCGCCGCGGCGGTTTCCGCCAGTGCCGCGACCGAGCCGCCCTCGAGTTCGCGGAGTGCGTCGCCGGCCTGCGCGACCAGTTCGCGGTCGCCGATGAGCTCCGCGTCGTCGCGCAGCCCCGCGAGCTTCACCCGCAACGCCTCGCGTGTCGCCGGGTCGGACGGCGCGCGCCGCGCTTCCTCGACCAGCGCCGGGAGCATCCCGCGCAGCCGCGCCACCGCCACCTCGACCGATTCGCCGTCCTCGACCTTCGGCGCGCTCGCCTGGCCGAGCCGCTTCGCGATCAGCGGGGCGATCAGTCGATCCCGGTCGGGCCGCTGCTGCTCGACCGCCTCGACGTAGAACCCGAGGCCGGAGAGCGCCTCGGCGAGACTTTCGAGATCCTCGTTGCCGACCGGTGTCTCGGGATTCGCGTAGTGCTCGATCTGCTGCTGGCACGAGGCGAGGAGCCGTTCGGCCTCGTCGAGCCCGAGGATCGTGAGCGCGCCGCGGACCTGCTGGCAGTCCTTGGTGAGCAATGCGAGATCCGCGCGCTTGCCGTTGTCGCGGAAGAACGCGTCGAGCACCTGCTCCATGTGCCTCAGGTTGGCCTGGATCTCGCGGCCGACCTGCGCGACCAGGACGCGTTCCTGCGCGCGCTTGCTCATCTCGTCGAGCGCGGGGGCGGCCACCGCGTGTCCGGTGCGTCCGGAGCGCGCCGTGTCGAGCCGCGCGACCATCGCGTCGACCTGCTTCGGGAAATCGGGCGCGAGCGTCGAGTAGTTCTCGAACGCGCTCTCGGCGAGGAGCAGCGCGGTCGCGTACTCCATCGCGAGCATCTCGGACACGCCTGCGGTCGGCATCCGGTCGAGCCGCTCGACGAGCGTCGAGGTGAGGCGCATCAGCGCGCCGTGCTTCACCTCGGCGGCCTTGGTGTGCACCGAGGCGAGCGTCGCCTTGAGCTTGGGCAGGTTCTCCGCGCGGCCGGAGGCGAACTTGAGCCAGGCGTCCTTGGCCGTGGCGAGTTGCTCGCGCGCCTCGCGCAGGATCGGCTGGATGCGAACGAGGTCGGCGTTGAGCGCTTCCGCCGTCGGAATCAGCCCCGAGAGCCTGAACGCGCGCTGCACGGCCTGGACCTGCGGACCCACCGGCGCGCTGATCGCGACGTAGTAGAGCACCTCGCGCCGCAGGCGATCGGCCGCCTTCGCGCTGCCCTCGACGACGCGGCGGATCTGCAGGTCGACCCGCGCCGCGAGCTGCTTCACGCCGAAACCGGGCTCGATCCCCTTGCCGGTGATCGACTCGAACAGGGCGCCGACGGTCCACCAGAACGTCCGCAGACTTCCATGCGTCGTCGCGTCCTCGATGGCGACGACCGCTTCGCGCATCGTCGTCGCGCCCGCCGCGTCTCCGCGCAGCCACGAGAGAAGGCCGCGCTGGTAGGCGCGCCGCTGCTTGACGAGGTAGGACGGCAACCGGTTCGCGGGAATCGTTTCGCGCGGCGGGATCTTCGGCGCGCGCGGCGCGAGATCCGGATAGAAGAGCTCGGTCGGCGACGCCGCCTTGATCCCGCGGGCGAGCTGCATCGCTTCGTACTCGGGATAAAGCTTGAGGGGAACCGGCGCGACGCCCTTGACGAGCTCGTCGAGGAAGATGCGAAGCTTGCGGCAGGCGCGATCGACCACGTCGACCGCCGCCGGCTGCCGGTCGCGCGGCATCGACTCGAGTTCGGCGAGCTGGCGTTCCAGTTCGTCGGTGTAGGCGACGACCGCGTCGAGCCCGACCATCTGGATCGCGCCGGCCGCCTGGTGGACCTGCGTGCGCGCCTGGCGGAGCGCGGACGCGTCGTCGGGATGCGCGCGGTAGGTCGAAAGCGCGTCGAGCCCCCGCGCGATCGCCTGGTCGATCTCGCCTTGCACCCAGGACAGCGGTCCCAGGTCGTAGTCGGGAGCGGATTCCGTCATCAGAAGACAGAAGTCAGAAGACAGAAGTCAGAAAGGCGCACATCCCACCTTCATCAGCATGAAGCGCGCCAGACGCAACCAACGGTCGCCCTCTCCTCCTCCTTTGTCCGTTGCCCCTTGCCGTTGCCCGGAAGGTCGAACCCGGCACTCGTTACACCTTGAATCCCGCGACCGACGACCGGAGTTCGGCGGCGAGCTTCGTCAACTGTCCGATCGACACGTTCGTCTGCTTGGTGCCCTCGGTCGTCTCCTCGGAGATCTTGAGGATGCCCTGCATGCCCCGCGTCACGTCCGACACCGACGTCGACTGCATCTGCGTCTGCGCGGAGATCCGGCCGATCAGGTCGGCGAGTTCGCGCGACACGCGCTGGATCTCGGCGAGCGCCTGGCCGGCGGCGTCGGAGAGCTTCGTACCCTCGACCACGCCGACCGTCGACTTCTCCATCGCCGCCACCGCGTCCTGCGTGTCGGCCTGAATCGTCTTCACGATCGCCTCGATCTGCTTCGTCGCCTCGCCGGAGCGTTCGGCCAGCCGCTGCACTTCCTCGGCGACCACCGTGAACCCGCGGCCCGCCTCGCCGGCGGAGGCCGCCTGGATCGCGGCGTTCAACGCGAGCACGTTGGTCTGCTCGGTGATGTCCGAAATCAGCTCGACGATCTCGCCGATCTCGAGCGAGCTCTCGCCCAGACGCTTGATCCGCTTCGAGGTGTCCTGGATCTGCGTGCGGATCTCGTTCATGCCCGAGATCTGGTTCTGCACCGCGTGCCCGCCCTTCTCCGCGGCGCCGAGCGCGAGCTGCGCGACCTTCGCCGACTGCGACGCGTTCTGCGCGACCTCGTTGATCGACTGCGCCATCTGGAGCACCGAGGCCGAGGCCTGCTGGATCTCGCGGTTCTGGCGCTGCGACGCCTCGAACAGCCGGTTCGAGATCGACTGCGTCTCCTGCGTCGCGCGCGTCACCTGGTCGGTCGCCGAGTTGATGCCGCGCACCAGCGTGCGCAGCTCCTCGATCGTGAAGTTGATCGAGTCCGCGATCGCGCCGGTCACGTCCTCGGTCACCGACGCCTGGACCGTCAGGTCGCCGTCGGCGAGGTTGCCCATCTCGTTCAGCAGCCGCAGGATGGCCTCCTGGTTCCGCTTGTTCTCGGTCTCGCTGTCGAACGCCCGCAGTCGGGCGTCGTCGAGGAACACCTTGCCGAGCAGCACGAGGCAGGCGAGCGCGAGGAGCGCGAAGATGATCGCCGCCCACAGCGTGAACGTGCGGGTCAAGCCGCCGCCGCCCTCGAAGATGCCCGCGAGCTTCATCGAGTCGTTCAGCAGCGGATCGGCCTCGGCGTTGATCGAGCGCGCGGCCTGCTTCGCGATCGTCAGCCGCTGCATGTTCTGCAGGATCGCCGCCACGCCGGCGTCGTAGCCCGCGAACCGCTTCGCGAGCTCGGCGAGCGTGGCGCGCGCATCGTCGTTGCGTATCGCCTGGAGCTTCAGCGCGTCGCTGCCGCGCTGCAGGCCGTTCAGGATGTCGCGGAACACGCCGGTGTCCTTGCCCATCAGGAAGGCGACCTCGGGGTCGATTTCCTCTCCTGACGCGAGAGCGTTGGCGTTCTTCGCGATCCGCTGCGACAGCACCGCGAGCTGGTTGGCGTAGTCGACCTCGCGAAGCGACCCGCCGGCGGCGCCGATCTGCAGGGCGGCCTGCTGCGCGAGTTCGAGGAGCCCGGCGTTGGTCTGGTTGATCGCGTCGAGGCCCTTCGCGAGCGAGGTCAGGCTCTCCTGGTTCGCGACCAGGCGCTCCGCGGAGGCGTCGACCTTGTCCCAGCGGGCCTTGAGCCCGTTCAGCACGTCGATCGCCTGCAGGTCGGAGGCCGCATCGAGCGACACGCCGCGAATCGTTCCGCCGTTGATCAGCGTGTTGAGGTTGGTGCGGAAGCGCTCGCGGCTGTCGGCCACCGCGGGGAAGCCTGCCGCCTGGCCCTGCGACGCGAGCGCCGAGCCGCGCGCGAGGCGCTGCGAGAGCATCTGCATTTCGGTCGCGACCGACGCCGCGGTCGACGCCTGGGTCGACTGGCGGTTCTCGAGGAACACCATGAACGCCGCGAACACGAGGAACAGCGCGAGCAGCGTTCCGAGCACCTGGAACTGCTTCACCACCGCCATCGAACCGATGATCGGCAGCCGTCCCGGCACCTTCGGCGCCGCGGGCGCCGCGCGCACCTGGTCCATCACCGACGCGGATGCGAGCGGGTCGTAGCCGGTCTCGCCCTGGGCCGCCATCTTCACCTGCGTGGTCGGCAGGTCGAGGTCGTCGGCGGGCACCGCCGGGGGCTTCGCTCCGAACAGGCTGGGCATCTTGAACGCCATGAATCCTCCCGAATCTTTCGTCGCTCGCGGCGCGTCGCCCAAGCGTCAGGC
>JAANMW010001850.1_pt1 | contig 20719 bp, 20 predicted proteins | sample 7279671 | NCBI WGS metagenome assembly JAANMW01 (sample SAMN14094541, study PRJNA606508) | bioreactor metagenome | isolation source: A lab-scale SPAN reactor treating ammonium-rich wastewater day 247 | place: Ireland: Galway | collected 2017-09-19
AGTTTGAAAATCCATCAAAAATCACGGGACTTTAGTCCCGGTTTAAAAATATTTGAGACGACCCACCCCCAAAGGGGCTCCTTTGGAGCGGGATGTCTCCACAAAAAAAATCACAATAATTTATTTCACTTTCAGATCAAACTCAACATCTATCTCTTTTCCGCTGCGCAGTATCCTGAGCTTTACTTTTTCACCGATATTCATATCAAGTATCAGTCCCCAGAAATCAGCATCACTGCTTATCTTTTCACCATTCATATATAAAATGATATCTTCCGGTTTTATTCCTTCACTATCGGCTGCACTGCCTTTTTCAACATTCACCACAATTGCCCCGCTTACATTATTCAGCTTAAAATACTGGGCAATGTTCTTATCAACGGTCTGCAGCCTTAAGCCGATATCATAGTTGCGTTCAATCTTACCGTCTTTTTTAAGCTTATCAACTATAGCTTTAACCTTGTTAATGGGAATTGCAAAACCAAGTCCAATATTACCGCCTGCCATTGAGTTGCCGGTAAATATCAGCGTATTCATACCGATAATTTCACCGATACTGTTCACAAGCGCTCCCCCGCTGTTTCCGGAATTAATCGGCGCATCAGTCTGAATCATATTGCGGTAAAACCTGTTCTCACCTGAATTAAGCTTCATCCCGGTAGCGCTGATAACACCTACGGTTACTGTTGGTTTCTGGTTCACTTCGAACAATCCAAACGGATTCCCAAGCGCAACAACCCACTCGCCTATTAAAACATCATCTGAATTACCAAGCTTAACATGAGGCAGGTTTGAACCGCTTATTTTAAGCACTGCAATATCGCTGTAGCTGTCTTTACCAACAATTTCAGCATCAATATGGTCGCCATTTGTTAAAGATACCACTACTTTAGTTGCATTGCCTACAACATGGTCATTTGTAACAATATACCCGTCTGCTGAAATAATGAAACCTGAACCAAGCCCCTGAACTTCCTGCTTGTATGACCTGTCTCCGAAGAACTGCCTGAAAAACGGATCATCAGCAAACGGGTCGCGGTATTCCCTCACTTCTGTTACATTAATTCCAACAATTGCCCCTGAAACTTCCTTAACTGTCCTGGTAATGGCATTTTCACGCGAGTCAGTTATATTCTGGCTTACTCTTTCCCTGGAAATATTTTCTGATGCATTCACATCAGAAGAAGGAGTATTGAAAACATACCTTCCGAAAATGAATCCCGATGCCAGGACAATAATAAAAGTTACTGTAAGAATTATATATTTGGATTTTTTCATAATTAAATATTAATTTTCCTTTAAATATTAAAACCGTTCAAGAGCCATAAAAATTCATTAATTTTTATTTCACAATAATGTGAATATTACCCTTAAACGGTTTTGTTAAACTGAAATACTTTACTATTTTTTTCTTTTTAAAGCTCTTTTTACTGCCTCTGCAATATGACGGCTTGAAAGCCCGTATTTTTCGTAAAGCTCGGCTGCTTTGCCTGATTCGCCGAAAGTATCGCTTGCGCCTATGAATTCAACCGGTGCCGGGTATTCCTGTGCCAGCACTTCAGCAACAGCTCCGCCAAGTCCCCCAATCTTCTGGTGGTCTTCGCAGGTCACTATGCATCCGGTATCTTTTGCTGCCTTTATAATTGCTTCTTTATCTATCGGCTTGATTGTGTGCATATTTATCAGCCTGACTGATATCTTTTCACCTGCCAGCATTTCCATTGCCATCATGCTTTCCCATACCATCAAACCGCTTGCAATTATTGTGCAGTCGCTTCCTTCATACAAAGTATCTGATTTACCGAATTTGAACGGAGCATCGGGATTTGTGAAATTCGGAGAATTATCCCTGTAAAATCTAATATAAAACGGTTTGTTCACTTTTGTGCTTTCAACGACAGCTTTATAGGTCTGGTTATAATCTGCGGGAGTAACAACAGTCATATGGGGTAAAATTCTCATTATCCCAACATCTTCAAGCGACTGGTGTGTAGCTCCATCCGGTCCAACTGTAAATCCGCAGTGTGAAGCGCAAATCTTCACATTCATTTCGCTGTAAGCAATCGATTGCCTTATCTGGTCAAACGGTCTGCCGGTTGCAAATTCACCATAAGTTGATGCTATAGGAATTTTTCCTGTCAACGCTAATCCGGCTGCCGTACCCATCATATCCTGCTCGGCTATACCCACTGAAAAGAACCTGTCAGGATAAGCATCTCTGAACATATCAGTTCTTACAGAGCCGCTTACATCACCGCCAAGTACAACTATATCGGGGTTGGTTTTTCCGAGGTCAACAATAGCATCTCCAAAGCCTCGCCTTGATTCCTTAAGTTCTGGATTTTTGATATCAAGATTTTCAATTAAATAATTTTCGAATTTATGTATGTAGTTCATTATGGTTTTGATTATTTACAGTCTTTAACTATAACTTTTTGCTTGAATATTGGTTTTTTATCTGTTTTTGGTATCTTAACAATTGTATATGGTTTTGTGATAACATCTGTTACCATACAGTTAACACCGGGTGTGGTTTCAGTTACATTAACAGTAATGGATTTTGAACCTTCCAGAATGCTGTCAATATTAACAAGGAAACCTCCGTTGCGGCGTTCGCCGATAAAAACAGCAACAAGGCTGTTTTTGGTAAAATCAACCACGGGTATCCGCGGCATCTGGTCAAGATTTTTGTAAACTTCATTCATTATCTTCTGGTAATCATCATTATTATTTATCAGCATCTCGCGCTTTTCATCAACTCCTGAATATGTTCCGTCGATTACAATTTCCATTGCCAGCTTTGTTTCGTCACTTCCTGAATTTGTACAGCCGTTTAAAAACATTATACCTGTGAACAAGAATAAAAATATTGTTAATGTTTTCATAATAATTAAATTTATTTATCTTTATAATAGTCAATAAAATCACCGAATTTAGTCGGTGTAAGCTCAGATAGGGCTACTTTCCCCTGTTCATCATTGGGCGGCACTCCGTGCCATTTATAATTATCTTCCATAAAAGAAACTCCCCTGCCCATCTTTGTATATGCAATAATGCAGGATGGCTTTCCTTTTACTTTTTTTGCAGCATCAATTGTATCAAGCACTTCCTTCATATTATGCCCGTCAATTTCAAACACTTCGAACCCGAAAGCTTTCCATTTATCTGCTAGCGGTTCAAGCTTCTGAACATTCTCAGTTCTGTTATCTATCTGGCAGTGATTCCTGTCAACAATAACAGTTAAGTTATCAGTTTTATGATGATCGGCAGTCATAGCAGCTTCCCATATCTGGCCTTCATTAAGCTCGCCGTCTCCGCAGATGCAGAAAACATGGTTGGATTTTTTGGAAAGCTTTAGCCCAAGAGCAGCGCCGACAGCAATTGAAAGTCCCTGACCCAATGCACCGGATGCAATTTCAACACCGGGAAGGCCATGGGTTTTAAGCGGCGCAGGATGCCCCTGCAGCCTGCCGTTCACTTTCCTGAGCGTTGTAAGCTCATCAAGCGGAAAAAAGCCTCTGCGGGAAAGTGTTGCATACCATACCGGCGCAACATGCCCTATTGAAAGAAATACGTAATCACGTTCTTCGTAATTCGGATTTTCTGGCAGCAGGCTGAGCTTGTTAAAATACAGAGCAGAAAAAATATCCGCCAGCCCAAGGGGTCCGCCTGAATGACCGGACTTGGAGATCAAAAGCATATTCATAATATCCCGCCTTATCTGGCGCGCCATTTCATTTAGATCGTCAATATCGGTAAATACCGGGTTTTTTAAATTGGGAAACATATTATATAATTTAATTAATTTGTTTTTACTTTTCCTTTAAATACTTCAGTATGCCTGGAAAGGATTATAAGAGTGATAAGAATAGAATATACAATGAAATATAACGTTCCGTATCCTTTTACTGACTGGTTAAGTTCTGCAAAATCCAGAAAATTTATTAAAATTACAAGTACCGGAAGTGAAAATGTTGCTGCAGTATTTGCTATCAGAACACTCTTTTTAAATATGAATACAGCAAGCCAAACAATACACCAGCCTATAACTATGTAATAATTTATTATTAAGAACAGCCCTGCACCGGGTGCCAGTCCCCTGCCGCCTTTGAACTTAAGCCAGACAGGATAGTTATGTCCAAGTATAACTGCACAAGCTCCAAGCATTACTGTAAGGTATTCATACCCAAAAGTATGCATCATTACATAAACAGGAATTGCTCCTTTTAAAAGATCGATCAACAATACCGCAATGCCAACTGATTTTGACTTGGTAACCTGGAATGAATTCAGGGTACCAACATTTCCTGAACCTTCCCTGGTTACATCTTTATTGGTTTTAAGCTTAACTATTATATAAGCTGTGGGTATGGAGCCAATTACATAACAAAGAACAAAAACTAAAATATTTTCAATTGAGAACAGTTCCTGCATTGTTAAAACTGGTCAAGGAACCTTACATCATCCTGATAAAGTATTCTTATATCAGTAATACCGTATTTCATCATAGTAAGACGTTCCATTCCCATACCAAACGCATAGCCGGTAAATTCTTCCGGGTCAATGTTCACTGCTTTAAATACATTTGGATCAACCATTCCGCATCCGCCTATTTCAAGCCAGCCCGTTTCCTTGCACGTTTTGCATCCTTTTCCTTCACATAAAAAGCATGATATATCTATCTGCCCTGAAGGTTCCGTGAACGGGAAAAAGCTTGGGATAAAACGGATCTGTGTATTTTCACCGTAAAACTGTTTAAAGAAATATGAAAGCACACCTTTAAGGTCGCGCATACTAACATTTTTATCAACATAAAGCCCTTCAAGCTGGTGAAACATAAAATAGTTCTTGTAGGTAACCGTTTCATTCCTGAATACTTTGCCCGGGCTTATTATCCTTAAAGGAGGTTTATTTGCAAGCATTGTGCGTATCTGTACAGGTGAAGTATGAGTTCTTAAAACATACTTTTTTGATTTATCGAACTTGTTCTGTACATAAAATGTATCCTGCATATCCCTTGCCGGGTGATGTGCGGGAGTGTTAAGAGCATCGAAATTATAAAATTCATCTTCAAGCTCGGGACCATCGGTAACTTTAAAGCCAATTTCCCTGAATATCTTCACCATTTCAGCAAGTGTTTGGGAAATCACATGTTCCCTGCCGATGCTGAACTCTGCCGGGGGCAGAGTTAAATCAAGCTTATCTCCTGCTGCAACAGCATTTTCGAACTGTTCTTTGAGAGAATTAAATTTTCCTTCAGCAAGCTTCTTTACCTCGTTAAGTTTTTTGCCGAGGATTGGTTTTTCATCCTTGCTTGCTGATTTCAGCTCTTCAAACAGCCCGGTTACCAGCCCGTTGCGTGAAATGAACTTAAGCCTGAAAGCTTCAAGCTCTTCAGGGTTATTAACGGGGAAACTGTTTATTTCCTGCTCTATTTCTGCCAGGTTTGACAGCATTTTTAGTTGTAATTAAAATTTGTATGAAATATTAACTGTAAATAAAATAAGCTTATCAGCTCATTGCAAATTTTACAACTTCTGTAAACGCTGCCGGATTATCATAAGCAAGCTGGGCAAGTACCTTGCGGTTTATATCAACATTCTTTTTGTGAAGAGCGCCTATAAGCTTTGAATATGTTGTATTGTTATCTCTTGCAGCAGCATTAATTCTGACTGTCCAGATATTTCGCATAACTCTTTTTTTAAGCTTTCTGCCTGAATATGCATGCTGACCTGCTTTTTCTACGCTGTGTTTTGCAACTGTTGTTACTTTACTTCTTCTTCCCCAGTAGCCTTTTGCTTTGGCAAGCATTCTTTTGCGTCTTTTCCTTGATGCTACTGAATTAACTGAACGCGGCATTGTTTATATCTCCTGTGTTATATTTTTTCTTTTATAAATTTGTTAATTTGAAAAATCGCTCCTGCTTTAAATTAAGCCAGAAGCATTCTTCTTACACGTTTTGCATCTGCTTCTGATACCAGAGCAGAGTGTCTCAGCTGGCGTATCCTTTTGGCAGATTTTTTCGTCAAAATGTGTCTTTTTAATGAATGTTTTCTTTTTATCTTTCCGCCTGCTGTAACCTTAAATGATTTTGCAGCTCCGCGGTTTGATTTCATCTTTGGCATTTTAATACCTTACTTTCTATGATTTTATATTGTTTTCTTTTTATCACGCATTAACTGTATCAGTCTTTGCTGTTTCAGACTTTACTGTATCAGTCTTTGCCTTTTCAAGGCTCTTCTTATAATCATCAATTTTTTTCTTATCCGGTATAAGCATAACTGTCAGATACCTGCCTTCCATTTTGGGAGGCTGTTCTATTTTCCCCACAACAGTAAGCTTTTCCAGGATTTCATCCATTAGCTTCCTGCCGATATCCTGGTGGACCATCATCCTGCCTATGAAAATGATAGTTGCTTTAACTTTATGGCCCTGTACAAGGAATTCAGTTAAATGCCTGCATTTAAATTCCATATCATGCGTATCGGTGTTTGGATGAAAACGAATCTCCTTAAGCTGGGTAGAACTTTTGCTCTTTTTCTGTTCTTTTTCTTTTTTCTGTTTTTCGTAATTATACTTGCCGAAATCACCTATTTTGCATACGGGCGGTTTGGCATTAGGGGATACTTCGATAAGATCCAGCTCTTTAGACCTGGCAAGCTTTAAAGCTTCCTGGGTTTGTTTTATTCCAAGCTGGTCGCCGTTCTCATCTATGACCCTTACTTCGGGAACACGTATCTGTTCGTTGATCCGTGTTTTTATCTTTTTTTCCTTGATAGAAATTCTCCTTAAAAGTTATTTAAATATTATGATTTAATTTCTTTGAAATCACGCTCTTTTACCAGGCTGTCTATAAATTCATTAAGCTCAAATGCTCCTAAGTCTCCCTTTTTATGGGCGCGGACAGTTATGTTTCCGCTTTGCTTTTCTTTATCGCCAAGCACTACCATATAAGGCACTTTTTTGGTCTCCCAGTCGCGTATCTTGTAGCCCATTTTTTCCCTGCGGTCATCCAGCTTAACTCTTAATCCTGAATTTTTGAACTGATTGTAAACTTCATTTGCATATTCAAGCTGGTTATCGGTTATCGGAATTACTACAGCCTGAACAGGAGCAAGCCATAACGGGAATGCACCGGCATAATGCTCGATAAGTATACCAAAAAATCTTTCCATAGAGCCAAGCAGAGCCCTGTGAACCATAAAGGGACGGTGTTCTTTGCCGTCTTCACCGATATACTTCAGGTCAAATCTTTCAGGCAGGTTAAAATCAAACTGAATTGTACTAAGCTGCCACTCACGGTGCAATGCATCTTTGATCTTAATATCTATTTTGGGACCATAGAATGCTCCGCCGCCTTCATCTACCTTATAGCTTAACCCTTCGTTTTCAAGAGCTGCAATCAGTGATTTAGTAGCTTTATCCCATAATGCATCCTCTCCAACTGCCTTTTCAGGCTTGGTAGAAAGGTAATAGTTCATATGTTCAAAACCCAGTGCAGTAAAAATCATCCTGGCAAATCTCAATACTTCTATAATTTCACTTTCAATCTGCTCATGTGTGCAGAAAATATGTGCATCATCTTGAGTGAATCCTCTCACCCTTAACAGCCCGTGAAGTACCCCGCTTTTTTCATAGCGGTAAACGGTGCCAAGCTCTGCCCATCTTAACGGCAGGTCTTTGTAGCTTCTTAAATGGGTTTTATATATCATTATATGGAACGGGCAGTTCATTGGCTTCATATAATATTCCTGCTCGTCAATTTCCATCGGTGCGTACATACTTTCTTTATAAAAATCCAGGTGCCCGCTGGTTTCCCAAAGCCAGCTTTTTCCCATATGAGGCGTGTTCAACAGTTCGTAACTACCCTGCAAATGCGCTTTGCGCCAGAAATCTTCAAGCTCCATTCTTATTATAGCGCCATTTGGATGCCAGTAAACCAGCCCCGCCCCGGCTTCTTCATGTGTGCTGTAAAGATCTAGCTGTTTGCCAATTTTCCGATGGTCGCGTTTTTCTGCTTCTTCAAGAAGGTGCAGATAATCATCTAGCTCTTTCTTTTTAGGGAAAGATACTCCGTATATCCTCTGAAGCTGCTGGCGGTCAGAGCTGCCCCGCCAGTATGATCCGGATACGCTTAGTAGCCTGACATTCTTTAACTTAGCGGTAGTCGGCATATGCGGACCGCGGCATAGATCAGTGAATCCGCCCTGGTGATATAATGATACTACATCCTCATTCTTGGCAATATCTTCAAGAATTTCAACTTTATACGGATCGATGCGTTTTGATTTAAAATAAGCAATAGCATCTTCGCGTTTAAGCTCTTCCCTCTCGGTTTTAAGGTCACGTTTGGCTATTTCCAGCATCCGGTCTTCTATCTTCTTTAAATCCTCTTCGGTGAACTTATGTTCTGAGTCCACATCATAATAAAAGCCGTTTTCGATTGGCGGGCCTACACCGAACTTTGCCCCCGGGAAAAGCTCTTCTATTGCCTGAGCCATTATATGGCTGGTTGTATGCCAGTAAACCTTCCTGCCTTCTTCATCGCCGAACTTATAGAATTTTACAGATGAATCCTCATTCAGAGGCTTCACCAGATCAACCAGCTTACCGTTTACTTCAGCAACAATTGCATCTTCTGCAAGTCCCTTGCTGATGGAACGGGCTATATCCATAGAAGAAGTACCTTTAGGGAACTCCTTTATGCTTCCGTCCGGAAATGTAATTTTAATATTTTCGTTGCTCAATATAGAATATCTTTCTTTACTTTATCTGGTAATACCTTCTGATTATATCAATTTCTTTCTGAATAGCACCTCTGTTAACAGATGAATTGATAAAATCATCGAATAAATACTGGTTATTCAGATTAAAATCGTTCTCTTTTAAGTTTGTCTCAAAATAATTAAGAGCTTCGCGCTCTTCAGATTTCATAAAATCGCTTGTTTCAGAGGCTGTATCTGATTTAACACGAATACCGGCTTTAACAAAATTTAGCAATAGAGTGAACTGCTTTATAGCTTCTGCATTCATATATACACCTAGTTTGCGGCCCATTACAAGATCTTCAGTAATAATCTCATTGCAGCGTGCAATCAACCCTTCGCGTTTATTTTCATCAATTTTAGGCATATTAATAATATCGCTGAATGTTCCTTTGATCTTATTATAATAAGATTCACCCATAACAAGCTTTACATCTGTATATTTTGTGAAGGTTAAATTCCAGACATCAGCAGCTTTGTTGGATAGCTTTGATTCAATTTTTTTCTGTCCCTGAATAAGCAGATTTGTACCAATTACCTTTTTGGGATCTTCGGGAATGGAATAGCTGACATCCATCGGGTTGCTGAGATAAAAAATACCCGGCCTGGTCGAAACATTCCTCTGCAGCACTTCTGCTGTTGTTAACAGGCTTGAATTAGGCTTGTTAACTTCAGGTGAAGCCGCAAGATACTTATATGCTGTTTCAACGTATCCATACATTGTAGAGCTTGTATATATATAGCTTGTGCTAAGCTGGCTCATCATGGTTTCATCACCGGCAGAAAGATTTGAATATCCTTCCATTTTAATGCTTATGTTGCCGCCGTTATTGGCAATATTATATATTGCCGGAATTAAAATTATATTATTTTTCCTGGCTGTAAAGTTAATTGACCAGTAGTCATCATTATAATTCTTAACCTGGTTTACCAGAAGGTCATCTTTGTAGAAGAACTTAATGAGCTTTTCAGGCCCGATAGTTATCGTTACGATGATCAGAAAATTATGTTCCTTAAATTCGTCATCATTCGTATTTAATACCATATCGCCGAAAGTTATTGTGAACGGATCATAGATGTTGACAATATCTTTTGGCGAGTAAATCTGCGAATAAAGATTTACTGAAATTAAAAATGCCAGCAGTAATACAGATATTTTTACGGATTTGTTCATGTTGTTGTTAATTGATTTATAATTATCCCCCAAAAACTTGTTTGTATATTTAATACTAAATTATCTTTATTGAGATACACCAGGTTATACCGGTTCGGTAAACGATGAATTCAAAAATTCTTTCAATATGAAAATAACTGTTATATCTTAGCCCAACGCTGTGGGCGATACCCCGATTATATCGGGGCGGGATACGATGAATCCGGAATAAATTCATTATGAAAATTATCATTATATCTTAGCCCAACGCTGTGGGCGATACTGGATTCGAACCGGTGACCTCCACGATGTCAACGTGGCGCTCTAACCAACTGAGCTAACCGCCCAATACAATTTGCAATTATCAATGAACAATTATCAATAAAATTATTGATAATCATTTATTTCTAAAAAATGGATTATAGATACAACAATTTCGATGCGAATTACACAAAATCATCCTGACTTTAAATATGGAACGAATTAAATCCGGAACTGTACTAAGCAGCCAGGCGGGCTATAACAGTTCATTTATCAGACTACAAAAATAGTGAAAAAATGGTATAATTTCAAGGAAAGGGATAGTATATGTATAAAAATCTCCTTTTGCGGAGAAAGCGTTTACCTCTATGGGGAAGCAATCTCCTTAACTTATCTACTATTCGTGCAATGAGATTGCTCCGCCACTGCGTTACTCGCAATGTTTTTTACTTAATCCCTGTATTTTTAAAGATATAATCGATATTCTTAAATACCTTTTTTGGATCAAATATGTCTTCTATCTGCTCTTTTTTGACCTTTTGGGCAATTAACTTATCATTTTCAAGCAGGTCGCGGAAATCCTGCCCTGTCTTCCATGACCACATGGCATTATCCTGCACGGCTTTATAAGCCTGCTCACGGGTCAAACCTGCTTCAACCAGCTTAAGCAAAGCGCGCTGTGAATAAATAAGACCGTGTGTGCGGTCAAGATTCCTTGAAATATTTTCTTTATTAACCACTAATCCGTCAATAACCTCTATCATTTTTACCAGCATGTAATAAAGCAGCATTGTGCTGTCTGGAATTATCATCCTCTCAACGCTTGAGTGTGATATATCGCGCTCATGCCACAGGTTAATATTTTCCATTGCAGCAATGGAATTGCTGCGGATAACTCTGGCCAAACCTGCAATTCGTTCGCATATAACGGGATTCTTTTTATGCGGCATTGCAGATGAACCCTTCTGTCCTTTTGTAAACGGTTCTTCAAGCTCTTGTATTTCAGTTTTCTGCTGATGGCGTATTTCCGTTGCAAACTTTTCAAGCGATGAAGCTATCAAAGCAAGAGTTGTCATATATTCCGCATGCAGGTCCCTTTGAATTATCTGCGTGGCAGCATTAGCGGGTTTTAAACCCAGCTTTCTGCATACATAGCGTTCTACAAACGGACTGAGATGCTCATACGTGCCTACGGCACCTGAGATTTTTCCAACACTTATGTTTTTAACCGCTGTTTTAAGCCGTGAAATATCCCTGTTCACTTCATCATACCACAGTGCAAACTTTAAGCCAAGTGTAATAGCTTCTGCATGTACTCCGTGCGTTCTGCCTACCATAGGGAGATATTTATACTTCTTGGCTTTTTTAGCCAGCGCATTCCTTAAAACAGCAAGCTGTTTCAGGATCAGCAATCCCGCTTCTTTCATCTGAACCGAAAGCGCCGTATCGAGCACATCAGAGCTTGTCATTCCGTAATGCACAAAACGCGAATCGTGCCCGATATAACTGCCGACATTGGTAAGAAATGCAATTACATCGTGCTTAACAACGGCTTCGATCTCGTTTATCTTTTTTACGTTGAATTTTGCTTTTGAGCGGATATTCTTTAAAGCTGTTGAAGGGACTAAACCTAATTTATTGTTTGCTTCGCATGCAAATACTTCAATTTTAAGCCAGGTGGAAAACCTGTTTTCATCTGACCAGATATTTGCAATTTCCTGGAGTGTATATCTTTCTATCATACTGCAAAGTTAATTATTTAATTAAAATAATTATAGTCAGATTAAAGGTTGGTAATATAAAATATTTATTAATTTAAGAATATAGATTTCACGTCAAATATTTATTATATTTGTTTTATGCCTGAGATATGCAGATTTTACGGAATAATTATTAAAATGTTCTTTCAGGATCATTCACCAGCTCATTTTCATGCTGAATACCAGGAATTTGAAGCATTGATTGATATAAATACTTTAGAGATCATAAAAGGAAATTTACCTTATAGAGCTAAATCTATGGTTATTGAATGGGCAAACCTTCATAAAGCTGAATTAATTGAAGACTGGAACAGAGCACAAAAACCTGAAACTTTATTTAAAATTGAACCATTAAAATAAAATATATGGAAATAATTAAAATATTAAAAATTGAAGTTCTGGATAATAAACTGATCCATTTTTATTTTAATGATAACAGTGAAAAAATTATCGATCTTAAAAATTTTATAAAAAAAGGAACCATTAACGAGATTTTAAACAATGAAGATTATTTCAGAAAAGTAAAGATTTACGATAATGGCAGAGGAATTTATTGGCCTGACGGATATGACCTGTGCCCTGATACTTTAAGATATTTTACAGAACCCGTTAAAGAACCTGCTTAGGAATCAACTTCTGCACTTTTAAATAATTAGTTTCCACATTAAAATTCTTACTTAATAATTTTTATCTGCATTTAAAAGCTCAATTCGTGAACAGCTTCCACATGCTTGCACAGTCGTTAAGGCAGTTAGGCTGGAATAACAATTATATAAAAAAACAGCCCCGGCTGACAATCCGGGGCGACGTGAAAACAGGCTTTAAGTGGGGAAAGAATATTAATTGCCTGCGTTTTCAAACTCTATTGGGAAAACTTCCTTTTCTTCCTGTTTAAGCTTATCACTTTCAATCCTGTAACCTGTAAAATACCAGTTGTTATCATCCCTGTTGGTAACATAACATTTTCCTTCTTTTACAAGGAATGACACTTCAAGCGGTATTTCATAATATTTATAATTTGCCTTTTTTACCTGCCTGTATGTTTTGTTTGCAACATTTTCAAAGAAATAAACATCGACTGAATTTTTAGGTGTTTTTTTAAGGTCCCTTATTGCAATTACTATATCTTCAACTCCGTCATATGAAAAATCACCTGTTGCATAGCCTGTAACTTTTATTTTAAGCGGAAGCTGGTAGCTAAGCTCATCAAGCTGTTCTTCGCTTAAAGTTGCGCTCATCATCCCCATAAAATCCTCAAAATCCATTTCATCCTGGGATGATGAACTGTTTGTAAAGATCAGTAAAAAAACCAATGTGAGAGCTGCTTTTAATAATGTTCTTTGATTCATTGTAATTCTGTTATTTATTAAGACTTTTAAACCTGTTTATTCTTGCGGAGAGGGTGGGATTCGAACCCACGGTAGAGTTACCTCTACAACGGTTTTCGAGACCGTCCGATTCAACCACTCTCGCACCTCTCCCTACAAAAACACCCTTAAAGTAATGGAGAAGCTCTTCAAATATAATTATATTATATAGTGATGTCAAGAGCTAAAACACTTAAAGTATTACTTTAACGGATTTTTAACTTTGATTGTTCTTAGCAGCAGGATACTTTCTTTTCCCAATAATATGTAAAACAGCAGAAAAACTGAGAAAATTTCAAAAATTAAGGTATAAATATAGCTTAAATTAATCTGAGTTGTTAGGATATAATTTGTAAAAAAAAGTAAAATTGTTAATATTACCGCCTTTAAAATTTTTACCCATTCATAGCTTATCCTGTATATCTTCTGTGAATAATAATACAGCACTGCAAACATTATAAAATATGAAAGCATTGTTGCTATCGCTGCGCCAGTAATGGAAAATTCAGGTATCAGTAAAAAATTAAGGGTAATATTACTAACACAGCCTGCTGCTGATGATATTATAAGGTACCTGATCTTATTTTTAAAAAATGATGCAACATTAAGATTAATATATAATCCGTTAAAAAGATATGCAAGCAGTATAAAAGGAATTATTACCAGGCCGCTCCAGTACTTTTCATTCAGCAGAGTAAAGCTGCCTGCTTTAATTTTCACAATGTCATCTGCAAGAAATGAAAATAAAAGGAATACCACCAGCCCCCCGTACCAGAAATATGTAAATATCCTTGAGAATATTTCTTTATTGCTTTCATCACTTTTAAGGTTCATAAAAAACGGCGTCCATGCTACTTTAAAACCTGTAATAACCAGGTTCATCACAATACCTATCCGGTAACTTGCAGAGTAAATTCCCACCACTGCCGAACCCTTGTAATATTCCAGGATAAACCTGTCTATCAGGTCAATAGATACAAGGAAAATTCCGTAATATAGGAACAAATGGGCATTCCCCAGCAGCAGCTTAACTGTATCTTTAGAAATATAAAAAATGAAATAGTTAACTGAGCTTAAAAAAGAGGCTGCAAATAAAAATCCATATGAAATAAGATATGAATAAAATATTGCCTCAATTCCCATTTTAATATAAATAATAAAGAACAGGTTAAAAACAACATTTACAACAGCTGCAATAGAGTTTAGCGCAGTATACAGCTTAGAACGCTGTATACTGTTGATAAGTATCATAGGCAGCCTGTAAAGGGAATCAGCTGCCAGGATAAATGCCAGAAGCTTAATTAAATTGCTGTTTCCCGCATCACCGGTAATTTTTTGCGAAATAAACCCGGATAAAAAATAAATAAGTGCGCTGAAAAATACTGATGTTAATACTATCAGCAGAATTGTTGAGCTGTAAATCTGTTTTTTCCGTTCGGTACTTTCTGCTTCCAGGAAACATTTCTGGAAAGCTGTTTCCATTCCGTACAAATAAAATACAGATACAAAGAACCAGAATGAATAAACCAGTGAAAATATGCCGTATTCAGCAGGGGGAAAGTAAAATGTATATACAGGAAGAAGTAAAAAAGGAAGGAAACGGTTAAATACACTGCCAAAAGTGTATATAAGCGTATCAGAAAATATTTTTTTTATATTTGATGACAAATATTATTGTGTCATTTACTTTATGCCGGTAAACTTTCAGTCAGCAATCCCTGCTATTTTATAATATTCAGTTAATTTTTCAAATACTGAGGAATATGAATGATATTTATCAACCCATTTTCTTGATTCTGCCCGTTTAGCAAGTCTGTATGATTCATCATCTATCAGCCCGGTAAGCTTTTCTGCAAGTGTTTCCTTATTTGCAACAATAAATGGATTTTCAGGAAGCCAGGTATCCATTCCGCAGTTCATATCGGTAATTGTAGGAAGCCCGAGTGAAAGTGACTCCAGCGAGTTTATCCCGTAACCTGTACCTCCCCTGTTGCCTATCTGGTCAATTGCTATATGGCAGATCTGCTTTAACTTCAAAAGCTCTTCTCTGGGCATATTTTCTGCCAGAACAAACTCAATATCCCTGTTTTTTTTAACAGTTTCAATTGCTGCTAATATTTCAGGTGTGCCTTTTATTATTCTTTGTGTTGGCGAGTGTATTATCCTTATCTTTTCTTTGTAACCGGAATTATATATTTCGTCATCAATATAATTTATTTCAGAATTATCAAAAGGAAAGAAAAGAAAATTGATATCAGGATGCCTTAAAGTATGGTCATATTCAAAGGTCAGGTTCAGGTCGCTTATCTCATCCATTTCCCTCACAATACCGCGTGTTCTAAGGTCGTCTCCAAAATAACAATTCACAATTTTTTTGCCCTTCATTTTTAAAGCGCGTGCAAGCTGTGAATCACTGAAAAAATCTATCCCGCCATCAAAATGGATAATATCAAACGAATCCGCATTAAGGTCATCAAGCGCTTTAAGGAATTTTGGTTTATTGCGATTTTCCCTCAGCTTCATATATGCTTTTTCAGCAGCATTCTTCGGCTCAAAATAAGGCAGGAAAGTCCACTGGTCAAACTGCTGCTTCTGCAGCTTGCTTTGCAGGTTAGCCTGTTTGAACTCGCGCCATTTCATTGCAGCTTTGCTTCGCGGAAGCGGTAAATTCAGGCAAACATCCTCGGGGAAATCGAACGGAATTTTATAAAATGTGAGGAGCCTTGCCTGCATACCGTGCATATTCTGCATTTTCATTACATTATACGGCACACCGGCAGTATTTTCAGGCGCTATATGCAGGACAGTTTTATTCATACTTAACATCAATAAATATAGCTATTAAGGATTGTTAAAGAAATAAATTAATTAATGTATTACTTAAGATCAAATACTCTCATCCATTTTTCAAGCGCAAATGCGCGGTAAACAAGCTTATCATTAAAACTGCCGCCTGAAATTATTCCACGTATCTTTTCATTATTTATAAACCTTGAGCTGCGGGAATCATTACCAAACACATCAAGTAATTCCGGTTTCATTTCAAGCAGCCACTTTTTCTGGGGAACAGAAAATGCCAGCTTGCCCTTCCGCATCCGGATATCTTCCGGTATCTTTCCCTTTAATGATTCACGCAGTACATGTTTGGTCCATCCTTTGTGAATAAGCTTATCAAGGGGAATAGAAAATATATATTCAACCAGCCTGTGATCAAGGAACGGTATCCTTGCTTCCACACTGAATGCCATTGAATTCCTGTCCTCATATCTTAACAGCGATGGCAGAGAAATATTCCACAGGTTAGAAAGCCTGTTGGCTTCCAGTCCGGATGCTGCTATCATTTCGTTGAACACATCACGCCGGTTATACCGGCTGATGAAATCATTATTAACGAATGCCGAGCTGTTCTTAAGTACATGCCTGTACCTTACTGAGCCGGTATTAAAATAAATTAAATTTTGTGTGAATTTATTATATCCAAGATTTGTTGTGTTTACACCGTTAAGGTATTCGGTAATAAATTTAACCGGATTTAAAAGCTTACGCTTCAGATGGAACGGGAAAAATGAAAAATAACCAAGAAGTATTTCATCGCTTCCCTGCCCGTCCAGTACAACTTTTATACCGGTTTCGTGTATCTTTTTAAATACGCTCCACTGCGAAAATACTGTTGCGCCTGTATATGGCTCATCCTGGTGATATGTAAGCTTATCTATATCATTTCTAAATCCTGTTATATCTGGGAATAAATAATATTTTGTTGAATTAGTCTGCTTAATAACTTCTTCTACAAATGGCCGTTCATCTATCAGCGGGTCATCAAAACAGGCTGTATAGGTTTTCTGGATCTCCGGCTTGCCTTCATTATGCAGTATTTCGTGCATTATGCATACAATAGCAGATGAATCAAGTCCCCCGCTTAAGCAGCTCCCCACTTCAACATCGCTTCTGAGGCGAAGCCTGACTGAATCATATAACAGGTCATAAAAATCACTGTAAAGGTTTTTTGTATCTTCCATTTTTCCGCTTTCGGGCAGATTATACCAGCGCGAAAGCTTAAATTCATTGTTCTTAACTGTGAACTTATGCCCTGCCTGGACTTTTGTTACATTTTTAAAAAATGTATTTTCAGTATGGTCTATAAAATGGAATACAAGGTAATCATATACTGTTTCATCATTTACGGTTTTATCAATTCCGCAGCTTAAAAGCTGCTTGATTTCTGAACCGAAAACCAGGCGGTCTTTATCCCTGTAAAAATATAGAGGCTTTATTCCGTACCTGTCCCGTGAGCAGAAAAGTGTTTTTTCCTGTTTATCCCATATGGCAAATGCCCACATACCGTTAAGCCTGTGAAGGCAGTCTTCTCCCCACTCCTTATAAGCATTCAGTATAACTTCTGTATCTGAATCAGTATGGAATTTATGCCCCCTGGCAAGCAGCTCTTTTTTAACTTCGATGTAATTGAATATCTCTCCGTTATAAACTATGACATACCGGTTTTCGCTGTCATAAATTGGCATATTTGCAATTTCGCGCAGGTCAATAATAGCAAGCCTGGTGGAACCAATGCCAACATTACCTTCAATATAAACACCATCGCCATCGGGTCCGCGGTGGTGAATAATACTGTTCATATTGCGAAGCTCAGCTTCGCTGACAGGAGCGCCGGAAAAATTAAATATTCCTGAAATACCGCACACTAGCCGGAAGCCTCATTTTCTTTATGCTGTTTAATATGATTTGGAAAAATTGTATACAATGCAAGCGGGATAAGTATTGTGAATATCGTCAATGCTTTATCTATTTCCCGCATCCTTGCTATAAAAAAGAATGCGCCGATATAGAATAACGGCAGCACAATCATAAAGCTGTTCTTTAAGAATTCAGGTTTAGCTTTAAATCCTTTTACTGCAAAATAAAGCAGCGGCGCTGTCATTATAATCCACAGCGGGATCCAGTCCTTATTTGCTATATTAAAAGCCGCATCTTTAGTGAAATACCAGTTAACATCTCCGGAACCGGCAGAGCCGCCGCGGATAAGGTAAATAATTCCATATGCTACAAGGAATGTTACTGTTAACAAAATACTGTTCACCCATACATGTGATTTTTTTAAACCGGAACCTGCTGCAAAGAAATAAAATGCAATCAATAATATAAGCTGAAGCTCATTAAATGCGGCAATAAATATCAGCGGAAATAATAATTTTATTTTACGGGTATTGATAAAATAAAATCCAAGCGCCATTATGCCCGCTGTGGTCATATCTCCAAGCACATCATAACCGGTTAAAGAAAGCGGTACCAGCGCAGAAAATATCAGCAAAGCAATAACACTTCCCGAATCATCAAACCATAAGCGGAAAAATTTCAGCAGGCAAAACAGCATTAATGAAAATACAAGTATGTTCTGAATAAAATAAGCTGCAAGAAATGCAGCCTTTTGCGGAAGAAAAAGCTTAAACGCTGTATGCCATATTTCTGTTACATACGGGTTAAGCAGCCTGTATTTATATGGATACTCTATATTATTTTCTATAATGGATGTATGGCGTTTAAGTTTAAGGTCATAATTCGGTGCATCGGTCCTTACAAGCTGAAAGTAACCGAGAATTAATGATATAAAAAAAACTAAAAAATAAATTTTATTTTTTTCTATCACCTGTATTATAATTTTAAGTCAAGATAATATGAATCCCTTAATATACCTCTTGCCCCGAAGCTTTCTTTGAATTTTCCCAGGCCCCAGTTGGGGTCCATATTAACAGTAAATAGCCCGAAATCAAGGAATTCAAGTCCCCTGCTTACAGCATCCTTCATTATTGTATAAAACAGTAAATTCACCGCCCTGTACTGCTGAAATTCCTGGTTATGGCTTATATAAAATACCAGTACAGTTTTATCATTGCAGTAAAAATTTATAATCCCGGCTATCATTTTATTTTTAAGATATGCGCCGAATAGCTGTATCTTGTGGGGGAAAAGTTCCTTCAGCCTGTATAGCTCATCTAATGTATGAGCCGGCTGCACGTTATGTCGCATTGCCAGGTTGCTTTTCAGGATACCGTAGTACTCCTCAAAGTCATTTGATTTCCTTATTACCACTCCCAGCTTTTCAGCTTTTCTGACAGAGGTCCTGGATTCCGGTTTGATAAGCTTCATCACATTATCTTCTGTAACATTTAATGTAATAACGCTGGTAACTTCACGTTTAAGATAATTAAACCCGTTTTTAACAAGCGCAAAATCAATGTACTGGTTATAACGTTTCTGGTAAACAAACGGAACGTTAGTTAAAACAATTCTTTCGAATTTTTCCTTTAATGAATGATCAATAAGGCTTTGAGTGATATCAAATGACTGTTTTATGCTTAGGCTTTCTGAATGAACGAATCCGCCGTAGCTTGCTCCCATATGCGACCATAATACCCTTAGACCGTCGCGTTTTATATCAATTGCTGGGAAAACCGCAATCAGCTTTTTTTCATCAAAAAAAAGCAGGGAATTATCCCTGAATTTATCTGCTGCATGATATGATAAAAATCTGCGTGTATGAAAAATCGTTCCGTTCGAAGAATCATTTACAAATTCTTCCCACTTATCCTGGTATTTCTTTTCATATTGTACTACTTCCATTCACACTCCCTGCTGAATTCAGAAACTTGTGCCTAATGTAATTGTATGGCTGGAACCAAGCGAATATTTATAAGGAACAAAAGCATAATCAAGCGTAAAGGCTTTGTATTTTAAACCTAAACCGGCTGAAATTGATTTATTTTCATAACCTGACTGATAACCTGCGCGAAGGGAAAGGAATTCCTTATAAGTAAGCTCTGCCCCGGTATTTGCGTGGAATTTACCGCCATCCATTACCTTATACCCGTCAGCGGCAATTATCAGCCTGCTGCTTATTCCCAAAAGATCTATTGAATATGCACCGCCAAACCTTATAGAAGCGGGAAGCTTAGTTGATTCATTCCTTAACTCGCTCATAGAACCCAGATTGCTTAATGCTGCTCCAAGTGATAATTTATCTTTGGAATAAATTACACCGAAATCAAACCCAATGCCGGAGGCATTATCTACATATATTTTTTCAAATAAAAACTTTCCCGTAACACCGGCAGATATATTTTCATTTATTTTATAGCCCAGAGAAATACCCATTGCAAAATTCTGCGCTGTAAATTCACCCAGTGACTCGCCCGGTATTTCCCTTACCTGTATCCCGTCAACCGATGTATTGTTCAGGCTGAATCCTAATGCAAGCCTTGAGAACTTTACTTTCCCTGCCAGGAATTCTGTACGCACACCAAGAACCTGTTCATTGTGCATGAACACAAGGTTTACCCTCTCCCCGTTCATTAATGCTGCGGGATTGTAATGGGTAGCAGAAGCATCAAAGGTATT
>JAANMW010001858.1_pt1 | contig 20639 bp, 13 predicted proteins | sample 7279671 | NCBI WGS metagenome assembly JAANMW01 (sample SAMN14094541, study PRJNA606508) | bioreactor metagenome | isolation source: A lab-scale SPAN reactor treating ammonium-rich wastewater day 247 | place: Ireland: Galway | collected 2017-09-19
CTCCAAGGTTGTTCGTCAATTTTGCGGTTGTCAATCGGCGTTGGGGATTGCTTCGGGGCTATCGCCCCTCGCAATGACAAAATAAGGTGAATTGTTACCAAAAATAAACGATTAATCATTAAAATTTAACCCCTATGAAAGAAATCAAACGCTGCCGCTTTGCGCATTTGCCCACACCGATTGAGGCATTACCCCGCCTGACAGCCCACCTCGGCGGCCCCAGACTCCTGATCAAGCGCGACGACCAAACCGGCCTGGCTTTCGGTGGAAACAAAACCCGTAAACTTGAATTTTTGGTTGCTGAAGCCTTGGCCCAGGGCGCCACGACCCTGATCTCTGCCGGCGCTATCCAATCCAACCATTGCCGCCAGACCGCAGCAGCCGCGGCGCGATTTGGCATGGAGTGTATTCTCATTCTGAATGGTGAACCGCCGATCGACCCCTCGGCCAACTACCTGCTCGACCGATTATTCGCCGCAGAAATTGTCACCATCTCGGCCCGGAATGACCGGGCCCGCGTCCTGAACGAAACCTTCGAGCGGGTGCGACAAGCAGGCAAAAATCCCTACCTCGTGCCCTATGGCGGGAGCAGCCCCACCGGCGCGCTCGGCTATTTCTTTGCCATGGAAGAATTTGTCAACCAGGGGATCAAGGTGGACTGGATTGTTTTCGGCTCATCCTCCGGGGGCACCCATGCCGGCCTGGTTTTAGGCCAGCGGATCATGGGTTTTCCGGGCAAAGTCTTGGGGATCAGCATCGATGAGCCGGAATCTGCCCTGAAAAAGCAAGTCGCGCAGTTGGCGGCGGAAACATCAGAACGGCTTGGGCCAAGGATCGACTTCACGCCGGCAGATGTGCTGGCGACTGCGCAGTATTGTCAGGCCGGATATGGTGTGCTGACCGATTTAGAGCGCGAGGCAATCCAATTATTCGCCCGGCAGGAGGGGCTTCTGCTCGATCCGGTTTATACCGGCCGCGCCGCGGGGGGTATGATCGATCTGATCCGCAAAGGCTATTTTGGTAAGGAAGAAACCATCCTGTTTTGGCATACCGGTGGACAACCCGCGCTTTTTGCGGACAACTATGAGAGGGATCTTTTTTAAGATCATGGACGAAGAAACGAAATAAAAACCGTCCACCCTCATCGCAGCCCCCCCACCCCCCCTGCCCCCTGCTCCCTGCCCGTTGACAGTTGACAGTTGACAGTTGACTGTTGACTGTTATCCCCCCCTCACTTCAACAGCGCCAGCATCTCCGCCAGGGGCCGGGTGTTGATCACATCGGCCGGGCTGAGCCAGGCGCGGCGGGCGGTGTGGATGCCGTACTCGAGCAGGGCCATGTCCGTGGGGGAATGGGCGTCGGTGCTGATGGCGATCTTACAGCCCAGGGACGCGGCCCGGCGGGCGTAGATATCGTTCAGATCGAGCCGGGAGGGATGGGCGTTGATCTCCACCACGGTGTTCGTCTCGGCGCAGACTTGCAACACCCTCTCCACATCCAACTCGGTGGGCGGGCGGCGGCCCAACAGGCGCCCGGTGGGGTGGCCGAGGATATCGACATGGGGGTTGCGCACCGCGGCCAGGCAGCGGGCCGTGATCGTCTCCCGCTCCTGGCGCAGACTGCTGTGGATGCTGGCGACGACGACGTCGAGCGTGGCCAGGATGTCATCGGCCAGGCCCAGGCTGCCATCGGCCAGGATCTCCACCTCCACGCCCAGAGCCAGGCGAAAATCGCTCCTCTCGGCCTGCCACTGCGCGTTCAAGCGGTCGATCTCGGCCCGCTGCTGCGCCAGTTTGGCCGCATCCACCCCGCCGGTGATACCCAATCCCACGCTGTGATCGCTGACCAGCCAATAGCGATAGCCGCGGGCGCGGGCCGCCGCGGCCATCTCGGCGATGCTGTTCTGGCCATCGCTGAAAGTGGTGTGCCCGTGCACCTCGCCCTGGATGTCGGCGGCGGCGATCAGGGGGGGCAGGCTCGCGGCCTGGGCCGCGGCGATCTCGCCCCGATCTTCGCGCAGCTCCGGCGGGATCCAGGGCAGGCCCAGAAAGGTGTACAACGCTTCCTCGGTCGCGAAGAAGCGCTCCGTCCCCTCTGGAGCCTGGCCCCGCCCGGTGGCGGTGAGGCCGTACTCGTTCAAACTCCAGCCTTGCTTCAGCGCCAGCTCGCGCAGGGCCACGTTGTGCTCTTTGCTGCCGGTGAAGTATTGCAGGGCCGCGCCCCAGTGTCGCGGCTCGACCACGCGCAGGTCGCATTCCAGGCCGTTGGCCAGTTGCACCCGCGATTTGCTGCGCCCCGCCGCCAGCACCTGCGTCACCGGCGGCAGGGTTTGGAACGCGGCCATCACCCGTTCCGGCTCGGCGCTGACGGCCAGGATGTCGAGGTCGCCGATCGTCTCTTTCCAGCGGCGCAGGCTGCCGGCGGGGGCGATTTGGGCCAGCGCGCCCGCGGGCAGCGCCGCCTGCAACTGGGCGATCAAGTCGAGCAGCGCGGGCCGGGCCACGCCCAGGGGGGTGCGCTCCTCGCCGCGGTCGGCCAGCAGGGCAATGCCGCGCAGGATATTTTCCTCCGATTTGGCGCCGAAGCCCTTCAGCCCGCGCAGTTGTTGGGCGGCGGCCGCGGCGTGCAGCGCCGCCACACTGCTGATGCCCAGCTCGCGCCACAGCCGCGCGGCTTTTTTCGGCCCCATATCCGGCACCTGCATCATCTCCACCACGCCGGTGGGCACTTCCTGTTTCAACTGCTCCAGGAAGGGGATTTCGCCCCTTTCCAGCAGGTGGGCGATGTCGGCAGCGATGCCTTTGCCCACTTTGGGGATGTTCGTCAGCTCGCCGGCGGCGTGGATGGCGTGGATGTCCTGTCCCAGGCTGTCGATGCTTTCGGCGGCGTTGCGAAAGGCCAGCACGCGGAAGCGGTTTTCTTCTTTGATCTCGAGGATGTCGCCGATCAGGCGCAGGGCCGCGGCGACTTCTTTGTTGGTGATGGGCATAGGGGATAACCTCAAGCGAGTTCGACCAGCCGCTGGCCCTGTTCGACCACATCTCCCGCCTGCACGTGCACTTGTTTGACCACGCCCGCGCCCGGCGCGGTGATGCGGAGCTCCATTTTCATCGCTTCCAACAGCAGCAGCGCCGCGCCCGCGGCCACTTCCTGGCCGGCGGTCACCAGCACATCCAGCACCTTGCCCGGCATGGCGGCTGTCAGGCTGCCGCTGCCCGCCGCGTCGGCCCGGCGGCCTGTGGGCTGCGGCGGCGGCAACCGCCAACTTTGCCCGCCCAGGGCCACGTAGCGCGTGGCGCCGGCGCGGGCTACGTGCACACGCAGGCGGCGGTTGCCCAGGCAGAGGGTCAGGCGGCCATGTTCTGGCCGCTGCGCCTGCACCTCGTAGCGCGCCGGCGGGCTGCCTGGCCGCAGGATCGTCGCCACAAAGCCATGGGCCGCCGCTGTGATCTCTACGGTGACGACGCCTTCGGGGAGTTGGTAGCGAAATTCCATGGTATACGCAGCCATGCGGGTGGGGCTGGCAGAGAAGCGCCTTCATCATAGCACAAATGGGGCCAGGGGCCGCGACGCGGGGCTGTGGCAAAGATGGCGATCGGGCCGATTTTGTGCTAAACTGACTGTCGCTTCTCCCTCAGCAGAAGCGATGATCATGACCTCTTTTCGCGCGTCAACGTCGACGTTTCGAAGGATGCCAAAGCATCTCAGATGCTCGGCGTCTCAGATGCTCGGCATCTCGAATGCTCCCGCATCCCCTTTCGCCCGCGCGACACCGCGCGGGCGTTTTGTTGTGTCACCCATCCTCACCGAGGCACCCATCATGGCCGACAAATCTTACAATCCCTTCCTGGCCGCGCAGGCGCAGTTCGATCGTATCGCCGATCTGCTCGAATTGGACGCGGCCACGCGTGATCTGTTGCGCATGCCCCTGCGCGAATACCATTTCAGCATCCCTGTGCGCATGGATGATGGCCGCGTCAAAGTGTTCCGCGGCTACCGTGTGCATCACAACGACGCTCGCGGCCCCGGCAAAGGGGGCGTGCGCTTCCATCCCCTGGAGACGATCGATACGGTGCGGGCGCTGGCAATGTGGATGAGCTGGAAATGCGCGCTGGTCGATATCCCTCTGGGCGGCAGCAAAGGGGGCGTGGTCTGCGACCCCCATCATCTCAGCGCCCGCGAGCTGGAGGGCATCTGCCGGGGCTGGGTGCGGCAGATTGCGCGCAACCTGGGCCCCACGCTCGATGTGCCCGCGCCCGATGTGATGACCAGCCCCCAGCACATGCTGTGGATGCTGGATGAGTTCGAGGTGATCCGGGGCGAACACTACCCCGGTTTTGTGACGGGCAAGCCGCTGAACGCCGGCGGCTCGCAGGGGCGCACCGAGGCCACCGGCTTCGGCGTCATCTTCACCGTGCGCGAGGCGATGAAGGAGCTGAATCTGCGGGCAGAGGAGACGACCGCCAGCGTACAGGGCTTCGGCAACGTCGCGCAGCATGCGATCCAGCTTTATCAACAAATGGGGGGCCGCGTGCGCTGCGTCTCTTCCTGGAATCAGGCGGCCAAAGCCGCGTTTAGCTATGCCAGGCCAGAGGGTATCGATCTGCGTGAGTTGCGGGCCGCGGCCAACCGGTTTGGCGATATCGACGCGGACGCCGCCCGCAAGCTGGGCTACGAGGTGCTGCCCGGCGAGGCCTGGATCGAGCAGGAGGTGGATCTGCTCATCCCCGCGGCGCTGGAAAATCAGATCACGGCCGCCACTGTGCAGCGCATCTCGCCCCGCGTCAAGCTGATCGCCGAAGGGGCCAACGGCCCCACCACCGCCGAGGCGGACACGATTCTGAACGCTCGCGGCATCTTTGTCATCCCCGATTTCCTGGCCAATGCCGGCGGCGTCACCTGTAGCTATTTCGAACAGGTGCAGAGCAACACCAATTATTATTGGACGCTGGCCGAAGTGCTGGGCAAGCTGGATGTGCAGATGACCGCGGCCTATGCCGCGGTGAGCGAACTGGCGCGGCGACGCAACTTGACGATGCGCGACGCCGCCCATGTGATCGCCATCGGCCGCGTGGCCCAGGCCTGCCGCGACCGCGGCTGGGCCTGATCGCCCCCCTCTCATTCCTGGAGATAATCGCCCATGCCAGTCCCCGATGATCCCACGTTGGCGCAACTGCGCGATGCCCTTTCCGAGCGCACCAAAGAACTGAATTGCGTTTACAGCGTGGATCAGATCTTCAATCAGGGCGAACTGGCATGGGCGCAACTGTGCCAGCGCTTGCTAGAGGCGATTCCCAAAGGTTGGCGCTATCCCGAACGCTGCCAGGTGCACATCCGGCTGGGCCAGCAGGTGTGCGCGTCGCCCGGTTGGACGGCGACACCCTGGCAGCAGCGCGCCCTCATCCTGGTGCAGGGCGAGGAAGCAGGGGAGATCGTCATTTCCTACACGGAGGCGCCGCCGAATGGGGGGGAGGATCCCTTTTTGGCGGAGGAACAGCATCTGCTGGAGACGATCGCGGCGCGCTTTGGCCGCCATATCCACGTGCAGCGATTGACCGCAGCCGCGGTGGCGCAGAACCACAAAAACAACGGCGCCGGGCAGTGGCAGGTGATCATCGACATGTTGCGGCGCACCAACCCCCGCCTGCTGATGCGCATCACCCGCAAGATGCTGAACCTGCTCTGCCAGCGGCATGTGACCGAGGCGGAGCATCTGCTGGAGAGCTTCGGCCCGGCCTATCGCAGCGAGGAGAGTGTGCTGTTCACCGCGGCCAACGCGCCCCGGCAGTATGCCGGCTCCGGTGATTTTCTGGACGCCAGCCAGGCGGTCTTTGCCATCGCTGCCGATCATTTGCCGGATCATGAGATCGCGGAACACATCCAACGCTGGATCACCGAAGATCGCACCGATTTTCTGGCCAACATCCTGGAGATCCCCGGCGCTTCTTTACAAGAGGTGGTGTCGGCGCTGCAACGCTTCCAACATCTGGTGCCGCGGGGGTTGGAACTCTCGCCGCAGCGAGAGACCGCGTTCAAGGCCTCGTTGGGTCGCCGCTTTTTCAGTGATCAGCCGCAGTTCATCAACATCGTCAAGCGCCATGTCACGCTGGAGGAGTACGGCGATCTGACCCAGCGCCTGATCATGCCCCCGAACAGCCACGGCCGCCTGGGCGGCAAGGCCGCGGGCATGATCCTGGCGGAATCGATCCTGACGCCGGCCGGGGCCGCGTACCCGATCCTGCAAGGCATCCGCACCCCCCGCACCTGGTATCTGGCCTCGGATGGCATTCTGCATTTTCTGCATTTCAACAATTTGGAAGACATCGTCGAGCAAAAATACAAAGAGATCGACCAGGTGCGGCAGGAATATCCCTTTGTGGTGCAGTTGTTCAAAAATTCGCCCATGCCCCCCGACCTGCTGCGCGGGCTGGCAGTGGCGTTGGACAATCTCAGCCAGAGTCCGTTGATCGTGCGCAGCTCCAGCCTGTTGGAAGATCGACTGGGCGCAGCCTTTGCCGGCAAGTACAAGAGTGTATTCATTGCCAATCAGGGAACGAAGGAGGAGCGGCTGCGGGCGCTGGCCGACGCCATCGCCGAGGTCTACGCCTCCACTTTTGGCCCTGATCCGATCGAGTACCGCGCCCGCCACGAATTGGTCGATTTGCATGAGGAGATGGGGGTGCTGATTCAGGAGGTGGTAGGCACGCAGGTGGGGCCTTATTTCCTGCCCGCGTTTGCGGGCGTGGCCTTCAGCACCAACGATTTTCGTTGGTCGCCGCGGCTGCAGCGGGAAGATGGCCTGGTGCGGATGGTGCCGGGCCTGGGCACACGCGCGGTCGATCGTGTGGCTACCGATTATCCCATCCTTTTCGCGCCGGGCCGGCCGGGGCTGCGCATCAACATCACCCCGGATGAGAAGATGCGCTACGCCCCCCGCAAGATCGATGTGATCAACCTGGTGACCAATGCTTTCGAGACGGTGGATCTGGGCGATCTGCTGCGCCGTCACGGGCGCACCTATCCCCTGTTGCATCAACTGGCCTCGGTGCGGTGGGGAGATAACCTGCACCTGACCTCGGCCATGACCCTGGACGCCGCCCAGGATGAATTGGTGATCACCGGCGACGGCCTGATCGAGCGCACCGCCTTTGTCGAGCAGATCCGCACGATGTTGCAGGTGTTGCAGGAGCAGATGCAGACGCCGGTGGATGTGGAGTTCGCCCACGATGGCCGGGATTTCTATTTGCTGCAATGCCGGGCGCAGAGTTACGCGCCCGAAAACCAGCCCGCGACCATCCCCAATCATCTCAGCCTGGATGATGTGCTTTTCTCTGCGCACCGTTTCGTCAGCAATGGCATCGTTTCCAACATCACGCATCTGGTGTATGTGGACCCCTGGCAATATCAGGCCCTGGCCGAGCATGAGGATTTGGTAGCGGTAGGCCGGGCGGTGAGCCAGCTCAATCGCATCCTGCCCGCGCGGCGCTTTATTTTGATAGGCCCTGGCCGCTGGGGCAGCCGGGGGGATATCAAACTGGGCGTCAGCGTCACCTTTTCCGATATCGACAACGCGGCCATGTTGATCGAGATCGCGGACGGCCAGCGCGAATTTGGGCCGGAGCTTTCCTTTGGCACACATTTTTTCCTGGATCTGGTGGAATCGCGCATTCGCTACCTGCCCCTTTACCCCCACGACCCGGAAACCCGTTTTCATGCGCAGTTTCTCACCGAGTCGGCCAATGTTTTGCCCGACCTGCTGCCCGATTTTGCCCATCTAGCCGCGGTGGTGCGGGTGATCGACCTGCCCAAGGCCAGCCGCGGCCGCGTGCTGCACGTCTACATGAACGCCGAAAAGGAAAAGGCAGTGGGCGTGTTGGGAGGGGTGATGAGTTGGTAGGTTTGTTGGTTAGTTAGTTGGTTGGTTGGTTGGTAGATTGCCGCTAACTCAACCAACCAACCAACTAACCAACCAACCAACTAACCAACCAACCAACTAACTAACCAACCAACTAACTAACCAACTAACTAACCAACCAACTAACTAACCAACCAACTAACTAACCAACCAACCAACCAACCAACTCACCCCCCCACCCGAAAGGAATCAGCCGCGTGCCAGGGGCTGAAAGGGTCGTGTGTGGGGGAGGAGGGGGCCGCGGTCGCCGCGCCATCCCCCAACAGATCGGCCAGCGCCGCCGCGATCAGCGCCTCGTCCGGGGGCGGCGCAGGCTGCGGCGACCATCCGGCCAGGCGCCGGGCGATGAAATCGGTGCTGAGATCGCCGGCGACAAAGGCCGGGTGCTGCACCACCGCCCGCAGGAAGGGGATGTTCGTGGCCACACCCAGGATGATGTAGTGCGACAGCGCCCAATCCAGCTTGCGCACCGCGTCCGCCCGGTCCTCGCCCACACAGATCAGCTTGGCAATCATCGGGTCATAATAGATCGAGACCTCATCCCCGGTGGTGATGCCCGCGTCCACTCGCACGCCGGGGCCTACCGGCTCCACCGCCCGCAACACCCGTCCGGTGGCGGGCAGAAAGCCCTGCGCCGGGTCTTCGGCGTAGATGCGGGCCTCGATGGCATGCCGGCGCTGGCTCAGATCCGCCTGTGACCAGGGCAGCGGCTCGCCCGCGGCCACGCGTAGCTGTAATTTCACCAGATCCACGCCTGTCACCTGCTCGGTGATCGGGTGCTCCACTTGCAGACGGGTGTTCATCTCCAGGAAATAGAACCGGCCATCGGGCGCCAGCAGAAACTCGATGGTGCCAGCGTTGGTGTACTGCACCGCCCGCGCCGCGGCCACGGCCGCCGCGCCCATCTCTGCCCGCAGCCGCGGGGTCAGCGCCGGCGAGGGCGTCTCCTCGATAATCTTCTGATAGCGGCGCTGGATCGAGCACTCCCGCTCGAACAGGTGGACGATGTGGCCGTGATGGTCGCCGAACACCTGAAATTCCACATGCCGGGGCTGCTCGATCAGCTTCTCCAGGTAGATGCCGGGGTCGCCGAACGCGTTCTCCGCCTCGCGGCGGGCCGAGGCGATGGCCGCGGGCAGATCGTCCGGCGCTGCCACCACACGCATGCCCTTGCCCCCGCCCCCGGCCGTGGCCTTCACCAGCAGGGGAAATTGGATCGCCGCGGCCGCGGCCAGCAATTCCTCCTCCTGCGCGGCCCGATCCGCGGCCTGCGGGTGGTAGCCCGGCGTCACCGGCACCCCGGCCGCCTCCATGATCCGGCGGCTGGCGATCTTGTCGCCCATGGCGCGGATGGCCGCGGGCGCAGGGCCAATGAAAGTCAGCCCCGCCGCCGCGGTCGCTGCCGCGAACGCCGCGTTTTCGGAGAGAAAACCATAGCCAGGGTGGATGGCGTCGCAGCCGCGATCCAGCGCCGCTTGCAAGACCCGATCCGCCCGCAGGTAAGACTCTGGCGGCGGGGAGGGGCCGAGAAAGACCGCTTCATCGGCCAGGGTGGTGTGCAGGGCGCTGGCGTCGGCCTGCGCAAACAGGGCCACCGTGGCGATGCCCATCTCCTGGCAGGCGCGGATCACCCGCACCGCGATCTCGCCGCGATTGGCGATCAGAACTTTGCGAAAGGGCGACATGGCCGGCTCAGACTCCGATATCTTCGTGCCACAATTCGGGCCGGGCGGCGATGAACGCCTCCATCAGGCCGATGCACTCCGGGTCGTCGAGGATGGTTAGCTCAACCCCGCGCGAGCGCACATAGTCCTCCGGGCCTTGAAACGTCCTGTTTTCGCCGATCACGATGCGGGGGATCTTGTACAACAGGGCGGTGCCGCTGCACATGTCGCAGGGCGAGAGGGTGGAGTAGAGCACGGCCCGCTGGTAATCGCTCGCGGTCAGCCGCCCGGCATTTTCCAGACAGTCCATCTCGGCGTGGAGGATGGCGCTGCCCTTCTGCACGCGGCGGTTGTGGCCGCGGCCCACGATCTTGCCGTCGATCACCAGAACCGATCCGATGGGAATGCCTCCCTCGGCCAACCCCTGTTTTGCCTCGGCAATAGCTGCTTGCATGAATGCGTCCATTGAGATGTTCCTTGTAGGTAAAACGTAATGCGTAAAACGTAATGCGTACTGAATACTGAACACTGAATACTGAACACTGAATACTGAACACTGAACACTGAAAGATGCCCTCATGCTAGCATGCCGCGGCGGGGGAGGTCAATCGCTGCCGGGGGCCGTTGATCTTCCGTTCTGCCCGTGCTACGATCCGGGCCGGATCGGTTCGACTGGACTCTCGGCGCTGGTGTTTATTCATGTTTCTCACCCGTTTGCCTCGGCCCCCTTCGCCCTACCTGCCCATCTACGCGGCGCTGGGTGTGGCCGCGGGCGTGTGGCTGGGCGAACGTGTATTGACAGGCGGGAGTGGGTTCCGCTGTGCTGGCCCGGCGTTGTCGCCATCGCCGGCGTGGCTGTGGCTGGGGCTGCCGCCTCTGGCCGGCCTGGCATGGCGAACCCGCACCCGCCGGCGGATCGCCATCCCCCTGCTACTGTTAGCCGCGCTGCTGCTCGGCTTTTGGCGCTATCTCGACCATCCCTTCGAGCCTTGCCCGGCCCCGGCCGACCTGCGCAGCTATCACACGGCCAGCGACTATGGCCGCGCCAGCGTCTTCGAAGGCGTGATCCTCGGCTATCCTGACCGCCGCGCCACCTTCGCCCAGTACCGCGTGCAGGTCGACGCCATCTGGCAGGGCCAGCGCCGCGCCGCCATCCACGGCGTCGCCCTCGTGCGCAGCGGGCCAGACGCCCTCTTTGCCTACGGCGACCGGGTGCGCATCCGCGGCGCGGCCATCGCGCCCCCCATCTTCCCCGATTTCGATTACCGCCGCTTTCTCGCCCGCAAAGGCATCCACACCCTCATCCGCCGGGCCGAGATCACCCTGATCGAGCCGGATCAGGGCGCGCCCTTCTGGGCCGCGCTCTATGCTTTCCGCGCCCGTGGCTCTGCCCTCCTCAACCAGATCCTGCCCCGGCCCTACAGCGACCTCGCCAACGGCATGATCCTGGGCATCGAGACCGGCATCGACCGCGACCTGTACGAACAATTCAACCTCACCGGCACCTCGCACGTCATCGTCATCTCCGGCTCGAACATCGCCATCGTCTCCGGCATCCTCCTGGCCCTGTTCACGCGCGTGCTGCGCCGCCGCCGCCTGGTCACCCTCCTCACCCTGGCCGGCATCCTGCTCTACACCCTGCTGGTGGGCGCGGACGCTGCCGTCACCCGCGCCGCGCTGATGGGCAGCCTGTACGTCATGGCCGTGGGCCTGGGCCGGCAGAGCGCGGCCATCATCTCCCTCTTCTTCGCCGGGCTGGTCATGCTCCTGCTCAACCCCCTCACCCTCTGGGATGTGGGTTTCCAGCTCAGCTTCATGGCCACCCTGGGCCTGATCTTGTTCAACGCCCCCCTGCGCCGGCGTTGGGATGCGCGCATTGGCAAGCGCCTGCCTCCCGCGGCCAACGGCCTGCTGGCCGAGGGCCTGCTCGTCACCTTCGCCGCCCAGATCACGACCATGCCGTTGGTCGTCGCCTATTTTGGGCGGCTCTCCCTCATCTCTTTCCTGGTCAACCTGCTCATCATCCCTGTGCAACCGCCGATCATGATCGCCGGGGGCATGGCCGTTCTGGCCGGACTGATCTGGCTGCCGCTGGCCAAGGTGATCGCGCTTCTGCCCCTGGCCAGCCTGTGGTGGACGGTGTTCATCGTGCAGCAGGCCGCGGCCCTGCCCCTGGCCTCGCTCGAAGTCAGCGCGTTTGGCCGGCTGATCGCCGTGCTCTACACCGGCATCTTCGCCCTTGGCTTTCTGTGGTGGCTGATCCGCCAGGAACAGGGCGCGTCCGCGCTCATTCCGCCGGCCTGGCGACCGCGTCTGGCCCGGGCCGGGCTGGCCGCGGGGCTGCTGATCCTGCCCCTGTGGGGCGCGTCCGCCTGGGCCGAGGCGCAGCCCGACGGCTATTTGCACCTGCACCTGCTCGGCCGCGAACAGGGCGCGGCGTGGCTGATCATCACCCCCGGCGGCAACCGCGTGCTGCTCGACCCTGGCCGCGGGGCCGCGGCCTACCCCCTGCCCGACCTCCTCGCCTCGCTGCCCGGTGGGCGCCGGCCCCTGCAACTGCTGATCCACACCCGCGCCCCCGCGGCGGAGGCCCCGGCCATCCCCGCCGCCCAGCAAGTGCAGATCGCCGACCTGCCCGCCGGCGCGATCCTCAGCCTTGACGCCGGCGTCACCCTCACCCTGCTGCACGCGCCGGCGCAGCCGGACGAATCCGCGCTTTTCCTGCTGCAATTCGGCGATTTCACCACCCTGCTGCCTTTCGAGGTCAGACAGGACACGCAACTGGCCCTGGCCGCGCGCCTGCCCGCGGCCCTCACCCTGCTGGTCGCGCCCTATCCGGGCAGCGGCGCCTGGCCCCATCCCGAGTTGATCGCCCATCTGCGGCCCCAACTGCTGTTGCAGCCGGCCGGCGTCACCTATCCGCCGGGCGTGCAGGCCGCGCTGGCCCAGGCCCCTGCCCTGGCACCCATCCCCAACGACGCGCTGGTGACCATCCGCAGCGATGGCCGCAGTTTCACCCTATCTGCCCGGCCGTACGCCGCGGATGTGGTGCAGCGGTGAGGGGGCGGGGCGGAACCAACCGCCACGGCGGCACGTCTGCATGAATGAACGCGGGCAGCGGCTTTTGCACCCGCGCAGACATCCTTTTCGATTCATCCAGCCCAGGAGGTTGCCATGCACCGCCGGCGCCCCTTCCTCATCCTGATTCTGCTCATCCTCGGCAGCGCCCTGCTGCTGACCAGTTGTTTTCCCCCATTTTTGGAACCCACGCCCACGCCGGCGCCCACAGGCTCGGCGCTGGTCACGATCACGCCGCTGCCGGGGCTGCGTCTCTCGCTCACGCCCCGGCAGGGCCGCGGGGGCGATATTGTCAGCGTGCACGGCAGCGGCTGGCAGCCCAATGCTTCGATCAGCATCTATCTCTATGATCCTGCCAGCGGCCAGCTCTCGCAGACGCCCTTTGCCGCCGCCCTCGCCGGCGTGGAAGGGGTGTTCAACACCTCCTTCCTCTTCCCCACGGATCCGGCCTGGCTGCGGCTGCCGCAGGTGCACGTCCTCGCCCTCAGCTCGCAGACAGGGCAGCAGGCCTCTGCGCCCTTTTTGCTGATCCAGGCAGAGACGCCCGTGGCCGGCCCCTCGCCCAGCGCCACCCCCGCGGCCGCAACCGCGACTGCCACTCCCTCGTCCACGCCCCCCGGCCCCGGCCTGCCCCAGGCGCGGGTCACCTCCTACGCCCTGAATCTGCGCACCGGCCCCGGCCTCGCCTACAGCGTGCTGCGCGCCTTGCCCCGCGACACCCTGCTGGCTGTGCTGGGCCGGGATGGCGGCAACGCCTGGCTGCTGGTGCGGCTTGCCGACGGCAGCGAGGGCTGGGTCAGCCGCAGTTATACCGATTTCAGCGGCAATGTGCCGGTCGTGGCCACGCCCCCCGCGCCCACGGCCACTGTCACGCGCATCCCCACCAACACGACCACCGTCACGCCGATCCCCACCAACACGGCCACGCCGGTCAGCGTCTATCCCGATTGGAAGGGGGAGTATTGGGCCAATGCCACGCTCGGCGGCCCGCCCGCGTTGATCCGCAACGATCTTTTCCTCGATTTCGATTGGGCCGCGGGCGCGCCCGCGGCGGGGCTGCCCGCGGATCAGTTCTCGGCCCGATGGACGCGGCGCCCGTTCTTCGAGGCCGGGGTCTACCGCTTTCACGTGTTGGTGGATGATGGCGCCCGTTTGTGGGTCGATGGTCAGCCGTTGCTAGATGCCTGGCAGGAGGGCAGCGCCCGCGAGTTCGTGGTCGATGTGGCCCTGACGCGGGGCGAGCACGCCTTGCAACTGGCCTATTTCGAGCGCTATGGTGTGGCCCGTGTGCGGCTGTGGTGGGAGCGGATGGCCGCGCCCGCGTTCCCCGATTGGAAGGGGGAGTATTTCGCCAATCCAAACTTGCAAGGCCCGCCGGCCTTGGTGCGCAATGACCCGATCGTCGACTTCCGTTGGGGCGGAGACGCTCCGGCGGCGGGGCTGCCGCAGGATGGCTTCTCGGCCCGCTGGAGCCGCGACCAGTTCTTCCCGGCCGGGCTGTACCGCTTGCAGGTGCGCTCCGATGATGGCGTGCGCGTCTATGTCGATGGCGCGCGCGTGATCGATGCCTGGTACAACCAGCGGGGGGATGTGGCGCACAGCTATGATCTGGCCTTGAACGGGGGGCACCGGCTGACGTTGGAGTATTACGAGAACGCGGGCGGGGCTTTGATCAGCTTCTGGTGGCAGCGGCTGGGCGACATCCCGCCGCCGGCCACAGCCACCCCCACGCGCACGCGCACCCCGACGCCAACCCCGACGCCGACCTCGACGCCAACCCCGACGCGTACGCCGACTCTGCCTCCGGCCACAGCCACGCCGACGCGTACGCCGACGTCGATCCCGGCCACGGCCACGCCGACGTCGATCCCGGCCACAGCCACGCCGACTCTGCCCCCGGCCACAGCCACGCCGACTCTGCCCCCGGCCACGGCCACGCCAACGCCGATCCCGGCCACGGCCACGCCGACGTCGATCCCGGCCACAGCCACGCCGACATCGATCCCTGCCACAGCCACGCCGACTCTGCCCCCGGCCACGGCCACGCCAACGTCGATCCCGGCCACGGCCACGCCGACGGAGACGCCGATCCCGGCCACGGCCACGCCGACGGAGACGCCGATCCCGGCCACGGCCACGCCGACGCCGATCACGCCGACAGAGACGCCGGAGACGCCGGTCTCGCCCACGCCGACCGCCACCCGCCCTGCCCCGGCCCCCCGCCTGGGCGTGGTGAGCGGCCTGCTCTCCTGGCCGGAGGGCGTGGAACCGGCCCCGCTCCATCTCTACTTCCTGGAACGCAGGGCCCGCATCCCGCAGCGCGTGATTGTGACCGACATCGACGAGGCGCGTTACGAAGTTGCCCTGCCGCCGGGCGTGTACATCGTCTATGCCTGGCTGCCCGACACCCTTTACCTGGGCGGCTATACCAAGGCGGTCGTCTGCGGCATGGGGCCGGAGTGCACGGACCACAGCCTGCGCCCCTTCACCCTCCGCGTCGGCCAGACCACGGCCGATATCGACATCCTCGACTGGGAGGTGGCGCCCAAGACCATCCCCCGCCTGCCCAAGTCCCTGCAAGAACAGATGGGCCGCGTCTCTCGTTGAGCGCGGCCCGGCTCAGAAGGGCAGAGGTTCGGTGCTGTCGATGAAGCGCACGCCCTGTTCGGCAAAGTGAGCGAAGCGCGCCTGGGCGATGGCATGGAAATCCACCTGCGGATGCAGCACCGGCGAGGTGCAATCGCGCAGGAAGAGCACTTTGGCCAATTGATCGGGCTGATCGCCGAAGGCCTCCACCAGATCCTCCACCGTCTCCAGCACGCAGTGGCTCTCTGCTTCGCCGGCAATGATCACGCGATCCGCCGCGGCTAGGATATCGAGGAAGGATTGGTTTGTCTCGCCGTCAGGCTGATCGGGCGTGGGCACCTCCGGCTGCAGGATCGAATAGTGTTCGGTCAGGGATACGCTGCCTTTGCTCAGCCACAGGGGCTGAGTGCGCCGGGCCAGCGCGTGCCAGAAGACGGCGCACCACAATTCGGGGTCGAGGGCATGGCCGGTGCTGCCGATCAGCACATGGTAGGGCCAGATGGTGAGCTGTTTTTTCGCTTCCCGCTCCAACTGTGCGACGTAATAGAGCGACCATTCCGGCTCGTGTAGCGGGCGCCAGCGGCCTGCATGCACGTCCGCGGCGCTGATCAGGGTGAAGGGCTGGGGATGGTTACCGGCGGCGTCGGCCCACCAGGCGGGCGCAAAGATCTGATGGGGCAGGTGCGAGTCGAGGGAGCAGGCGATCTGGGTGATGCGGGCGGCGTGAAGGTAGATGAATTCGATGGTGCGACGGATGTCGGCAACCGCGCCGGGCACGAACAGGCTGCCGTCGGGGTGACAGAAATCGACCTGCATGTCGATGATCAGCAGGCAGACTTGCTCTTTGTCTGCGCTGGCAGGGGGGAGCTGGGCCTGCTCTGCTGCCGCGGCGATATGCGCCATATCGGGATAGAAGAGGGTGCCGATGCGATTGGGATCGTAAAAAGTGGGAAATGGGGTCATGTGAGGGCTCCTGTGGCGTGGGGAGGCTTGCCGCCGCCCGTTGGCTTTGCCTGCGTTCTTTTCAAGTTGGTGTCCAGGATTGCAGGCGAGGGTTGGGGGTGAGGCCGGGGATGCGGCCCCGTTTGGCCACCGGTCGGCCCGCGATCTCTTTGATGTCTGCGGTGAAATCGATCGGCGCCGCGCCGCTGATGGCGCTGCCCACGCCGAACGCGTCCACCGGGGCCGCGTGCTGGCGAAAATAGCGGATGCGCTCGGCGTCGATGCCGCCGCTGACTACGATCTTTACCTGCGTGTGCCCGGCCTGATCCAGCCGCGCCCGCACTTCTTTCACCAGTTCGGCGGTGACGCGGCCCCGCTCGGAGGGGGTGTCCAGGCGCACGCCCCACAGTCGGTCGCCCAGGGCCGCGGCTACGCGCAGGCTTTCCTCCGCCTCGTCCTTGAAGGTGTCGACCAGGGCAATGCGGCGCACGGACGGGGGCATGAGGCGGTCGAAGGCCTGCACCGCGGCGACGGTGTCGCCGAAACAGAGGATGAGGGCGTGGGGAAGGGTGCCGCTGGCTTCGATCTCGGCCAGGGCTGCGCCGGCAGGGGTGGCGCAGCCGGCGCAGCCGCCGATCATGGCCGCGTATTCCATGCGGGCGCTGACATCGGGGTGCACGTGGCGGGCGCCGAAACTGATCACCGGGGTCTCTGCGGCTGCCAACACGCAGCGGCGGGCGGCCGTGGCCCAGCCGGTCTCGTGCGCCAACATGCCCAGCAAAGCGGTCTCGTAGAGGGCAAAGCTGGGATAGGGCGCGCGGATGCGCAGAACGACTTCTTTGCGGGCTATTTCAGCTCCTTCGGGCAGGGCCTCCACTTGAGCGGCGCGCGGTAAGACCTGGGCCAGCAGGGCCAGCGCCTCCTGCATGCCGCAGAGCAGCCCCTCTGCGTTGGCGAACACTTCCATGATCACATCGGGGGCCATGCCTTCGGCTTCCAGGATCTGCCGGGCCCGCAGGAAGTAAATGTCGGTATTCTCGCCGGCCAGCGTGGCGGGGCTGGGGGCGAATCGGGCGGGAATGGACATGTGCAAGTCTCCTTTGAGAGTGCGTGAGCAGCACTTCAGGCGGACGATGGACGAAGGACGAAAGACGAAAGACGAAAGACGAAGGACGAAAGGCGATTCGCTCGTCCACCGTCCATCGTCTCATCCGCAGACCGCGCAGGCCTGTGCCGGCGCGGTCAAAAACAGGCGTTGGACGCCAAGCACGCTGGCGCTGGCGCTGTCATAGAGGGTGATCTCGAGGGTGAGGGGGCCGGGGGGCAGGCCCGCGGCCAGCCAGTGCGGGTAGATTTCCCCCATCTGCCAGCGGGTGGTGGGGAAATCGTAGCCGGCGGGGCGCAGGTCGTGCTGGGCCAAGATCTGCCCACTGGCGCGGCGCAGGGTGATGGCGACTTGCAGATCGGGCAGATCGGGTTGCAGCGCCTGCCAATAGAGCCACACCCCCGCGGTCGTGGCCTCGGCCCCGACCACTTGCACGGCCCCGCCCAATGCTGCCGGTGCAATCAGGCCGGGCGGCCGGGCGGGGAAGACCTGGCCGGGCCGGAACCGGTAATGCCGCAGTCCCAGGTAGGGCAGCGCGGGCGTGGGCTGGGCGTCGGCAAAGCGGTCGAGCAGGAGCACCGTGACGCCGCTGGGGTCGATCACCTCATCTTGCCAGGTGAACAGCCAGACGCCCCCCTGCGCGGCAGCGATCCGGTTCAGGGTTTGCGCCGCCTCGGCCCAGCCCACCACCTGGCGCACATTCAGGATGTCCATCTCTGGCAGCAGGTAGCGGGGGACGCCGAAACGCGGGGGCAGGTACGCGTCGAACACGGGGTAGGCGTGGCCGGAAAGGAGCAGCGCGGCTTCATCCGCCTGGCGCTGGAAATACATTTCGCTGATCCCCTCGCGCCAGGCAGATTTGGCGAAGTTGTCGTTGGCGAACCAGTTGAGCAGGCCGACGGCATGCGCGGCCAGCACCAACAGCAGGGCGGCCAGGGCCAGCAGCCGCCGCACTGTGGCGGCGACCCAGGTGAGTAGATCCTCAGGATCGCCCGCCCACAGGCCGCTGAGGCCCCCGCCCACCAGCAAGGCCCAGGCCGGCCAACTGATCAACAGGTAGCGGGGGTTGAATTTGGGGGTGCGGTAGGCCAGGACAAGGATGAGCAGGGCCGGCAGCAGGCCCCAGAGGATGATCAGCAGGGCAGGGGCGGGCGCGGACGAGCGGCGACGGGCAAGACGCAAGCCATAGAGCCAGACCGGGGCCGCAATTGTGAGGGCTGCCAGCCAGGCGCGGGCGTCGGCCTCGGCCATGACTTCGGTGGCGCCGAGGGTGAAATGCATGAGTACGTCGAGCAGCGCCTCGCCCACCTTCAGCCGTCCCGTCCAATAGCTGGCGTCGGCCTGGAAGCGGGTGAGCATGGCCGGCGCCCAGGGCAGATAGCCCACGCCCACGAGGGCGTTGATCCCCAAAAAGGAGAGCCATTGCGCCCTGTCGCGGCGTCGCCGGATCAGCCAATGCAGGGCCAGCGCCAGCAGCGCAAACAGGGCGAAGTAGTGCGTGTACAGCGCGGCCAGCGCGGCCAACGCGTATAGAACGCGCGCCCCCCACTGCGCCCTTCCCCCCGCGTCCCTCCTCTTCTCCCCCCCTCGCCCCTCGCCCCCTCCGCCATTGTCCGTCGCCCGTCGTCCATCCTCCTCCCAGCGCAGCAGGGCCAGCGCCGCCAGCGCCACCAGGCTGATTAACAGCGTGTACATGCGCGCTTCCTGGCCGTAATAGACCATCACCGGCGAGGCGGCGGCGACCAGCGCGGCCAGTAATCCGGCCCGCTCGTCCCACAGCCGCCGGCCCAGCGCCCACAACAGCGGGATCAGCAGCGTCCCGAACGCGGCCGAGGGCCAGCGCAGGATCAACTCGCCAAACGGGTTTAGCCGCAGCCAGCCCGACACGAGCATGTAGTAAAGCGGCGGCTGGATGTCATCCGCAGTCCAGCGGGCCAGTTCGCTCAGGCCCAGCCGCGCCACCTGCGCGGTCACGCCCTCGTCGTACCACAGGCTCTGCACGTCCAGATGGTGCAGACGCAGGGCGAAGGCGAGGAGAATGAGAGCGAGGAGGGTGTGGCGGCGGGCCATGGGGGGGCGTAAAGCGTAAAACGTAAAACGTAAAGCGTAAAACGTAAAGCGTAAAGCGTAAAACGTGAGGATTTGATAGGTTTTCGTTCACCCCTCACGATGGACGATGGACATACGTTTTACGTTTTACGTTTTACGCCTCACACCTCACGATTGCGCGAGCGTTCGTGCGAGAAGCCTTGGGGATAGCGGGCGGCCAGTTTGTCGATGTTGTGCTGGGCGATCTCGGCCAGAGACAGGCCCAGGGCGTCAGCCATGACCGCTGCATACCAGAGCACGTCGCCGAGTTCTTTGACGAGTTTGTCGCGGTCGAGTTCGTGGCCGTGGAAAAAGGCTTTCTTGATCAGTTCCGCGGTCTCGCCGGCTTCGCCGTTGAGGCCGAGGGCGGTGTAGATGAGGGTGCGGTCGAAATCGCCGTGGTTGCCGGCGGTGCGCAGAGCCAGTTGTTGGTAGTCGTTCAGGGTCAGGGTCATGATCGGTCTTGGGGAGATGGGGATTGGATAGCAGGGCGTGGTTCATTTCCACTAGCGGGTTGAGGGCTGGCTGGCGCAGATGACTGCGGCCAGCGCGCAGGCTTGATCGGGCGGCGGGGGCGCGGTCAGGGGCAGGAGGCCGAGGTCGATCGCGTCGGCAGCCGGCGCGCCCGCGGCCGCGATGGCCGGCAAACGCTCGCCGGTGGCGGGGCGGTAGAGGCCGAGGCTGAGGCGCAGCGACGTTGCCAGATCAAGCTCCGCCGGCAGGGTGAGCTGCCGCCAATCATAACCGGCTGTGGTGGGGATGAAAAGGTGCGGCGGGCCGTCGCTCTGGGCAATGAGGGCCTCGCCCTGGCGCAGGTGCAGGAAAGGCGTCACATCCGCGGGCAGGACCGCGTCCCAGCGCAGGATCAGATCGATCGTCTGGCCGGGGAAGGCGGCGCGGGGCAGCCAGGCTTCCACCCGCGCCTCGCGGCCGTCGGGCAGATGGAAGCGCGCGGCGACGGCGGCCGGCCCCAGATCGAGCAGCGGGTCGATGAGTACGTCGCGGGAGAGGGGCTGCAAGCGCGCCGCTTCATCGCGGCGATAGGCCGCGGCCAGGGCCAGCGTGCCATCGGGGCTGGCCGGCAGGCCGGGCGCGACCAGATCCGCGGGCAGGCGATGGGCAGGTTCGCCAGGATCCGGGCCGTGCACGACGCCGGCCACCGCGCCCCAGACACGGGGCAGGAAAAGGCCCAGGGTCTCGATGGCGATCAGATCGCCCGGCTGCCATTGATCGGGCGGCAGCCAGATCAGGGCGGTGGGCG
>JAANMW010001861.1_pt1 | contig 20620 bp, 19 predicted proteins | sample 7279671 | NCBI WGS metagenome assembly JAANMW01 (sample SAMN14094541, study PRJNA606508) | bioreactor metagenome | isolation source: A lab-scale SPAN reactor treating ammonium-rich wastewater day 247 | place: Ireland: Galway | collected 2017-09-19
GCAGTCTGTGGAGGCCGTGGCATGAGCCGGGTGAGATCGTCACCGCGAACGCCGCAAGACGCGAAAGTCGAGCTTGCAAGGAGGGGAAAGGCTGGTCCCGGGCGAGAACTGGTGGCAGAGCAGTCAGGTCGCGACCATGATCGCCCGTGCCTCGGCTTGGTAGAAGTGGGCCCGCCGGCCGGCGGCTGCGACAGGATTCGCCGGCCGGGGCGCGAAGGTACCACGGTGACCAGGATTGCCTGCCGATGAATTGGGCCAAGCGGATCGGGTGGCTGCTGCTACCACTGCTGCTGGGCGGCTGCGAGCCGGCCTCGCTGACCATCGATGTGCGCTCGCCGCGGCGGGTCGAGCAGGAGATCAACGCCGTGGTCGCGCCCGGACGCGACCGGTTGTTGATCGCCCTGGTCGAGTCCGCGCTGGGCGGCGGCTGGCGAGTCCGCCGGCGGGCCGGCGGCGAACAGGTCCTGGTCACCTTCACCCGGCGCGTCTCGCCGGCCGAGTCGGCCGGACTGAAGGTCGAGCGGCAGATCGCTGGACCGCTCAGGTTGCGGCTCGACTACCGCTGTGAACTGGCCAACCCGTTCCTCAATCTGGCCGCCGACGACATGCTGCGGCGGGTGGCCGCCAGCCAGGCGGTCGATCTGGTGGTCGGAGTCCGGATGCCCGGCCGCATCCTCACCGACGACGGCACCAATGCCGGGTCGCTCTCCTCGGACGGCGCGACCTGGACCCTCAAGCTGTCCGACCTGGCGGGCCAGCCCGAGCGACTGGCCGCCCTCCGAGTCCACTCCCGCGCCTGGCGCCTGTGGCTGCTGGCGCTGATCGCGGTGGTTGGACTGGCCGCCTTGTGGGTGATCTGGCCGGCTCTGGCGCCGCCACCCGAGGTCCGCGCGCGCCGGGTCGAGAAGTCCGCCGCACGCCGCCGGCGGCGGGCGGAGAAGGCGGAGCGGAAGGCACGCCGTCAGCCCGAGCGGGCGCCCGAGCCACCGGTCGCCGAGCCCGAGATCGCGGCCGAGTTGGCCGAGCCGGAGCCGGCCGAGGTGTCACCGGAGCCGCCGGCGGACGCGGCGTCGATCACCCCGCCCGGGACCGAGTCCGAGAGCGATGACGCGCCGGCGGACCGGTCGGTGCGGGCGCACCGGGCCGTCTCCCGCCGCCGCCTGGCCCGCCGCCGGCGCTGAGTCAGTCGGCCTGGACGTCCAGCGGCGCGGTGGCGACGCCGACTCTGGCCGGTCGAACCACGCGGCCATTGAGCTTCACGCCGCGCTCCCAGACCGACAGGATGTGACCCTCCGGCACCTCTTCGGTAGCCGGCCCGCGCATCACCGCCTCGTGCAGCTCCGGGTCGAACAGGTCGCCCACCCGGCACTCCAGAGGCTCGACGCCGTGCGTCTCGAGGAAGCTGTGAAGCTGCCGGCTGACGAGCTCCAGACCCTCCTGCAGTTTGTCGATGCTGGTCTCGCCCCGCGCCGCCTCCAGCCCGCGGTCGAGGCCGTCGATGACCGGGAGCAGCTCGGCCAGGAAGGTCTCGTTGGCGCGCTGCACCGCGGTCCGCTGCTGCTCCTGGCTGCGTCGCCGGTAGTTGTCCAGCTCGGCCAGGGCGCGCAGGTACTTGTCCTGGAAATCGACCTCGGGCGCCGGCGCCGCCTCGGGCTCCTCGGCCGGCGCCGCCGGTTCCGCGGCGTCGCGGGGCCGGGCGCTGGGTGGAACCCAGATCCCGCCCGACTCCACCAAGTCCGATTCCGACTGCTTGCGCTCGTCCATCAAACGCCTTCCTGCTTCACTCCGCCTCGACCGCCCGGGCCGAGCGGTAAGAGTACCTGGGCACGCCGCGCAGCCCGTCCATCAGCTTGGCGAAGCTGGCGAAGTCCAGTGACTGCCCGCCGTCGCTCAGCGCGGTGGACGGAGTGGGATGGATCTCGACCATGATCACGTCGGCGCCGACGGCGGCCGCGGCCCAGGAGAGCGGCGCCACGTAGTCGCGCTCGCCGGCGGCGTGGGACGGATCGACCGCCACTGGGAGATGCGTCAGACGCTTGAGCACCGGCACGGCGTTGATGTCCAGCGTGTTCCGGGTGGTCGTCTCGAAGGTGCGGATGCCGCGCTCGCACATCAGCACCCGGTCGTTGCCCTGCGAGGCGATGTACTCGGCGGCGTTGAGAAAGTCGTCGATGCTGGCGGCCAGGCCGCGCTTGAGCATGACCGGGAGACCGGTCTGGCCCACTTCGGCCAGGAGCACGAAGTTCTGCATGTTGCGGGCGCCGATCTGGAGCATGTCCACGTATTGTGCCAGCAGCTCGACCCGGCGTGGGTCCATGACCTCGGAGACCACCGGCAGCCCGGTCTCCTCGCGCGCCTGAGCCAGCAGCTCGAGCGCCCGCTCGCCCAGGCCCATGAAGCTGTAGGGCGAGGTGCGCGGCTTGAACGCCCCGCCGCGGAGGAGCCTGGCCCCGCCGGCCTTGGCCGCGCGAGCGCAGGCCATGAGCTGCTCCTCGCTCTCGACCGAGCACGGCCCGGCGATCACCACCAGCTCGCCGCCGCCGACGGTCACCCCGCCGACGTCGAAGGCGCTGCCCTCGCGGCCCGCCCGAGCGACCAGCTTGTACGATTGATCGATCAACTGCACCCGGCTCACGCCATCCAGCGACTCGAAGTGCTCGCGGAGCGCGCCGGGGTGCTTGCCGACCACGGCCACCACGGTCAGGTGCTCGCCGTAGATGGGGTGCGAGGTGAACCCCAGGTTCTCGATCTCGGTGATTACCGCGGCGGTCTGCTCCGGCGTCGCGCCCGGCTCCATGATGATGATCACAGCTCAGCTCCCGTCGTCCCGGAAGGACCGCTGAATCGTCCCGCCGGCGACCACCCGGCCGTCCGTGTCGTGACACACCGCCGACTGGCCGGGCGCGATGCCGCGCACCGGCTCGGCCAGCGTGACCAGGGCCCGGTCGCCGGTGGCCCGCACCACTCCCGGCACGGCCCGCATCCGGTAGCGCACCTGGACCAGCACCTCGAGCGGCGAGTCGGTCGGCGGCCGTGAGACCCAGTTCAGGGCGTCGACCTCGAACCGCCTGCGCCCGGCGTGTTCGGCCGGCGCGACCACGACCCGGTTCGCCTCGGCGTCGATGTCCGTCACGTACAGCGGCTCGGCGGTGGTCAGGCCCAGCCCGCGGCGCTGGCCGACGGTGAAGTGGATCACGCCCTCGTGGCGGCCGAGCCGCTGCCCGTCGGGAGCGACGATGTCGCCCGGCCGGACGGCGCCGGGTGCGCGGCTCTTGACGAACGCGGCGTGGTCGCCGTCGTTGACGAAACAGATCTCCTGACTCTCCGGCTTGGCCGCGGTGGCCAGCCCGAACGACCCGGCCAGCTCGCGGACCTCGCTCTTGCGTAGCGCGCCCAGCGGGAACAGGCTGGCGGCGAGCTGCTCCTGAGTCAGGGTGTGCAGTACGTAGGACTGATCCTTGGAGTCGTCCAGCCCGCGCCGGAGCGCGTGCCGGCCGGCCTCTGGAGACCACTCGCGCCGGGCGTAGTGCCCGGTGGCCACGGCCTCGCAGCCGAAGGCCCGGGCCTGGTCCAGGAGCGTGTCGAACTTGATGTGCTGGTTGCACCGCACGCACGGGTTGGGCGTCCGGCCGTGCAGGTACTCGGCGACGAAATCGTCGATCACCTGGCGCTCGAAGGCGTCGGCGTGGTTGAGCACGTAGTGGGCGATGCCCAGCCGGTCGGCCACCCGCCGGGCGTCGTGCAGTTCGGTCAGGCCGCAGCAGGCGCGGCGCGCCTCCCAGTCGCCGGAGCTGCTGGCCAGGCGTAGGGTGAAGCCCACCACCTGGTACCCGTCACGACACAGCAAAGCCGCGGCGACCGAGCTGTCCACGCCGCCGCTCATGGCCACTGCGACCCGCTTGTGATGCCGATTTGCCACGCCCAAACCATAGTGGCGAAGGGGCTTGTTGTCAATGCGGCAGGGCCGCCTGACCGGGGCGTGTGGACGGATGGGACCCGGTGGACGACACGGACCGCGCCGCCTCCGGCGCTGTCCACCACGTCCCCTGGTCCACCGCGTCCACCACCGCTTGTACAGGCAGCGCACGGCCCGCCTGCAGGCTCGCCGGTGTGCAGCCGCGAGCTAGAAGTAGATCAGGAACCAGTCTCGCGACCCGATCCGCGGCGGCGCGCCGTGGGTGGCGACGTACCGCGCGCGGAGCTCGCGGCGCAGCGCCAGGTGGAACCCGACCAGAACGAACAGCCAGATGGGGATGGTCAGCGGGCAGCAGATCACCGCCGCTGCCGACACGAAGGTCAGCAGGAGCATCATCACGACAGCTCCGATCCTCGCTCGGACCTTTCCGTGTGTCCGAGCATTGTCCGCTCAACGCTTCGAGCCGGGGCGTGCGTTCCCGCGAGCGGCAGGTTCTTGCCGAATCGTTGTGAGGAGTTCGGAAGGCCGCACGGCGGCAGTCAGACGGACCGGCCGGAGGCCGCGCGGAAGGTCTCGCCGAGGGCCGCCAGCGCGTCGTGGTAGGCGCTCGCCAACTCGTCCGGACTCGGCCCCGGCTCGCCCGCCTCGGCGTCGCGCATCCGGTGCTCGACCCGGGCCAGGAGATCGCCCAACCGCGCGGCGCCGATGTTGCGGCTGCTGCCCTTCAGCCGGTGCGCCAGCCGCGCCGCGGCCTCGTTGTCGCCGGCGGCGACCAGCTCCGCCAGATGCGGCAGGTCGCGGCCCATGTCCGTGGTGAAGACCGTCAGCAGCTCGTCGAGGAAGCCCGGCTGGCTGCTTTCCAGCTCGATCAAGTCGCGCAGCATGACCGGGTCGAGTCCGGCCGCCGCCTCGCCGGGCGCCTCGCTGACCGCCGGCGTGGCGCCGATCCCCAGCCAGTTGCGCAGCATCGCATCGACCTCGGCGGGGCGGATCGGCTTGGCCAGGTAGTCGTCCATGCCGGCCGCCAGACACCGTTCCCGATCACCCGCCATGGCGTCGGCCGTCAGGGCGATGATGGGCGTGTGGCGGTTGCCGCTCTCCCCCGCCCGGATTCGCCGTGTCGCCTCGAACCCGTCCATCTCCGGCATGTGGCAGTCCATCAGGACCGCGTCGTAGGGCGTCGCCGCCAGCGCCGCCAGCGCCTCGACCCCGTCGGGGACCACGTCCACGCGGTAGCCGAGCTGGTCCAGGATGCGGGCGGCCACGCGCTGGTTGACCACGTTGTCGTCGGCCACGAGGATCCGGCCGCCGAGCGGCGGCGTGCCCTCGACCGCCGGCCGCGCCCGGTCGGCCTCCAGCGCCGGCATGCCCTGTGCGATGGCCCGCGTCAGGCGTGACTCGCGCACCGGCTTGGTCAGACACAGCTCGATCGCCGTGCCCTCCAGGTTCAGGTTGTCGGCGGCGGTCACCGAGGTCAGAAGAATCAGCCGGGTGCGGCGGTCGGGGTCCTCGGCCGCGATCCGGCCGGCCAGCTCGATCCCGTCCATGCCGGGCATCTGGTGATCGAGGAGGACTACGTCGTAGGGCGAGCTCTGCGCGGCGATGCGGGCCAGCGCGGCCGGGCCGTCGTCGGCGGCGTCGACCACCAGCCCGCGCCGGACGAGTTGGTGGTACAGCACGCCACGGTTCATGGCGTTGTCGTCGACCACCAGCACCCGTAGCGACGGGAGCTCGAGCGGCGGGGCGGGCGCCTCGGCGCGGCGTCCCAGGCTGATCTTGAACCAGAACCGGCTCCCTTGGCCCTGCGCGCTCTCGACCCCGATCTCGCCGCCCATCAGCTCCACCAGCCGGCGGGAGATGGCCAGCCCGAGCCCGGTCCCGCCGTAGCGCCGGGTGGTCGAGCTGTCCGCCTGGGTGAACTTCTGGAACAGCCGCCGCTGCACCGCGTAGGGGATGCCGATCCCCGTGTCGGTCACCTCGAACCGGACGGTCGCCCGGTCCTCGGCCAACTCCTCGGCCTCGACCGAGACCAACACCTCTCCGGCCTCGGTGAACTTGATGGCGTTGCCGACCAGGTTGATCAGGATCTGGCGCAGCCGGCCCGGGTCGCCCTGGAGCCCCACCGGGACGTCCGGGGCGATGCGGCAGGCCAACTCCAGCCCTTTCTCGGCCGCCTGCCGTCCGAACACATCCAGCACGTCGGCCGCCGCCTCGCGAACGTCCAGCGGAACGACCTCCAGGTCCAGCCGCTGGGCCTCGATCTTCGAGAAGTCCAGGATGTCGTTGATGATGGTCAGCAGCGCTTCGGCGGAGTTGTTGATGGTGGTCGCGAACTCGCGTTGGGTGGGGTCGAGATCGGTCTCCATCAACAGGCTGCACATGCCGATGACGCCGTTCATCGGGGTCCGGATCTCGTGGCTCATGCTGGCCAGAAAGTCGCTCTTGGCCTGGTTCGCCGCCTCGGCCTGATCGCGCGCCTCACGCAGCGCCCGCTCGGCCTCCTTCCGCTCGGTGATGTCCCGGGCGAAGGTGCAGTGGTACTCGCGCCCGCCGATCTGCTGGTAGTCGATGGTGCACTCGATGGGGATCTCCCGCCCGTCACGGGCGCGCACCCGAGTCTCCATCTTCAGCGCCCCGAGCTCGCGCACCCGCTCCCAGTGCTCCGGCCAGGTCTCCGCCGAGAAGTCCGGCGCGAACTCGAAGAGCGGCTTGCCGAGCATCTCCAGCCGCGGGTAGCCGGCCGATCGGCAGGCCATCTCGTTGACGTACACCACGTCGCCGTCGGGCCCGACCCAGAAGACCATCTCGGCCGCGTGATCGACCGCGAACTGGGTGCGCTCGGACGCCTCCATGGCGCTCACCAGCGCGTCGTTGGCCTGGACAAGCTCGGCCGTCCGCTCGACCACCTGGCGCTCGAGATCGAGGTTGAGCTCCTCGATGTAGTCCTGCCGGCGGCCGGCCAACGCCGCCAACGAGCCCAGCGCGAACGGCGTCAGATCGATGATCCAGTGCAGCGGCTGCTGCTGCTGGACGAAACAGATGGCGTCCCAGGTGAGCGGCAAGCCGTGGAAGATGATGTCGTGGACCGTGGCGGCCGCGGGGAAGATGAGGCCGTAGCAGAACCCGCCGACCGCGAACCAGATGGTCGACCGCAAGCCGAGTCTCGGCGGTTCCGCCATGCCAGCCCCTCCCGGTGGCGCTCGCACGCTGCCGTTATTCTACCTCGCCGCGCAACCCCGAGCGCCTACGGCCCGCGGTCCACCGGCCGGCCCGCGACGAGCACCGCGCGCGCCGCGAAGTCGTGGTCGAACAGCACCAGGTCGGCGACCGCGCCAGGCACCACGCGGCCGCGGATCGGGTCACCGAGCAGCCGGGCCGGGACGACGGTGGCCGTGGCCACCGCCTCGGCCGGGGTCAGGCCCGCCGCCACCAGGTGACGCAGGCACGACGGCAGGTCGGCCGTGCTGCCGGCGAAGTGGGTCCGGTCCGGCCGGTAGGCCCGGCCGCCGACCACGTGCGTCTTGGCGCCCAGGAAGTGGTACACGCCGTCGCCCAGCCCGGCCGCCGCCATGGCGTCGGTGGTCAGGCACAGCCGCCGCCAGCCGGCCACCGCGACGATCCAGCGCACCAACGAGCCGGTCAGGTGCATGCCGTCCGCCAAGACCTCCAGCACCAGCGCGTCGTGGGACAGCGCGCCTTCGTTGCCGCCCAACTGCTTCGACGGCCCGGCGCCGGTGAAGGCGGTCAGGCAGGCGTAGGCGTGGGTCACCAGTCCGGCCCCGGCCGCCACCGCCGTGCCGACCTGGTCGTAGGTGGCCGCGCTGTGGCCGATCGCCGGCACCACGCCCCGTGCGCGCAGCCAGGCGATGAACTCGGCCGAGCCGGCGCGCTCCGGCGCCAGAGACCAGACCCGCACCCGGTCGCCGGACGCGGCCAGCGCCGCCTCGCCTTCCGCCACCGTGGGATCGTGCATCAGCGCCGCGTCGTGCGCGCCGCGCTGCGACTCGGCGTAGTGCGGGCCTTCCAGGTAGAAGCCCAGGCAGGTCGGCCGGTCGGGCTGGCCGACGGCCACCACCTCGGCCGCCGCGGCGAGGTGGGCCAGCCGTCGCTCCGGCTGATCGGTGTTCAGCGCCGCCAGGTACCCGGTCACGCCGTGGCGCAGGAGCCAGCCCTCGAACTGCGGCAGCGGGGCCAGCGTGCCCGAGGTGAAGTCCAGCCCCATCGCCCCGTTGAGGTGCAGGTCGATTAGGCCGGGGCAGACCAATAGGCCGGCGGCGTCGACAGACCGCCGGGCCGGGCGTCGCTCGCCGGTGACCGCCGCGATCCGCGCGCCGTCGCAGTAGACGTGCGCCCGCCGCGCCGCGCCGTCGGTCAGGACCGTGCCACCCGTCACCGCCAGGTCGTGCATGGCGTCCAGTCCGCTCGGCGAGCGGCGAATCCTCCCGCGCTCAGCCTTCGAGCCGGCTCAGACCCCGCTCGGGCGAGGCGTCGGCCGGTCCCGGAGAGAGCGATAGCGCGGCCGAGGGCACGCCCTCCTCCTTGCCCAGCAGCCGCTGCCGATTGACGTGCAGCGCGGCCCGCACGATCCGGTCGGCCACCCCGCTGCCGCCGAGCTCGAACCAGGTCCGGCCGAGGTTCACCCGCCAGCACGACCGCGCGTCGATCCGCTCCACGCCGCGCACCTCCGACCAAGGGAAGCGCTCGGACCGACCGCCGCGGACGATGGTCAGCCCGCCGGCGTCGGCCAGCACCTTGTCCGGCCGCCGCGCGCGAACCAGCTCGCGGGTGGCCAAGGCCAGGGCGTAGAGCATGCCCAGGACCGCGATGCCGACGAACAACCGGTCAGGCGTCAGCTTGCCGGCGGTGAAGCCGAAGACGGCCACGTAGACCAGCACCAAGCCGATCACTGGCCCGACCGCGCGCGGGTCGGCCGGGTCCGGGGTGCGGACGCGGCACTCGATGGACACCCCTACGGGCAGGCCCAAAGCTCCGGCCACCACCTGTGCCGTCGGCTCGCGTGTCGCTCTCATCGGCCAGCCCCGACTCAAATGTCGTTCAGAAAGATGCCGATGTCCAGCTTGAGCCACGCGTCCCGCCAGGCCTTGGCTTCCAGTCTGCCGAAGATCAGCTTGCCGGCATCCATCAGCCGGGCCAGGATCTCGTTCTTGGCGCGCGGCACGTACCCCAGTTTGTGGCCCGCCGCGTCGTTGATGCGGATCGCCAGCGGATCGTGCGGGTTGTCCGGCTCCCGCTGGAAGACCATCACCTGCCCCGGCTCGAGCTCGGGCTCGACGTCGGCCAGCTCGACGTAGGCGGTGCCGGCGACATGACAGTCGAGCAGGTGGATCTCTTGCCCGAACGGCAACGGCACCGGCGGCCCGTCGACCGCGCCGAGGAGCAGTTCCAGCACCCCGTCATCAGTTGGGACAAGGCATCCAGTCACCGCACACCTGCCACTCCAGCTCGGCCACGGCCGCCGCCAGCGCCGCCGCCCGGACGTTCAACCGCTCCGTCTCCGCCGACAGCCGGGAGCGCTCCGCGGCGATCCAGCCCTCGTCCTCCAACCGCCCCTTGAGGCTGAACGGCGGCTGCGACCAGAGCGCGGCGATCCGCTCCCGGAGCCTGCCCACGGCCGCCGCGAGCCGTTCGTGCTGGGCTGCCGGATCGTCCGCGACCTGTTCGCCCGGCCGCAGCTCGCCGACCAGCAGGGCCAGCGCCTCCAGTTCGGCCAAGTCGCCGTAACGGTACGCCTCCCGGACGCGGCTCCAGAGCACCTTGTGCCGCGCGAAATCGGGGTTCAGGTCGGGGTGCAGGCGGCGGACGAGCGCCCGGTACAGTGACTTCAGTCGCGCCGACTCCTCGGGGCTGAGCAGCGAGTCAAGCCACAGCGCGGCCTGCTGAACGGCCTTCACCTGCTCGTCCAACTGCTTCCGCCACGCCATCAACTCCGCCTCGACGGCGGCGTCGACGGCCTCGCGAACCAGCGTTTGTCCGCGGTTGGCGGCGGCCTGGAGGATGGCGCGTCGTTTCTTCAGCGCCCGGACGGTGACCTCGGCCTCCAATCGCCCCAGCTCCCACGGCCCGAGCTCGATCCGGTGGAGCGCCTCGAGATTGGGCCCGACGACGGTCCGCAGCTCATCCAGCTCGACCACCAACCGCGCCAGCTCGGCGCGCAACTGCGCACACTCGGCCATCACCCGCCGCACGGCCGGGACAAGTTCAGGCAAGCGCACCTCGTCTTGCGCGTCGGCCATGTCGGGCTGCCTTTCCAGGGATCCGTTGCCCGATCGAACGGCCGCCGGCCAACATCCTTTCCCAGACACACGGCCGGGCGTTTAGCCTACCAGGCGGCGAGGTGGTCTGTTACTCCGGCAGTCGGTTCCGGTACCGGGCCAGATCCTCGGCGCCGATGGCCGAGTACGGCACCAACTGGTAGTGCTTCTCTTCCGCCAACCGAGGCCAACTGGATCCGGTCGCCCACTCGAAGGCGAAGACGACGATGACGTCCTCAGCCGCGAACTGCACGGCGAGTGGCAGGACCTCCAGGTCGGGGTACTTCTCGCGGCACAGCCGGCAGTTGGTAATGACGGATGCCAGTCCCAGGCGGTCCGTGCCGCCCTTGGCCTCGACCGGGAACGCGTAATGCGTGCCCCGCTTGTTCACGCCGACGTACAGCTCGTCGATCTCGACCTGTACGGCCTTGCCGTCGTCGAAAAGCCGCGCGGTGCTCTTGAGGTGGTTCTGTAGCGAGTAGCAGGTTACCCCAGTGAAGATGTCGATCAGCCGGTTGTACCGGACTTTGGCCAGCAACGCCTGCTCGTCCGTCTGGGCGTAGGCGGCGATCAGGCCCGGCGTGCTGTCCGGGATCTTGGTCGTGGCCAGGCCGACCCGCGGCTCGATCACCGCCGAGGGCGCGTCGATCAGCAGCAATCGGTAGGCGCCGCTACCGAGCGGCAGCAGCACCCAACTGCAGCCGGGGTGGGCGGCGCGCTGCACCACTTCCGGGAAGTCGGCCCGGGTGCCCCACTGGTAGAAGAAGTCGTAGACGTTCTTCTCTCTGGGGAGACCCAGCTCCTCGGCGGTCTGCTGGACCTCCTGTGCCGTCAGATCGACCTCGGTCACCCCTTCGTGGTACTTCCGCGCGAAGAGCTCACTCAGGATGCGGTCTCGGTTGGCTGAGCGACGTCCCGCGCCGCCGCCGTGCTCTTGTCTCCGTGCCATCGCAGAACCAAGACCTCCTCGTTGAGGTATTCCTTCGTCGCGGTCGCCAGTCGAGTGCGGAACAAGTCCAGACCTTCCACCTCGTAACCCAGCGCGGCGGCGATCTCGCCCAACAGCTCCCCGGTGCGGATGAGCACCTGGAAGTAGGAGGCTTGATCGCCGACGACGTAGGCCAGCCGGGCGCCGTGGCGCAGGCGGGGCCGGAGGGCCGCCAAGTGCCGCGCCATGCCGCCGAAGTAGAGCGCCGTGACCCGGTGGTACATGCGCTCGAATCCGGAGGTCTTGCCCAGCTCCACGCGGCGCGCCTCGATCTCCGCCGCCAGCCGGCGCACCCGCGGACACAGGTCCAGCCACCGATCATCATCGTCGTCGCGGTAGACCGATCGGGTGTTGGACCGAACCAGCGACTGCTTCACCCGGCGCAGCTCGGGCATGTTCCGCACATAGCCGAGCAGGACCAACTCGAGGCGGGTAGTGCGGGTGTAGTCCTTCTCGTTCGGGTAGGGCGGCGAGGTGATCACCGCGTCGATGCCCTCGGCGGGAAGCACGTCCAGGCCGGAGCGTGAGTCGGTACACCGGACCTCGGATTCGACGCCGCACCGGTCCCGGTGTTGTTCCAGATCGGCCGCCATCTGGAGCACGTGCTCTCGCCACAAGCGCAGGACGGGAACGTCCACTTGGCGCGGGCCGAGGCCGACCTCCGGGCCGAAGCGCAGATTGCTCGCCCGGTAGGTGGCCACGTGCGCCACCGCGAGGCGCAGATGGTCACGCAGCCGCGGCGGGCCGGCGGCGTCGATGGCGCTCAACAACCGCAGGACCTTGTGCAGCGGCAGCGGGCTGATCGAGTTCCGGAGCAGTAGCTTGGTCTGATCTTCGTCGCAGGTCACCAAGCCGGTGGCAGGCAGGCCGCGGCAGGTCATCCAGTCCGACAGCCCGTCCGCCTCCAGAGCGCGCTCCGCGGCAGCGAACGCGGCCCGGCACCCATCGCGCAGGTCGTCCGGCGACACGTCCCAATCCACTTTCACCGATGAGGCCAGGGCGGCGACCGGATTCGCCTCGACTCCCGCCGACGCCAAGCCCCGCTTCTTGCACTCGACCAACGTCGTGCCGGTGCCACAGAACGGGTCCAGAACCCGCGCCCCGGGCCCAAGCCCGAAACGAGTCAGATACTCACGGACCAGGTGCGGTGGATAACTGAGGACGAACCGGTACCAGTCGTGGACGCCGCGGTCCTCCGGCTTGAGCCCGTTGCTGTTGTCGGTCGTGGTCAGGGTCGCAGCCACTGGTCGGGTTCCCTCCGCTGCCAACGATACTCCGTTACGACTCAACCGCCCTACCGCCTCTTCATCCCCTGGATCCGCTTCCGGATCTTGGCCTCGATGTGGTCCGGCAGGCGCTTGATCTCGAGCGGCTGCGGGGGCGCCTCACCGCCTCTTCGCACGCGATCCTCGTCGGTCAGGGGCTTGGGCAGGTAGGGCTCCAGTTGCAGGATGTGGTGGAGGATGACCAGCGCCGCTTCCTTGTCCGGAATGCGTTCGCGGGCCTCGCCCTCCGCGTCGTAGTGGACGAAGTTGCGGGCGGTCGAGCCGACGCAGCTCGGGCAGCCGTCTTCGCAGGGACAGTGGCGGATCAGGAACACGCAGGCCTGCAGGATGTCCTCGATCAGCTCGTGCGCCTTGTGGGCGAAGCCCAGGCCGCCGGGGTAACGGTCGTAGATGAAGATGCTCGGCGCGCCGTGGTTGCCGCTGTCAACCACGCAGCCGATGTCGGCGTAGTCGCACAGAACGTATAGCGGGACGATGTCCACCAGCACGTTGGCGATGCCCAGCATCCCTTCGGCGGGGATGCGGCCGAAGTCGCGCAGCCGGTGCAACGCCTCCGGCGGCGGGATCAGCCACATCGCGCTGGTCTCCAGCGGCTGCGGCGGCAAGTCCAGGTTGCCGAAGCCCAGCGAATCGTTGCCGTAGAACTTGATCTTCCGGAACATGAGCGTGAAGATGGTCACCGTCACGTCGCCGAAGCCGGTCCGGCATTCGCGCCACTGCCCCTCCGACTCGGTCGCGTCGAGGTGGATTTTCGTCTCCGTCACCACGTTGGTGTAGTAGTCGGCGGCGATCCGCTTGACGTACGCGTTGCGTTGCTCCCGGTCCAGCTTCTCGACGAAGTAGGTCTCGCCGTGGTGGAGGTAGATGGCCTGGTCGTGGACCAGGGAGAAGGCGCTGATGCCGTCGACCGTGCCGATCACCTGGTGGTCCGCGGAGTCGACGATGTTGTAGGTATCGTCGGCCACCGTGCGCAGGGTGAGGTCGGCGGCCGGGTAGCCGTGGCCGGTCCAGAACCAGGAGTCGCCCTGGCGCTTGACCTGCCCATCCTCTTCCAGCAGATCGAGGATCGCGGGCGCGAACTCGCCGAAGGTCGCCACTTCGTCGTAACGGACCGGCAATTCGGCCGTGGCGCAGCGCAGATGGCCCAGGAGGATGTGCATGTTCTCCCGGTCGATGATGGCGTGCTCCGGGCTCTGGCCGAAGAAGTACTCGGGGTGCGTCATGAGGTACTGGTCGATGGGCGAGTCGCCGGCCAGCAGGATGACCAGCGCCTCCTCTTCCCCGCGACCCGCCCGACCCGCCTGCTGCCAGGTGCTGGCGATGCTGCCTGGATAGCCGACGATCAGGCAGGCGTCCAACCCGCCCACGTCAATCCCCAGCTCCAAGGCGTTGGTGGTGGTCACGCCGAGCAACTCGCCGGAGAACAACTGCCGCTCGATCTCCCGGCGCTCCTCGGCCAGGTAGCCCCCGCGGTAGGCCCGGACCTTGTCGGCCAGGCGCGAGTCCTGCTTCAGCAGCGCCTCGCGGACGTAGCGGTAGAGCAGCTCGGCCACCACCCGCGCGCGGGTGAAGCAGATGGTCTGCACGCCGTGCCGGACCAGCTCGCACATCAACGCCTGGGCCTCGACGTTCGGACTGCGCCGGCGGCTCATCTGGTCGTCCAGCAGCGGCGGGTTCCACATCACGAACCGCCGCGGGCCGCGGGGCGAGCCGTCCTCATCGAGCAGCGTCACCGGCGCGCCGAGCAGGTTGGCGGCGTGCTCGTCCGGATTGGCGATGGTCGCCGAGCAGCCGATGAACTGAAGCTTGGTGCCGTAGTGCTCGGCGATGCGCCGCAGCCGCAGCAGCACGTTGGCGACGTTGCTGCCGAAGATGCCGCGGTAGGTGTGGATCTCGTCCAGCACCACGTACCGCAGCCGCGAGAAGAACTCGGACCAGCGGGTGTGGTTGGGCAGGATCCCGGAGTGGAGCATGTCCGGATTGGTGAGGATGAAGTGCCCGCGATCGCGTAGCCGGGTGCGCTGGTCGGCCGGGGTGTCGCCGTCGTAGGTGCCGGCCTCGAACCCGAACGCCGGGTGCCGCTCGCGGAAGCGCAGCAGCCCGCGCAACTGGTCCTGGGCCAGGGCCTTGGTGGGGAACACGTACAGCGCTCGAGCCCCGTTGTCGGCCAGCCAGTGCTCGAGCGCGGGGAGGTTGTACCCCAGCGTCTTGCCCGAGGCGGTGCCGGTGGCGATGACCACGTGCTCGCCGCGCCGCGCGGCCTCGACGGCCGCGCATTGATGGAGGTAGAGCCGCTCGATCCCGTCGGCCGCCAGCGCCTGGGCCAGCGGCTCCGGCAACGGCGCGGTCAACTCGCCGAACCGCGCCTCCCGCGCCGCCAGCGGCAGAGCCGAGGCGATCTGCTGGGCATAGTGCGGATCCAGCCGACAGCGCTCCAGGAAAGTGGCGAAATCCATCACGGTGTCACGAGTATAGCCACCCACCCCCCACCCGTCAAAGCGGGTCCCGGTCCGCGCCGGTCCGCGCCGGCCAGTGTGCGTCCGTGCCGGTCCGTGTTTCCGCCAACGCTTGACACGGCCCCAGGCAACGCACACAATGGGGACAACAAGGACGATGATGGCGACCCTGAACATTCGTGGCCTTTCGGACGAAGTCCACCAGCGGCTGAGACTGCGGGCGGCACGGAACGGCCGAAGCATGGAAGCCGAAGCGCGGGGCATCCTGGCCGAATCGCTGGCCGCCGACGAGCTGATGACGCCGGAGGCGCTACAGGCCTGGGTAGCCGGCCTGTACAGAGGTCGGCCGCCGACCGGGGTGGTCGACGAACTGCTCGCCGAGCGGCGGGCGGAAGCAGCGCGGGAATGATGGTCCTCGACGCCTCCGCCGTCCTGGCGGCCCTGTTCTCCGAGCCGGGGGGCGAGATCGCCGCCAGAGAGCTGGCCGGGGGGCTGCTTTCGGCGGTCAACCTGGCCGAGGTGCTGACCCGCTTCGCCCGGGACGGTCACAACCCGGCCGCGGTTGCCGACCGGCTGGTGGGCACCGGACTGACCATCGTCCCGTTCAGTGCCGGCGATGCGGTCCGTGCCGCCGCGCTGGCGCCGCTGACGCGGGTCCATTGCCTGTCGGTCGGCGACCGCGCCTGCCTGGCGCTGGCTGCGGAGCGGTATGTGCCGGTGCTGACTGCCGACCGGGTCTGGTCCGAGTTGGGCCTCAGCCTCGAGGTGCGGCTGATCCGATGAGTTGCACCCCGGCCGTGCGCTGGTGAGTACTCCACGCGGTGGCCTCGGTATCGTGCCGCGTCAACCGGCGGCGGGCCGCCAGTCTCAGCCGGCCTGAGCGTGGCGATTCGAGAAGCTGCCGTTGACACCGGCGGACAATGCCGCCGCGAGCATCGCGAGCTTGGCCGCCGTGAGCCAGGAGATTTCGGCCGCGATAAGGCCTTGCGCCACCGCCCCGGGGAACAGGTCCGGCACGGTCCAGGCCCACAGCGCCTTAAGCACCAGCAGCGCCACCAAGAATGCGACGCAGACCAGCGTGATCCCCGTCACCACCCAGCCAGCTACCTTGGCAGTGCCCATCTCGCCCTCCCTACCGAACGCGCCGCCTCGCCGGCGCATCCGCAACTACGTATGCGCACAGGAGAGTCTGGGCGTCAAGTGCCCCCGACGCTGCCCGGTGGCGCGCCGAGGGTCACCCGGCCAGATGCTCTCCAGGGCGCGATATTGACCCGCTGCGCACGCAGGAACGCGGTGCGGCAGGCGGTACTACCGGCGCGAGAACTGCCATGGCCAACATGCTGCTCTTGCTGCCGCTGCTGACCTCGGTCACCGCCCGCGACCTGTTCGAGCTCAATCCGCCGTTTCCCCGCATCGGCACGCTCTACGGGACCGGATTGGCCTGGCGGTCTTGGGAGCAGGGGGCCGATTGGTGGTCGAAACTCGACCTGATCGTCGGCGGCTGCTACGACCTGCACTACGACTGGGAGAACCCGCGCTGGTCGAAGGTGCTCGAGCGGGTCGGCAGCAACCTGACGAAGCTGCGTGAGGTCAACCCAGAGTGCCTGGTCCTGCCCTACGTCGACGTCGTCGAGGGGCCCGACAACCCCAACCTTCCGGCGAGTTGGTGGGACCTGCGCAACGGCGAGCGATGGAGCGGCTGGCCCGGCATGTACCGCATCAAGACCACTCTGCCGGAGGTGCTGCAATTCAACCTGGACAAGGTCCGCGACGAGATCCTGGCACGGGACATGTTCGACGGGGTGTTCTACGACTGCTGGGGTCCCGACGACTGGCTGGTCCCGCGCACCGCTCAGCTCCGCGGCGGCCGGGCCGTGGTCATGGTCAACGACTGGAACTTCCCCGCCAAGGGGTTCGAGCACCTCAACGGCGCGCTGGCCGAGGACGAGGTGGTCCGGGTCATGGAAGGGCTGGTCGAGTTCGAGGACTTCCTGGCGCGCTACCTGCGTTGGTGCCGGGAGGCGAGAAAACCGCGCCTGCCGATGATCGTCGGCCATCCCCGCAGCGCCGGGCGAGATCCGTGGGTGGTGCCGAAGATGAGCCGCGAGCAGCGGCAGGCGCTGATCGAACAGGCCAGGAACGCCGACCCGCAGAGCCTCCGGTTCGGGCTCTGTACCACGCTGCTGGGCGACGGGTACTTCGCCTACGACGGCGGCAACGGCCTGGCCCGCGGCTGCTGGTGGTGGTACCCCGAGTACGACGCGCCGCTCGGCTACCCGAAGGGCGAGGCCGTCCGCGGCGCCGACGGCCTCTGGCGGCGGGACTACGACGGCGGCGCCGTGTTCGTCAACGGGACCGGGTACGACGCCGCGATCGAGCTCCCGCGCCGCTACCGCGACGTCAGCAGCGGGCGGGTCGCTAGCCGGTTCACGCTCCCCGGAATGGACGGCCGGATCCTCCTGCCCACCGACGAGCCGGCCAGCGGGGAGGCCGACCAACCGCCGCGCCTGACCGCCGCGCCGCCCGAGAAGCTGACGGTCCTCGCGCTGGACGGGCAAACGGTGATCCGCACGCCGCGCGGTCTCGATCTGCGGTTCCAGGCCAGCGGCGCGCTACTCGACATCCGGCTCGACACGCGACCGGTGATGACCGGCGGCTGGCCGATCGTCGCCACGCCTCCGTTCCGCCTGTTCACCGCCCGGGCGGACGGCGAGCCGGAACTGCGGCCAGCACCCGACGAAGTGACCGCGACCTGGCGCGGCTCGTTCGAGTTCGAGGGACAACGCGCGGGGTACCTGGAGACGGTCGCGGTCCTGGCGGACAACCGCTTCAGGCTGCACTTCGAGTTCACCGCCCTGACCGCGCTGAACGTGCGGATGTGGCGGCACTGCTTCAACTTCCCGTGCTGGCGCTACGCCGGCGGCACGGCCACGGCCGGCGGGCGGACGGTGACGCTGCCGGCCGAGCTGGGCGGCGAGACACTGCTGGCTGCGGCCAAGGCGGTGACCATCGCCAAGGACGGGCTGTCGATCTCCATCGACAGCAGCCTGCCGCTGGGACTGGTGGATCACCGCCGGTGGGGCTCGCCGGAATACCTGTTGGCCGGCTATCCCATCAATGGCCAGGTCGAGGCCGGCCGGAAGTGGACGGTGGACATGACCGTCACGCTTTCGCGGCAGGAACCGTGACCCGCCGCGGTCAACGCCCCGACGGGGAGCAGGCAGTGGATGAGCCCGTTCTGCGCGGCCGCGACATACTGCTGGTCAGCTCGGACGATTACGAGGCCGGGCTGAAGACCAGCAAGCATCAGCTCACGGCCCGGCTTGCCCGCGACAATCGGGTCTTGTTCATCGAGAGCGTCGGACTGCGCCGGCCGCGGGCGACTGGGAAGGACACCGGCCGGATCGTCCGCAAGGTGCGGCGGTTCCTGGCCGGGCCCAGACAGATCGAGGACCGGCTGTGGCTCTTCACCCCGCTGGCGGTGCCGCTCCACGACCGGCCCTTGGCGCGGCGCTTCAACGGTTGGTTCATGGCCCGGTGCATCCGCAAGGTGGCCCGCAAGCTGGGCTTCCGGCGGCCCATCCTGTGGATGTTCCTGCCTTCGGCGGCCGGGGTGGTGGGCCGCTGCGGCGAGGTGCTGGTGGTCTACTACAACGTCGACGACTTCGCCCAGTTCACCGGCAGCGACGTGGCCGTGATCACCGCCCTGGACGACGACCTGACCCGCCGCGCCGACGTGGTCTTCGCCTCGGCCGAGGCGCTGGCCGACCGCAAGCGGGCGCTCAACCCGCACAGCTACTACAGTCCCCACGGGGTGGACGTGGCGCATTTCAGCCGGGCGCTGGAGGATCTGCCGCCGCCCGACGACATCGCCGATCTGGGCCGGCCGACCATCGGTTACTGGGGCTGGATCGCCGACTATTTTGACGTCGAGGCGGTCGAGGCCCTGGCCGACGCGCATCCCGAGTGGCGGGTGCTGCTGATCGGCGAGGCGACCATCGACGTGTCCCGCCTGCGCGCCAGGCCGAACGTCCGGCTGCTGGGCACCCGACCCTACGAGACGCTGCCGGCCTACGCGGCGCACTGCGACGTCCTGCTGATCGCCCGGCGGATGACTGACCTGACCCGGAGCATGAATCCGCTCAAGCTGCGTGAGTATCTGGCTACCGGCCGGCCGGTGGTCTCGTCGCCGCTGCCCGAGGTGATCGCCGCGCGGGAGCGGAGGTACGGCGACGCGGTGCGGATCGCCGCGACGCCCGACGAGTTCGTGGCGGCGGTGGAGTCGCTGCTGTCCGAGCCCCCCGATCCGCGCCAGGTGGCCGCCCTGGTGGCCGATGAATCCTGGTCAGCCCGCCTGGCCGAAGTGGCCGGCCTGGTGCTGGAGGCCGAGGGGCGACGGGAAGGGGTGACGAGTGCTCGTGGATGACCTGATCCGCTTGATCCGACCGGACCGGCTGCGGTCGCTGACCTGGGAACTGGTCAACACCCCCAGCCCGACCGGGCAAGCCACCGCCTGCACGCTGGCGTATGCCGAGCACCTCCGCGGGCTGGGGCTGGAGGTCGCGATCGAGACTGGCAGCTACCCGGATTATCCGAGCTGTGTCGCACGGCTGAGCGGCGGTGACGGGCCGACGGTGCAGTTCGACGCCCACACCGACCATGTCCCGCTGCCGCACGCCGCGCCGGTCCTGGAACCCGACAAGGTCATCGGCCGCGGGGCTACGGACATGAAGGGCTCCCTGGCCATCATGGCCGAGGTGGTGGCGGTCTACCGCGACGCCGGAAGGCAACCCGCCGGCGACATCCTGCTCACCGCCCACGACCTCCACGAGGCGCCGGGCGGGCTGGGCGAGACCATCACCGACCTCTGCCGGCGGGGGATCCACGGCGACGTGGCCATCGTCTGCGAGGGCGGCCGCGAGGTGCTGCCGATCACCGGCCGCGGCATGGCCATCTTCGAGCTGAAGGTGGTCCGCGACGGCGACCCGTGCCACGAGATCACCGGGGCCGCCAACCCCCTCGATATGGCGCACGAGGTGGTCGGCAAGCTGTTCGCCCGCCGGGCCGAGATGGCCCGGTCCCCGGAGCCCTACGTCGGCCCCGAAACCATCTTCGTCGGCCAGCTCCACGCCGGGTCGTTCTACAACCAGATCCCGACCGAGGCCCTGATCAACGGCACCTGGCGGTTCAGTCCCCGCAAGACGTTGGCCGACGTGGAGGCCGAGGTGCAGGCGCTTCTCGGCACGGTCGGCCTGCCGGACGGCGTGCGGTTGGACCTGAATCTGTTCCAGGTCCGGCCCAGCTTCGACCTGGACCCGGCCGCGCCGCTGGTGGTGGCGGTGCAGGCCGCGTATCGGGAAGCCACCGGTGACGAGCTGCCCCTGGCGGCGGCGCCGGCGGTGTGCGACACGCCGGTGCTGGTGCGGGAGGCGGGGATCTGTTGTGTCGGCCACGGCCCGGTGACTCACGGCGCGCACGGCGAGCCGGAATGGATAGCGGTCGCGGACCAGGTCCAGACGACGGAAGTCTACCTGCGGGCGCTGAGCCACCTGTGGGCGAGGGCTTGAGACTATCTGGGGACAGTATACCTATTTCCGGAAACGCGGGGACAGTATAGAATGTTGAGTCGATAGGGCGAAAGTAGCCCAGGCTCTCAGGCGGCCCGCCAGGTCCCGCCGTCCGAGCCCGCAGATCCGATTGGG
>JAANMW010001865.1_pt1 | contig 20599 bp, 19 predicted proteins | sample 7279671 | NCBI WGS metagenome assembly JAANMW01 (sample SAMN14094541, study PRJNA606508) | bioreactor metagenome | isolation source: A lab-scale SPAN reactor treating ammonium-rich wastewater day 247 | place: Ireland: Galway | collected 2017-09-19
TGTGAAGCCACGTTCAACTACTTCGACGGCCGGGAGGGCGGATGCCTCCTGGGAAACTTCGCGCTGGCGCTGACGGAACGCGCGCCGCGCTTCCAGGAGCCGTTACGCTCTTATTTTGACGATTGGGCCAAAGCCATCGCTCATCTGCTCACTCCCCAGCATGGAGAGAGCAAGGCTCGCGATCTGGCTTTCGATTCAGTTGCACACATCCAGGGGGCGATCATGATGATGCGCCTCTACCACGATCCCCAACATCTCCGCCGGGCGCTCGAGACGAGCATCAGGATGCTTCCTTAAATTTTTCACCAAAAAAACTACCGGGTGGCCGGTAGCATATGGAAAGAACATGCAGAAAACGCAGCATTTCCACGGACCATGGATCGTCGCCATCGCCTTCGTGACGCTCATGGGGGCATTCGGCCTCAACCTGAGCGGTGGCCAGTTTTTCGCGCCGTTGGCGCAGGAGTTCGGATGGGGACTCTCCGCGTTGAGTTCAGCGGCAGCTCTCAACATGATTGTATGGGGGATCTTCCAGCCGCTCATGGGACGGCTAATCGACCGTTTCGGCGCCAAGCCCGTCATCGTGGCAAGCGCTGCCCTCATGGGAACAGCCTTTCTGTTGTCCTCGACGATTTCAACGGTTTGGGAGTTCTATCTTTACTATGGAGTGCTCGCCGCCATTGGCTTCGCCGGCTGCGGGTCCATGGCCAATTCGGTCCTCGTTGCGCGATGGTATGTCCGGGGACGAGCACGGATGCTGGCTCGAAGCGCAATGGGCATGAACATCGGCCAGCTTGTTTTCCTTCCGCTTACGGGATGGCTTATCGTCGTCTCTGGTTTTCGCGGGGCGTTTCTTGGGCTCGGCGTTTTGATGATCGTGGTGATTGTCCCGCTCGTTCTGTTCGTTGCACGCAGTTCGCCGGACGAGATCAACCAGGCGCCGGACGGCGATGAGCTTTCCACCTTTACGCCGCCGAAATCAGCCTCCCTTTCACAAGCCGTCAGAAGCCCGGATTTTTGGGCAGCGACCTTCGGCTTCGTGACCTGCGGATACTCGCTTTATCTCGTCGTGATCCATCTACCGCGTTTCGCCGTTGATCTCGGGGCAAACCTTGCCACGGGCGGACAGGTTCTCGGCCTTGCCGCTGGCGCAAGCGCGATTTCGATGTGGACGTGCGGTCAACTGGCCGGACGGGTCGGCAAGAAGAACCTGCTGATCGGCCTCTATCTTGTCCGCGCGCTCTCGCTTGCCTTCCTCGCCGTCTCGACGGAGATTTGGCAACTCTATGCGTTCGCTCTTGTCTACGGCCTGTCGTCCATGCCCATCATTCCGTTGAAGACCGGACTGATCGGGGACCTCTTCGGCGCAAACGCCATGGGCAGCATACTCGGGACCGTATGGTTCCTGCATCAGATCCTCGCAGCCATCGCCGTATATCTCGGCGGCTATTTGCGGGTCGAGACAGGAAGTTACGCGGCGGCCTTCTGGTCGGCCGCGATTCTGCTCCTGATCGGCGCGGCATCGACAAGTCTTGTCCGCAGCCCTGGCGGGCCGGTTCCGCTGAAGCCGAACCCAGCGCGCGGCTAGCGCACGGTTTGCAGCTTCGGATCCAAACTGTGCCGCGGAGGCCCTGAATTGTGGCAAAATTCTACCGATTCTCCGCAGAATTTCCCCCAGGTGTTGCAGCCTGTGTGTTTGATCTATCAAGCAGCCCCGAGACCGCGTATCGTGCGTGCGCCGTCGGACAAGCCGGTTTCCCGGGGACCGACGACTGTTTCAATCCTGCGGAGACTTGGGAATGGCTAAGGGTACTGTGAAGTGGTTCAACCCGACCAAAGGTTATGGTTTCATCCAGCCGGCCGGAGGTGGCAAGGATGTGTTCGTCCATATTTCAGCCGTCGAGAGAGCCGGTCTTTCAACGCTGAATGAGGGCCAGACCGTTGAATTCGAGGAAGTTGCCAACCGGGGCAAGACGTCGGCCGAAAACCTGAAGGTTTGACGCGACCACGATCCATCAGACCCGGATAGAAGCGCGCCAACGCAACGCGATGCATTCCGGTGCGAACGACATCGGCTCCGCCGACGCCATCAGGTCTCCGCTCACCGCGCAGACTGAACCCGCCGGCGATAATTACAGGGATCCCCACGGCAAGGCCGCGCAGGAAGCGACCGGGGATCTTCGCACACGCTCCTTCTCCAATCGGGAACAGATCACCTTCCTCAGCCTGTATCGGTTCAATCCAGAATCATCGTGATCCGGGGATCGCCGATGTCGCCCCAGCCTCCGCCACCGTTCTCGGTCCCCTACGCTCCGAATGACCGGACGATCGCGAAGCGGTTGCTCGCCGGGGCGCCGCTGACGCCTGAACAGGAAACGCGGATCGATCAGACGGCTCGACGCCTGATCGGCGCGATCAGACAAAACGACGACCCGCTGGGCGGCGTCGAGGACATGCTGCGCGAATTTGCTCTCTCCACCAAAGAGGGACTCGCACTGATGGTGCTCGCCGAGGCGCTGCTGCGGGTGCCCGATGCCGAGACAGCGGACAGATTCATCGAGGACCGGCTCGGGCAGGGTGACTTCATCCACCACGAGACCCGATCCAGCGCCTTCCTGGTCAACGCCTCCGCCTGGGCGCTTGGATTGTCGGCGCGGGTCATCCGGCCGGGCGAGACGCCGCAGGGAACCATCGGGCGGCTTGCCAAGCGGCTCGGCGTTCCGGCGATCCGCGCGGCAACCCGGCAGGCGATGCGGCTGATGGGCAGTCACTTCGTGCTGGGCGAGACCATCGAGGCTGCACTTGAACGGTCGCACGCGCATTCCGCGGGATGCGCCCGCTACTCCTTCGACATGCTCGGCGAGGGCGCGCGCACCGCAACGGATGCGGACCGCTATTTCGATTCCTACGCCGCCGCGATCGAGGCGATCGGCCGCGGCGCCGGCGACAATCCGCTGCCCGACCGCCCCGGCATTTCGGTCAAGCTGTCGGCGCTGCATCCGCGCTATGAGGCGGTCAGCCGGGGACGGGTGATGGCGGAGCTGGTGCCGCGCGCCATCGACCTCGCCAGGCGCGCCAAGGCGCTCGATCTCGCCTTCACAGTCGATGCGGAGGAAGCCGACCGGCTGGAGCTTTCGCTCGACGTGGTGGCCGCCATTGCCGCCGACCGCTCGCTCGCCGGCTGGAGCGGCCTCGGCCTCGCCGTCCAGGCCTATCAGAAACGCGCCGGCGCGGTAATCGACTATATCGACGATCTCGCACGAGCGCTGAACCGGCGGATGATGGTTCGCCTGGTGAAAGGCGCATACTGGGACACCGAGATCAAGCGCGCGCAGGAGCGCGGGATCGAAGGCTATCCCGTGTTCACCCGCAAGGCGATGACGGACCTGAGTTACCTCGCCTGCGCGCGCAAACTGCTGGCGCTACGCCCGCGCCTCTTTCCGCAATTCGCGACCCACAATGCCCTCACCGTCGCCACGCTTCTCGAACTGACGGATACGGATAGAGAGAGCGGCTTCGAATTCCAGCGCCTGCACGGCATGGGCGAAGCGCTCTACGCCGTGCTCTGCAAGGATCGCCCCGCGATCGCTTGCCGCATCTACGCACCGGTCGGCAGTCACCGTGACCTGCTCGCCTATCTGGTGCGTCGCCTGATCGAGAACGGAGCCAACTCCTCCTTCGTCGCAACAGCCTCCGATCCCGATGTACCGCTGGAGACGCTGCTGCGGAGGCCGGCCGATATCATCGGAAGCGCCGACAACGCCGGGCACGCCAGGATTCCATTGCCGCGCGATCTTTTCCAGCCGGAGCGCATCAACTCGCGCGGAATCGAATTCGGCGAGCGCGCCGCCGTCAACCGGCTGGTCGCCGAGGTTGCTGCTGAACGTGCCTCGACCGTCCCCATAAGCCATAGCAGTGCGGAAGACGTGAACCGTGCCGTTACCGCGGCGCGCGACATCTTCTCCACATGGAGCCGCACACCGGCGGCTGTGCGGGCGGCGGCTTTGGAGCGCGCGGCCGACTTGCTGGAGCAGCGATCGGCGCGTTTCATCGCCCTGCTGCAAAGAGAAGGCGGCAAGACGCTGGATGATTGCGTGTCCGAGGTTCGCGAAGCCGCCGACTTCTGCCGCTACTACGCCGCGGAAGGCCGCAGGCTTTTCGGCGAGGCGCAATCGCTGCCGGGGCCGACCGGCGAACGCAATACGCTACGGCTGCGCGGACGCGGTGTCTTTGCCGCGATCTCGCCGTGGAATTTTCCGCTGGCGATCTTCATGGGTCAGGTGACGGCGGCGCTGATGGCCGGAAATGCCGTGGTCGCGAAACCAGCCGAGCAGACGCCGCGAATCGCAGCGGAGGCCGTGCGCCTGTTGCATGAAGCCGGGATCCCGGTGAAGGCGCTCCACCTGATTCAGGGCGACGGACACATCGGAGCCGCGCTCGTCGCGCATCGCGACATCGCGGGGGTGGTGTTCACCGGTTCGACGGAGGTGGCGCGATCCATCAATCGCGTGCTCGCCGGGAAGGACGGCCCTATCGTGCCGCTGATCGCCGAGACCGGCGGCATCAATGCCATGATCGCCGACGCTACCGCACTGCCCGAGCAGGTCGCCGACGATGTCGTGACGTCGGCATTCCGCTCCGCCGGGCAGCGTTGCTCCGCGCTGCGGCTTCTGTTCATTCAGGAAGACGTGGCTGACCGCATGATCGAGATGATCGTTGGCGCGGCGCGCGAACTGAAGATCGGCGATCCGTCGGATCCCGCCACGCATGTCGGCTGGGTGATCGACGACGACGCCAAGAAACGGCTGGATTCCCATATCGCGCGCATGATGGGCGAGGCCCGTGTCCATTTCGCAGGGTCCGCACCGTCATCGGGCAACTTCGTCGCGCCGCATATTTTCGAACTGGACGACGCGCGGCGCCTGACCGAAGAGGTGTTCGGCCCGATCCTTCACATCGTGCGCTACAGCTCCTCCGCTCTCGATGGCGTTCGGGAGGCCATTGCCGATACCGGCTATGGCCTGACGCTCGGCATCCACTCGCGCATTGACGATACGGTGGAAGCGGTGATCGATCGCCTTCAGGTCGGCAACGTCTATGTCAACCGCAACATGATCGGCGCCGTGGTGGGGATGCAGCCGTTCGGCGGCCATGGCCTGTCGGGAACCGGACCCAAGGCCGGCGGCCCGCACTATCTCACCCGGTTCGCCACCGAACAGACCGTGACGGTGAATACCGCAGCCGCCGGCGGCAACGCCGCATTGATGACGGGAGAGGGCTGAATAATAGCGATTTCGAGCCTATAGCGTTTTCGAGCCAAGCATGTGCTCCGGCTTGACCCAAGGATGGAATCCGGTTCTCGCAAAGAAAACGCGCCAGAACAACAATCTCAGGCTTCGCTTTTGATCCAACCAGAAGCGAAAACCTGAGCAGTTAAAGACAACATGCCGTCCCGCGTTGCGGCCGCCAAACACGTGCCTGGTCAGGCCGCCAGCGTCGCGAGACCCGCGCCTTTCAAAAGCGTCGCGAGTTGCTTGCGGGCATAAAACATACGGGTCTTCACGGTGCTCGGCGGGATACCGATGATCTCACCGGCTTCCTCGACCGTCTTCTCGTGATAATAGACGAGATGGATGATCTCGCGATGCGCCGGGGACAGCTTGGCGATGCAGGCGCGCAGAATGGCGCTGACATTGCTGCGATCGAGCGACGTCTCGGGCGTATCAGCGCCATCGGCGATCTCCCGGACATTTTCCTGGTCGATATCTTCATGGCGACGCTGGCGCATCGCTGTCAGCGTCTTGAACCGGGCGATCGACAGCAGCCACGTGGATACGCGTGAACGGCCCTCGAACTGGTCGGCAGTACGCCAGACGTCGAGAAATACCTGGCTGACAATATCTTCGGCCGCCGTCGCGTCGCGCAGGCTGCGCAGCACGAAACGATAGACCCGAACGTTATGCCGCAAATACAGCGTATGCATCGCCGAGCGGTCGCCGTCGGCAATCTGCTCAAGAAGCATCGCGTCTGTGGTTGTCTGAGCGGCGACAATACCCTGGCAAGCGACGGCGCTGATCGCGATGACGTTTTGCATGACGGCTCCCCTTTATTGTTGGGCAGATTGTTAGCCGTCCCGCGTTTCAGAACGTCTGCTCAGAAAGCGAAAAATGGTTTCGCGGAGGAGAAATTTGTTTCGTCCCTCGCCGGCGATGAAACAAATCAGTGGCGAAGCGCCTGAGCTTTTCGGCGTCTGATAGACCAGACCGGGCGACGGGACATGACGGGAATCCCGCGAAAGCGAGCCCGCCAGGGCCGTCAGAATTCGCATAAGTTATTGATTATATTTTATTTTTGTGAGTCATCGAGCGGCTGCCGGCGATTCAGGTCTTGTCGCCGGAGGGCGAAAACAGATAACCGCCGCCACGGATGGTCCGGATCACCGCCGGTTTTGCGGGGTCGGGCTCGATCTTGCGGCGGATCCGCATGATCCGCAGATCAATCGCCCGATCGAAGGCTTCGCTGTCGCGTGCATTCGCCAACTCCAGCAGCCGCTCGCGCGACAGAACCCGCTTCGGATTGGCGGCGAAGACCTTCAACAGACCGAATTCCGATGCCGTGAGCGGGTGTTCATTGCCTTCGTCGTCACGCAAGGCCTGGGCTTCCGGATCGAGCCATTTGGTGCCGAAGCGGACAAGCTGACCCGCCGGCCTGGCGGCGACGCCATCAGGCGCGCCTTCCGCCTTCGGCGCGCTTCGCCGCAGCACCGAACGGATGCGGGCCATCAGTTCACGCAATTCGCACGGTTTCGCCACGTAGTCGTCGGCGCCGAGTTCGAGACCGACGACGCGATCGATCGGGCTGGCCGTCGCCGTCAGCATGATCACCGGGATGTTGGTGCGGCTTTTGAGATCACGAATGATCGAGAGGCCGTCCTCCTCCGGCATGTTCAGGTCGAGCACCACGAGATCCGGGGCTGTCCTGCCGATCGCCTCCCGCAAGCTGCGCCCGCCATCGCACAGCGTGATCGCGAAGCCATGCATCTTGAGATAGTCGCCGACCATCTCGCGGGCAGGCGCCTCATCGTCAACCACAATGATATGCGGATTCCGGCTCATGTCAGGTCGCAGCAGGCAGGATGATGGTGAAGGCTGCCCCCTGTCCGGGGCCACCGCTATCGGCTCTGATCTGGCCATCATGCATGTCGACGATCCGTTTCACGATCGACAGGCCGAGACCGGTGGAGCTTTCCCCGGCGGTGGGTTTCGCGGATAATCGCTGGAAGCGGCCGAACAGTCGCCCCAGATCCTCCGGTGAAAGGCCGGCGCCCTCGTCCGTGATGCGAATGATGGTGTTGCCCGCGTCGTGGTCGACCAGCAGCGTGATCCTTCCTCCCACCGGGCTGTACTTGATCGCGTTGCTGACGAGATTGTCGATCGCCTCGCGCATCCGGTCCTGATCGCACATCGTGATCTGTCCGGCGGGCGCCGACACGGTGATGGTCTGCTGCTTGTTGAGCGCGGGAGGCTGGTTGGCCTCGGCGACCTCGGCGACCAGCGCCGCGACATCCACCGGCTCGTGCCTTATCGTGATATCGAAAGCGTCCGCCATGGCGTCCGAAATCAGGTCATCGACCATCGCGATCAGGCGCCGGGTGGCGTCACGAATATGATTGATCTGCACGGTGACGGTGTCTCCGGACGAGCCCGCGCCGATAAGCTCGGCAAGCATTTCGGCCCTTCCCAGAATGACCCCGAGCGGATTCTTCAAGTCGTGCGCCACGGTCCCCAAAATCTCGTTCTTGAACCCGTTGGCCCGCTGCAACCGCAGCCATTGCGCGGAAAGCCTGCGATTGGCCTGCATCAACGCGCGCGTGCGTTGCGCGACGCGGTCTTCGAGCTGCGCGTTGGCGTCCTGCAATTGCTGATAAAGGATCACGTTGTCGAAAGCGATCGACAGCCGGCTGCCGAAGATTTCGACCAGCGAGCGGTCGGTATCCGACAGATCGCACTCGGCCTGCAGCAGGATCACGACCTCGCGACCGCTGCCCGTGCGGATATAGAGAATGGAGCGGTGATCGACGAATTCATGCTTGCGACGCCGGAAGGCGTCTTCGACCGTCTGCTTGAGATCGTAATCGAGCGATGCCTGCCCCTCCGCGTCGCTGAAGCGCCTGTAGCAGCCGGATCCGGCAAGCACCGAAAAGTCGTCATCATCAGCGCCGCCGTCGCGCAACACCAGAATGCCCGCGCAGTCGACGTTCAAAAGTGACGCAAGCTGCGTCAGGACTCCCTCGGCGAGGCGCTGCATCGACTTGAAATCATAGAGCGTCGAGGCGGCATCGATGATGATTTCGAGGCCGCGGCGGGTCTGCACCATCCGCTCGAGCTGCTGATAGCTGCGCAGCGCCGCGGTCAGCGAGGTGAACAGCTTGTCCGCGGTGAGTTCCGTCTTGGCCTTGTAATCGTTGATGTCGTAGTCGACGATAACGCGGCGCTCCGGCGCCTGGCCCGGCTGCCCGGTGCGCAGGATGATGCGCACGGTTTCGTTCCGCAGGTCGTTGCGGATGAACTCGACGAGATCAAGCCCGGCTTCGTCGGTCTCCATGATCACATCGAGAAGCACCGCGGCGATGTCAGGATGCGCGCGCATCAACTCGCGCCCCTCCGCGGCGGAATAGGCGGAAAGGATATTCAGCGTCTGTCCGTGGAGGCTGTAATCGCTTAGCGCAAAGCGCGTACCTTCATGCACGGCCCGATCGTCGTCGATCACGGCGACCTTCCATTTGCGCACCGTCGATGCGTCCGGACGATCAGCCCCTGAATCGTCGATCAGGTCGAGGACGTCATCCTGGTCGGCCATTGTACTGTCCCCGCCGTCTGTTCATCTTTGCCCGGTCGTGAATTGCAGCCGCCGCGAACTGGTCCTATCCGAAAATGGAAGCGTCGGACGGCGCTCTCAGCGTGGTCTGGTCGATTACCATCGCGGACTCGACGCCTACTCCTCCTTCTTCGGCTCTTTCGACATCCGCTCCAGGCGATCCTGCATCTCTTTCATCTGCCGGCGAAGATCTTCGATATTGTCACCGGGATCGGGAGTATCGGGCGTTTTCTCCGGCTCGGGCGCGGCGGTCCCGCCGCGGGGCGGCACGAACGGCTTGAACATCGAAAAGGTGCGCTCGAAAAGCTCCATGTTGCGGCGGACATGTTCTTCGAGCGGCGCGAACGGCGTGCCGCTGAAGCTGTTTGTCAATTGTTTGCGGAACTTCTCCTGCTCGCGGGTCAGCAGGTCGATCGATCGTTCGAGATATTTCGGCACCACCATCTGCATGCTGTCTCCGTAGAAACGGATCAATTGCCGAAGGAACGTGGTCGGGAGCAGGTTCTGCCCCGTCTTGTTCTCCTGTTCGAAAATGATCTGCGCCAGCACCGAGCGGGTGATATCGTCTCCGCTCTTTGCATCGAACACAAGGAAATCCTCGCCCTGCTTGACCATCGCCGCGAGATCCTCGAGCGTCACATAGGTGCTGGTGCCGGTGTTATAGAGCCGCCGGTTCGCATATTTCTTGATTGTGGTTGGTGTCTCTGATTTCGCCATCGGTCTACACATCCCTACCGAGGACCCCGCCGGCGTCCACGATGGGGTTTACACGTAACGCATTGCAGCAAAGTAAGCACTTTCAGCAAGCTTCGGCTACCGTTTTATAGAAAACAGTTAATTCTCCAACATTGTAGGTGCTCACGATCATGTACGGGCGCAACTTCCGGCCATCGGCGTGATTGACACACTCTCGTGAGGCCAACAGGATACGTCCAACGCGATCACGACCCGCCCGCGCGGGCGTGTCATCATCGAATATCAAGTCACTCAAGTTCCAGGAGATGTCCATGTCGGACGATGTCGTCATCGTCAGCGCCGCCCGCACTCCGGTGGGAAGTTTCAACGGCGCGCTTGCCACGACGCCAGCCCACGCGCTCGGCGCTGTCGCCATCAAGGCCGCGCTGGAGCGGGCGGGAATCGAGCCCGGACGGGTTTCCGAGGTCATCATGGGCCAGATTCTGACCGCGGCGCAGGGCCAGAATCCGGCGCGTCAGGCGTCGATCGGCGCTGGCATCCCGGTGGAAAGCCCGGCCTGGGGCGTCAATCAGCTTTGCGGTTCTGGCCTTCGCACCGTCGCGCTCGGTTATCAGGCCATCCTTAACGGGGATTCGGACATCGTCGTCGCCGGGGGACAGGAATCCATGAGCATGGCGCCGCACGCGCAGCACCTGCGCGGCGGCGTGAAGATGGGCAACCTCGAACTGATCGACACCATGATCAGGGACGGGCTGTGGGACGCGTTCAACGGCTACCACATGGGCAACACCGCCGAGAATGTCGCTCGCCAATACCAGATCACCCGCCAGCAGCAGGACGAATTCGCCGCCGCTTCGCAGAACAAGGCGGAGGCGGCGCAGAAGGCAGGCCGCTTCAAGGACGAGATCGTGCCCGTCACCGTCAAGAACCGCAAAGGCGATATCGTGGTCGATACGGACGAATATCCGAAGGCCGGCGTGACGGCCGACTCCATCGCCAAGCTGCGGCCCGCTTTTGAAAAGGATGGCACTGTAACCGCGGCGAACGCGTCGGGAATCAATGATGGCGCCGCTGCCGTGGTGCTGATGTCGGCCGCACAGGCGGCGAAAGAAGGCAAGACTCCCCTCGCCCGCATCGTTTCCTGGGCCCATGCCGGCGTCGACCCGAAGATCATGGGCACCGGCCCGATTCCGGCGTCCCGAGCCGCGCTGAAAAAAGCAGGCTGGGCGATCGGAGACCTCGACCTCATCGAGGCTAATGAGGCCTTCGCCGCGCAGGCCTGCGCCGTCAACAAGGATCTCGGCTGGGATACCTCCAGGGTCAACGTCAATGGCGGCGCGATCGCCCTCGGCCATCCGGTCGGCGCCTCCGGCGCACGCGTGCTGGTGACCCTGCTTCACGAAATGCAGAAGAGGGACGCCAGGAAGGGCCTTGCCACGCTATGCATCGGCGGCGGCATGGGCATCGCGATGTGCGTCGAGCGCGGCTGAGCGGCAGCGGGCGTTTCGGATGACGGTGAAGTCACCGCAGCTCGTATTGAGGATGAAATGCCCGGTCACCCACCGGGCATTTCCAATCTCCAGGGTCTTTGGACGGTCATGACGATTTCGACTTGCTCTTCAGGAGGATGACGCGATGGCACGAGTGGCGCTGGTAACCGGAGGGACTCGCGGAATCGGCGGGGCGATCAGCAAAGCGCTGAAAGCGGCCGGATACAACGTTGCGGCGAGCTACGCCGGCAACGACGCGGCGGCGGAAAAGTTCAAGGCGGAAACCGGCATTCCCGTCCACAAATGGGACGTCGCCTCGTTTGAGGCCTGCGCCGACGGCATCAAGCAGGTTGAAGCGGGCCTCGGTCCGGTCGAGGTGCTCGTGAATAATGCCGGCATCACCAAGGACACGGCCTTCCACAAGATGACGTCCGAGCAATGGAGCGCGGTCATCAACACCAATCTCGGCTCGCTGTTCAACATGACCCGCCCGCTGATCGAGGGGATGCGCGCGCGCAAGTTCGGCCGCATCATCAACATCTCGTCGATCAATGGCCAGAAAGGCCAGTTCGGCCAGGTGAACTATTCGGCGGCGAAGGCCGGTGAGATCGGCTTCACCAAGGCCTTGGCACTGGAGAACGCCAAGACCGGAATCACCGTGAACGCAATCTGCCCGGGTTACATCAACACCGAGATGGTGCAGGCGGTGCCGAAGGATGTCATCGAGAAAAGCATCCTGCCGCAGATTCCGGCGGCCCGCCTCGGCGAGCCGGAGGAGATCGCGCGCGCGGTGGTGTTCCTCGCCGCCGACGACGCCGGCTTCATCACCGGCTCGACGCTTTCCGTCAACGGCGGGCAATATCTGGCGTAGGAAGCAGTTGGCATCCGCCGCGGGCGCGATTGACTTGCTCCCAACAAAGGTTGTCATGGCCGGGCTTGACCCGGCCTTGACGAGGAACAAGCCGCTTCAGCCCATGACCTCGCGCACCGCCACGCTCATCGGCCTCACGGCCATCCTGATGTGGTCGCTGCTCGCGGTCATGACGGTCGCGACCGGGCGCATCCCCGCGTTTCAACTCGCGGCCATGACTTTCGCGATCGGCGGCCTTGCCGGCTGCGTGAGCTGGCTGTTTCGCCCCGGCGGTTTCCGCGCTTTGCGACAGCCGGCGGCCGTTTGGCTCGTGGGAGTCGGCGGGCTGTTCGGCTATCATGCGCTGTATTTCATCGCGCTGCGACAGGCGCCGCCCGCCGAAGCGGGTCTGCTGAATTATCTCTGGCCGCTGTTGATCGTGCTGTTCTCCGCGATGCTGCCGGGCGAGCGGCTGGCGCCGCATCATCTGATCGGCTCGATGCTGGGGCTTTCCGGAACGATTCTGCTGTTTGCGGGCAACACCTCGATCGTCTTCGGACGCGCTGAGATGTCCGGTCTTGCGGCGGCGTTCATGGCCGCGTTCGTCTGGGCCGCGTATTCGGTGCTGTCGCGACGACTGGCCTCGGTTCCAACCGACGTCGTCGCGGGCTTTTGCCTGGCGACAGCCGCGCTGGCGACGGTCGCGCATCTGCTCATGGAGCAGACGGTTTGGCCGGACAGCACGGCTCAGTGGCTCGCGATCGCCGCGCTCGGCATCGGTCCCGTGGGCCTTGCCTTCTATGTCTGGGACATCGGCATGAAGCGCGGCGACATTCGCGTGCTCGGCGCAGCCGCCTATGCGACGCCGCTGCTTTCGACATCGTTCCTGATACTGGCGGGATTCGCGAAGCCGACCGCGGCGCTCGCGGCCGCCGCCGTGCTGATCGCGGGCGGCGGCTTGATCGCGGCGAAGGACATGATCCGGAAATGATTCCGCCGCGTTATCTTGGTCTGTTTACGGTTCAAGCCTGTAGCGCGGCAAAATGACCGCGCCGCTGCAACCAGGCCAGCAGGATCAGGCTCGGCAACGCCGCCAGCATGCAGATCATAAAGAACAGCGGCCACCCCGTGGCCTCGGCGACGAATCCGGCGCTGGCGGACAGGTAGGTCCGGCCGACCGCGGCAAGCGCCGTCAGCAACGCATACTGGGTGGCGGTGTGCAGCGGATTGCGGCACAGCGCCGACAGATAGGCGACGAAGATCACCGTGCCGATGGCGCTGGTGAAATTCTCCGCCGTGATGGCGAGAGCCAGCGCCCACTGATCGACGCCAACCATCGCCAGCCATGAAAACGACAGGTTCGCCACCGCCTGCAAAATGCCGCCGATCCACAGGCTTGCCGCCAGCGGATAGCGCCGCGCCACGAAGCCGCCGGCAAAGCCGCCGATCAATGTCGCTGCAAGACCGACACCCTTGACGATGGCGGCATAGTCGTTGCGGGTGAAACCGAGGTCGATGACGAACGGCGCGGTCATGCTGCCGGAAAACGCGTCGGTGAACTTGAACAGCACGATGAAAACCAGGACCGCGAGCGCATCCTTCCTGGCGATAAACTCGGAGAATGCGCCGACCGCGGCGTTCATGACGCGCGCGAAACCGCCCTTGGCACGTGTCGCCAGTTCGGCGCGCACGGATTGCTCGGGCTCGGTGGCGATGAGCGCCGTGATGGTGCCGATCAGAACCATCGCCGCCATGCCGACATAGCCCCACGCCCAGGCGGAGGCGCGGACCAGACCCGTCCCTTCGAGCGCGCTGACGAAGAAAAGAGCCCCGGCGGTCGAAACCAGCATGCCGATGCGGTAGGCGGCGACGTAGGCGGCCATGCCGGCGGCCTGCTCGCTTTCCGGCAGGCTCTCGACGCGGAAAGCATCGACCACGATGTCCTGCGTCGCCGATGTCGCCGCCACCAGCAGCGCGCCGAGCGCGACGAACCACGGCGCCTTCGCCGGGTCGGTTGAGGCCAGCAGCAGGATCGCCGCGATCAGAAGTAGTTGCGAGAAGACAAGCCAGCCGCGCCGGCGGCCGAACCGACGCGTCAGCAGCGGGATGTGCAGGGCATCGACCAGCGGCGCCCAAAGGAACTTCAGCGTATAGGGCGTGCCGACCAGGACGAACAGACCGATCGCGCGCAGGTCGATGCCGGATTCGGTCATCCATATCTGCAGCGTCGAGCCCGACAGCGCCAACGGCAGGCCGGACGAGAAGCCGAGCATCATCACGATGAGGACGCGCGGCTGCAGATAGACCGCCATGCTCTCGCGCCATGACGCGCGGGGCGCAACATCGGATACGATCGGGGCGGCGGCGTCCGGAGCGGTCATGCGATGGTGTTAGCAGATTCGCGGGGCGCGAGATTCCAAGATGACCCTCCCGGCCTGGAGTTGACGTAACAGTGGCGGCGAAACAGTTCCGGATCTCCTGACCTGAAAACCGCGGGGCAAACGCTGCACGCGAACTAAACAAGAACATCTGAAGGTTAACGAAAGCTCAACGCGGCCTGCCCGTGATGGCCAAGTGATCGGAGCGGCTCGCGGATTGACCCCGGCAGGCCCGGGGATTACATCGCCCTGCATGGCTATTCGCGAAATAATCATCCTTCCGGACAAGCAGTTGCGCCTCGTATCCCGGCCGATCGAGACGGTGACGCCGGAGATCCGCAAGCTCGCCGACGACATGTTCGAGACCATGTACGACGCACCCGGCATCGGGCTGGCCGGCATCCAGATCGCGCAGCCGTTGCGCATCGTCACCATGGACCTCGCCAGACGCGACGAGGAAGGTGAACTGACGCCGCGACCGAGGGTTTTCATCAACCCGGAAATCCTGTCCGCGTCGGAGGAACTCTCGGTCTACGAAGAAGGCTGCCTGTCGATCCCCGAATATTACGAGGCGGTCGAGCGGCCGGCGCGGGTACGGGTTCGCTTCACCGATCTCGACGGCAAGGTGCAGGAAGAGGATGCCGAGGGTCTTTTCGCCACCTGCATCCAGCACGAGATCGACCATCTCAACGGCGTGCTGTTTGTCGACCACCTCTCGAAACTGAAACGCGACCGCGTGATGAAGAAGTTCACCAAGGCCGCCAAGCTCGCCGCGAGATAAAAGCGGCTGTTGCCGCGCAGATAATCAATGAGATGCCGCTTCGCCTGATCTTCATGGGCACGCCCGATTTCGCGGTGCCGACCCTGCAGCAACTCGTGGCCCACGGCCACGAGATCGCGGCCGTCTACACCCGCGAGGCAAGACCCGCCGGCCGCGGCATGAAGCTGCAACCGAGCCCCGTGGCGCGTGAAGCGCAGCGGCTCGGCCTTCCCGTGCTGACGCCGAGAACGCTGAAGACGCAGGAAACGCAGGACCAGTTTCGTTCGCACGGAGCGGATGCCGCGGTCGTCGTCGCCTACGGTCTGATCCTGCCGCAGGCGATCCTCGATGCCCCGCGATACGGCTGCTACAATCTGCACGCATCGCTGCTGCCGCGCTGGCGCGGCGCCGCACCGATCAACCGCGCCATCATGGCCGGCGACGCCGAAAGTGGCGTCATGGTCATGAAGATGGATGCCGGCCTCGACACCGGTGACGTCGCCATGGCCGAGCGGGTCGACGTTACCGATGCGATGACGGCCTCCGATCTGCATGACGCGCTCGCGCCGCTGGGGGCCGATCTGATGGCGCGGGCGATGGACGCGCTGGAGCGCGGCGAGTTGCGGCTGACGGCGCAAAGCGAACAAGGCGCCGACTGTGCCATCACCTACGCCGCCAAGATCGACAAGGCCGAGGCGCGCATCGTTTGGAACAATCCTGCACGCGAGGTGCTACGCCACATTCATGGCCTGTCACCGTTTCCAGGCGCCTGGTGCGAGATGCCGGTCGATGGGGAGCCCACGCGCGTGAAGATCCTGCGATGTGAGCTGGCGGAAGGCGCGAGATCACCGGGGGACCTTCTCGACGATCGCCTGACCATTGCGTGCGAGGATGGCGCGATCCGCGTTCTCGAACTGCAGCGCGCGGGAAAGCCGCCGATGAAAGCCGCCGCCTTCCTGAACGGCACGCCGCTGACGCCGCCGCTGCGGCTCGACTGATGCCCCGCTACAAACTCACCATCGAGTATGACGGTGGTCCCTTCTGCGGCTGGCAGTACCAGACCAACGGGCCATCGGTGCAGGGCGCGCTGGAAGCGGCGGTCAAGGCGATTTGCGGTGATGATGTCCGCGTGCACGGCGCGGGCCGCACCGATGCAGGCGTTCATGCGCTGGCGCAGGTGGCGCACTGCGATATCGCCAGGCATTTCATGCCGGACCGGCTGCGCGACGGACTCAACGCTCATCTGCGGCCGCATCCGATCGGCGTGCTCGAAGCCGAGATCGTGCCCGACAGCTTCGAGGCGCGCTTCTCGGCACGCAGGCGACATTACATTTATCGCATCGCCAATCGCCGCGCCAATCTCGCAATCGATGTGGGCAGGGTCTGGCGCGTGCCGCGGCCGCTCGATACCGAGGCGATGCACGCTGCCGCGCAGCGGCTGCTCGGCAAGCACGATTTCACGACGTTTCGTGACACCGAATGTCAGGCGAAATCACCGCAGAAAACGCTCGATCAGCTCGACGTGGTCAGAAACGGCGACAATGTCAGCATCATCACCTCGGCGCGCTCCTACCTGCACAGCCAGGTGCGCTCCATGGTGGGTTCGCTGGTGTGGGTCGGGCATGGCCGCTGGAATGCCGATGATCTGTCCGGCGCGCTGGCCGCGCGGCGGCGCGAAGCGTGCGGGCCGGTGGCGCCGCCCGACGGATTGTACCTCGCGCGGGTCGATTACGAGGGGAGTATCCCCCTCGGGCGGGATCGATGATCGCTGTCATGCGCGAACTTTGCGCGGTCCGTCCTTCACCGAATCCGTTCCAGCGTATCCCAGAACAGGCCCTCGCCGTCCTTCACATTGGCGGTCCAGTCCTCATGCGCGAGGTCGTTCGCGTCGTCGGTAATGAACTTGAACGCACGCCACGGCAGACCGTGACGCCGGCACACCTGCGCGACCGCGAACAACTCCATGTCAACGATGTCGACGTTGTTCTCGATCAGCCATGGATCTGAGCTTGTGACAAAGCTGTCGCCGGTGCCGCAGACGACGCCGGCCTGGCCCGACCTCAGAAGATCAAGCTCGGGAGCAAACGGCGTGCGTCCGCGCGGCGCCAGCGGCATCGCCATCATGTCGCGCTGGACAACGGTTGATACTTCCACGAGGCCCCGGAGCGTCTCGTTGATCTTTCCTGCTGTCCCGTAGTTGATGACAAGATCCGGGTGCAGCGTCAGCAGCGCCAGCGTGGCGGCGCTGGCGGCATTGATCTTGCCGACGCCGGTGTAGATCACCCTGACGCCGTCAGGAAGCCGCGCCCTGCCGAGTTCATCTTCAATGGCGGTGAGAACGAGAATCCTGCTCATGCGAAGTAGCGGTCCAGCACGCCGCGATAGACCCGCGTCAGCTTTTCGAGATCAGCAATCGGAACGTGCTCGTCGATCTGGTGCATGGTCCGCCCGACCAGACCAAACTCGATCACCGGGCAATAATCCTTGATGAAACGCGCGTCCGACGTGCCGCCGCCGGTGCTCAACTCCGGCCTGCGGCCGGTGACATCCTCAACGGCCGCGGTCACGAGATCGGTGAACGGGCCGGGTTCGGTCAGGAACACGTCGGCATTCGAAGGCTCCCACACGATGCGGGTCCGCATGCGATTACCCGAGGCTCCCGCGACACGCGCCTCGACCAGCGCACAGAGCGATTCCTGATTGTGATGATCGTTGAAGCGGATGTTGAACCTCGCGCGCGCCTGTCCGGGAATCACATTGGCCGCCGGATTGCCGACATCGACCGAGGTGAATTCCAGGTTGGAAGGCTGGAACTGGGCGCTGCCCTGATCCAGCGGCTCGCTCACAAGCGCGGTGATCAGCGCGGCGATATCCGGAATCGGATTCAAGGCGCGGTGCGGGTAAGCGACGTGACCCTGCACGCCATCGACATACAGCGTGCCGGACTGTGAACCGCGGCGGCCGATCTTGATGCAGTCGCCGAGTTCCTCGACATTGCTGGGCTCGCCTAGCACGCAGTGATCGAATTTCTCGCCGCGCGCCGCGGCCCATTGCAGCAGCTTGACGGTGCCGTTGACGGCGATGTCTTCCTCGTCGCCTGTGATCAGGAACGAGATCGAGCCGCTGCCGTCTTTCCCCGGCCGGCCGCCATGCGCCGCAAGATAGTCCAGCGCCGCCGCGACGCCGCAGGCGATCCCACCCTTCATGTCCACCGCGCCGCGCCCATAGAGCAGACCATCGACCACATCGCCCGAGAACGCGCCACGCGTCCACGCATCTTCATCGCCTGGGGGTACGACGTCGGTATGACCGGCGAACGCGATGTGAGGGCCGGTCGTCCCGATGCGGGCATAGAGATTGTCGATGTCGGAAGCGCCCGGCTCGCTGAAGGTGATCCGGTGAACATCAAAGCCGGCGTTCTTGAGCAGCGGCTCGAGCACGCCGAGCGCACCGGCGTCCGCCGGCGTCACCGAAGGGCAGCGGATGAGATCGCGAGCGATGGAAAGCGCGTCGTTTCCCATCGTCGTAATCAGTCCCTCAGCAGTTCGTTGATCCCGGTCTTGGAGCGCGTGCGTTCGTCGACGCGCTTAACGATGACCGCGCAGGCGGTGGACGGACCAGGCTGGCCGTTACTCAGCGGCTTGCCCGGCAGCGCGCCCGGCACCACCACCGCATATTCCGGCACTTCGCCCATGAAGATCTCGCCGGTCGTCCGATCGACGATCTTGGTCGAGGCGCCGAGGAAAACGCCCATCGACAGCACCGCGCCCTTGCGCACGATCACGCCTTCCGCCACTTCCGAACGCGCGCCGATGAAGCAATCGTCCTCGATGATCACAGGCCCTGCCTGCAGCGGCTCCAATACACCGCCGATGCCCGCACCGCCGGAGATGTGGACTCGCTTGCCGATCTGGGCACAGGAGCCCACCGTGCACCAGGTGTCGACCATGGTGCTCTCGTCGACGTAGGCGCCAAGATTGACGAACGACGGCATCAACACGACGTTCCTTGCGATGAAGGCGGAGCGACGAACGATCGCACCCGGCACGGCGCGAAAGCCGGCGTCACGAAACCTGTTCTCGTCCCAGCCATCGAACTTCGACGGCACCTTGTCCCACCACGCGGCGTTGCCGGGGCCGCCGGGAATGACGCTCATGTCGTTGAGGCGGAACGACAGCAGCACGGCCTTCTTGAGCCACTGGTTGACCGTCCACTTGCCATCGGCCGCGCGCTCGGCGACGCGCGCCTCGCCCTTGTCGAGCAGGCCGAGCGCCTGATCGACGGCATCGCGCACTTCGCCCTTGGTCGCCGGGGTGATGGTCTCGCGCGCGTCGAACGCGCCGTTGATAGTGGTTTCGAGCGATGCAATAGACATAGGGCTTTTGCGCCTTTACTACGCGACGGCAGTTTGTCAACCGTCGCTGTTCTCTTGGACGAAGACAGCCCTGTCAAGCCGGGCGCGCCGTCAGCCCCGCCAGAAAACCGGACAGGTCGTCGGTGACGTGGTCGACATGCGGCGCACCGCCGCGGCCTTCCATCTCCCAATCCTCGCGCACGACCTCGCGCGTCCCGTCCGGCACCACCAGCACGGTCGTCATCCCGAGTTCATGCGGAACGACGAGATTGCGCGCCAGATCCTCGAACATCGCGCTTCTCGCGGCATCGACATCATGGCGTTCGAGAAAGCGACGATAGGTCCGCGGTGAAGGCTTCGGCTCCATCTCCGCGGCGATGATGTCGAACACCGCCTCGAAGTGATGACCGAAACCGAGCCGCTCCAGCACCTTTCCGGCATGGGCGGTCGAACCGTTGGTCAGGATCAGCTTGCGGCCCGGAAGCCTTCCGATCGCCGCGCCCATCGCCGGGTTGGGATCGAGCGGCGAGTGGTCGATCTGATGGACGTAAGCGAGATAGTCATCGGGCGAGACACCATGCTCGGTCATCATGCCGCGCATGCTGGTGCCGAAGCGTTTATAGTAATCTTTCTGAATGCGCCGGGCCTCTACGGGATCGACGTTGAGAAACTGGCCGATATATTCGCCGATCCGGGCGTCGACCTGCTGCCAGAGGTTGACGTGATGCGGATAGAGCGTGTTGTCGAGATCGAACACCCATGTGTCGATATGACTGAAACCGCGGTGAGGATGTCGCTGCGCGCAGGTCACTTGTGAATCAGCGTTCCCGTACCCTGATTGGTAAAGAGCTCCAGCAGAACCGCGTGAGGAGTCTTCCCGTCGATGATGACGACGCCGCCGACACCCTGTTCGAGCGCGTAAATGCAGGTTTCGACCTTCGGGATCATGCCGCCCGAAATCGTCCCGTCGGCGATCAGCTTGCGCGCGTCGCTGATCGATAGCTCCGGAATGAGCTGCTTCGACTTGTCGAGCACGCCGGGAACGTCGGTGAGAAGCAGGAGCCGCTTGGCCTTCAACGCGCCGGCCACCGCCCCGGCGAAAATGTCGGCATTGACGTTGAATGTCTGGCCGCCTTTCGAGGTGGCCAGCGGCGCCAGAACCGGAATCAATTCGTGGCCGATCAACTGATTCAG
>JAANMW010001866.1_pt1 | contig 20595 bp, 14 predicted proteins | sample 7279671 | NCBI WGS metagenome assembly JAANMW01 (sample SAMN14094541, study PRJNA606508) | bioreactor metagenome | isolation source: A lab-scale SPAN reactor treating ammonium-rich wastewater day 247 | place: Ireland: Galway | collected 2017-09-19
GCATGCCTGCGCGCTGGAGCGATTGTCGTGGACGGCACCGTCGGAATGGGCGGACATGCCGGGGCCATCCTTGAGCAGCATTCAGGCGCACGATTGCTCGGCCTTGACCGCGACGAAGCCGCGGTTTCGCGTGCAGCTCAACATCTCCGCAGATTTGGAGATCGTGCCGCTGTCCGTCACGACCGGTTCTCGAACTGGCTGGCTGCCTGCCGCGCTATGGGACATGAGCGCGTAGACGGCCTGCTCCTCGATCTCGGCGTCTCCAGCCTTCAACTCGACACCAGCGAGCGCGGCTTCAGTTTCCGTGCCGATGCGCCCCTGGACATGCGCATGGACCGGCAGGGCGGGCTTACGGCGCGCGAGTTCCTCGAGGGGCTCACTCCCCCGGAAGTGGCCAAGGTGCTGCGCGACTACGGCGAGGAGCGGCTGGCCTGGCCCATCGCCAAGGCCATCTGCCGCGAGCGTGACGCCGGTCGGCTGCGCACCACGGGAGATCTCGCGGCCATCTGCCGCCGCGTCTACCCCAGGGGCCCTCAGCGCATTGACCCGGCGACGCGGACTTTTCAGGCCCTGCGCATCGCCGTCAATGACGAGCTGGGAGAGCTGTCCCGCGCGCTCGATGACGTGCCCCAGGGACTGAACGTTGGCGGCGTTGTCTGCGTAATCAGCTTTCACTCGCTGGAAGATCGCGTAGTCAAGCAGCGCTTTTCCGCCTGGCAGCAGGCGGGGCAGGCAAGTTTGCTCAAGCGCAAGCCCGTAATGGCCGATGAAGCGGAGGTGGCGGCCAACCCGCGGGCTTCGAGCGCGAAACTGCGTGCTCTGCTTTGGGGTGTGCGCCGGCAGAGATCGACAGAGCGGCGCAGCCGGCATCATCGGAACGAGCCATGAACCTTGGTACTTCATTGATCGCGGTGGTCTTCTTCGTGGGACTGGCGGCCATTGTCGTCGCCCAGCGGCTTGAAATCCGCAGCGCGGGCTACCGCGTTGGCAAGGCGGAGAAAGAGCTGCTCAAGCTGGACGAGGAGATTCGCGTCCTGCGCACCAAGAAGGCCCAGGCCGAAGACCCTCGCAATCTGTGGAAGAAGGTTCAGGAACTGGGCCTGCCCCTGCTGCCTCCCGAGTTCAAGGAAGAGCCCGAAAAGCCGGCCGCGAAGGCGGCACCCAAGCGCACGTCGCGCGACGCCAAACCGGTCCAGGTCAGGAAGCAGGGGTAGACATGCGCCATTGGTTCAGCTGGTTTGTCGCGTCTGCCGCCGGGGCCCATTCACCGCGCCGAGTTTCGGTGTGGATTCTCGGCTTGGTGGTCGCCGTGTTTGCCGGGCTGGCCGGGCGGCTTTACTCGCTGCAGGTCATGCATCACGAGAACTATCTCCAGCAGCGCAATCGCAGCAGCACGCGCACCATTACGTTACCGGGAGAGCGCGGCGCGATTGTCACCTCTGACAACGTGGCGCTCGCGCGCACGACCTTCTCGGGCAATTCGCTGGTTATCAATCCCCGCGCCGTGCCCGCGGCCGAGCGCGAGAGTCTGGCGCGCCGGATTACAGGCCTGATCGGGCGTGACGAGGCCTTCGCCCAGAAGCTTACGCTGGAACTCTACAGGCGCCGTGACAGCTACTACTACTGCGTAGCCCGGGAGCTCGCTGAAGACGCAGCTGAGGCCGTTCAGAGGGGCATCAAGGAAAGGCGGCTTCCCGGGGTCGAACTGCGCGCCGTCGAGACGCGCGAATATCCGCTGGGCATGTTTGCGCCCCATATTGTGGGGTTTGTCGGCGCGGACAAGGTGGGCCAGGAAGGCGTCGAGCGCCTGCTGGACGGCATGCTGGCGCCCCGGCCCGGCAAGCGCGTGACGACGGTGGACGCCTTGGGACGGCCCGTTCAGGGTGTGGCTGACGTTGTGGAGCCCGCGACGAACGGGGCCACGGTAGAGCTGACGATCAACGCGGCCATCCAGGCCATCGTGGAAGAAGAGTTGAAGGCCTGCGTGGAAAAATGGGATCCCGTCAGTGTCGCGATCGTGGTCATGGAGACACACACGGGCGCCGTTCTTGGCATGGCCAACTTCCCTAACTTCGACCCCAACAACCCCGGCGCCAACCCTGAGGGCCGGCGCAACATTGCCATCACGGACGCCTTTGAGCCTGGCTCGATGTTCAAGCCGCTGATTGTGTGCGGTGCCTATCAACTTGGCCTGCTGCATCCCGATTCCATACTGCCCTACACACCCACAATCAGCGTTCCGGGGCGGCGCAAGGCGGTCAGCGACGGGACCCATCCGATTCCTCAGAACTGTCTGGTTCCCTTCAACGGCGGCTGGGGCGCCCAGGTTGATGTCGGCCTGGTGAAGTCCAGTAACACACAAATGACCCGCATCGGCCTCCTGCTGGGGCAGAACCGCCTGTATGAGCATCTGCGCAACTGCGCCTTCGGCACCCGCACCGGCTTTGATCTTGGCGGCACGCAGTTCGGAGAGAGCCCCGGCCGTTTGAGACCCCTGGAGCAGTGGCGCCAGGGAAGCTCGATTCCCTCCATCTGCATGGGTTACGAAGTGCAGGTCACGGCGCTGCAGATGCTCAACAGCTTCAACGCAATTGCCAACGGCGGCGACCTCTTCAAGCCCTTTGTGGTCAAGCGCGTGACCGCCGCCGATGGCGAAGTGCTCTACGAGCGGCAGCCGGAACTCCTGAAGCACAGCGGCCTGAGCGCCGAGGTGACACGGGAAAAGATGAACTCCACGCTCAAGCGCGTGGTCAGCGCCGAAGGCACGGCCAAGGGCGCAAAACTCAGCGAGTACGTCATTGCGGGCAAAACGGGGACAGCCCACAAGGTCAAGAGCGGACAGTACAGCGAGGACAAGATCTGCAGCTTTGTGGGATACGCTCCCGCGGACCAGCCCCGCATCTCCGTCATTGTGGTGGTGAACGAGGCGCGGGCCAAGGTTCTCAACCGTTGGGGTTATCCCATCTTGCACTACGGCGGCACCGTGGCGGCGCCGACGATGTCCCGCATCACGCTTCGAACCCTCAAGTATCTCGGGGTCTCAGAAACCGAGCCCGACTTGCCCGCTCTGGGCGAAGGACTCGCTGAAGTCAGCCGCAAGCCGGCAAAGGATTGACCATGCGCTTTGATGCCCTGTTCCGCAGACTTCAGGCCCTGGACCCTCAAGTCCGGGCCGTTCATGCCAGTCAGTGCCGCGTGACTTCACTGGTTGAGGACAGCCGCAAGGCCACGCGCGGCTGTCTCTTTGCTGCTGTGCCCGGCACCAAGCAGGACGGAACGGCCTACGTTCCGGCCGCCATCGCCGGGGGTGCCAAGGCGCTGCTGCTGCCCCGGGAAATGCCGGAAGTCGCCCTGCCGCAGATTGTCAGCTCCAATCTCCGCCGCACTCTGGCCTTGACGGCGGCCATCTTGAACGGGGAGCCGGCCAGCAGCCTACAGATGGTGGGGGTCACCGGCACCAAGGGCAAGACCACGGTGGCCTTTCTCATGCGCGCCATCTTTGACGAGTGTGGCATCTCATCGGGGCTGATCGGAACTGTGGCGAACGTAGTAGCCGGGGAAGAGCGCGCGGCTTCCATGACTACGCCCAGCCCCCTGGAGATTCAGTCGCTGCTGGCGGAGATGAAGGCGAGTGGTCAGGGCGCGTGCGCCATGGAAGTGAGCAGCCACGCCCTGGATCAGGAGCGCACGGCAGGCATCTCGTTTGCCGGAGCCATCTTCACGAACCTCGGGCACGATCATCTGGACTATCACAAGTCTTTCGACGAGTACTTCGCGGCCAAGGCACGCCTTTTTGAGGGCCTTGATCCCGAAGTGGGTGTGGCGCTGATCAATATTGACGATCCCTACGGCCAGCGCATGTTTGAGCGCACGCGTGCGGCGGCCCTGCGCTACGGCATGAGCGAGCGAGCAGACATCCGCTTGACGGACCTCATCATGTCGGTGGCGGGCATGAGCTTCACGATCCGCTGGCTGGGCGATGCTGAGCGCTTCGAAAGCCCCCTGACGGGGCGCTACAACGCCATGAATCTTGCGGCCTGCATTGGTATGGCCCTCGCGCTGGACCTGCCGCTGGAAGGCATCAAGCGCGCCGTAGCCCGCTTCGGCGGCGCCCCGGGCAGGCTCGAACGTGTCAGTGGTGAGCGCGGACCCCTGGTGTTCGTGGACTACGCCCATACACCGGACTCGCTGGAGAACGTGCTCTCTACCCTGCGGGAGATCTGCTCCGACCGGCGTCTAACCTGCGTGTTTGGCTGCGGTGGTGATCGCGACCGCACCAAGCGGCCCAAAATGGGTGCCATTGCAGCCACGATCGCCAATCGCGTGATCGTCACCAGCGACAATCCCCGCACGGAGCAGCCCGAGGCCATCATCGAGGAGATCCTGGCGGGCATTCCGCCCCAGAAGCGGCCGGTGGAGGCCCTGACGGATCGCGCCGCGGCCATTGATCTTGCCATTGCTCAGGCCGAGCCGACCGATGTTGTTCTCATCGCGGGCAAAGGCCACGAGACCTATCAGATTTTCCGCGATCGCACCGTTCACTTTGACGATCGTGAAGTGGCGGCGCAGGCGATTGCCCGCCACTGGTCCATGGCCCGCAGCGGGCGGCTGGAGAAGGCGGTTCAATAGCCGGGAGACGCGCCATGCGCGAGATGTCGGTCAAGGAAGTCAAGCTGGCGGTCGGGGGCGAGTGGTTCAAGCGGCCCAGCGACGGCAGTGCAAGATCCGAAAGTCAGCGGGCTGCTGTCAGCATTGCGCGCGGCATCTCCACCGATACACGCACGTTGGTGGAGGGCGATGTCTTCGTGGCACTGACGGGTGCGAGTTTTGACGGGGCCCAGTTTCTGGCAAGTGCGCAAGCCAAGGGTGCCATTGCCCTGGTTACGCAGCGCCTGCCGGAGGGCTTTGTGCCGCGCGTTCCGACCATCATGGTCGAAGATTCGCTGGTGGCATTGGGTCGCCTGGCCACCGCCAACCTGACCGCCCTCAAGGCCTGCGTCGTCGCGGTAGGGGGCAGCAACGGCAAGACCACGACGCGCGAGCTGACCTTTGCCGTGCTCGCCCGGCGCTTTGCAGCGATTCAGAATCACGCCAACGAGAACAATCTGGTCGGCGTACCCCTGACGCTTCTGCGAGCGGGAGACCGCCATGACTTCGTCGTGGCCGAACTGGGCACGAACCAGAAAGGCGAGGTGGCTCGGCTGGCGGCAATCTCGCGGCCGCGATGCGCGATCCTGACCAGCATCTCTGAAGAACACCTGGAGGGTCTGGGCAGCCTGGAGGGTGTGCTGGACGAAGAGGCTGCGCTGCTTGAGGCCCTGCCTCCGGAGGGCATTGCCATTGTGAACTTCGACGACGTCCGCTGTGTTCGAGCCGCGGCACGAGCCAACTGCCGCGTGGTCAGCTTCGGCACCGATGAGCGCTGCGAGATTCGGGCCGGGGACATCCGCATGGACCGCGAGGGCACGCACTTTGTAGTGAACGACCGTTACGCCTTCCAACTCCCACTGCTGGGACGCCACAACGTCAACAACGCTTTGGCGGCCATCGCCACGGGCTGGGTATGCGGCGTCTCCATGCAGGAGATGCAAAGCGCCTTGCGCGACGTCGAGCCCGCACCCCATCGCCTGGAGTACCGGCAGTTCGGCGGCATTGGTGTGATTGATGACAGCTACAACGCCAACCCTGCCAGCATGTGTGCAGCGCTGCGCACGCTGGCCGCCTTTCCCTGCCGCGGGCAGCGTGTAGCGGTGCTGGGCGACATGCTGGAACTGGGCGCGCACAGCGAACGGCTGCACCGCGAGGTCGGTGCCTTCGCAACGACTCTTGCGCCCGACCTCGTGATCACGGTGGGAGCTCACGCCAACCTGATTGCCGACGCACTTGAGGAGCACTTTGAGCAGGCGGGGCGCGGCGCGGTCTGGCGCTGCAAGGATGCCCCGGATGCCGCCGCGGAACTCCTGCGTGAACTTCAGGAGGGTGATGTCGTGCTGCTCAAGGGCAGCCATGGCGTGAATCTGAGTCGCGTCACCCAGGCCCTGCGGCTCAGGTTTGCCGTGGCGGTGCAGGCCCGGGCCATGCGCCCCACGGTGCGGGAACTGCCCGTGGGCGACGAACTTCCCCACAACCTCGCCTCCCTTTGATGGACCGTGCCATGACCTATGCTCCGCTCGCTCTTGCTGATCCGGTGTCGGCTCTGATCATGCTGGCCCTGGCCCTTGGGCTGTGGCTGACCGCGGCGGCGGTCACCATCGGCGCCGGCCGGCTGGTCATTCCATGGCTGGTCAAACGCAAGATCAACGACGGCGAACAGCGCAAGGCCAGTGATTACCTGCGCATGCTGCATTCCGACAAGAAGAACACACCCACGATGGGCGGCGCCTTCATTGTGCCTGCCTGGCTCCTGGTGTCAGCTTTGGGCGCCGGCATGCTCGTGCTTCTGGGCTTTGATGCCCTGCGCGTGTTTGGCGCGCTTGGCCTTGCGGCCTTTGTGGTCCTTGGCAACGGTGCCCTTGGACTGGTGGACGACTACTGCAAGCTGACCAAGCGTGGGAGGGACGGCATCAGCGGCAAGAGCAAGTTGGCGGCCCAAACCGCCATTGCGGCACTGGCCTCGAGCGGCGCCTGCTGGCTTCTGGGAGATGCCGGGCGCCTGCTGGTGCTGCCCTTTGTCAGCCTTGATATCGGCTGGTGGATGATCCCGTTGGGCACCTTCGTGATTGTCGGGGCAGGCAACGCCTACAACCTGACCGACGGTCTCGATGGCCTCGCGGGCGGCACCGGCAGCGTGGCCTTCTACGCCATGGCCGGCGGCGCCGGCCTGCTGGCGGCCTTGGGCAGCGCGCCAGCGCTTGCGCTGGAGGCGGCGCTGCTGGGCAGCGTCGCTTCGGGCGCGCTGCTCGGCTTTCTCTACTGGAATCGTCACCCCGCCAAGGTGTTCATGGGCGACACCGGCAGCCTCTCTCTGGGCGCTTTGCTCGGGCTTCTGGCGGTGCTGGCACGCCTGGAACTCCTGCTGGCCGTCGTTGGCGGAGTTTTCGTCGTGGAGGCGTTGAGTGTGATGCTGCAGGTGGGTTACTTCAAGCTCAGCAAGGGCAAGCGCATCTTCCGCTGCGCGCCTCTGCATCATCATTTTCAGTTCGGGGGTTGGCACGAAACCAAGGTAACGCGGCATTTTCTGGCGGCGGCCTGCGCCTGCGCCTTTGTCGGTCTGGCCCTTGCCGCAACCTTCGTGCGTCTACCGCAGCCCGCTCCGCAGGTATCCAAGCCCAAAGTGGAACGTGAAGTGCCGGCGGACGTACTCGTCCAGCGCTGAATTCGCTAGTCCACGTTGCCGCTCAGCGCGGCATAGCCCATGTAGGCAAACTCGCGAACCTTGGGGTCCGGGTCCTTCTCCGAAAGTTGCTTCAGGCGCTGGGCGTCCGTCTGCAGGCCGATGCGTGAAAGCGCGATGGCGGCATTCCCGCGCGCCGCGGCGTCGGGGTCATCCAGCATCTCCAGCACGATGTCGCGGCCACTGCGGTCTCCGAAGTTGGCGAGGTTGCATGCGGCAGCGCGGCGGATGACCTTGTTCTCGAGATTCATCAGGCGGTAGAGTTCGCGCCGGGCCGGTTCACGGAAGCGCTGGCTGCGATTCATGACGCCCAAGGCGCCGCAGGCTGCTTCTACAAGAGCGGGCGCGCGACTCTGGCTGTTGGCGGAGAAGGCCAGCACGCTCTCAAATGTCAGTTCCAGGTCGGCGTAGAACTTGTTGTGCTGCTCCTCGATGTTGCGGGCGCTCTGGCGCCGTTGTTCGTCAAGTTCGGCGCGCGCGCGATTGAACTCGTCGCCGCTGTGCTCAGCCTTCAACTTGTCGAGCTTGCCCCGATAGCCCTGTTCCAGACGAAGCTGCGCGCCCTTGGCCTCCTCGGCGGCGTTCTGGGCCTGGATCGCTATCTGCACCAGCGCGTGGTAGACGTCCTTGTCGTTGCTGCTGGTCAGGTACTCGTTGATAGTGGCTACGGACAGCGGCCTGCCAATCCAGTTCAGGTACCAGACGGAGAACACGGCCAGAGGAATCAGCAGGGTGAAGCCGATCAACCACCAGGGCGGCCGAGTTGACTTGACGGGAGCGGGCGCGGCGGGTTCGGGCTCAGGCGAGCCCTGGGCGCGCTCGCCGGTAAGGGGGTCAGGCGGCAGGTCGTCTTCGGGTCCGACATCGATGTACGACGCCGCGGGGTCGTGGCGCTCGGATGAATCCGGCAGGTCATCTGGGTCAAAGCGTGGCTTGGTCATGGCTGTGAACAGAAAAGGGGCGCGCGGATGCTGGCGCCCCCGGAAAGCCCCCCGTTTGTCAGCGGCTACTGCCCCGCCGCCTTGACTTCAATAGTAATGGTCTTCTGGCCTTCGCCCTGTCCTGAGCGGCAGAAGATCGTGAAGCGGTATTCCCCGGCCTTGGTGGGAGTGCCAGCAATGGCGACGCCTGCCTCGGTCTCTACGAATCCCGTGCCGGGGGGCAGGACGTCATCGTCGCCCAATGTCCACACCTGGCCGCCGCGCCCACCCTCGGCGCGCAACACAAGTTCGGCCTCCTGGCCCACTTGCCAGGTAGCTTCAGCCTGCGTGCGGATGACGGGGTCAATCTTTCCCGGGTACTGCTGTTCTTCGGACTTGTGCAGCCAGCCCGCGCCGAACTTGGGGTATCCCGCCTCGTGCTCCACAAACTGGTTCCAGTAGGCCATGCACAGGCCCGCGGTGAAGCCGATGTACAGCAGCAGCAGCCACCACGCTACGGGCTTGGCGGTTTCCGTGATTCCGGCGTCCGGCCAGATTTCGAGGTGCTCTTCGTGCGATTGGACTTCCGTTTCGGAGTGTGCGGCAGCGGCGTGGCTCATGGTCAGCCCTTGCTCCCTTGGTCGGCGGGAAGCGTGGTCGCCGAGGCGTCATCCAGGTCATGGATGCGGTGGGCGACATCTTCCACGTTATCAAATTGGCGGTCTTTGATGGCCCAGACGAAAATGAACCAGGCAGCGACACCGGCCAGCGCCGAAATGAAGAACAGCGCAACCACGGTGCTGATGCCAAGATTGATTGCCGCCATGGGTCACCTGCCTGCTTCTAAAGTGGGTGCCGGGCCCGCGGGCCCAGGTTCCAACTGGGGCGAAACGTTACGCTCGAAATCGCGCAGACGCCACGAGTTTCCTACGACAAAAAGACTCGAAATCAGCATCGCCAGCGCGGCCCATTGCGGCGCCAGGCGGCCCATCACCGCCAAAGCTACCGCCGCCGCATTATAGCCAAAGGCCCAGAACAAGTTGAGCCACATGACGACCAGGGTCCGCCTTGCCAGTCGCACCGTCAGGGGCAGCCGCGTCAGGTCACTGCCAAGCAATGTCATGCCGGCGGCCAGGCGCGCCAGTCCCGACGCGTCCGAGAAAGTGATGCCCACGCCGGCGGCCATCAGCGCCGGGCCGTCGTTGAGGCCGTCGCCCGTCATGGCCACCCGCGGCGCGCCCAGGCTCTGCACGATTTCGAGCTTCTCCTGCGGCCGCTGCCGCGCCTGAACCCTCAAGATGCCCGTTTCGCGCGCTACTCGCTGGCCGGCCGCTTCGCTGTCCCCCGTGACCAGCCTGACCTCAAGCCCCAGGTCCGTCAGCTCGCGCACGGCCTGCCGCGCCCCCGGCTTGAGGGCGTCTTCGAGCCAGAGCCGCCCCAACAGCCGACCTCCATCGCTGACGCAGATTTCGGTGGCGCCGTCCAGGGGGTCCTGGGTTCGCTCGGGCACGCCGCAAAAGGCCGCGCTGCCCACCCGAAGGCTGCGCCCGTCAAGCAGGGCCTCGACTCCTTGGCCGGGCAAAGCCTTGAACTCCGCGGGCAAGGCGACGGCCAGACCCCGCACCTTCGCCTCGCGCACGATGGCCTTGCCAAGCCAGTGTTCGCTGGGCGCCTCGGCGCTGGCGGCGGTCCTGAGCAATTCCGCGGGCTCGACTCCTTCTGCGGTCTCCAGGGACCTGACGGAAGGCTGACCCTGGGTCAACGTCCCCGTCTTGTCAAAAATGAAGTGCTTCACGCGTCCGAGGCTTTCCAGCACGCTGCCGTCTCGAATCAGTACGCCCAGCTGCGCCGCACGGCCCAGGGCCACGGCGCTGGCCATGGGAACGGCCAGGCCCAGCGCACAGGGACAGGCCACCACAAGCACGGACAGGGCCGACAGGGCAGCCTTGGCGGGGTCGTCGGCCATGAAGTGCCACCAGCCCCAGGTTCCGGCGGCCAGGAGCATGACCACGGGCACGAACACGCGCGAAACGTGGTCGACGGCGCTTTCGAAGCGCGTACGGCGCAGGAGGGCCTGACGTGTGAGCTGAACGATACGCGAGCGCACGGTGTCCTGTCCTACGGCCGTGACCCGTACTTCCAAGGGAGAGTCTCCGTTGGTGGTGCCGGCGAGGACGCTGTCACCCACGCCTTTGGGCACGGGCCGCCCTTCGCCGGTGAGCAGCGCCTCAGGAATGCTGGAGCGGCCCCGGATCACCACGCCGTCTGCGGGCAGCATGGCGCCCGGCTCAACGGCGATCACGTCGTTGACCTGGAGCGAGTCAGCCGCAACTTCCCTGATGCCGTGGTCCGTCTTGAGGCGGGCGTGGCCCATCTCGGCGGCTGTCAGGTCGCGGATGCCGCTGGATGTTTTGCGGCGCGCCGCGGCCTCGAGGTAGCGGCCCAGGTTTACCAGCACCAGGATCATCGTGCCGCTGTCAAAATAGAGCGTGGGCTTGTCCTGCGTGAACAGCTGCCAGGTCGAGTAGCCAAAGCTGGCCAGGGCGCCCATGGCGATGAGCACGTCGGCGTTTACGCTTCCGCGCAGCAGGCTCTTGAGCGAGCGCCAGAGGTACGGCAGGCCCAGCATGGCCACGATGGGCACCGCCAACCCGAACTCAGCCCACTCGAAGAAGCGCACCGTGCGCGGATCTACTCCCTCGAACCCTCCGGTATATCGGGCGACGGAGATCATCATGATGTCCATGGAGAAGAACCAGGACAGCCCAAGCTGTGCCAGCAGCCAGCTTGTAAGCCCACTTTCCCCCCGCTCGCCAATTATGCGCTGGCAGAGATAACAACCATAACAGCAGAAGCGCTGCCACACGCCGGCCACCTGACCCTGATGGCCGGAGGCAGCAATGGGCAGCCCGCAGTGGTCGCAGAGGTGGAGATTGTGGCCGGAGTCGCCCATCAATGGTGCCCCGGTCCGGAGTGTCCAAAGTGCAGGTATGGCTCGAAGTAGGGGATACCGCGGGCCACGGTGATGACCCCCATGATCACCATCAGCACGGCGGCAAACCGCAGCAAGTTGCGGCGAGAACCCGCACTCACGGCCGCGCCAAAGGTGCCGATGCTGACCATGATTGGCATGGTACCCAAAGCAAAGCCCAGGCTCAGCGACAGCGACGCCCAAAGCCCGTCAAAGCGCGCGGCGGACACAAAGGCGGCCGCCAGCATCACATACACGAGCGGGCAGGGTAGCAGGCCGTTGACTAGGCCAAGCACCAGGGGCGCAAAGGGGCTGCGGCTGCGCGTCAGGGAGCGCGTGAAGCTGACCACCAGGTCTGCCAGAAAGCCGGATTGAAATCGGCGCCACAATGGAAGCGGCAAGCCCAGCAGCCAAAGGCCCACCATCACGACCGCCACCCCAAGCGCAATGGAAAGCCCCCGCGCCACCCAGGCCGCCGCGGCCCCGGGATTCAGAGCCTGGCCAAAAAGCAGGCCCAGGGCTCCGGCGAGAGAGGCCAAAAACACGTACGTGAAGCCGCGCCCGCCGTTGTAAACGGCTACGCGAGCGGCGCGGGTGCCCAGGCCGCCCGGCAGCGCCGCAAGGGCCAGGGGAAATCCGCCGCACATGCCCGCGCAGTGAGCCGCGCCGCCCACGCCAAACAGGGCGCCCGCGCCGGCTACGGCCAGATAGCTCATTTCGGGTGTCAGGTGCGGCGTCATGGGCGCGGCATTCTAGAGCGATTTGCGCGTTTGTTTGCGGATTATCGGGCCGTGTCTTCAGGTCCTGAGTGCTGCCGCCCCGGGACTTGGCTACCTGCGTCGCTCCCCGGAAGGGCCTTCAATGCAAACGGGGCAAGAAGCCCTTGCCCGGGCTTCCTGCCCCGCCCTTGGATTGGAGCTACTTCCCTTCGATCTGCGTCACGCCCAGACGCGCCATCTTGCGAACGTAGTAAACGACCGACCATGCATCGAGATCCGTCCAGCCGTCGTTCTGCTTGTTCATGGAGGTGCCGGCAATGCCGTTATACAGCGTGAGGTAGATGTCCTCGGCGCTGCTGCCCAGCTTGAACTGGCCCACCCAGAAGTTGCGCGCCGGAATGCCCATACGGTTGATAATCTCAACGCGCTTGCCGCCCCAGCCGTCGCCCTCACTGCCGTGGCAGTCCATGCACTGGCTGGCCACCTTGCCACCGGTCTTGGTCGCGATGTCACGCTTCTTCTTGTAGATCTCCTCGCCGCGCTTTTCGAGATAGGCGATGGTTACGTCATTGCCCGCCTCGTCCTTCTTGGGAATGGCAGGAATGGCGACGCGATTGGCAAAGCTCTGCTGCACGGCCTTGAGCGAGTAGTAGTCGGTGATGCCGGCGTCAATCTGATCCTGCGGGGCGCCTTTCATCAGCTCGGCCAGCTCCGCGCGCCCGGCCTTGTTGTTGCCCAGGTACATCACAAAGTTCACCAGGTCCCATATCTCCCAGTCCGTCATGAACGGCCACGCAGGCATGGCCGAACCCGGCATGCCGTTGCGCAGTGTGTGGAACAGGTCGCGCGGCAGGGGCAGGTCGCTGCGTTCGTTGCTGCGGTACTTGTAGACCGTTGAGTAACCCAGGTCCTTTCGGATCTTGCCGTCCTTCTCAAGCGTGGCGCTCAGGGTCAGGTTGCGCGGCTCAGGCACGAGCCAGCGGGCCGCCGGACCATAGCCGTTGCCTACCATGGAGAATTTGCCTGGCTTGCTGGGCTCAAGGTATTCGAAATCGGTGCTGAGGGTGAGATAGTCGCTGTAGCGCTCGTTGGCGTAGCTGTTGTCCTCCAGGCCGCCGTGGCAACCCACGCACTTCTTGCCGAAGAGGTCGGCACCGCGCTTGACGCTCTGGCGCCAGGCCTTGAGGCGATAGCGCGCGGCATCGGATTCCAGCCAGTACTCCTGTTCCTCGCGCGTGAGGGAGGCGCCGTCCACGATCTTTTCCAGCACCTTGGCCACGGCTGGAGCAAAAACGTGATCGGGCTCGCCTGTGGGCTTGCTGACGGCGGGCTGGATGCGCCAGTTGCCCGAGGCAAAGCCTTTCTTGCGCATGTACTTCAGGAACTTGTCGCGGGCTTCGTCGCTGCTGTCGTTCTTCCAGGCCTCGAACTTTGAGACGAGTTCCGAAGTCGTGCCGATGTTCGTGCCGCGCGTCTGGATGTAGGCGACGAGGTCAATCATCTCCTGCGTGGGACGATGGGTCACGCGCACGATGGGAAAGCTGCCCGGCGCGATATCCCCGACGGCGACGCCGCTGCGGCCTTTGTACAGAACCCAGGCGCGGTCCTTGTATTCGTCGCCCGTTTCCTTGAGGAAATCAAACACCACGGCTTCGGCCGTGGCCGCGTCGCTAGCGTTGAAGTACTTCTTGTCGCCGGCCCATTTGGCGTAGATCTCGTCCTCGAAGGCCTTGCGGTCGCTCTGGGTCAGGGGCACGAAGTAGCGCGAAATGCCGCCAAAGGGGGGCATGATGCTCTGAGGCACCGTGTACTTGGGGTTGAAAAAGTGGGCGTAATGCCAGTCGTCGGTCCGCAGGCCGCCTTCGCGCAGCAGGTCCGGGCCTACACGGCGCGTAGCGAAATAGTGCGGCGACTCCCAGCTGGCTTCGCCGATCTGTGCCGTGGGGCCCCAGCGGCGGTTTTCGTAGTCAAAGGGGCGCACGAACTGGCTGTGGCAGTGCCAGCAGACGGACGCCTTGTACAACTCCTCGCCGCCCTTGACGCTGGGCGTGTTCAGCACCTTGCCTTCAGGGCTGAGCGAAACGTTGTGCAGGGCTGCCTGGTAGGCGCCCCACGCGGCAAACTTGTCCTCGAGCGGCTTGCGGTCTTTCTCGGGCGGGAGGTCGGCTGCGGCCATGGGGTAGTAAAGCGCCTGGGCGAATTCGGCTTCCTTGAAGCGGCTGAGCTCGTCGTACTGAAACACCTTGACGCGCTCGCCAGTGATCACGTTGGTGACGAAGTGGAAGTCAGGGTCCGTCTCGACGTCCAGCCACGCCACGCCCACGATGGCCATGAAGGTGAGGAAGTAGAAACCGACGCCGGCGAGAAGAATGTATTTTTTCATGTTTTAGCTGCTCGTGATTCGCGCTTCGATGCGAGCCCCAGGCCTGCGGCGCCTCTTACACCAACCTCGGGTTGGCCGAAGGCTTGCCCCAGAACATCGTGGCAATGATGTTGTAGGCAAAGCACAGCATGCCCACGTCCATCAGGAAGCCGCCGATGGTGCGGATGTGCCAGTAGAAGCCCAGCACATCAAGCGTGTCCGGCCAGTCCGTGTTGTTGATGAGCATGTGGCCCTGAACGATGCCCGCGATCCAGAGGATCAGGGCCATGAACAGGAAGCCGAAGAACGTCAGCCAGAAGTTCAGCCGCGCCAGACCGACGCTGTAAACCTCGCGGCCTGCCAGCTTCGGAATCATGTAGTAGAAGGCCGCCATGGTCCACAGGCTGAACACGCCGAAAAGCGCCAGGTGCGCATGGCCCACGACGTAGTCGGTGAAGTGAATGACGGGCTGCAGCGCGCGCAGGGCTTGCGTGGGCCCCTGGAAGCAGGTCGTCAGGTAGTATACGGCGCCCAGCACCAGGAACTTGACCACCACCGTGTTCGCAAAGAGGTCCCAGCGGCCCTTAAGCGTGCCCCAGAAGTTGGCCAGCACCGTCCAGACCGGCACGATCAGCATCAGCGAAGAGACAATCGCGATAGTCTCCACCCAGTCAGGAATAGGGCTGAACAGGTAATGGTGGGCGCCTGTGAACGGATAGAAGAAGGCCAGGGCCCAGAAACCGATCATCGAAAGCTTGTGGGAATACAGCGGGTTGCGCGTGGTAACAGGCAGCAGGTAATAGGCAATGGAAGCGCCCATGGGCGTGACCCACAGACCCACCACGTTGTGCAGGAAGAATCCGTTCATGGCCGCGCTGTTGGCGCCCGTGCTGTTGGGCAGCGCTGCGACAAAATTGCCGACGATATAGTTGATGGCGGTCCAGGTCATGCCGGCCATGAGGTACCAGAGGCTGACGTAAATCTTGGGTTCACGCCGGTTGGCAATGGTCATGAACAGGTTGGTCAGTGTGGCCGAAAGGCCGAGCGTGATAAACACGTCGGCCAGCAGGTTCATCTCGGCGAACTCCAGGCCCTGATTGAAGCCCAGGTGTACGCCGCCGATGCCCAGCACCATGCCCACATTCCAGAGAATCACGCCGGCCCAGGAAAGGCCGGGCTTCCACAGAGGGCGCGAGCAGAGCTTGGGCACCATGTAGTGCGCAAAGGCAATGGAGCCCGTTGAGAACCAGCCGTAGGCCACACCCTGCGTGTGCGAGATGCGCATGGGCCCATACAGCGTGGCGAACCAGTCTCCCAGCAACCAGGGGAAGTTGAACTTCAGGCTGGTGAAGAATCCCGCCCAGGGTCCCCAGGTGACCCAGAACAGCGCGGCAAGGCCCCACGCGTAAATGATGCGGCGGTCCACCAGCGGTTCCAGCACGGAAGCCGACAGCCTTTCGTCGTGGCCCGCAGTCGCGCCGGAATGAACTTCGATAGCCCCTGCCATGTTAGCGTCCTGTGTCAGCGGAACAGAATTGAAGGGCGGGTTTCGCGCCGGGCGCGAAACCCGCTTGCTGCCTTGAGGTTCAGGCCATCTTGTCGAGGTCGACGGAGAACTCGACCTGACCAGCCTTGACCTCGATTTCCTTCTTCACGATGGCGGAGTTCGAGGTTTCGTGCCAGATCTGCAGTTCGTACTTGCCGTCGGCGACGTTGTCGATAGCGACTACGCCCTTGTTGTCCTTGTTCGTCCAGCCGACGTAAGCGTGGTCCGTGACCATGATGCGGCCCAGTTCCCATGAATGGAGCGAGCAGCTCACCGAGTAATAGCCCTTGCGGATGAAGCCCAGGCCTTCTGTGTTGAGCTTGCCATTGGCGGCCATGGTGCCGCCATTGGAGATGTTGGGACCGTTGCCCGTGGGCGCGACGCCCGAGGTGGCAATGGCGTGGTTGACCGGGTCACCGTTGACCCAGGTGACGTGGCCCCTGGCCGCCACGTCATGGACGCGGGGTTCGAAGCGGAAGTAGTGGTTCTGGACCTCGACGGCGGCATGGGTGTTCTTGGCCACCTTGGCTACGCCGCGGGGCTCCAGAACCACGATGCAGTTGGCCAGGCGCACAGCATCGCCGTCCTTGAGCGTGAGCACCTTCTCGTTGACGACGTACCGGGTACCCAGGGGGCTGGGCTGGGGGTAATACTTGTCCACGTCCACATCGCCCATGGCGCGGGCGCCGTCATCGCCGGAAAGTCCTGTGGCTTTGAGGCTGGGGTCCGTCCACTCCACGTGGGGGCCCTTATAGTTCACAGTCACCTTGACGGCCTGCTTGCTGCCGATGTCTGATGCGTTAACTACTTCGTAGACGCCAGGATCGCTGGAACCGCCATCACTGGAGCCGCCGTCGCCGCTGCCGGCCGGGGGGCGCTTGCCGGAAGACTTGCCTCCCTTGGGAGCAGTGCGTCCATTGCCGGCGCTGTCGCCGCCGCATCCGGTGAGCGCCAGAGGCGTAATCACGATACCGCTGGCGAGCACCATGGACGCGCCCAGGAACTTGCGGCGCTCTTCGTTGGTGTTGTGCTTGTTGTCCGACTTCATGACTTTCTCCGTGTTGTTCGAAGGTCTCGCTCTCGAGCTTCGTTGTCTTGCCCCCGGCAAGGGACTAACAGTCCGCTTCGTTACTTGATGCCCGGTTTCGCGTTCTGGATGCGGTTGGTCAAGTCCTGCAACTCCTGCTGACCCTCGCGCGTCCTGGGGTAATGGAACAGCAGATAGTCGCGCAGGACCGCCGCGGGGTCGGCCGGCATCTGATTGGCCGGCCAGCGGCCCGAGGCATCCAGCTTGATGATCTTGGCGTAGTCATCGGTGGAGAAGATGGTCTGCCCCCTGGGCAGGCGGTTGCCCTGGCGGTCTACGTCGTTGAAGAAATCAAACATGCGCGCCTTGGGCTGGATCAGGTCCGGATTGAGGAACCAGCCGTGGACCCATTGGTAGCGTACACGGTCCTGGGCCCAGGCCAGATTGGGCGCCTTGCCACCGGGCACGCGGTAACCGTCGATATCTTCACGGTATTCATGGCACTGGTTGCAGGCGTTGCTGGCGATGACAGCTTTGCCGAACTGCTGGTTCTGCTCGCTCAGCGTCACGTTGGGCGGCGCCGAGTAGGCCAAAGGCGTCTTGGCGTAATTGGCCAGGAAGGCCACAATGGTTCGCGCCTCGCCCTCCGTCAGACCAAAGTTGGGCATGCGCAGCCCCAGATCAAGGCCGGTGCCGTCGCCCGCGGCCTGCATGTGGCGGACCATGTGCGGGTGTTGCAGCCAGGCCACCGTCCAGGAGGGGTTGAGGCGAAGGCCGGCGTCATGGAGCTTGGGCGGCGTGTTCAGATTCAGGTTGTCACCCGACCCAAAGCGCTCCGTGCGCCTGATCGTCGCTTCGTGACGGCCGAGGTCGTGGCAGCCCACGCAGTTGTACTTGCGCATCAGCCACCAGCCGTCGGCGTTGACCTTGGCGTCGCCCTTGAGCCTGTAGATGAACTTCTCGGTCGGCAGCTTGGTTTCGCGCGAGCCCACGATGAACATGGTAATCAGGCGCGATTCCTCGTCGTCCAGTTCGAACAGCGGCATGCGCAGACGCTCAAACCAGTTGCTCTTGCGCTTGCCCTTGTCGTACTGGCGCGGACTGTAGACCTTGCCGGCGAACCAGGAAATCTTGGTGTCGTAGTCGTGCTTGTCCTGGATGAAGTCGCGACGGTACGCGCCGGGCAGTTCAAAGCCGCCTCCGCCCAGAGTCTCAAAGCGCGCCCGCGTCATCAGCGGGGCGAAGGACGACTGCGCCGCCGCCTTGGGATCGTCAGGCTGCGGGTGCTCGTGCATAAGGCCGAAGTCGAGGCGCTCGATCAGCTTGCTGCCCTCATAGGTCAGCTCCGTGCCGATCTTGCCCTCTTCTTCCAGGCCGGGAATGTTGTGGCAGGAAGCGCAGCCGTAGTAGGCCACGTACTTTCGCCCAAACCCGGCATAGGTCGATTCTTCGAGCTTGTGTCGCGCGTTGCGGATCTTCTGGGTGGCCGCGACGATTTCCGCGGAGAAGCGGCTGACATCCTCGCCGCGGCTCAGGGCCTGGGTCATGTCCGTGCGGGCCCGCGCCAGCGCTTCGCGCCCGTCGTAAAGGGCGTCCATCCACTTCTTGAACTCGGCATAACCCGCCAGGGCGTGTTCCTTAGGCCCGGCTTCGCCTGCCTCGGGGTCGTCGCCCTGGCCGACCGGCAGAATCGGGATGTCCTTGACGATGGATTCCACGATGCTGCCCGAGCCCTCAAGGAACGCGTACGGACTATTGCCACCGGTGCGCCTGAAGATGTCGTGCTGCGGCGCGTCCAGGGCTTCTTTCTCGGGGTGCTTGAGGCTCTTGAGGTATGCCACGACCAGCTTGGCCTCCTGGATGGCCTTGAAAACCGTCAGGTCCTGGCGCAGGGCCGCCACTTCCGGACCTGTCAGGTTGATGCCCGCCGGAGCAAAGCTGGTTTCCGGCCGCTGATAGAAGTCCGTGCGCGTGTAATCCGCCACGCCGCCCTTCTCGAAGGCCGCCTTGATACGGGCCTCCAGGGCCGCGACGCTGGCTGCGCTGAGGTCAAAGTCTGCCGCCTGCGACCAGATGGCCGGCATGACCGAGTGGGGGTCCTTCTTGCGCGGCTGGAGAATCCACTCCACCAGGTAATCGGCGCTGTTCTTCTCGCCCACGCGGGAGAGATTGGCTGCCCATGAGTAAGCCTGTTCGTTCTTGAGCAGCAGGCCGTTCTTGTCCTTGCCCGCCCGCGCCGGGTCCATTGTGGGTTTGCCGTCCGGCGTCAGGTATTTGCCGACGGGGTTAGGCACGGCTTCCTTGCCCTTGCCCACGACATCCAGGTCCGGTTTGTCCGTGTGGCAGCCCATGCAGCCGCGGGTCTCGAACAGGTCTTTGCCGCGACTTTCGGACTCTTTGTCGCCGACCTTCACGCCGTAGCTGTTGCCGCCGCCGGGCGTTTTCACGATGCCGCGCTCATTGGCCCATTTGGCGGCCTGCCAGACATAGGCGGAGATGAGCTTGAGGGCGTCCACGTTCTCGCTGTTGAGCACGTGGTTGCCCCAGTCATCGAGCACGGCCTCGCCGGTCTCATCGTTCTTCTCGTAACTGAAGGGACCGTAGAAGAAGTGAGGCATTTTGGTGCTGGGTCGGAAGCCCTTGGGGTAGCGGATCCATCGGGCGAGCCAGCTCTTGTCCTCCAGCTTGACGGCAAGCTGGGCCAGGTTGGGCCCGACGTGCTTGTATTCGGTGTTCAGCTCGCCTAATCGGTTCTCGGCGGCCGCGATCTGACGTTCGACTTCATAAAGCTCGAATTGTCGGGCCTGGAGGTCGCCGGGCAGCCGGTTGTACTCGGCTTCGACGGCCTTGTTGTTCGGGTTGGCCGCGTAGGCGGCCTCTACCTCGCGGAAGCGGCGCTGCAGCTTTTCGATGGCGGCCAGCACGGCCGACTCGCGCACGCGGATGTCGCCGAGGTCCTTGGCGACCTGCATGCGCTCGTCCGCCTGGGGCTCAAAGCCATCGTACTTGTGGCAACCGTAGCAGCCGTTACGCAGGAACTGGTCCCGCGCCGCCTGAAGCTGAGGCGCGCCTTCAAGTTCGATCTGCTTGTTGTGGCACATCTGGCAGCCGGCCTCGTAGTAGCCGTCCTTGAACAACTGCCAGAGCGAGTGCTTGTAATAGCCGTGGGCGTTATTGACGCCGTTGATGTGGCGCCCGTTACCCTCATGGCAGGTGGTGCAGCCAAACTCGCTGGGCTTATGGACGTCCAGCAGGCCGTGGGTGGCCGGGTGGCTTGCGAACATCAGCAGGTGTTCGCGCACATAGTTGCGGAAGTCCCGCGAAAGGTAGCGGAAGAGTACGCGGAACCTGCGTGCGGTCACAGCCTCGACGAACTTGGCATCATTGAGGATGGCCGCAGGGTCGTCGAAATTCTGGCCCAGTTCTCCCATGTCACCCTTGAGGAAGCCCTCAACCCGGGCCAGGGCCATGAGGCCAAAGCCGGCCTTGGTTGCGGCGTCGAACTTCTTGCCTTTGCCGTAGCGGCGCTCAAAGGGCGTCAGGTCATCGTTGCCGGTCTGTTCGTTGTACTTGAACTCGTGTGCGCCGGCCGCGTCTGCCAGGTCCTTCAGGGTGGGCAGGGGGTCGGCCGAGGGCTCGAACTTCTCAAATTCGTACTCGGCCACGGGGTAGGCCTTGCCGAAGTGCGGGCTCTCCAGCTCAAAACGCACGCGCTTG
>JAANMW010001867.1_pt1 | contig 20592 bp, 20 predicted proteins | sample 7279671 | NCBI WGS metagenome assembly JAANMW01 (sample SAMN14094541, study PRJNA606508) | bioreactor metagenome | isolation source: A lab-scale SPAN reactor treating ammonium-rich wastewater day 247 | place: Ireland: Galway | collected 2017-09-19
CCCAACATATTGTGCTAGAAGTCCGGCCGCCTACAATATCTTGTGGTGGCGGAGGTTCCCTCCGACACCACATGGGGGTTTGCGGCCGGACTTCTAGCGGGGCTTGGAATGGCGATCTTGTCCTCCTGGTCGACGAGGCGAGAAGAAGAAGCCGATCTGGTGCGTCCTGTCGGTGGCAAGCAGTTTGTTCGAGAGCGTCCTTTCTATCTGATCCGAAGGGCCGGCTCCTGGTCGGGGCCGGGCTCGACTGCGCTGTGGGGGCATCTTCAGTTGACACGGACACTGCCCAGAGTTTTGCGATCTCCTGGATGTGGCTTTCCGCCTCCTTCGCCGAGATCCAGAGCTCGTCGATGAGCGTATGCCAGTGTCCAGGCCAGTCCGAAAGCGCCGGTATACTCATCTTCAATGGCGTACTGAACGCAGTCCCTTTCATATCCCAGCGTTTGGGCTTCGCCCAGCCGGGTGACGGGCAGGCCCGGTCGTGCATGGGGAGGACCGCGACCCGGCTGCGCGGCCTGGTGCGCGACCTAAAGAGGTGACGGTCGTGGAGAAGGGCCCCAATCCACGAGGACGCTGGGCAGAACCGGAACTTGTTGCGGGCGGCCACGGCCTGGTCGGAGTGATTGGCGAAGCGCCGTCAAGTCCGGCTTGGAAGAAGTCCTTGACCTCGCTGGTCAGGTCGCCCAACTCGCCGGGCTTGCGGAGAATCTGTGGCAGGTTCTCGTTCTCGGCTTTGAAGGCCCAGGCGTGCACCAGCAGTCCCTCTTTGTGGGCGTCCTGGGCCGGGCCCCGAATTCGGGGATGATCATGGTCGCTGCCCAACATTCCGGTGAAGGATTTTTCGGCTCTACGGCCCCCTGGAACCGTGGTTTGACAAGACGTGGAAGCTAAGCGAGATCGAAGAAGTAAAGTAATTCAGCGGATTCCGAAGCAGGTCACGGTTTGGGCGGCCCTGCTTGCGGAGGGTCGGTATAACGGCAGGCATAGTTTCACTCTGAGAAGGGTCGACGCATGCTCAAGGTCAGGCGTGGAGGCCTAGGCGTTCGGTTCAGGCGCGGCAGAAGCTTAGATTACGGACCCCTCTGGGCCAGGGTGAAGTATCCCTGCTGGGGTTCGGCGAGTCCGTAGAGGTCGTCCCGCGGTGGAGAGCGACGCCGGGGGGAAGAGGAGATGGTCTGCGCGGCCGGGGCCTGCTTGAGAGCGAAGGCCGAAATCCTCGGCCGCCTCGCTCGAGCGTCTCGACATCGGACTTGACGCTGTGCCCTTTCAGCCGGGCTGAATCAGGCCGGTCGGAGGGCGCTGCTATATCCCTGGGAGGCAAATGGGCTCCCTGTGCATAATTCCTTTTGATGAGCTTGGAAGAGAGAGTCAAGCGCCTCGAACGCGATTACGATCACGTTCTGAACGTCATGGCGGCGCAGCGTGAGAACATCGGCAAGGCCTTTTCGCAGGTGCAGACAGCTCTGCTCGAGCAGGAGATGACCCTGCGCACCCACCTGCAGAAGGTCCAGGCGACCCTTCAAGAAATGGCCGCTCAAGTCGATGAGCATCAGGCCTGGCGGGTCCGAGTCGAAGAGAGGCTGGGCCGGCTCGAGGAGGGCGGCGCCTCCCCGGCAGCCTGACCGGAACCGCTGCGCGTCACGGACATGGATGGAGCTCACTGCCTCCCGTGACCAACCCGAGGCCCTCGAGCGCGACGCCGGGACAGTCCGACAGTGCCGTCTGGGCCAGGCGAGAGAGCGCCTGAGCCTGGACCTGACGATGGACGAGCTCAAGGAAGAAGAGGAACGTTTGCGCATGCTGCGCAGCGCCTAAATGCCCCCACCCGTGGCCGACACAGGCCCCGTCATCAGCTTTGCCCGGGCCGACCGCCTCGCTCCTGAGGGCCGTGATTTCGAACTGACTCTTCCCCCGCTGGTCCCCAAAGGCAGATGCCCCGATTCTACTCAACTTGGAACCTTCGCCTCCAGGATTCGGGCTTCGGCTGGAGGACGAAGGGATACTTCTGGACTTGAGCCCAGCGAGCGAAACGGCACGCCAGAGCAAGCGTTCCTCGCGAGGAACGAAGAGCAAAGGCGCCGTGGCATGGCAGGTGGCGGGCCGGGGACGCCGTGGAAAAGTCAGCAACTCAGTGCAATGCGAGAGCGGCGACCGACTCGATGAACTCCGGGTCGGCCTGGTCCTGGGCCGAAAGGCCCCGGCGGGCTTCGCGACGCGGCTGATGGCCCGGTTGGAGGAGCCCTGAGCGGCTGAACGCTCAGCATTCTCCGTCACCGCAGGGATGGGGCGCCTCGAGCTTACTTCAGGTTCTGCTCCATCCATGCAAAAGGCAGGTCAATGTTGAAATACAGCTTGGTGGTCTGGGCACTGCCCCCGCGCTTTTTGACGGTCAGCACGTCGTAGTGATGTCCGCCTTCGTGCACCAGGGCCTGCTCCACAAGCTCGGCCTCCATCAAACGGGCCACGACGTACTCCTCGCGAGGGCCGATGACGATCCAGGCGGTCTTCATAGAACGACCGTCGCCTTGCTTGACGATGGACCCGAAGAGTCCGTCGAGCATGTAGCCATGTTGCTTCTTGGCGGCCTCGTCCCCCAGGCCGCTGGCCGCTTCGTAGGCCAGGATGTGCCCATCCAGGTCGACGTAGTTGCGTCCGAGCAGCGTGTCGACGTGCTGCCGAGCCAGGGAAAAATCTTTGGACTGCAGGGCTTTGCCGGCCGCCTCCAGGGTGGCGGTGTCGGTGGCGTAAGGGTCATATTCGGCGGTGCGGGTGTAGGCCAACCTCAGGGCCGCGAAGTCGAGCGAGGAGTCCTGAGCGCGGGCTCTGGCCAGCAGTTCATCATAGGTCGGCTCGGCCCACACCAGGGTAGTCAGCAAGATCACCAGGGCCAGAACGCGTTTCACGCCAGCACCAGGTTCTGCACCTGCTCGCTATCGATCACCAGGTAGCCATCCTCTTCGTCGTAGAACAGCCAGACCTCGCCGTACTGGCGCACCTGGGCATTGGCCACCTGGTTGCCCTCGGCGTCCAGCACACGATAGATCAGGGTGTCCAGGGACTCCCAGGCCTTCTTCAGCTCTTCCTGGCTCGGCATCGAATACTCCTCATGCGATCTGAACTCCGGTCAGCAAAGCGAACAGGCGGATGCAGGCCGCCTCCATGGTTCTCTCCAGCTCCTGAGCCTTCTCAGGCGCGAGGCCGTAACCGCCCCCACGCAGGCAGATGGCCTTCTTGCCCGGCTCCACGGGGATGGCCTTGAGCTCGAGATAACCGTCGATCTCGTCAAAGCTGAGGGCTACCTCATGGGTGGTGACGGCCAGGATCGTGCCTGACATCTTCTGGCCGTCGTCCAGCGTGACCGCATAAGGCTGGCCCACCGCCCCCCAGGTGATGTCCGAGCCAAGCCACTGGGAGAGCTTGTCCGGCTCGGTAAAGTGAGCTCTGATCTGCTCGTAGCCAAAAGGCGCTGCCAGCAGGGCGAAAAAAGTTGAACGCTTGCGCCCGAAGTAACGCTCCACGTACAGCTTGAGCAGAGCCAGATTGAGATCCCATGCAGACTCGCTCTCCACGCGCTCTTCCGGCGAGCAGCCCTCATGCACGGTCTCCTTCAGGCTCACGTTGGTCGTGACCCCGCGCCGCGTCAGGGTCACCCCCATGAACTGGTAGCCGATGCCGGGGATCTGGGCCCGCAACACCACCCGCTTGAGACGCTCGACTTCCACGATGAAGTAGTCGATGGTGAACCCGAAGCGGGCCCAGGTCAGCTTGAGGGTACTGCCCTGGGCCGGCCAGCCGGTGGCCGAATCGCACAACCACTGCGACAGGCTCTCAGGGTCGGTCCAGGCATCCCACACGGTCTCCAGACTGGCGGTAGTCCGCATCTGGCGATGGACGGGCAACTGGTCGTCGTCTTCCATGGCGGCACACTTTGAGGGCCCTCGTAGGAACCCCTGCCCGAACGGGGAAGGCCCCCGACATGGAAAGCGGAACCGTTTGCGACGCCAATATCGGTCCCGCCGGCAAGAAGTTTCGTCGCCGGCTGGGCTACTTTCTCCTGGGCCTCTCGGTGGGCATGGCCTTTACCTTTCCGCCCGGCAGCCCGTGGGTGCTGACCAGCTTCTTCCCGCTCTATGGCGCCTGCCTGTGCATCCTGCAGGCCCGCCGCAACCTGTGCGTGCGCCTGGCCGAGCAGGGCCTGGCAGAGTCTCCCGAGGGGGGGACCACGCAGCTAGAGGATGAGGTGGCTCTCCGGCTCAAGCACGCCGCCCGCGACCTGAGTGCCGAGGCGGGCCTCTGGGCAGCCCTGCTGGCAGGGCTCTTGTACGCGTTTCGCTTGCTCGCTTGAGCTTCCGCTCGCGAGCGCGCAGTTGAGAGCCCCCAGCTCGCGAGCTGCCCGCCCGTCTTGTCTTTGTAACAGAACTTTCACGTTCCGCCCTCAGCCCCCGGCTAGAATCACGGCGTGATCACCACCGACCCCCGGTTCGCCCGCAGCTACCGGCCCGGCGAGCTGCTCGAGAATCCAGGGCGAGCGGCCGAGTTCGTATGCGATTACGTCGACCACGAGGCGGACTACTTTCAGGCCGCCCGCGATCCCGACTCGGGGTTGACCTACGATGGCTTTGACCTCGACCCCAGGAGCGGGGAGTTGACGGACGTGCGGTTCTGGAGCGCCCCCTCCAAAGAGTGCCTGGACATGGGTATCCTGATCAAGGCCCTGAAAGGGGACGAGCTGGCCACGCGACTGGTGTCGGCCGAACAAGCAGCCCGTATCCTGAGCCAGAAGCTCGACAGCTACGAGGCCTTCCAGCGCCAACAGCCGGGCTACGGAGGCTTTCTGCCCTGGTTCTACGGCGGCACCAGCCTGCACCCTGCGCCCGACTGGAAGGGCGACGCTCCCGGCCTGGACAACGGTGAGTGGGTATGGACCATGCTGGTGGCCGAGAAAGCCCTCAAGGACAGCGGCCACAATGAGCTGGCTCAACGTTACGCGAATTACAACCAGCGCCTGCAAGAGAACGTGGTCAAAATGTTCTTCGACCCCGAGGCCAGGAAAGTGCGCGGCGACGTGCACATCGCCGATCCCTGGTCAGCCGGCACCACCTACCACACCAACCATGGTGTTCCCGGCCGGGCCGACTATCTCAGCGGCGAGCACGGGGTGCACGAGGGCATGATGCTGGTGCTCTACCTGACTTTGTTCGGTCAGGGCCTGCCCGAAGGCGCTGCCGAGCGCATCTGGGACGGTATCGCCATGAAGCGGGTCGAGCACCCCGCTGGCACCACCTGGGAAGGTTTCTGGGCATCGGCCCACGAGTCCTGGGCCTACCTCTTCCTGCCCCTGCGCGACATGGAAGGCTACCGCAAGCTCTTCCGGGTGCGCGAGCAGATCCGGACCCAGAATGCCGAGCAGCGCGACTATCCCGGCTTTGCCACCTCGGCCAACGAGCCCGGCCGTGACAGCTACATCGACGGCGCCGGAATCGAGAACATCGCCAGCCAGCCGATCCGCAACAACCACACCTATGCCCTCTACGGCGCCTTCCCACTGCTGCTGGAGTTCGCCGGAAAAACGGGGCCCAACCCCGGGCTGGTGTGGTTGCATAACATGCTGCTCGGGCCCCAGATGCAGGGTCCGGCGGGTGGGGGCGAGGCGGGTACCAATGACGGGCGAATGGCCTCCCACGTGAAGACGGTGGATGGCACCTTCCCCAACCTGTTGGCCCTGATGGGCGGCATCGAACGCGAGACAGCCGAGATGCTGCGGGAGAGGGGCCTGTATGAGCGATTCCGGGCCATCATGCAGGCCGAGCTCGACGAGACCTTTGCGGCCGCGCCGCTGCGCGAGAGCGGGGCCTATGCCCTGCCCGACGTGCTCATTCCCCAGGTACTGCCGCCTTATGAGGACTGGATGGTTTGCTCCTCTTCGCCCTGAGAATCGTCGCCAGGGAAAAGCGCTGAGTTAACGAACCGGCAACCCCCTCCCCCTCCCGAGCCTTTAAACTACCGCCATGCTGATCACTGCCGCCAGACCCCAGCCCTTATCCCGACCCAAGGTCGAATTTCCCACCGACGAAGGCGCTCACCCTGAGGCCAAGACCGAGTGGTGGTATTTGCACGGCTACCTCGAGGACGAGGAGGGCAAGAGCTACGGCTTCCACCACGCACTGTTCGATGCACCGGACGTGATCAATGGCCGCTACAACGTGGATCTCCCTGCCATGCCGGGAGCCGTTGCCCTGGACGCGGCCCTCACCGAGGAGACCGATGGTCAGCACACCCGCTCACGCCAGATGACCATTCTGCCTCCATTCCTCAAGCACCCGGGGCTCAAGCAGGACGAGCTGGACGTGAGCTACCACGGCCCGGAGGGCAACTTCCGCCTGAGCCGCTGGGACAGCCAGACCATCAAGGTCAGCGGCATCGCTGGTCGGGGCCAGCTCGATCTGGACATGAAGCAGACCAAGCCCGTCTTGTTGATGGGGGGCGATGGCGAGATCAAAATGGGACCGAACGGGCTCTCGAAGTATTACTCGTTTCCGCGCATGGAGGTTGAGGGAACGCTGCTGCTCGACGGCGAGGAGAAGACCGTCAAGGGGAGCGCCTGGCTCGACCACCAGTGGGGCGACATGGCGATCTTCGACGGCTACAAGGGCTGGGACTGGTTCGGCATCCAGCTCGAGAACCGCACCGAGATCAACGCCTTCCGCTTCCGGGCTGAGGACGGGGGTACAGTGCAGGCCTCGGTGGGCATTTTGAGCCCGGACGGCAGCCAGTCCGTGTCAGAAGACTTCCAGCTCACTCCGGGACGCACCTGGAAGAGCGAGGAGACCGGGGCGGAATATCCCATCGAGTGGCACCTGTCCTTGCCCCAGCATCAGATCGAGCTCGACCTCAAGCCCAGCCTGGATGCTCAGGAAATGGTGGGACATCCGCCCTTCCTCTATCCCGAGCTCGCACCCAAGCCCTCCTACTGGGAAGGCAGCATGCACGTGACTGGCACCATCGCCGGACAGCCGGTGAAGGGACGCGCTTACACCGAGCTGGTGGGCTATCCGGGCGACCGCCTGGCCGTCAGTCAGCTGACGCCAGAGACGATCGAGCTGGCTCAGAAGCTGGCTGCTGAGCACTCAAGCTGACCAGCAGCACCCCGAAGGCCACCACCAGGGTGCCCAACCAGCGCCACAGGCTCACCTCTTCTTGCAGCAAAGCCCCTGCCAGCAGGGCATTGAACACGTAATTGCTGGCCTTGAGAGGAAATCAGTCGAAGTAGGATTGCAGCGTTCCTCGCCTCCGGATGTCCAGGGTGGCGCAGTGGAACGCTCCCCCGAAGGGGGCGAAGTTGGTGAACGGCAGATCGATGGGCTCGAAGCCCCAGCCCTTCAGGGCCCGAATCATCGACTTCTGGGACGTCTCGCAGACCACGCGCCTGTCGTCCAGCATCAGCACGTTCATGCTAAGCCAGGCGCTGCAGAGCGACATCAATGGCCCGGGAGCCTTGTCCGGCCGGGGGGCCACCAGCACGTCCCAGTTCTTGCGCGTGACGGCCGGCAGACGCTCGGTGTCGATGAAGTCCGGGTTGATCAGCACCTTCCCGGGAGAGAGCGGCATGAAGGTGGAATCGATGTGCATGGGCTGGCGGCACCTGCTCTCCACGCGGTGGATACGGTAAGTATCGCCCAGATGCCGCTCCAGCCACTTGATGCCGGACTCATTGGTGACATTGGAGCGAGTGACGAAGAGGTCCTTGCCGCAGCGTACGAAGTCGGCCGCGTCGAAGACCGGCTCGAACTCGTTGATGACGTAGCGCATCGGCTCGCCCGGTTTGGGGAGCTTGAAACGGTAGTCAAACAGCTGGTCTGACAGCTCGGGCCGCGGGGCTGCCGTCCAGCGAGCGCCCTGGCGCCAATACTCTTTGAACAGCTTGCGGTAGGCCAGCATCTCGAGCTGGCGACAGCGCCAGGCCATGGGGGTCTCGATGATCTCCTCCCCCACCACCAGGAAGCCGTCCCTTGGGCAGGCCGTGCAAAAGCCCCGGCTTGACCAGTGGGGAGTCTGAAACCTGACCCGACCGTCCAGCGGGTCGGGTCGGCGCACCGTGACCCCTTCACCTTCGAGCACCCGGATGAAGCGCTCGAGCTCGCGCTCGGCCGGCCTGATCAGGAACTGGGGATAACGCATCCCCGAGACGATGTTGAAAATCCAGGCCACCGAGCGCGGCACGCTGATCCCCACCCCGATATGGCTGGAAGGGATAACGGCTCCATCGAGGCGGCCCACGATCACTTCTTCCAGCGGATCCCATTCGTTGTGAGCCTGGACTGGTGAACTTGAGATCGCAGGGCTGGACATGAATGGACTCCTGTGAATCTTGCTGTGCTCCCCCCGGCAACTCCCTCGTCATGCGGCTTTGCCCCGCAGGGTCGGAGTCCTTCCTGGGAGACTCCCCCTCGATCCGATCCGGAAAGGGACTCGCTCGGGGCCGAGGTTTGGGGGCGCAGGGTTCGTGAAATGAGCGAACGAAACGAGCCTGCAAGCAAACATGGGGGAACATGCCACCAACACGAGCTCGAATCGAGACTGGCCTTTGATAAGCCTGCGCCTGACAGCAGGTATCGTGGTCTGTTTGGCTCTGTGGATCCTGGGTGGGACGCAGACCCGGTTACCCGACGTCGGCACCTGGCTGATCCTGCTGGGTCTGGCCGTGGCCGTGGAGTTGACGGCAACTCGCCTGCCGCAAGGGGGATTTGTGAGCCTGGCCAGCGCCGTCTACGCGGCCGCCGCCATCAAGACCGGATGGGGGCCGGCCATCCTGCTCGCCGGGCTGGCCATCCTGATGCGCACCCTGGCTCGGGGGGGCACCAGTCTGCCCGTGCGCGCCCAGGAGATGCTGATCGACCTTCTGGGTGTTCTGCCCCCCCTGGCCGTGATGGGGCTGGTGCATCCCCACCTTGGCCTGGCCGTCTACTGTTTCACCGCCGTCTGGGTGTCGAGCTACTACGATCCGGGCGAGCGCACCCCCACCGACTGGGGCGAGTACATGCCCGTCCGGCTCGGAGCCGTGGGCCTGGGAGTGGCCGCCACCCAGCTCCACCCGGACTGGCTCGTCTTGCTCTTGATCCCCACCATGCTGGGGCTCTACCTCGGTGTTCTCTTTCTGGCCCGCCAGGCCAGCCCAGAAGAGGAGATGACCCTGGCCCAAGAGCTTTCCCGCCGTCAGGAGGAGCTGGCCGTCCAGAGCCGCGAGCTTCGGCGCACCCGTTCGGGGCTGATCGCCCGTCGGCAGGAGCAGAGCCTCTTCACCCAGATGGCCAGGGCCATCGCATCGGCTAAAGATGTGGATACTGCTCTGAACACCGTGCTGCGGGTGGCCATGGAGCTGGTTCGCTGCCGCAGCGTGGTCATCTGGCTTCACCAGGGTGGACACCTTCTGGCCGCGGCTTACCTCAGTCCCGATTCCGAGCGTCTCGCTGGAGCCGCCCTTTCAGGGGTGGTGGAGACCTCGGTCTCGGCCTGCTGGCATCGCCAGAAACCGGTCTTCATGCAGGTGGCTCCCCCGGAAGAGCGCCTGCAGCTCTCCTATCCCATCCCCGGGTTCGGCGTGCTCTATGCCGGGCGCGACGACCCATACGACACCTTCGATCAAGACGATAAGCAGCGCCTGGCCATCCTGGCCGAGCACACGACAGTAGCCCTGGCGACCGCTCTTCGAAGTCAGTCCTTCCAGGCCCAGCTCAATCGCCTCTCACGCGAGCACCGCCGATTGCAAGAATCGGTTCAGGTGCTGGAAGAGTTGCTCAGCGCCAGCCGCCTGCTGGCCACCGCCCTGGACGAGGAGCAAGTCTTGCGCCAGGCCATGCAGACCGCCGAGCGTCTCCTGAAAGCCGACGCCTGGCTGGCCGTGCTGCATGACCGCCCGGTGGCCTATCAAGGCGAGCTGGGTGACCCTGCCGCCTGCCGCTCGGTGGCCCACTCGGGCAAGCCGCTGCTGGTCACTGAGCCGGCAACCAGCCGACTGCCACCCCCCCTGCGCTCCATGCGCAGCTGGCTGATCGTGCCCCTGGCTTTCGAAAGAGAGCCCCTGGGAGTGCTGGTCGCAGCCTCGAGAAAGGAATGCTTCACCCGACGCCAGCAAGACCAGCTCTCGCTGCTGGCCTACCAGGCCGCTGCCGCCCTCACGACTCTGAGCCTTCAGCACGAGGTGACCCAGAGCTCGAAGTTGGCCGCCATTGGTGGCCTGGCTGCCGGCATCGCCCACGAGCTGAACAATCCGCTGGGAGCGGTGCAGCTGGCTATCGACCTGGCCGCCGACACCATGGATACCGCCCCCACCACCGCCCACGGAAGTCTGGACAAGGCCAGCCGGGCCCTGGAGCGCTCGCGCCAGATCGTGGAGAGCTTGCTGGTCTATACCCGCGAGCAGACGGCCAACGACCGCGAGCCCTGCCGGCTGAACAAACTGGTGCACGACGTGCTGGAGATGCTGGGACCTTTGATCGAACGCTCCGGGGTACAATTGGAGGTGAACGTGGATGCCAACCTGCCAGGCGTCACCGGAAACTCCCAGGAACTGCGCCAGGCCATCAGCAACCTCGTGCTCAACGCCCGGGATGCGGCCGAAAGCTCGCCAGAGCCGCGCATCGCCATCAGCACGTTCCATGAGGGTGAGCGAGTGTTCGTCAACGTTTCCGACAGTGGTCCGGGAGTAGATCCGACCCTGATCTCGCGCATCTTCGACCCCTTTTTCACCACCAAGCCGCCCGGCAAAGGCACCGGCCTGGGCCTGGCCATCACCAATCGAGTCGCCCATCGCCACGGTGGCTTCGTGCACGTTGAGCGCTCGCCCCAGCTTGGCGGGGCCAGCTTTACGCTGGAGGTGCGATCCCGGGCCTGATGGTGGGGAATCCGGCTTCGGTCCAGCCGCGCCAACCGCCGTCCATGGAGGCGACCCTGGTGTAACCCATCTGCTGCAGTGCGTCGGCCGCCAGGGCCGAGCGATACCCACCACCGCAGTACAAGATGATCTCGCTTTGAAGCTCGGGAATGAGCGACTCGATGTCGCGCTCGATGACCCCCTTGCCGATATGGATCGCCCCCGGCAGGTGGCCTCGAGCCCACTCGCTCTCCTCGCGCACGTCCACCAGGTGGAAAGTTTCCTTTCGTTCCTGACGCTCTCGCACCTCGGCGCAGTTCGTCTCGCGGATGCGTGAGCGCGAGCGGTTGACCAGCTCCTCGAAGGCGGGTGTGTGCTTCACGGGACTTTCCTCTCCACCAGAAGGTCGCGGACGGCCTGCTGCGTCTGCAGGCTGACCCCGCTCTTGAGCAGGAAGGCCGAGGCGCCCCCGTTAGCATCCACGTGGTCGAAAACCTCCTGGATCCACTCTGGATGGACTTCCAGGCCAGGGCTGTTGCGCACCGACTGCAGGTAGTCGTCGAGCACCACCTTGCGCTCGGCCCCGAGTTGCTCGAGCAGGACCGCCGTCAAGATGCCGGTCCGATCCTTGCCGGCCGAGCAATGAAAAAGCATCGGATACGCCTGGGCACGCCCCAGCTCGGCGTAAAACCCCCGCCATACCTGGGGATTCTCGCGAATATAGTAGTGATAGGCTTCGCGGCGGACACCTCGGCTGTTGGCCATGGGCAGGTGGAGCACCCGCACCCCGTCGGTCAGGGCCGGGCGGTCCGGTCCATCCTTGCGAATCTCGCTCGCATTGCGCAGGTCGAGAATGGTCTTGAGCTCGAGCTCTCGCATACGGTTCACATCCTGGCCGGTCAGAAAGCAAAGGGCGCCGGACCGATAGAGCATCCCTTTGCGCACCGTTCCGTCGCTCACCGGCAGGCCGCCCACGTCCCGCGTATTGCGGGTAGCCTGCAGCTTGATGGCCCGGCCGGGCTGGGCCTGGAGGGCCAGGGGCGCCAGCACCAACAGGAAGAGGACGACCATAAACCTGCGCATGCCGGGAAATTCCCAGGCGTTGAAGATTCTTCCTGCAAAGAAAGCTCACTCCTCACGCAGGGCGGCCGCCACCGGCAAACGTGCCTGCCGCCAGGCAGGCACGACCGAGGCGGCCAGCGAGGCCGCCAGGGCGACCAGCACGGCCTGCACCAGGATGGAGGGCGAGAGCGAGAACTGGAGGGTCCAGCCAAAGGAGCGTTTGTTGATCACGTAAATCATGCCCAGGGCCTGCACCAGGCCCAGAGGCAGGGCCAGCAGCCCTGCCCAGAGGCCCATCCAGCCGCTCTGCACGGCCAGAATTTGCCAGACCTGAGAGGTTGTCAGCCCCAGAGAGCGCAGGATGGCGATCTCGCGGGAGCGCTCCAATCCCAGCGCGATCAGGCTGCTGACCAGGCCCACGAAGGCCACCACCACAGCCAGCGTGCGCAGCACCCCGGTCACCGCGAAAGTGCGCTCGAAGATGGCCAGCGAGGCCTCACGCAGGGCGCGGTTGGAGCGCACCAGCACCTCCCGGTCTCCCAACCTGCGCGTGAGCCTCTCCACCAGCTCGTCCACGTCGGTCCCCGGCGTGGCCGTCAGGGCGCAGGAAGTGATCAGAGGATCTCCCCACTGCCGGACATAGACCGGCCGGGACATCAACACCGCCCCCTCGGGGGAGCCGTAGTCGGCGAACACCCCGGCCACCTCGAACGAGCGGTAACCGGTTTCGGTCAAGAGATCGAGCTGAGAGCCCGGCGCAAGACTCCAACGATAGGCAAAGGGCTCGCTGACCAGCAGGCTGCCCTCTTCGAAACGTTGCCACACCTCGGGGGTCTGCGCGAAGAAGAGAAAGGCCCGGCGGGCTGCCGGCGAGGCATCCAGACCCACCAGGCGGGCCCGGCCGGAATGGCTCACCGTGCGAGCCAGGGCGTCCACTCCGCGGTAGAGGCTCACCGAAGCGACCCCTCTCTCACGGCGCACGAGCTCAATTAGCTCCTGGTCCAGCGTGGACAGGTTCTTGCCCGCCACCACCGTGGGCGGGGCCAGGTAGACGTCCTCCTGCAGCGTGACTGCCAGCCAGTGCACCAGGGTGGAGCGAAAACTGTCCACCATCACCCCGATCCCGACCGTGGCCGAGACGGCCAGCGTCAGGGCTGCAAGAGCGACTGCCGTTCGACTCAGGGAGCGCCGCACCGAGCGGACACCCAGCCGGACCACCAGGCCAGGCAGCGGCAGATGGCGGCTGAGCAGGCCGACCAACCAGGGGCCCGTCACGGCCAGCCCCACCATGACCGCAAACATCCCCACCAGTCCCGGCAGGATGGCCCGACCGGGCCAGCTCAGCAGGCCACCTCCCAGGGCCACTGCCAGCAAACCGGACCCGGCCATCACCAGGGTCAGCCGGCTGGCTCGTTCCTCCGAATCGGCTCGCGAGAGCACGCACCCGGCGGGGGTGGTGGTGGCCTCCCAGGCGGGGGCCAGGGCGGCCAGCAGCGTTCCGCCGAGCCCCAGAGCCGCGGCCCGGGCCAGGATGCCCGGATCGAGGCTCACCTGCTCGACTGAGACCACGAAGTAAAGGTCATTCAGGGTTCTCGTGACCAGGCGCAGCAGGATCTGGCTCAGAGACACGCCCAGAGCCACACCCAGCAAAGTGCCGAGCCCACCCACCATGGCCGCCTCGGCCAGGACCAGGCGCAGAATCTCGCTCCGGGTGACCCCCAGCGTGCGCAGTCGTCCCCACAAGAAGCGACGCTGCACCACCGTGAAGGCCGAGGTCTGGTAGATCAGAAACATCCCCACCACCAGACTGAGCAGGCTCAGGGCGGTCAAGTTCAGATGAAAGGCCTCGCTCATGGCACCCAGGGTGCGGTCGCTCTCGCCGGCAGCCACCAGGCGCAGATGAGCTGGCAGCTCGAAGGGTAGACTTCCTGACGGGAGGATCAGGTCGATGCGGCTGAGTCGACCCGGCAGTCCCAGCACTTCCTGGGCGGTGGCCAGATCGGCCACAAGCACCCCTTCCAGGGCTCGCCGGCTGAGATCGCTGGAAGGCTCGAGCAGGCCGACCAGCCGCAGGGTTTCTCCCTGAGTCCCCATGTACACTGCGAGCTGCTGACCCGGCGCAAGACGAAGACGCCGGGCAACCGGACCGGACATCAACACGGCTCCCGGCAGAGTGAGAAAAGAAGCCATGGGCACGGGGGAGCCGGCTCCGGTATAGGCCCGAAAAGGTGCCTCCGCGGTCAGATCGAGACCCAACAGCCGAAAGGTGGGCCCGGAGATGGGAATCGCACTCCCTGTGATGGGCTCACCCCGATCCAGTCGCAGGTAGCCCTCCACGACCGGAGCAGCCACCACGCCGGAGCGACGCAGGCGAACATAGATCTCTTCAGGGATGCCGGCGGGGGGGCCCAGGAGCTGGTGGGTGGCTCGTCCTGAAACAGCCTGAACGGATAGCTCGAAGGCCTGGCGGGCGCTCTGGTTGGCCAGCTCGATCCCCAGCACCGAGGCCACCCCCAGCGCGATGCCCAGCAAAGCGAGCAGCAGCTGCCCCGGGTGCTGCAACAAATAGCGCCAACCGGCCCGGTGGAGCCTCAAGGCATGGTGCAGTAGCCGAGTTGAACGCGCTCCGCGCGGTAAAGGTTCGGGCGGTCGGTCTCGAGCAAGCGCGTGCACTGCTTGAGCTCTTTGCCATAAACGTGCAGCGTGATGGCTTCCCGCTCGAAGGGATTAAAGATGCGGTGGTGCTCGAAGGGCGGAATCAGGCAGCCGACCGACCCCACCCCGACCTCGACGGTGCGCTCGGGCTTGAGCTCGAGAAGCTCCTGCTGCTGGCCCACCAACTCATAGCTGGTGATGGCCAGTTGCCCGGCCACGCAGCCCTCGACGCACCAGGTGTTGTCGTGGTCATGGATGGCCGTGCCCTGGCCGGGGCCCCAGACCATCGCGACAACGCAGTAATGATCGTCCGGATGGCGATAAACGAGGTGACGCGCGTAACCCTGAGCGCTCACCTGCTGCAGGCGGCCGGGTAGCTCGCAGCAATGGGAGCTTTGCTCGAGCAGCTGGCAGGTGGCTTGAACTTTAGCCTGACAGTCGCAGCATTCACGCAGTCGACCGTCCAGCTCCTGGAGAAGTTCCTCGACGACCATTGCAGGGCATTCTCCAGTACGTCGCCTTGACCTGTCCAGCTCAACGCTCAGGGATTGAGACGAAGGATGCTCCAGCCGCTTTCGCGGCGATCGTAGCGGAAACTGTCGTGGAGACGGAACTCGCCTGCCTGCCAGAACTCCCAGCTGGCGGGGCGCAGGCGAAAGCCGCCCCAGTGAGGCGGGCGGGGAACCACCTCGGGATAGCGCTGCTCGAGCTCGTGCAGTCGCTCGAGCAGCTGATGCCTGCTCTCCAGGGGCCGGCTCTGGTGGCTGGCCCAGGCGCCCAGCTGGCTGAGGCGAGGACGGCTGGCGTAGTAAGCGTCCGACTCGGCCTCGGCCATGGGCACGACGGAGCCCTCCACCCGGACCTGGCGACCGGGCTCGGGCCAGTAAAAGAGCAGGGAGGCCAGGGGATTCTGGCTCAGCTGGCGCCCCTTCCGGCCTTCATAGTTGGTAAAAAAGCCGAATCCTCGCTCGTCCAGGCCACGCATCAGCACCGTGCGCACCGAGGGTTGGCCCTCCGGAGAGCTGGTGGCCAGGAACATGGCCTCGGGGTCGCTCGGGCAGACTTTGCACCAATCCGCGTACCAACGTTGAAACTGTGTCAGCGGGTCAGGGTCGAGGTCAAGAAGATCCAGTGCCACGGGGGCAGGTTTGCCCTCCGCGGTCCAGCACCTGCCGAACCGGAAAATCAGTGATACCATAAGCAACATGCGAAAGCGCCGAGCGATGGCCCTGGTCACCACCCTCCTGATGATGGGCATCCTGGCCCTGATGCTGATCGCCTTTACGGTCAGGTTAAGGGCCCAGGGATTCTTCGGCCTCCAGTCGCAGAGCGGCCTGGCCGCCCTCAACGCGGCCGAGGCCGGCGTGGCCGATGCTCTCTCGCGCCTGACGGCCAATCCCAACTGGTCGACCGACCTGATCAACCAGCCGCTCCCTTCGGGTGGCGCTCGCTACAGCATCCGCTTCTCGCCTGCCGCCTCGGTCAATAACATCGGGGGCGGCATGGCCCTGCCCGGCCCTCGCGGGCCAGTGCAGCCGGGCACAGCCTTTCTGGTGGTGGACGGCGAGCAGGGCCTGACCCACCGGGTGCTCGAGGTCGTTGTCACCCGCCAGGGTCCGGCCAGCACGACGGCCTCTCTGACCGGATCGGGAGTCATTCGCCTGCGCGGCAACGTCGAGATCGACGGGATCGAAGGCCTCAGCAACCCCGTTCCGGTGGATGCCGACGTGCGTTCAGGCTCGAGTGTCAACTCCGCGGGCCAGGTCCTCTGGACCGGCGCTCCGGGCGAATCAGCCACCATCAAGGGCTCGGTCTTCTCGGCCAGCGCCCATCCCTCGGCCATCCAGATGGGCGGAGCCAGCGTTACCGGCCAGGTCCAGAACAACCAGCCCTCGCCCCCTCCGCCCATCGTGGACATCACCGGACGCATCAGCGCCAACTCGGGCGCTCCCGCCCCGGCCCTGGTTCCGGGCGTGACCACCCTGGCGGCTGGCGACTATTACGTGGCGGGGAACCTCAACTACAACGGCGATCTCGACCTGCAGGGAGCCAATCTCTACGTAGCCGGCAATCTGACCGTGAACGGCACGATCAAGGGTCAGGGCAGCGTGTTCTCAGGCGGTAACACAAGTTTTTACGGAGACAGCGAGATCACAGCCAGCAACGCCGAGCAGGTATCGCTCTACAGCAAGGGAAGCGTGGCCTTGCGCGGGTTCGACGGCACCACCTACCTCGACAACCTGGTGGCCACGGCCGGCAACGACGCCAACGGGGTGCCCTACAGCACCCACTGGGCCAACACCAGGAACTGGACCGGGCAGGCCCAGACCCTCCTGGCCAGCTTTGGGCCCACGGATTACGGCTTTCAGGGCTCGGACTTCGACTTCTGCATCGACATGCTCGGCCATGAGGCCACCGCCGACGTCACCCCCCCTTTCGTGGTGGCCCCCAACGAGATGGCCCCGGTCGTCAAGCTCAACAATTTGCTCCAGGCTCAACCGGTCAGCCCGACCCAGCAGTTCCTGCTGAAGAAATTCACCTATTTGCAGGATCCCACTGACCAGTTTAAGGGCCTGTACGCCTGGCACACCGACATGGGCGACATGCAAAACGATGTCAACGCCGCCCTGGCGAACGGCTCCACGGATGGCCTGGCAGACGGCTCCAACGACTCTTACTCCACCTACGGGCCGGCTCAGCAGGCCCTGATTTACAGCCTGATCAGCTCCACCATGAATCAGCTCGACTATGACAGGCTGGGAGCGGCCCATTTCAACGGCCTGATCTACACCAACGGCTACTTCTACTCGGAGAACGAGGTCAACATCCGGGGCGGGCTGATCGCCGCCGACGATCAGACCCAGCCCCCCGGCTTTCCGGACCCCACCAACCCCGGCTTGCAGGTCAATCCAGGCGACATTTATCTCAACAGGGGTGTGCGAGTCACCTTCGTGCGCGATCTGCTCGAGCAATCTGGCTCGACCATCGGCACCTTCCAGGTCAGCGTCTGGATGAGCCGTTGAATTGGCGTCGTCGGGGTATCAACCTGGCCGAGATCATGCTGGCCGTGGGCATCGTGGCGGTGGCCATGCTGGCCCTGATCGGTGTCTTTACCTCGGGTCTACGCCTGCTGGCCCAGTCGCGCGACTCCCAGACGGCCACCCAGCTCGCCCGCCAGGTGCTCGAGCAGGTGCGCGTCTCGGGCAACGTCCCACACAACGCCCTGACCTTCGATGGCTCCGTTCCCACGCCAAGGGTGGCCGGATTTCCGCCGCCCCCCTACCCCACCGCCACGGTGGCCAATCTGCCCTTCACACTGTTCGTGACCACCCAGCCGATCCGCTCCGACTTCGTGGCCGTGCGGGTTGAGGTGCGCTGGCAGCAACAGCACCGGATCATGACGGAGAGCTGCTTCTATGCGCCGTGAGCGGCGGCGCGGGTCCACCCTGCTTGAGGCGATGGTGGGAGCCGCCATCCTGGCCATTCTCACCACGGCAGTCTTTGCCATCTTTAAGATGGGCATCGGGGCCTGGTTCAAGGCCGATGGGGTGGCCGAGCTACAGCAACAGGGCCAGGCGGTCGGGGGGCGCTGGGTGCGCGAGACCGAGGTGGCAAGCCTGTCCGCCGTGAGCCTGTCGGCCACCGGGGATGCCTGCAGCCTGCCCTCGGCCATCACCGGAGCCGGGGTCTTCGCCCTCGATCCCGCCACCAGCGAGCTCATCTGGCAGAGCTATCAGGTCTATTATTTCGACGGCCCCTCGGGAGAGGTGCGTTACCTGGAGGTTCCCATCGCTCCTCCGACCAGCGCAGTGGTGCCGATCGAGCAGCACACCGGCCAGCCCCTGGCCAACAGCCTGGTGGGCGGACGGGTCCTGGCCCGCTGGGTCACAAGCTTTGAGGTCCAGGACCTGGGCGGGGTCTTGAGGCTGACCATGGTGGCCCAGCGGCGTCGCCCCAACTCGATGCAAATGGAAGTCCAGACCAACGTGTTCTCAGCCGCCCCGCGCAATTAATGCGCTCGCACTCTGGTCTTGCCCCTTGGCACAATCTGACGAACCCGCCGGAACTGCGTTCCAGCGCGTTGTCAAGTGCAAGACCAAAGGCCTTGCACTTGAGCTCCCGAGATCGAAGCCGGGGCTCCGCGCCCACCGTTTTGGGGAGTGAGCCCCGGCCCGAGTCTCAGAGGGTATCCGCAAGCGCTCAGTCGCAGCTGCGGTTGCGACCCAGGCGGGGTCCGTCGTCCCGCGGAGGCTTGTCGCCACCGGACTCGCCGTTGCAGCCGCCCGCGTTGCCTGTGGAGCCAGGGTTAGTCGGGCCCGAGCTCGGTCTGCCGGCTACCGGGCTGTCGTCAGGCTCGTAAGGGATGTAACGGTCGTTCGGATGAGGGGCATCTTCCTTCACAGGTCGGCCGGTCGAGGGGGTGATCGGGGGGGCGCAGTGGCTCGCAGACTGGAATCGAAGCTCGCCAGGGAGAGTCAGGCTCGGGTGGATCATCGTCGTTACCTCCTCAGTTTCGGTCGCAGCTGCACACTCAGGGTAGCAGCCACGAAGAGGTCCTGGCGAGGCGGCTTTGTTTCCAGATTGTTTCAATCGAGAACTTCGTGTAAAGGCGTTGACCACCCAATAAGCAGATCGATCACAAAATCTCGCCATTTTTGAGTGACCATAATTGAGCCAGGACGGTAGACGGATTGCGGAGCCCCGAGGAGCCTCGAGGAACCTCGCGAAGAAGTAAGCATGGCTTCGGGGGAAACGACACCGGCCGACCGTTTGCTCGAGGCCCTGCGTCAGGGCGGGAAGTTACACTCGTCCGGGCGGTTCACCATCGACCCCGAGGCCGCCCGGCGCAAGCTCGGCCAGTATCTGCTTCCCGATCCTGAGCTCCTGGGCCTGAAGCTGGTCCAGTGGGCAGTTCGCTCGAAAGCCAGGCAGGTTCGGGTCCATTGCGCGCCTGAGGAGCTCGAGCTCGAGCACGATGGTGAGCTTGCCTCGGAATTCTCCGGGTTTCTGGATTCTGGCCAAATCGACGACCTCCGCCTCGCCGTGGCCACCGCGTTCCGCCTGCCCGGCTGCTTCGTCGAGGTGGCTGACGGTCGGTTTTGCTACCAGCTCCGACCCGGCGAGATGGTGGTCGAGCCATTGACAAGCGAATTCAAGCGGATTCGCTTGCGGTGGGACCGGTGGGACCGGACAGGCGATCAGCCAGAGGAGCCATTGGGTGAGAGCCTGCTCAGGCAGATCCGATCCGCTGCTCAACATTGCCCGCTCCAGCTGAGCTTCAACGGATCGGCCGCAGAGCGTCAGGTATTTGGAGCCGACCTTCATGACCCGGCCGACCCTCTTGAGGTGAGACACCTCACACTTTCCTTTGTGGCGACCACTCTGAGCGGTTTGCATCATATGGCTGAAGTCAGGCTCGGAGTGGGGGAAGATGGTCCGGTCTGGCTGGGCCCTGGCCGTTCTTCCAGGTTCTTCTTGCTGCGGGACGGTGAGCTGGTGACGACGGCCCGTCCTGAAGCGGCTGTTTGGGGGGCTGGGATAGGCTTGAGGCTGAATCACCAGGCCTGCAGCACGATCCTTCTGGTGGCTCGAGGAGTGATTGTAGACCATATCACCGTAGACGAGCCCTCGGGGCTCTCTTGCGTGGTTGGCTGTGAGTCGCTCAGGCTGGACGCAACGGGCCTCGCACCGGTTCGCAATCTTGAGTTCGATCGCCTCGTCGAGCGCACCTGGCAACTGGGCAGGCGCCTGAAGGACGCGATGAAGATCCGTCCTCATCCTGGCCTGAGCGAAAGCCTGGTGGCCACGCTGGGTTTTGACCCGGAGCTCTATTACCTGGACGGATCGCGGCGCCGGTTGCCCCTTTGAAACAGTTGTCCCACACGCTCTTCAGCGCTTGATCCCATCGCTAGAAGTCCGGCCGCAAACCCCCATGTGGTGTCGGAGGGAACCTCCGCCACCACAAGATATTGTAGGCGGCCGGACTTCTAGCACAATATGTTGGG
>JAANMW010001869.1_pt1 | contig 20564 bp, 20 predicted proteins | sample 7279671 | NCBI WGS metagenome assembly JAANMW01 (sample SAMN14094541, study PRJNA606508) | bioreactor metagenome | isolation source: A lab-scale SPAN reactor treating ammonium-rich wastewater day 247 | place: Ireland: Galway | collected 2017-09-19
TCTGTTCGCGAACAAGGTCGATGCCGGTAACGAGTTCCGTAACGGGATGTTCGACCTGCAGGCGCGTGTTCATCTCAAGGAAATAGAATGACCGATCAACATCCGAGACGAGAAATTCGACCGTGCCCGCACCTTCGTAATTTACGGCCTTTGCGACCTTCACGGCACATTCGCCCATCGCCTGTCTGAGTTCGGCAGAATCGATCGGCGACGGAGCTTCTTCTATCACCTTTTGATGGCGACGCTGAATGGAACATTCGCGTTCGCCGAGATGCACGTGATTGCCGTGTGTGTCCGAAAATATCTGGATCTCGATATGCCGCGGACGCACGATCGCTTTCTCGATATAGACCGAATCGTCACCAAAGCTTGCGGCGGCCTCGCCCTGTGCGGTCTCAAGAGCGCTCTGCAGTTCGCTCTCTTCGGCAACAAGCCGCATTCCCTTGCCACCGCCGCCGGCGGAAGCCTTGAGCATCACCGGATAACCGAATGATGCCGCAGTTCGGCGCGCATCTTCATATGACCTTAGAGGCTCTGTCGTCCCCGGCACGACCGGAACGCCGGCTTCGATCGCGATCTTTCGCGCGGAGATCTTGCCGCCCATTCCTTCCATCGCTTCGGGCGGCGGTCCGATGAATTTGATTCCCAACGCGGAGACCTCGCGGACAAACTCCGCATTCTCAGATAGAAATCCGTAGCCAGGATGCACCGCATCGACGCCGCCCCTTCGTGCGACGTCAAGGATCTTGTCGTGTCGAAGATAGCTCTCAGAGGATGGAGGCGGCCCGATGTGATACGCCTCATCCGCCATGCGGACGTGAAGCGCAGCCCGATCCGCATCGGAATAGACGGCGACCGTTTTGATGCCAAGTTCACGGCACGCACGGATAACGCGGCAAGCGATCTCTCCTCGATTTGCGATCAGAATTTTCTTGAACATCATTCGATTATGGAGTTGACCTGATTCTTCGGATCGTATCGGATCGCAACGCTCGATCCAGGCGCATAGGAAATTCCTGCGTTCTTTTGAGCTTCGGTCAGGACCTCTGCCGATTCGAATTCGACGCCATTCAGCGTGTAATGATACACGGCCACGATGTCCGAATTCTCACCTTTTTTGAGCTCGATGATGACGCCGTCCGTTATCCGGCCGATCGCGAGCAGGCGTTCGCGACGGGAGTCCACAGGTTTTTGAGCCTTAAAAAGTCTGTCAAAAATGCCCATCGCTTCCCTTCTATCCTAATCTACAACGAGCGGCGGTTTACCCCAACGTGCACGCAGAGCGTTCGCCGCTGCAAGAACATTCGGACGCTTGATGATACGCGCTTCTAGCGGGCGTTTTCCCGGAATGTCGAGCATTATCAAACCAAGCAAAATGGTCAAAATTCCCTGTCCCGGAACTCCGGGCAGCGAGAGCAAAATGCCCAGAAAGATCAGGAACACGCCAAGGATATTCTTCAGTATTACCGCACCCCAGCGAACGAGCCAAGGGCTGTCCGGCAGAAAATCACGTTCGTAGTGCGAACTGAAATAATGTTCCGGGATCTTGACCAGAACGAAGGCGATCGCACCGAGGCTGAACGTGAATGTCACCGCGAACAGGATAATGCTGATCGCGATACTTTCCCATGTCAAACCGTGCCATTTTTCAGTGAACCAATCGATCATTTATGAGTCCAGCCGGCGAAACTCCTTCCAAACGAAATACATTCTATGCACGAGCGTCCAGACAGAACCGACCGCAAGGATCCAAAGCACCGGCGGCATACGGTTGGCGAAATAACTCGTCGAATTCCAGTCCCACGTCGAGAGAGCTCCGATCACGAGAAGCACGACACGCTCAGGCCTCTGCAGGAAGCCGACATTCGCCTTAACGCCCAAGCCTTCGCTGCGTGCCGTCGTGTAACTGACCATTACGGATGCCATCATTCCGACGCCGGCGAGAAATACGTTAAGTAGAGAATGCTGCGGCGAATTGCCCGCGTAGAACATTATGATGCCCATAAAGGCAGCCATATCCGACAGTCGGTCGAGCGAAGAATCCAGGAACGAGCCGAACTTCGTAACGCGGCCCGAATTGCGGGCAACATTCCCGTCGAGCATATCGAAGAGGTTTGCGACGATGAGGACGATGCCGGCCCAAAAGAATTGGCCAAGCCCGAATAGCACGCCGCAGCCGATGTTGATCGTTACGCCGAGCGTCGTTAGATAGTTCGGGTTGATGCCGCTCGCTGAAAGAGCGCGGACCATCGCGCCGATGATCCTTTTTGCTCCGCGGCCTATATTCGAGCCCAGCATCTATTTTCGATCCTCATTTCGTCCGGCCGCTTCGCACGGAAGTTTACTCTGCATCGTGGATCGTCGTGAGACGGCTGATCTCGAAATTTCTCCAGCCGTTCGGGGTCTTGACCTTTACTTCGTCGCCCTCTTCGCGGCCCATCAACGCCTGGCCGATCGGCGAGACCGTCGAGATAAGGCCCTTGTCCGGGTCGCTCTCCTCGCTTGTTACGAGCTTGTAGCTGACCTTTTCTTCCCTCTCGATATCAAAGAGGATGACCAGCGAACCGTACGCGACGCGATCCTGCGGGATCTTCGAAAGATCGATGCTCTCGACCTCGCTCATACGCAGCTGGATCTGGCTGATCCGTGCCTGCACGATCGACTGCCGCTCCATGGCGGCCTTGTATTCGGCATTCTCGCGGAGGTCACCGAATTCGCGCGCCTTCTGGATCTCCTTTGGGAGTTTGAAATGGAGTTCCTGCTCGAGTTCGTCGAGCTCGGCCTTAAGTTTCTTCTTTATGTCTTCCATCTTTCTAAATTAATGGGCACCTTCGGCAAATCTTTCCTTAAGTTCAGCTTCGTGAGGAGCTGCAAACGATATTCCAACATCACGTGCGGTCCGCACAAGCTGGCCATCGGTCGGCACTCTCTTAATGTTCGAAACCGCCTCGTCAAGCGGTACCGTAACGACGGTTCCCGCCTGAAGCGCGACCATCTTGCCGGTCTCGCCGTTCGCAAGCGCACGGGCAGCACACGCCCCGAAATTCGTCCCCAGCATTCGGTCAAATGCGTTGGGGCTTCCGCCTCTCTGGAGGTGTCCGAGCACGACACAGCGAGACTCTTTGTCCATCATCTCTTCGACGCGGCGACGTACGATCTCGCCGATACCGCCGAGGCGAAGCTCAGCTCGATCCGAATACGTTTCGCTGGTCCCGACCTCGAGTGCGCCTTCGGCGACGATAATATTCGTAAACCGCGACCCTGCGGCCTCGCGTTCGAGGACCTTTCGCCGAATCGCCTCGAACGAGAACGGTATCTCCGGCATCAGGATGATGTCGGCGCTTCCCGCAAGTCCGGCGTGAAGGGCGATCCAACCCGTATTGCGGCCCATCACCTCCAGGATCATCACGCGGTCGTGCGAAGCGGCGGTCGTATGAAGGCGATCGAGAGCTTCGGTCGCGATGTCGATCGCCGTCATAAATCCGAACGTGAATTCCGTTGCCGCAAGATCGTTGTCGATCGTCTTCGGAACGCCGATAACCGGAAACCCGCGTTTGTGAAACTGTTCGGCGATCGCAAGCGTGCCTTCGCCGCCGATCGCGACCAGAGCTTCGATGCCGAGAATATCGAGGTTAGCGAGTGCCTCTGAAACGGGCAGTTCGGTGAAAACGGGTTTCCCGTCCACCATCTTGACGAAGCTGCCGCGATTCCTTGTCCCGAGAACGGTTCCGCCCTGAGAAAGCAGGCCGCTCACGTTCATCGGTGAAAGCTTTCGCGTATGGGTTTCGCCTAAGATCCCTTCAAAACTATCTTCAATGCCAATGCATTGCATCCCAAACTTGCCGGTGGCCGTTCTTACGACGGCCCGTATCGCTGCGTTCAGGCCGGGGGCGTCGCCGCCGCCCGTTAGAATGCCGATCTGTTTATACATAAAAAATCAAGAGTCCGTGTAGTAAAACTCCATTTTACTGCACGAACCCGTCCGTTAAAAATTGCGTTTACCTTTGTCCGAACAGCCCGGCGGTGTCGACGAGTTTGCTTGCCTCAGGCATTGATTCGATCGCCTTGGCAACCTGCGGATCATTTTCCATCAGCACCTGAAAACCGGCTTCAGACGAATAGTTTGCGGTCGCCAATTCCTCGCGTATACGCGAACGCGCATATGCCGCGACCTCATCCATCGCTGCGGTCGAAAGGTGGCTTTCCTTGTCGGCAAGTGAAAACTTCACGAACGCATCAAAAAGCTTGTCTGAGACGGCAAAATCGCCGGGACGCACGACGTTCACAAAGCTCTGCTTGTCATTCTTGTAGGTTTCAAATCCGGGGATCTTCCCGGCAACAAGCTGCCGCACGAAGAAGAACGCCTCCTCGTTGACCTTCGCCTTCTTTTGCGGGTCTGCGATCGGATCGACGCGGACGTCAGGCTCGATGCCGCGTCCGCCGTAAAGGATCCGTCCGTTCGCCGTCTTTACAGGCACGCCTTCGGGCTTTGGCACCGCATGTCCCTCGCTGTCCTCTGCGTCAGCAAGATGCGTGTAATAATCGTAGATCGAGCCGCTGGAATAATCCCTTTGCAATGACCTGCCGAACGGCGTGTAATATCTTGCGGTCGTAAGCGTCAATCCCGTGCCGTATGGCAGGCGGAATATCCGCTGTACGAGCCCTTTGCCAAAGCTGTCGCTGCCGACGATAACACCTCGGTCGTAATCCTGAATCGCTCCCGCAACTATCTCGGATGCGGACGCCGAACCGCCGTTGATCATAACGACGAGCGGCATTGTTTCAACGTCTCCGCCAATGGCGGGCAGGTCGCGCTTCTGCCCAAGACGTCCGGTCTTGACAGATACGATCGTCTGGCCGCCGGGAATGAACTTGCTTGCAACCTCGACCGCCTGTTCGAGAATGCCGCCGGGATTATTGCGAAGGTCGAGAATGAGGTTCTTCATTCCCTGTTTTTTGAGATCGTTGATCGCCTCGGTCAATTCGTCCGCCGTCGTCTGTTGGAAGCCACCGGTCAATGCGATATACCCCGTGCCGTTCGGGAGCATAAAGTAGTTTCGGATCGACGGAAGCGGCACACCGCCACGAATGATCTCGAACGCGACCGGATCCTTGACGCCGACACGCTCGACCGTCAGCTTAACTGGCGTGCCCCGCTCTCCGCGGACATTCTTTGAGACCTCGGATGCCGTCCATTCGGTCGCATCTTTGCCCTCGACGGTCATAAATTTATCGCCGTACCGCAGGCCGGCTTTCTCGGCCGGCGTGCCCGGAACGACCGACTGCACATAAACGCCGTCGCGATGCTGAAAGATCGAGACACCGATGCCGTAGAATTGCGATGATTGCTCTTCGTCGAGCTTTTTTAGTTCGCGGCGATTGAAAAAAGACGAGTGCGGATCGAGTGTCCACAACATTCCCTGTATCGAGCCTTCGGTGAGGTCCTCGAGAGCGATCTTCCCTGCGTAGTTGTCGATGATAACCTTGTCGGCCTCACGAAGCTGCTTCGTGATCATCTCGCTCGTCACACCGCCCTGCTCTACGGCTGCGTCCGATCGATGGCCAAAAACACCGCCAACAACGGCTCCGACGACGATGACTACTATCGCGATTATTGGAAAATTCTTAAGCATTCTAGGCTTCAAACGGGAGCGCAAATAACTCTCAATTATAACATACGAGCGGTGGCCGGACTTCGTTGCGAGAAAGCGTCGATTTACTTGTCTGGACGAAACGCGTAACATTACTCTTTTCTCTGATGCCGAAAAGTCTTTCCATTGTCATTCCTGCATTTAACGAATCCGAGCGTATCGCACCCGGCCTTGCGAAAATACTCGCCTACATTCGCGAGCGAAAGATCGATGGCGAGCTGATCGTCGTTGATGACGGCTCCAGCGATGTCACGGCGGAGGTCGCACGAAATGTCGCCTCTGAATACAGCGATATTGAAACGAACGTCATTCGATATGAGCAGAATCGAGGCAAAGGTTACGCCGTTAAGACCGGTCTCCTCGCGGCAAGGGCCGACATCGCTCTTTTTAGCGATGCCGACCTCTCGACGCCGATCGATGAGGCCGATAAACTCCTCACTCCGATCGCGAATGATGAAATGGACGTAACCTTTGGTTCCCGTGCTATCGACCGCAGCCTTATCGGGACGCATCAGCCATGGCGGCGTGAACAAGGCGGAAAGGTGATGAATTTCGTCATTCGAAAGATGTCGGGCCTCGATTTTGCCGACACGCAGTGCGGCTTTAAGGCTTTTAATATGAAGAAGTTCCGGCCGCTGCTCGACGTAATGACGGTGGATCGGTTCGGGTTTGACGTCGAGTTTCTTTTCGTTGCGAAGTATCATGGTTTGCGGCTTGCGGAGATACCGGTTCGTTGGAATGACGTCGCCGGTTCGAAGGTCAGCGTCTTTAGGGATACCCGCCGAATGTTCTCCGAACTTGCACAAGTTCGCCGGAACGCGAAAAATGGTCTTTACGATCTAAAATGACTGCACGCTTAAATGTAAATATCGATCACGTCGCGACCATCCGCGAGGCTCGAAAGACCATCGAGCCAAGCGTTGGCGCCGCGGCGATCCTGTGTGAAAAGGCAGGTGCGGACGGCATCACCGTCCATCTTCGCAGCGATCGCCGGCATATACAGGACGCCGACCTCGACGTGCTTCGCGGGGTCGTAACAACATATCTGAACGTTGAGATGGCGGCGACCGATGAGATGGTCGAGATCGCAAAACGAACACGTCCCGATGCCGTCTCGCTCGTTCCCGAAAGCCCGACAGAGATCACGACCGAAGGCGGACTGGACGTTATCGGAAACTTTGACGCGGTCGCAAAAGCCGCTAAAGAATTGTCGGCTGCGGGCATCTTTGTCAGCATATTTATCGATCCGATCGAGGATCAGATCACCGCAGCAAAAAAGGCTGGTGCCGGACAGATCGAGCTTTGCACCGCAGAATATGCCGAATTGACGCTCGGCGCGCGTGCTGCACACGGTGAAGGCCGCAAAAAAGCCGCTGCCGAGGTCGAAAGACTGCATGATGCGGCTTTGCACGCCCAGAATAAGGGTCTGATAGTCGCCGCGGGGCACGGCCTTACGACGCGGAATATCGCACCACTCGCTGCCATGCCAGAGATCGCGGAATTCAACATCGGCCATAACATCATTTCGCGTGCAGTTTTCTGCGGGCTGGAAGAGGCCGTCCGCGAGATGCTTGCAGCCATCGGCAGATAGCTTTATGTCTGACCTCTCACAAAAAAATAGCCAGCGCGACCTTGCCGCCATTTTTGCGGCTCTCGAGAAAATGAACCATCGGCTCGACAAACTTGAAGGCAAAGCGGCCAGCACTCCGCCCGCTGCCTCGAATACACCCCACCCGAGCACGGACAAATTTTCCGTCGCCGAGGCGATAGCAGACAGCATCTTCGCCTCGATGAAGGAAAAGGCCTGCCAGTTCGAACCTGACAAGCCTTGTGATCATTGCTCGATGTGCAATTCGAGAGGGTTCTGAACCCGGTGCGGGTCGCGGCGGCTTATTTGTGCTGCCGCATAGAATTCGCATCGCCGACGGTCGGGACCGACTTCGCACTTTCATCCGCCTTAAAGAAAGGTTCTTCCTTAAAGCCCAGCAATCCGGCGGTCAGGACGGCAGGAAATGAGTTTCGCGTCGTGTTATAGTCCGTCACGGCCTTATTGTAATCCTGCCGCGTGGTCGCAATTCGGTTCTCCGTCCCCGCAAGCTCGTCCTGAACCTTCATAAAAGCCTCGCTCGAACGCAGCTGCGGATAGTTCTCAGAAAGGCTCAGAAGGCGTCCTATCGTGCCTCCAAAGCTGTTAGCAGCGTCGATCACAGCCTGTTTCTGCTCGGGTGTAGAGTCACCGCCGGCGGGAGCCGCACTTGTTGCGTTCAATAGACGGGAACGCGCCTCGGAGATTTGACCGAAAACTTCCTGCTCGTTGACGCCGACCATCTTCGCGGTTTCGATCATATTGGGGATCAGATCGGCCCTGCGTTGAAGAGCCGCCTCGATGTCAGCCCATTTTCCGCGGACGCCCTGCTGTTTCGCGGTCAACTCGTTATAGCTGCACCCGGAAAGCAGGAAGCCCGAAACTAAGATCACGATCAATAAAAATACTCTCTTCATAACTTATCCTCTCCCTAAAGAACTAGTCTTTTTTCGATCTATCGACCGCATCAATTACCTTTTCGATCTCGATCAGGTATTCCCCAAAAAGGGCGTTTGCCGCCGCTTCGTCCAATTCTAATGCAAAGTTATCTTTGCGGATATTGAAGATCTCTTCAAACGGCGTGCCGTCGATCCCGATCGTCTGGGCCGTCATCGCGACGACTTCGCGTTTCGTAACAGGCGGTTCGATGCCGTAAACCTTAAGAACCGCACGAAAAAGTGCTGCGAAGCTCGAAAGGCTGCTGGCCATCAAGCCCGTTAGCTTCTCAACGGACGACGACGCAGGGATGTATTGCCTCCGAAGCTGCAGAAGCTTGCTCCGCAGTTCGAATTCAGCCTGCAGCCGGAGGAATTTCTCTGATATTTCGATCTCGCCCAAAAGGTCGGGCCCGAAAAGCACACGTCTTGCCTGCCGCATCTGGTCAAACTCGATCGGAAAGACATCGGCTCCGTTCTTGAGTTCCGAGACCGTGAAATACACAGGTATCGGGTTACCGAGTTTTGCCCATTCGCGAACGCAGGCGTGAGCCTTGCGCAGGTCGTCTGGGCCGATGGCGTTCAGTGCAACTAGGATATTGTAATCCGACATTCTCGGCACAAAATCACCCGCCGCCGCCGAACCGTAAAGAATGACCGAAACGAGATTGCTCCCGTGGCTCGCTCTAAGATCGTCAACGAATGCGTCAAAATGATGATTCATATTCTTTACCAGTCGCCGCCTGCGCCGCCTCCGCCAAAATCACCGCCGCCGCCGAATCCGCCCCAACCGCCGTCAGAACCACTGCTACCGCCCCAATCGCTGCTGCTTGATGAACCGGCGTCAAGTACGTTGCCGATGATCCCGCCAACTACCCACGGAACCACGCTGTCACCACCGCCGCTCCCGCCGCCACGGCCTCCACCACGACCTCCACCGCCCTTATTCCCGTAGTAAAGCGCGATCAGAAAGATCACCCCAAGGATCGCGAGGCCGCAGCAGAGGAACCACGAAACTGCCGACGACTTTGGCGTGTTGTCGGTCTGCGGCGTCGCTGGCCCCGACGTATTGCCCTTGTCGCGGATCCGCGCAATATAGGCGTCGATAGTATCGCTGATACCTTTTGAATAATTCCCTTTTTTGAACTCGGGTACGAGGTATTGGCGTTGAATGCTGCCGACGAGTCCGTCAGGCAATTCGTCCTCGAGGTCGCGGCTGATCTGTGTGAAGTATTTCCTGTCGTCGATCGCGACAAAGAGCAAGGCGCTTGGATTATCGTCGGCCTTTGACCCGATCTTCCAGGTACGTGCAAGATCCCTTGAGAAAGTGAAAATATCGCGGCCGCCCGTCGTCCTAACGACGGCAACTGCGATCTCGACCTGCGGGTTTGTTGAATTCTTGAGGTCGGTCAGCTTCCGCTCGAGGGCTGCCTTTGAAGCGGGATCGATAACACCCGCGTAATCATTGACAAACCCTGTCGGATGGAGTGCCGAGGGATCTGACGGATCGGCCGCCGTCTGAGCAATGCCTGCTGCAGCGAAGGCGCAGAATACTAGAAGGGCCGCGAGTATTGGACGCAGCACGGCGTAACCTCTGAAATGTGCAGCGGCACGCATTCCCATCATCGTCTCATAATACGACCTTCAGCGTCGAGGGGTTCCGCGCTTAGCCGTGCTTGCGGGCCTCAATAACCGTTGCACGGAAGATCTGCTTTGCAAGGCGCACGGAAGGTAAGGAATTCGCGAATTCCAACAACTCTTCCTCCGTCGGGTCGGCACTCAATTCGGGTATCGCCTGCGCACCATCGACTTCGACCTCTTTCGGGATAATGTGCGAAAGATCGACCGCCGGCCTTGCTGCCGTGCCGCCTCCAACCGAATGTGCCCTCGCTCCATTCGATCCGCTCCTAGCGCGTTTTGAAAGGCCTTCTGCCAGCTCGACACCGGTCGGAACCGGCAAAAGGTCATCGCCCTCACGACGCAGAGCTTCTTCATACGCATCGTCGAGCTTAACGTCGTCAAAATGTACTAGCAGATCCGCGGGTATCGACGACAACGTGAGCTCGCCAGCATAGGCATTCGCATTGATCCGAACCTCGGTATCCGCCACGGGAATGGAAATTTCCTCATACGAAAAGCCGATATCGTCATCCGGTGGTTCAACAACCGGGTCCTCGACTTCGGAAGATCGTTCAGGAACAAAAGCTTCACGCTCCGGCTCTATTTGTGCCGGAACCGCTACTTTCGGTACAGATCGTTCGGCTGGAGCGACCGCGTTCTCAGATTTTAGAGTTTTTTTTTCCTCGCCCGCCGACGCGGCGGCGACGTTTGAGGCCGGAGAACCGAGTTTCTTGAGGATCTCTTCTATTGGAGCGAGTTTCCTCATCTCGACGAGCTTTACAAGCCCGACTTCGAGCACGTATCGCGGCTGTGCCGCCTCGCGAAGGCTGGATTCTGTCTCGCAAAGAGAATGGAAGAACCGCAGAAGATCGCTCTCAGCGAATGGAGCGGCAAGTTCAGTGAGTTTTTCGGGCGGAAAAGCAGCAGAATCGACGAGGCGTTCGGTCGATGTGCCGGCAACTTTCTGAACCATCAGATCGCGGAACAGGCCGAGCAGGTCGCTCGCAAAATTGCGAAGCTCGTGCCCGCGCGAAACCAAATCATCGACGGTCTCGAGTATCGCTTTCGCGTCCGCAGTTGCGACCGCAAGGACGATCTTTTCAAGAACGTCAGCACCGGCAGAACCAAGGGCCTTCGCGACGGAAGCGGCGTCGATCTTGTCGCCCGAGAAGCTGATCACTTGGTCGAAATTGCTCTGAGCGTCGCGCATTGAGCCCATGCCGGAACGCGCGATCTCGCGAAGAGCTTCGTCCGAGACATCGATCTTGTCTTTTTCGGCGATGAGCTTCAGGCGGTCAAAGATCTTGGAGTTCGCGATCGTGCGGAACTGGAACTCCTGGCAACGCGACGTTATCGTGATCGGAACCTTGTGCAGCTCGGTCGTCGCCATTATGAAGACGACGTTCGGCGGCGGCTCTTCAAGGGATTTTAGAAGCGCGTTGAAGGCGGCCTTTGAGAGCTGATGAACCTCATCGATTATAAATACTTTGTAACGGTCGCGTGCGGGGTTGATGTTTAACCCGTCGATGATCGTCTCGCGGACGTTGTCGATGCCCGTGTGCGATGCGGCATCGATCTCAAGCACGTCGAGCGAACGGCTCTCAGCGATCTCAACGCACGACGGACACGCGGCCTCGTCGTCGATACGGCACGGCGTGGTTGTTTTGCCGTCAGACTTGTGGCAGTTGAGAGCTTTTGCGAGCAGGCGCGCGGTTGTCGTCTTACCCACACCTCTCGCACCCGAGAAAAGGTACGCATGATGCAGACGGTCATGCTCGATCGCGTTACGCAGGCTATGCGTTACGACCTCCTGGCCCGTAACTTCGTCAAAGCTCTGGGGCCTCCATTTTCGAGCAATTACCTGATAAGACATTGAGAGTTAGATTGTAATTCGATTTGCTTTCCGTGTGCAACGAATGTGTTCCACAAACACGCACGACCCGCGGACGTTATCGAGCCGCGGGCCGTACCAGGAGGAACAAAATGAGTGAAAATGGCTCCAGACGTGACCGCAACACAAGCTGAAATCGCTACCGTTGCTCCGTTCCCGGCCTAGCGGGGTTCACAACTCAAACCTTGTGCGGAGCCTGAAGCCAAGATAAAGGATAACGGATAAAGGATGAAGGATAAAGTGCCGCGAGACAATATCAGGCCTTTGACTTAACTTTCTTGACTATTGTTACGAAAATTGCGGTAAGTTCTGATGTTTCTATTCGCAGCGGGGCAAGTTTCTCGGCGTCAAACAGTCTCATTTCATCGATTATCTCAAGCCAATATGCGGTTTCTTCAAGTTCCTGGAGCCCGCCTTCGATCTTACTGATAAAATCAGCATCCGATTTAGCAAATTGAGATTCTCTGTAATGTTCCCCGACCGAGGTTCCTGAGCGCAGTATTTGTTTGCCGACCACTTGGGCTTCGGTCGCTTAAGGCAATGCGGAATACAACTTTATTATTCTGATCGCAAAATCTCTTGTTCGTGTTTTCAAGTCTTGTTCCATAGACAAAAAAGGATGAGCGAGAAACCCTATCCTTTCTCCCTCATCCTTTTTCCTTTATATGATGGCGGAAAGGGTGGGATTCGAACCCACGGTACCCTTTTGAGGTACACAGCATTTCCAGTGCTGCCAGTTCAACCACTCCTGCACCTTTCCAAGCCGTAAAAATCGGATCAAGTTGTCAAATATGCGGCGTTGTCCGCCGGCAAAAGCCTGTGGTCAATCGCCCGTGACCGGTTCGCTGATGACGCCGATCTCGTCGCCCGTGATCGCGTCATCTGTGCCTGCGTGGGCGGCGATCTTTTCTTCCATCAACCAGTTGAAAACAAAACCGGCAAGAAGAGCTCCCAGTATCGGTGCCAGCCAGAACATCCAGAGCTGCTTCAATGCCCACGTATCATAGTAGAGGCCGACAAAGAGTGCCGGGCCGGTCGAACGAGCCGGATTTACCGACGTGTTCGTGATCGGTATCGTGATCAAATGGATCAGCGTCAGACAAAGACCAATGGCGATCGGGGCAAAGCCGCGAGGTGCCTTCCCATGGGTCGAGCCGAGGATAACGAACACAAAGAAGAACGTCATCACGGCCTCGGCTATAAAACACGCCATTGCCTCGTATTTCGCAGGTGAATGTTCACCAAAACCGTTCGAGGCGAACCCGCCCGCAAATCCGAATCCTGCTTTGCCGTTGGCAATGATGTACAGAATGCCGGCCGCTGCGATCGCACCCAAAAGCTGGGCAACGATATAGGGGATCAGGTCTTTTGCAGGAAATCGCTTACCGGCCCAAAGCCCGATCGACACCGCCGGGTTAAAGTGAGCACCTGAAACGTGTCCGACCGCGTAAGCTCCCGTCAGAACCGTCAAGCCGAATGCCAATGCAACGCCTGCAAACCCGATACCGAGATTCGGATACGCCGCAGCGATCACCGCGCTTCCGCATCCGCCGAGCACGAGCCAAAGCGTGCCCAAAAATTCAGCCATCAATTTTTTCGACAAAGGCATATCGACTTTTCCCTCCTCAAGGAACGTAAAAAAGAAACAACTTGGTCTTTTCTTTGAATTTGGCCGAGCGTAAAAAAGAAAAATGGCGGAGAGGGTGGGATTCGAACCCACGGAACCCGTTAAGGCTCAACAATTTTCGAGACTGCCCGATTCAACCACTCTCGCACCTCTCCAGCACGAACCATTTATAATACGGCTCCGGACGGAAAATAATCAAGTGGAGACACCCTTCTCTGTCTTTTGGCGACGCAGGCGGAAGAAATCCTGCATTAGTTTCCGGCATTCCGCCTCAAGCCCTCCTGCCGTGATCTCGATCCTGTGATTCAGCTTATCGCTATCGCAAAGCTCGAATTTACTTCGGACGGCCCCAAATCTTTCATCTGCCGCACCATAAACAAGCCTTGCTACGCGAGCGTTTACCAGCGCACCGGCACACATCGCACAAGGCTCGATCGTCGAATAGACGGTCACGCCCGTGAGTCGATAATTCTCAATTCTCTCGCCGGCACGTCGGATCGCGAGGATCTCGGCGTGTGCCGTCGGATCGTGCCTCTCGATCGTTTCATTCGACGCCTCGGCAAGGATCTCGCCATCCTCAGACACGATCACGGCACCGATCGGCACCTCGCCACGACGCTCGGCTTTGCGCGCCAGCTCGATCGCGCGCCGCAAAAATTCTTCGTCCCTTTCGTCCATTCTAAAAGCCTGTTGCGGATTATCGCACAGAATCCGCCCGGGCCGCCGCCATTCCGCCCGGTCGGTTGCAGCGTGATAATATTAGAATAGTCTCACCGATACAATTACAATGCCAAGATCCCTAAAATGCCCCACTTGTAATGCGCCGCTCGAGATCTCGGACGCACATCAGCAGATCGATGTATGCGAGTTTTGCGGCAACAGAATATTGCTTTCGCCGAACGAATACCAGGAAGAACCTTCGTTTCCGATCTCCGGCGGCCTGCTTGACCAGGCTCGCAACCTGAAACGTATCAAGGAACTCGCACTCTCCGGCAATAAGATCGAAGCGATCAAGCTGTTCCACGAAACGTTCGGCGTCGGGCTAAAAGGAGCGAAGGATGCCGTTGAGAATCTTTCGGAAGGACGACCGCTTATCTTTTCGCACACAACGACACCTTTCACTCAGACGACGTTCTCTGCGACTACTCCCCACACTTTCACGTCGCGAGGGACAGAACGAAATGTCGCGTCATTCGTCGTAAGAAAGATCATTATTAGCCTCCTTTCGACTCTCGTATTCGCCGCTGTGATCGTGGGGATCGTCTTCTGGTCCGCTTCCGGGACCATCAATAAGACGATATCGAAATTTACCGATCTTGGAAGCAAGATAAAAAAGACCGGCACAGACCCGCAGGGCCTGGCCAGCGAGGTATTTCGATTCGGCGGTGAAGGCGTCGGCGCGGGCAAGTTCAAGGATAATCGAACGCTTACGATCGACGAGAACGGCAATGTCTATTCGATCGATTACACAGGCAATGCGATCCAGCGATTCGATCGGAACGGCAAATTTCTCGCTCAATGGACGATCGACAACACGATGCCGATCCTAAAGATCGCGGCTGACCGACAAGGCCGCGTCTATCTCCTGTGTTCTTCGGCTCTAATGATCTTTGACAGCGCGACTGGAAAGCCGGTACGGACGGTTCCGAGGACGGATTATAGCGACCTTGCGGTCAGTTCGGACGGTTCGCTCTATGCCCTTACCCGTAACAGCGAGGTTGTAAAACTCGACACGAACGGCAAGGCGGTCTCAAAGACCGGAAACTTGATAAAGCAGATCAATTTCGAGGTCAAAGATCTGGAGAAACTCGCGGTCGATGGTTCAGGAAATCTCTACGCCGCGGACGGCAGCGGGCGTTTGCTTAAGTTCTCTCCAAACGGCAAATTCCAGTTCCGATTTGATTCTGCCGGCGGCCAGGATGGTCCGGCTGGCTTTGTCGCCGATATTGCTGTGGACAATTCTGGCAAAGGCCGGGTTTATAGGGCCAACGCCATTAAAGTGTTCATCTACGATATGGAAGGAGCATTTGTCGGCTCATTCCAGGCCCCGCAGACATTCGGTATTACGGTTGATAATAATGGCGCGGTCTGGACCGCCTCACGCCCGTTCATCGTGAAATACGAGATCAACGACCCAGCAAGCTGAGCTAAGGTTTTGTCGCCACGAGCGGCAAGAATATTCTCAAACGAAAAATGGCAGACCTGAAGACTCAAGTCTGCCATTGTCATTCCTGCCAACTTCGACTTAAGCCGGCCCGAGGAAACCAAGGTCGGTGTTCGCAAAGTTTCCGATCAACGGGAATACGTTGCTCAGATTGGCCGGCGGCACGCCGAACCACCTTGCAAGCGTAGCGGCATATTGCTCAACGGAGGTCGTCGGGATCCAGCGCCCTCGAGCACTGCTGCCGCTGTCCGCATCATCCGGGCCATTCAACGTGAGCGTCGGGAAAGGTGTTCCGTTGCTCGTGTTGATCCCGAAGAAATCGGCTGCCGTTATGGCTCCACCAACGACAAAGTGGTAGTTCGCCCATGCATGGTCGCTACCGACGTTGCCGCCGGAACTTGCCGGGTTGAAGGTCCTGGAGAAGTCGGCCATCGTGAATTGCGTAACCTTATCCGCAACACCCTGAACCACCATTTCTTCATAGAATGCACGCATCGACTGGCTCACGTCCGCAAGCTGGGTCGCCTGCGTAGTGATCTGCCCGTTATGCGTATCGAAACCGCCGATCTGCACAAAGAAGACCTGGCGATTGATCGAAAGGTCGGTTCGCTTCTTTATGAGGCGTGCGACCTGCTTCAACTGCCGACCGAGACTTGTGTTCGGGAATGTTACGGTAACTTCTTGCGAAGTCTGCAGGGCGGCATTCGCCTGCATCGCTTCGCCTGTGATCTCGCTTGCCGCAGCGACAACTTGCGAAGACAGGTCGATGCTCCGCAGCGAGTTGAACGCCGCGAGGCGCGCCTGGCTTGACGTACTCGAACTAAAGCCTTGCGGATTCAGCACGTTTGCGAGACTCGTACCCGAGTCCGCGATCGCAAGCGGCAGCGTCGTCTGGCCTGCAGTAAAGAGTTGAGCCCCGGAGATCGACGTGATCATCGGCACAAGTCCGGACGGATTGTCCGGCGTTGTCCGAAGGTCGGCAATTCGTCCGCCCCACCCTGTAAAGCTCTCGGTATCGGACCGGCCGCCTTGATACTGACCTACCTGATCCGAGTGTGAGTAAAGCTGATACGGCCGCTGAACCGAATGATTTTGATATTGTGCACGGGTCATCGGGGCCACGAGAGTCCCGACGTTCGTGACCGCACACATCTTTCCCTGAGCCCAGAGCTCGTGCAGGCCGTTATTGATCGCACCTGCTACGCCCGGCCCGAAGCTCGGATGCAGCCCGTATGTGAGGCCACCCATTCTCGGAACGGTTATCGGCAAGAGCGTATTCTGAGCGATCGCAAGCCCCTGTGCACTTCGTGCGTTCGAATAAGCCGTATAGTTGCTTATCGACGCATCGTTGTGATTAGGGATGATCGTGTTGTTGCCGTCGTTGCCGCCGGCAAGGAACACGCACACTAGTGCGCGGTAATCGCTCGGGACAACGTTCGATCGGTCGGACTTTTGAGCCATAGCGCTCATCAAGCCGAAGTGCCGCATTTGCGTTGCCAAGGCGGTCATGCCCAGGGCACAGCCTGATCTCATTAAAAATTCGCGTCTGTCCTGTTTCATTTTTTCCACCTCGCTATCTCTGCACCTGATACTGTGACGATGTCACCGTAAGATAAACTGCCGCCTGCGCCCTCGCCTTTGCGTTCGCCGGGGTAGACGAGATCGCAGTTACAGCCGTCAAGATCGTTGACCGCATCTCCGGCGACATAGTGCCGTGCATGAATCGTGTGTTCATCTCATCGAGCAGCCTGTTACCGGTCGGATCGGCGTTCGAGAGGGCCTCAAGATCAGCCAGATAGAGCTGCGTTCCATTAGGTGTATCCGGCTGTGAAACGTTGATACGGCCGTAAACCGCCGAATTCACGAAGTTCGCACGTGCGATAGAGCTACCCGTGTTGAAGATCGCAAACTCGGGCCCGAGGATCGACGTCCCGGGTATCACATAGCCCGGCGGATAGAAGTTGAAGACGGTCGGAGAATAGAAAGGATTCTGCGACATTGCCCGCGGATAGCGGCTGATGTTTCCATCACTTTGCGTCGTGCCGTCCGCGCTCGTTACGCCAAGCTGGCGGTAGAGATTCGTCGTCAGCTGAACGGGCTCGCGTAGCTTGCCGTAGTTCGGGTCCGTCTTCGAATCACCACGAGCTTCCGGATCGAGAAGGATCGCCTTGATCACCTCCTTCATCTGCGTCGGATTCGTGCGGTTCGCATTGAACACCGCGGAGATCCTGCCGACATATGCCGGACTCGGGTCACCGGTTACGAGATGCTGAATGAGATACTTCGAGACGAAAGGAGCCACGTTCGGGTGGTTATAAAGATTGTCCAAAGCCTGATTCAGCGATGCATACGCATACGGGTAAATCGCCGCTTGCGTAGTACAAGTTGGCGGCCCGCATGCCGGTATATTCTGAGTTGACTCGGATCCCGGATAGGTAAGCAGCGTCTTCGCCGTCAAGTCGTGGCTGCTCGTATTCAAGGACATATTGTCCTTGTAGTCCGGACTTCCCGGTACGGCGTTCGGGCACGAAGCCTGATAGTCCGTCGTCCGGCAATCGCGCCAGCCGGTAAAGACCTTCGTCAAGTTCGTTACGGTCGTCTGGTCGTAGGTCGGGATAGGATTTCCCTGCCCGTCAAGCTGCAGTGTGCCGTCCTGGTTGAGCATAAATAGCCCGATATTGAAGAGCTGCATTATCTCCCGCGGATAATTCTCGTTCGGATTTGTACGAGTCGAACGGATCATATCGAGATAGTTCCCCATTCCGGCGTTAAGCGTTACGTCGTACATCAGCTGACGCCAGTTACCGAACACGTTCCTATTGATCGCGTTCTGATAGGCGATCATATGGCTCGATTGCTGCGTATCACTGCCGGAGATCACCCAAAGCTGATTCAAAGCCCAGTTAACACGATGACGGAGCTGCGATTCGCCATAAAGTGCATTCTTAAAGAACCAGATCTGCACCGGATACTGCGTGTAGCGGTCGCGGCGACAAGTCGCCGGGACATCGTCGCCACCGGAGCCGTCACACGTTGACGGCTGGTTTGAAGGCATTAGCGGGATGTCCGGATAAGGAATGTCCGCGTAATTATCTTCGAACTGCTCAGCGAGCCACGTCCTGAGGCCGATGCGCCTGATTCGAGCATCGAGTGACTGCGTCGGGCCGAATGTAGCTTGTTCGAGGAAACGCATACGATCGCTCGACCACCGATAGCCGACACCGCCGTAAGAATCCGTTTTCTCTTGCTTCGCCTCGGTCGCCGCGATAGCCCTTGCTGTCGCAAGCGGTGTTGGAAAAGTTCCCGGCACGTCCTTGATCGGTTCGAGTCCACCCACACCAAGCTTGACAACGTTGCTTGCGAGTCCCCGCCACGTAAGGTACACGTTCAGGTCACCCGGCCGCGGCGCATCCCAGAATTTCATATCGTCGGTCAAAATGACCGTTGCACGATAAACATCCGGGTAGCCAGCAACTCGGCCAAGTGCGACGACAGGATAGCGATAAAAATGTCCCTGGCTGTCGCTTGCGTAAACGCGGAAGGCATTCGCGCCTTCGCCCGGCATCAATGAAACGTTAGTAAAATAGAGCGCCATCTTCGACCCTGCGTCGAAGGCCCTATTGTTTGCGATCCTCTCAAGCGATCCCTTTCCGCGAACGGGAGCAACGCTTGCGAGCGCTCTCGTCGTATCCGGCGACGTGAGCAAGATCGGCGTCGGTGAATTCGGATCGGGGTCGTCCTGGGCAAAGGCCGAGACAACGCAAAATACGGCCAAAAGTGCCGTAAGCAATACTCGCGGGGCGGCGCTAAGTAACCTGCCAGCCATAACTTTTCCTCCTAACTACTTTTAACGAGAACTTTAGTCGGCACTGTGCGGGGAACCAGCACCGTTCAAGGTTGTTTTACAAGTTTTAATTTACACTTTTCCTGCTGTTTTGCCAACCTATTTTTTCAGCCGTGATGGCACTAATTTTCTACCAGAATAGACGCAGGCAAATTGTATTTAGCCGAACAATTTTCCATCCGATATTCGTCATTTTGACCGAGTCTTGAAATAATCTCTGAATGCCGCAAAACATCACGATAAAAACGCCCGAGACCTTCTCTTTCGAGCACACGCTGCTAAGCCATGGATGGTATGATCTGCCGCCGTTCGAGAGATCTGGAAGCGGAGAATTCAGCATTGTTCTACCGCGCGGCAGAGGCGGAAAGGCCGTCGCTGTCACTGTCCGCGGCAGCTCAGGATGCCTCAAGATCGCGGTCGATTCGTCTGAGGCCGATCGGAAGGGCGTAATTCGCGATGTTCGCCACATTTTGCGGCTTGATGAGGAATTCGAAGGATTCTACGAAGCGGTAGAAAAATGTCGCGCGGTTCATTGGGCCGCTGAGGTGAAGGCCGGAAGGTTGCTCCGCGGGCCGAACGTCTTCGAGGACCTGGTAAAAACTCTTTGCACGACGAACTGTTCATGGGCATTGACGAAGGTTATGGTAAAAAATCTCGTCGACGAGCTAGGCGAAAAGACCGCAAGTGGAAAAAGGGCGTTCCCAACGGCGGAAGCGATGGCCGAGCAGGACGAAGGTTTCTATCGAGAGAGGATCCGCAGCGGCTATCGGGCACCGTACTTTGTCGAGTTGGCAGAACGCGTATCGACCGGCGAGCTCGACCCGGAAAGCTGGCTCAAGAGCGAACTATCTACCCCTGATCTGAAAAAGGAGATCAAGAAAGTAAAAGGCATTGGGGATTACGCGGCAGACAATCTGCTGAAACTCCTGGGCCGGTATGATTGCCTCGCGCTCGATTCTTGGGTACGCGGCGGTTTTTATAAAAAACATAACCGAGGGAGAAAATGCAGCGATAAAAAGATCGAGAAACACTATCGGCAATTCGGCGAATGGCGCGGGCTTGCGATCTGGTGCGACATGACCGAGGACTGGTTCTTTGGCGATGGCCGCCGAAACGGCGAATAGTATCTTCTCGGCCAAGATGCGGACTCGCGTCGTCTAACCTCCAGCCGCACGCATTGTGCAGCTAAATATTTTTCTCGGAGGTTAGCATTTTATGAAGGCAAAATTCACCAAGGCAATCATTAC
>JAANMW010001872.1_pt1 | contig 20556 bp, 21 predicted proteins | sample 7279671 | NCBI WGS metagenome assembly JAANMW01 (sample SAMN14094541, study PRJNA606508) | bioreactor metagenome | isolation source: A lab-scale SPAN reactor treating ammonium-rich wastewater day 247 | place: Ireland: Galway | collected 2017-09-19
GCTCGGCCAGTTGGGCCAGGGCTTCCAGGGTGTCGGCGTCGGCATCGCCGGTGGCAAAGCCGGGGCGCTTGAACGACAGGGTGACGGTCTTGAGGCCGGGCAGCTTGTGGCCGCGCACGTTTTGCTGCAACCAGCGCTGGTACAACTGGCCTTGTGTATTCACCTTGGAGGGCAGGTTGGTGGCCTTCAGCTCGGGCACCACGAAATGGCTTGTGACCCGGTCAAGCTCTGCCTGCGTGATGGTGTGGGGCGCGCCGTCGAGGTTGACGACGTCCTGGTATTCCTTCTCCACCGCGTCGATGAACTTCTGGCCTTCGCTCTTGACCAAAATTTTGATGCGCGCCTTCCACTTGTTGTCGCGCCGGCCGTAGCTGTTGTAGGTGCGCACCACGGCTTCGATGTAGTTGAGCAACTGGTCCCAGGGCAGAAATTCGCGCACCACGCTGCCAATGATGGGTGTGCGGCCCATGCCGCCGCCCACTTTCATGGTGAAGCCCACGCTGCCGTCTTCGGCCCGGCGCGCTTGCAAGCCAATGTCGTACCAGCCAATGGCGGCGCGGTCTTCTTCGGCGCCGTTGAAGGCGATCTTGAACTTGCGCGGCAGGTAGGAAAACTCGGGGTGCAGCGAGCTCCACTGGCGCGTGATCTCGGCGAACGGCCGCGTATCGACGATGCTGTCCTCGGCGATACCTTCGAGCGCGTCGCAGGTGATGTTGCGGATGTCGTTGCCGCTGGTCTGGATGCCGTGCATGGAGACACTGGCCAGCAGGTCCATCACGTCGGCCGCGCGGTGGAGGGGAATCCAGTTGAATTGCACATTGGTGCGCGTGGTGAAGTGGCCGTAGCCGTAGCGCAGCGGCGGTGCGGCCAGCGTTGCGCCGGGCTGCGCGTCCTGCAATGCGTCTTGTGTGGCCTGGGCGTGTGCCAGCAGTTCAGGTGCGGGCTTGTCGTACTCGCGCGCAATGTGGGCCAGCGTGCGCAGTTGCGTGCTGCTGATTTCGCCATAGGGCACGGCAATGCGCGCCATGGGCGCGTAGCGCTGGATGTACCAGCCGTTTTGCAGGCGCAGTGGCAAAAGCTGTTCGTCGGTCAGTTCACCACGCTCCCAGCGCTCAAGCTGGTCGCGGAACTGCTCGGCGCGCAGCTGAACGAATTTCTTGTCGAAGTCGGTGTATTGGTACATGGGGCAACGAGCCTCTTAAATCAAAACAAGTTTGGCGCCCGCCCAGGCGAGCAGCAACGAAAGGGCAGAGCGGATCAGCCGCTCTGGGGTGCGGGTGACCAGGCGCGAGCCCAGCCAGATACCCGGCAATGAACCGGCCAGCAACTGCGCCAGCAAGGCCCAGTCGACCGAACCCAGCGATGCGTGGCCCATGCCGGCCACCAGTGTCAGCGGCACGGCGTAGGCAATGTCGGCGGCAATGATGCGCGGCAGCGGCAGGTGCGGAAAGACGAGCAGCAGCACGGTGACGCCAATGGCCCCTGCGCCCACCGAGGTAAAGGTGACCAGCGTGCCGATGACCGCGCCCAGCAGCACCGGCAGGCTCCAATGGCGCGGCTGCGTGGCGGCGGCGCCGCTGCCCTGGCGTGCGGCCTGTTCGGCGGCCTGGCGCTGGGCCGAAAACACCACCACCTTGTACAGCATGGCGGCGGCGGTGAGCAGCAGGGCCGCGCCCAGGGTCGTGGTCATGAGGTGCTGCACCTGCTCGCTGGCCGGGCCCAGGTGCTGCAGCAGCCACAGCGATGCCAGCGCCGCCGGAATGCTGCCCGCGCACAGCAGGCCCACCACGCTCCAGGGCACCAGCCGCTGACGGGCCAGACCGACCGTGCCGCCCATCTTGGTAAAGGCGGCAAACAGCAGGTCGGTGCCGATGGCCAGGTGGGGTTTTACGCCGAAAAAGAAGATCAGCACCGGCGTCATGAGCGAGCCGCCGCCCACCCCCGTCAACCCCACGATGAGGCCTACGGCAAAACCAGCGAAAACGAATGCAAATTCAGGCATGGCCGCGAATGTAGAGGGCCTGCTTATGAAAACAAACGATTGTTTTGTGCTTCCTATATGCGAATAAGCTTATTCCGCAGTCGGTGTGGGGTCCAAGCGTTCGGTGCCCATGGCACGGGCCAGGCGCGCATCCAGCGGCAGGGGCTCCCCTTGCAGGCGCGCCGCCAGTAGTTCGCCGCACAGCACGGCACGGGTCAGCCCGCGGGCGCCCATGGCCGTGCACACCCACAGCCCGGGCAGGCGGGCGGGGGCTACCGGGCCGACGATGGGCAGGCGGTCGATAGCGGTGCAGCGCACGCTGGCCCAGACGTGCAGGCTGTTGGCTGCGCTGCCTTCAAACGCCGGGCGCAGTGCCGGGGTGGCGGCGGGTACCAGGGCCTGCAGGCGCTGCCAGTTGGTGGCGTGGGCGGCGGTCTGTTCTTCGGGTGGCAGGGGCAGCTGTTCTACATCGCGGTCAAAAGTGGAGCCCATGTGCCAGGCCATGCCGTTTTCGTGCGGCACATGCGCCACCAGGCCACCGTTGCCATTGACGGGGAACGGCGGCAGCCCGGTGGCGCCCGGTGGTTGCGGCCCCCAGGACAGCTGGCCGCGCACGGGCTGCAGGGGGAGTGCGGGGGCTTGCACCGTGGCCAGCAAGGTGTTGCAGGCGGGGCCTGCGGCCAGCACCACCACGTCGGCTTCAGCCAGGGGCTGGCCTGCGCTATCGAGCGCCTGCCAGGTGCCATGGGCGGTGCGCTGCAGCGTGGCTACTTGGCTGTGGGGCTGCCAGGTGATGCCCGGCTGGGCCAGCAGCTTTTGTACCAGGCGCGCGGGCCGCACCCAGCCACCGCGCGCATGCCAGCAGGCGGTGCTGTCTTCGGGCAGGCCCGCTGCGTGCAGGATTTGCGGGCTGGCGGGCTGGCCCCAGTCGGCGCCGGGGCCGTGCTCCCAGCCGCTGGGCAGGCCCAGGTTGTCGGGCGGGCGGCGCTCCAGCACGCCGCCGGGGTTCCAGTCCAGGCCTGGCTCCAGCAGGGCGTGGGATTGCTGCAGCATGGCGCGCACGCCGCTGCGCGAAACGCGCGAAAAAATGTTGTCGTCGGGCGAGAGGTGGGGCGCAAACAGCCCCACGGGCAGGCCCGATGCGCCGCTGGCAGGTGCGGCGGCAGCATCCAGCACCTGCACGCTCCAGCCGCGCCGTGCCAGGCTGGCGGCGCTGGCGGCACCCGCCAGGCCCGCGCCAATGACCATGCAGCGCGCCGGGGTCGGGTGCTCGGCCGTGGTTTCGCTCGTGCGGCTGGTGCGTGGCTCCCACGCGGGGTTGAAGGTGGCGTGCAGGTTGTCGCGTTTGGGCGGCACGCCCGGCACTTTTTTCACGACAAAGCCGCATTGGGTGAGGGCGTCGCGCACCGCGCGGGCAATGGTCCAGGTGGCCAGGCGGGTGCCGCGGTGACAGCAGCGCGCCACGGCCTTGAGGGTGTGCAGGCTCCATATTTCGGGGTTGGCCTGCGGGCTGAAACCGTCGAGGTAGATCGAATCCACCTCCCAGTGCTGCTGGCGCAGCAAGGCCTGTGCGTCGCCGATGCACAGCGTGAGCAGCACGCGCCCGCCATCGAACCACAGGCGGTGCACACCCGGCAGCAGGCCCCAGTATTGCGCGCACAGTTCCTGTGCCAGCGGCTGTAGCTCGGGGTGGCGCGCGGCGGCGCGCAGCAGGTCGTCGGTGGACACGGGCCAGGCTTCGAGCGAGACAAAGTGCAGCAGCGTGGGCTGCTGCGGGTCGGCACGCCAGGCGGCCCAGGTGGTGAGGAAGTTCAGCCCAAAGCCAAAGCCCGTTTCCAGAATGCGCCACTGCGTCGCCCCGGCCCAGGCCTGCGGCAGACCGCAGCCGTGCAAAAAGACATCGCGCGCCTGCGCCATGCCGCCGTGCTCACTGTGGTAACGGTCGCCAAAGCGCGGGCTGTAGGGGGTTCCGTCGTCGAGCCAATCAATGCGTTCGGCCATGGTGGGGTGCTGCGCGTTCAAAAAATCAATGCAAAAAGGCGCCACGAAGGGCGCCGGAGTGTCTGCGCAAGCCGTTTTTCAGGCGCTGGGCGGCACGTAACCTTGCACCGCGTCGGCGCCGCCGCCAAAGAAATGCTGTTCCATCTGGCGGGCCAGGTACTGGCGCGCACGGGCGTCGGCCAGGTTCAAGCGGTTCTCGTTCACTAGCATGGTCTGGTGCTTGAGCCAGCCGGCCCAGGCCTCTTTGCTCACGCTTTGCCAGATGCGCTTGCCCAGGTCGCCAGGGTAGGGGGGAAAGTCGAGGCCTTCGGCTTCCTTGCCGAGTTTGATGCAGTGGACGGTACGTGCCATGAAAATTTCCTTCTGGGTTGGTTCTATGCTTTTGGGTATAAAGAACTGAAATTTTATTCGTTTCAGTTTTTAAGATGGCCTTGCAGAATGCATTGCACCGGTGGCTTGCACCGTTTCCAACATTCTTCCGAGGCCCCCATGCAACTTCGCCGCCACTTTATCAAGTTTCCTTTTGCCACCGCCCTGGCCAGCGCCTTGGCCCTGACGGCATTGCCGTCGTTTGCCCAATCCGTGACCTTGCTCAATGTGTCCTACGACCCGACGCGGGAGCTGTATGTGCAGTTCAACCAGGCCTTTGCCCGCCACTGGAAGGCCACGAGCGGGCAGGACGTGGCCATCCAGCAGTCGCACGGCGGCTCGGGCAAGCAGGCGCGCTCGGTGATCGATGGCATCAGCGCCGACGTGGTGACGCTGGGCCTGGCGCCGGACATCGATGCGCTGGTGAAACACGGTGCGCTGGTGGCGCCGGACTGGCAAAAGCGCCTGCCGCACAACTCGGCACCCTACACCTCGACCATCGTCTTTCTGGTCAAGAAGGGCAATCCCAAGGCCATCCAGGACTGGGGCGATCTGGTCAAACCCGGCGTCGCCGTGATCACGCCCAACCCCAAGACCTCGGCCGGCGCGCAGTGGAACTACCTGGCCGCCTGGGAATACGGCAAGCGCCAGGGCGGCGGCAGCGCGGCCAGTGCCCAGGATTTTGTGGCGCGCCTGTACAAGAACGTGCCGGTGCTCGACACCGGCGCGCGCGGCGCCACCATCACCTTTGCGCAGCGCGCCATGGGCGATGTGCTGCTGGCCTGGGAGAACGAGGCCTATCTGGTGCTCAAGGAATTTGGCGCCGAGAAGTTCGAAATCGTCGTGCCCTCCATCAGCATCCTGGCCGAGCCCGTGGTGGCGGTGGTCGACAAGAACGTGGACAAAAAAGGCACGCGCAAGGTGGCGCAAGCCTATCTGGCGTATTTGTATTCGGACGAAGGCCAGGACATTGCCGGCAAGAACTTCTACCGCCCCACGGGCGAGAAGGCCCGCGCCAAGTACGCGGCGCAGTTTCCCAAGTTGTCGCTGTTCACCATTGACCAGGCCTTTGGCGGCTGGGCGAACGTGAGCAAACTGCACTTTGCCGATGGCGGCCTGTTCGACCAAATTTATGCCAAAAAGTAAGGCCGTGCCGGCCCCCGCCGCACCCGCTGCCCCGGCGCCGCTGCAGCGCCTGCTGGGCACCACGGCCGCCGCCTGGCGGCTGCGTTGGCCCTTGGGCCGCACGTAACTTGTTGCAGTGCGCCATAATTGAGCCCCTGCAGCTTTTAGAGCCTAAACAGGCTCTAAGGCAATAACAGCAAGCGCTGGCAGCTATGAAAAGCATAGTTTACCACCGCCGCCTGCCGTGCACCCAGTGCTGCATCCTCTTTTTTTACCTATTTATCCACGGGTTTTCGCAGCGCAGCCGGCGTGCGAGAGCCTGTTTTTTTCCATGATCGAGTTACGGGGACTTTCCCAGACCTACCCGGGCCCTACGGGCCCCGTCGAAGCCCTGCGCGGCATCGACCTGCACATTCCGCCAGGCGAGGTGTTCGGCATCATCGGCCGCAGCGGCGCGGGCAAAAGCTCGCTCGTGCGCACCATCAACCTGCTCAACCGCCCCACCGCTGGCGCTGTCATCGTCAACGGCCGCGACCTGACCCAGCTGAACGACGCCGAGCTGCGCGCCGCGCGCCGCGACATCGGCATGGTGTTCCAGCATTTCAACCTGCTGTCTTCGCGCACCGTGTTCGACAACGCCGCGCTGCCGCTGGAACTCGCGGGCATGTCCAGGGACGAGATCCGTCGGCGCGTGGACCCGTTGCTCGAACTGGTGGGCCTGACGCAGCTCGCCGAGCGCTACCCGGCGCAGATCAGCGGCGGGCAAAAGCAGCGCGTGGGCATTGCGCGCGCGCTCGCCAGCCGGCCCAAGGTGCTGCTGAGCGACGAGGCGACCTCGGCGCTCGACCCCGAAACCACGCGCTCCATTCTGGATTTGCTGCGCAAGGTGAACAAGGAGATGGGCCTCACGGTGGTGCTCATCACGCACCAGATGCAGGTCATCAAGCAGGTGGCCGACCGCGTGGCCGTGATCGACGCCGGCCGCATCGTCGAGCAGGGCCGGGTGCTGGACGTGTTCACGCGCCCGCAGCAGGCCATCACCAAGAGCCTGATCGACGAGATCGTGCCGCAGGAGCTGCCCGCCAGCGTGCTGGCGCGCGTGCGCCAGCTCTCGGCCGGGCTCAGCGGCGGCGTCGGCCAGCTGCTGCGCCTGTCGTATGCGGGCGAGAGCGCCTACCAGCCCATCCTGTCGCACCTGATCCGCGAGCTGGGGCTGGATCTGTCCATCCTGCACGGCCAGATCGACGAGATCCAGGACCAGCCGTTCGGGTCGCTGGCGGTGTTTGCCAGCGGCGCGGCCGAACAGATTCAAAGTGCCGTTGCGCACCTGCGCCAGCACGGCGTGCAGGTCGAAGAAGTGCCGAGCAAGGATTGAGCGATGTTTGAAAATTTCTCTGAAATGATGCTGGAGCTGTTTGCCACCTCGCTGTGGGAAACCATCGTCATGGTCGGCATCTCGGGCGTCGTCGGCGCGCTCATCGGCATCCCGCTGGGCGTGTTCCTGCGCCTGACCGACCAGGGCGGCGTGCTCGAAAACAGCCCGCTCAACAAGACCGTGGGCTGGATCGTGAACGCCGTGCGCTCGACGCCGTTCATCATCCTGCTGGTGGCGATCATCCCGTTCACGCGCTTTGTCACGGGTTCGTCCATTGGCACGGCGGCGGCGGTGGTGCCGCTCACGCTGGCGGCGGCGCCCTTCATTGCGCGGCTGGTGGAAACGGCCTTGCGCGAGGTCGATAACGGCCTGGTGGAAGCGGCGCAGTCCATGGGCGCGACCACCGGCCAGATCGTCTGGAAGGTGCTGCTGCCCGAGGCGCTGCCTGGCATCGTCGCCGGCCTGACCATCAGCTTCGTGAGCCTGACCGGCTACTCGGCCATGGCCGGCGCGATCGGCGGCGGCGGCCTGGGCGACCTGGGCATCCGCTACGGCTACCAGCGCTTTCTGCCCGACATCATGCTGGCCGTGGTGGTGGTGCTGATCTTTTTCGTGCAGGCCATCCAGAGCCTGGGCGACTGGGCCGTGCGGCGCCTGAGCCACCGCTGAAACTCCTGTTTTGATAGCTTCTCGCGATTTATGGATAAGCGCTAGAGGCTGATTTTGCCCTTGTTTTGCACGGCGCCGCTGGGAAGAAAAGCAGCTGGCAAAAACCCAGCCTGATCCCGGCGCTGGGCGCCGAGGGCTGGCCCGGTGCACGCGCGGCGGGTGCCTGGCTTGACCGGCCTGGTCCATGGGGGGAAGATGAAAAACTCTTTTCACACCGAAAGCGGGGCGCACCATGGAAAAACCAGTCTGGGCGGTAGTGGCCAATGGTTCGAAAGCCCGAGTGCTGGAGCAGGACTCCACCAAACCAGGGCGCTGGACGGAAGTCGAATGCTTACTGCATCCGCAAAGTCGTTTGCACGGCGCCGACGCCGGCCATGAGTCGGCCGGGCATGCGATTGCCGGCCGCTCGGGTCTGGCGCCGCGCAGCAGTCCCCAGGAGCATGAACGCCGCATCTTTGCGCAGCAGATTGCCGATGCCGTCGGCGCGGCGGTCGCCGAGCAGCGTGTCGGAAGCATCGTGGTGTTCGCCTCCAACCCCTTTCTGGGCGAGTTGCTGGCGCACCTGGACAGTGGGTCCCGCCAACGGGTGGCGGACAGCCATGCGCTGGACCTGACCAGCCTGGGCATGCACGAGCTGGCGCAGCGGCTGCACAGCGACTTCCAGCTCTGAAACGCCGCGGGCGGCCACCATGACCGGGCCTGTGACCATGCGCGCCATGGTGCTGGAGCAAACGGGCCAGCCCCTGCGGCTGACCGAGTTGCCCATGCCCGTGCCCCAGGCGGGCCAGTTGCTGCTGGCCGTCGAAGCCTGCGGCGTCTGCCGCACCGATCTGCATCTGCGCGATGGCGAACTGCCCGACCCGGTGCTGCCCGTGGTGCCGGGGCACGAGATCGTGGCCCGGGTCGCGGGCCTGGGGCCTGGCGTGCAGGGCTGGCGCCTGGGCCAGCGGGTAGGCGTACCCTGGCTGGGCTGGACTTGCGGGCAATGCCGCTTTTGCACCAGCGGCCGCGAGAACCTGTGCGAGCGGGCCCGCTTCACGGGCTACCAGTTGAACGGGGGCTATGCCGAGTACACGCTGGCCGATGCGCGCTATGGCCTGGCCCTGCCCGAGGCGCCGGCTGCCGAGCATCTGGCGCCGCTGCTGTGCGCCGGCCTCATCGGCTACCGCGCGCTGCGCCTGGCGGGCGACCCGCGCCGGCTCGGCGTCTACGGCTTTGGCGCGGCGGCGCACCTCATCACCCAGCTGGCGCGCGCCCAGGGCCGCGAAGTCTTTGCCTTCACCCGCCCCGGCGATGGCGCCAGCCAGGCATTCGCGCGCAGCCTGGGCGCGAACTGGGCCGGCGGAACCGACGAAGCCCCGCCGCAGCCGCTGGACGCGGCCCTGATCTTCGCCCCCGCAGGCCCGCTGGTGCCCATCGCCCTGCGGCACCTCGACAAAGGCGGCTGCGTGGTCTGCGCGGGCATCCACATGAGCGACATTCCCGGCTTTCCCTATGCCTGGCTGTGGGGCGAGCGCAGCATCCGCTCCGTGGCCAATCTGACGCGCGCCGACGGGCTCGCGTTTTTCGAGGCGATCCGGCAGGCGCCGCTGCGCAGTGAGGTCACGGTGTTCGCGCTGGAGCAGGCGAACGAAGCGCTGGAGCAATTGCGCCAGGGCGCGCTGCAGGGCGCGGCGGTGCTGCGCATGGCCTGATCCGTCTCCAGCGCAATTTTTCACAGGAGGCATCGATGGCATCGCCGTTGAAACCGCTGGAACAACTGGTGCGCATTCCCGTGGACCAGATCCCTATCGAGGGCCTGCTGGCGCTGCCCACCGCGCCCATCGGGCTGGTGCTGTTCGCCCATGGCAGCGGCAGCAGCCGGCACAGCCCGCGCAACAACTACGTGGCCGGGGTGCTGCACGCGCGCGGCGTGGGCAGCTTGCTGCTTGACCTGCTCACGCCCGAGGAGGACCAGGACTACCGCACCCGCTTCGATATCCCCCTGTTGACGCAGCGGCTGCGCGCGGCGACGCGCTGGCTGGGCCGGCAGCCGCTCACCCAGTCCCTGCCCCTGGGCTACTTCGGCGCCAGCACCGGGGCGGCGGCCGCCTTGATGGCCGCCGCCGCAGAGGGCCAGGCCATCCGGGCCGTGGTGTCGCGCGGCGGGCGGCCCGATCTGGCCGGGCCCGAGGCGCTGGCGCGCGTGGATTGCCCGACCCTGCTGCTGGTGGGCAGCCGCGACGAAGAGGTGCTGGAGCTCAACCGGCAGGCGGCGGCGCACCTGCGCTGCCCGCACCGCTTGAGCGTGGTGCCGGGCGCCACCCATTTGTTCGAGGAGCCCGGCACCCTGGAGGCCGTGGCCCGGCAGGCGGCCGACTGGTTCGAGCAATATCTGCCGCCTTCTGCGGCTGCTTGAGCGGGGCGGGCCTTCAGGGGCGGAGCAGGGCGATCACCTCGTCGTCCTCGACCTGGGCAAAGTCCCGGTAGAACTGGCCCACGGCCTGGAAGTCGGCGGGCGCCTGCAGGCACAGCACCTCGTCGGCCAGGGGGCGGACCATGGCGAGCGCCTCCGGCGAAGACACCGGCACGGCGCAGACCAGCTTGGCGGGATGGCGCTGGCGCAAGCCGTGCAAGGCGGCCACCATGGTGGCTCCGGTCGCCAGGCCATCGTCCACCACGATGACGGTGCGGCCCGCGGGATCGAGGGGCGGGCGAATTGGCGTGTACTGCACCCGCCGCTGGCGGATGACCTCCATCTGCCGGTGCTTTTCGGCGGCAATGTAGTCCTGGTCGGCGCCGGCCGAAGCGGCGTAGGGCGACACATAGACCCAGCCGCTCTCGTCGACCGAGCCGATGGCCAATTCGGGCTCGTAGGGGGCGCGCAGCTTGCGCACCAGCACCACATCGAAGTCACCCTGCAGCGCCGCCGCCAGGGATTTGGCCATGGGCACCGCGCCGCGCGGTATGGCCAGCACCAGCGGCTTTGTGCCGCGATAGGCCTGCAGCCGCTCTGCCAGCCGGTGGGCGGCGTCGGCACGGTCGCGGAACAGATGGGGGCGGTCCGGGGGATTCATGGTGCACGCCCGGGTTGCACCAGATCGATCTGGAAATCCGTTTCATACGGCGGTACATGGCAATCGATGATGCTGCCGGGAGCGACTTGCAGCCGCACCCCCACCACATCGGCATGCACCGGCAGGCGTGCGACGCAGCGGTCCGCCAGGACTGCGACCCGGATCTGCTGGGGCTGCTTGCGGGCCAGGTACTGCAGCACGCGCAGCAGCGAATGGCCGGAATACAGCACATCGTCCACCACGAGCAGGCTGTGCTCGGAGAGGTCCAGCTCGGCATGGCCGGCCTGTTCATCGAGCCGGGTCTCGGGGTAGAGCAGGGTGAGGTCGTCGGCATAGCGCTTGACGGAAAGGTCCAGCCGCAGCGGCGGGTCGATGCCGTGGCGCTGCACCAGCAAATCGGTCAGGCGCTGGGCCAGCGGCGCGCCGCGCCGCAGAATGCCGATCACGGCCAAGCGTTGCTGCGGTTGCAGCCGGGCTGCGACCTGGCTCGCCATGGCTTGCAGCACCGCATCCAGTTCGGCCTGGTCGTAAAGACAACTTCGGACTTCCGCAGATGGGTGCATGGCAACCTCCGAATGGCGGCCGCTCCAGGGCGGCGATCGGGCCAGTGTCGGCAACACGGCGGCAGAAGTCAATCACGCCGGCACGGCATCACGTCGCAGGCCCGCGCCGTGCGGCTTCGGCCAGGGGCAGCAGGTCGGCTTCGGTGAGCGTTTCCTGTGCCAGCAGTTTGTCGGCGCCTTCTTGCAATAGCGTGCGCCGCTCGGTCAGCACCGCGCTGGCCCGGGCAAAGGCCTCGTCCACCAGGGCGCGCACGGCCATGTCGATGCGCTGCGATGTGTCGTCCGACAGGCCACGCTCCAGCGCCATGCCTTCGGGCAGGTCGAGAAAGCGCGGCTGCTGGCGCTCGTAGACCACCTGGCCGACTTCGGGCGACATGCCGTAGCGCGCCACCATGTCGTGCGCGATGTCGGTGGCCTTGACCAGGTCGTCGGCCGCGCCCGTGGACACTTCACCTACCACCAGGGCTTCGGCCGCGCGCCCGCCCATGAGCACCGCCAGGCGGTTGCGCAGCTCGCTCGCGCTGGCCAGGTAGCGGTCTTCGCTGGGGCGCTGCAAGGTGTAGCCCAGCGCGCCGATGCCGCGCGGAATGATGGAGATCTTGTGCACCGGGTCGGTGCCCGGCAGCGCCATGGCCACCAGCGCATGGCCCATCTCGTGCACGGCCACGGTGCGCCGCTCCTTGTCGCCGAGCACGCGCTGGTGGCGCTCCAGGCCGGCGACGATGCGCTCCACGGCGGCGGTGAAGTCGGCCATCGCCACGGCGTCGGCGCCGCGCCGCGTGGCCAGCAAGGCCGCTTCGTTGACCAGGTTGGCCAGGTCGGCGCCGGCAAAGCCCGGCGTCAGCGCGGCCACCGCGTCAGGGTCGACATCGCTGCCGAGGTGCACTTTCTTGAGGTGCACGCGCAGCACATCGACGCGGCCTTTGCGGTCGGGCCGGTCGACCAGCACCTGGCGGTCGAAGCGGCCGGCCCGCAGCAGGGCCGGGTCGAGCACCTCGGGGCGGTTGGTCGCCGCCAGAATCACCACGCCCGCACTGGTGTCGAAGCCGTCCATCTCGGCCAGCAGCTGGTTCAGCGTTTGCTCCTTCTCGTCGTGGCCGCCCGAGATCGGGCCCACGCCGCGCGCCCGGCCCAGGGCGTCCAGCTCGTCAATGAAGATGATGCAAGGCGCCGAGGCGCGGGCCTGCTCGAACATGTCGCGCACGCGCGCCGCACCGACCCCCACGAACATCTCGACGAACTCGGAGCCCGTGATGCTGAAGAAGGGCACGCCGGCCTCGCCGGCCATGGCGCGTGCCAGCAGCGTCTTGCCCGTGCCCGGCGGGCCCACCAGCAAAATGCCCTTGGGCATGTGCGCGCCCAGCCGGCCGTAGTCCTTGGGGTTTTTCAGGAACTCCACCGATTCGCGCAGCTCCGCCTTGGCTTCGTCCACGCCCGCCACGTCGTCGAAGCTGACCTTCACGTCGGTTTCCGAATGCAGCTTGGCGCGGCTCTTGCCGACGGACAGCAGACCACCCATGCCGCCGATGCCGCCTTGTGCGGCAAGGCGCCGGCCGATGAAGCTCCACAGGGCCAGCAGCAGCAGGCCCGGAACCACCCAGGACAGCAGCTCGCTCAGTAGTTTGTTCTCCACCACGCCTTCAAAGCGCACGTCGTAGGCAGACAGCTCCTTGGCGAGGGCCGGGTCAACGCGCGTCGTGACGATGCGCGTGCGGCCATCGGCCTGCGGGGTCTTGAGCTGGCCCTCGATGAACTGGCTGCTGATCGAGATGGATTGCAACTGGCCGGCTTTCAGGTGCTGCAGAAATTCGCTGTACGGTATGGGCTGCACCTGGTTGGAGGTGACCCAGAGATCGCGCAGCCAGAACAGTGCCGTCAGCGCCAGGATCACCAGCCACAGCTTGCTGGGGTTCCACTGCCAGGGCGGCTGGGGCGCTGTGGGTGGTGGCTCGGGGCGGAATGGCTGGGGGAGCGGCATGGTGGGCTTTTCCTTCACCGAATGGGGCCTGCCCGCGCTTGGCTCGGCCCAAGCGCCCAGAATGGCAGAAAAAACGGAACCTGCCTACCGGCTTGTGCGCCTTCCTGGAAATCGCCCAGGCTACCAGCGCTTCCTGCCCGACGCCATGCTCGCCGTGGTGGTGGTGCTGAGCTTCTTCGTGCAGGCCATCCAGAGCCTGGGTGACTGGGCCGTGCGGCGCTTGAACCACCGCTGATTGCTATCGAATGGTGAGCTGTCAGCGCTTGACCAGTAAGCGTTAGAGCACTGTTTGTATGTGCATTGAAGGCCCGGCTCAGGGCTGCTGTGCAGCGCCGGGCAATGCGCACTCCAGGGCCTGCTGCAGGCGCAGGGCCAGCGCTGCGTTGCTGAAGGGCCGGTCGGCCAGTTCCGCGCACGAGACGGTGCGGCTGCGCAGCGCCGACACGTCTTGCGGCTGCCCCACGGCGTGGCACAGCAGCGGCCAGTCGGGCGCGGTGCCCAGCGTGCCCGCCACCAGCAAGACGCCATGGCGCTGGCGCCGCTGCGCCAGGCCGACCAGCTTGCGCCCCTGTTCGTCCACCAGTTCCCACGGCGCCAGGCTGCCATAGCAGGCCCAGTCCACCACCGGGCCCATGCGCGCATTGGCGCCGGCCACCTCGCTGGCCGACAAGGCCCGCGCCGACACGCCCATGTCGGCCAGAACGGCGGCATGCAGCAAACCCAGCGGGCGGTAGCTGTCCACCAGGCTCTGGCCCACCCACGGGTGCTCGGGCGGCAGCACCACGGACACGCCCACCAGCCACGGCCCCGTCAGCACGGCACCGCCGCCCGAGGGGCGCTGCAGCAGCCCCTGGGGCTGCCGGGGCGCCATGCTGGCCAACAAGGCGCGCTGCGAGCAGCCCAGCACGATGGTCGGTGCGGCATAGCGCCAGACGCGAAAGCGCGGCGCCGCCACGGGCTCGGCCAGCTGGCGGCTATTCCAGTCCTGTTCTTCAGCGGCGGTGGTGGTGGCGGTCATGGCGCGTGCTCCAGTGTAGCTAGGGGGGCAGATCTTATCTGCGCCAGCGGTGATACTGCCAGTACAAGAACCCTTCGGAGACACCCCATGCACTTGCCATTCCAAGCACTCGACCCCCATTTGTTCACCCGCGCCCAGGCGCTGCTCGACGAAGAGTGGCTGGACAAGGATGCCGACCTGGCGCCCGTGCTGCCCACCGTGCTGGCGCGCAACGTCGGCCAGGACTGGCACAAAGCCGGCACCTTCCGCCACCACCTGGTGGGCGTGGCGCGCTCGCTCACGCAGTGGCAGCAGCCGCGCGACGTGCGCCTGCTCGGCCTGTTGCACAGCGTTTACGGCAACGCTTTTGTCGACCTGGTCAAGTTCGACGCAGCCAGCGAGCGCGGCCGCCTGCAAGCCCTGGTGGGCGAGAGCGCCGAGCACCTGGTCTACCTGTTCTGCACCCAGTCGCGCGCGCAGTTCGTGCAGCGTGTGCTGGCCGGGCAGATCGAGCCCGACGGCAGCGTGGTGCTCGACAAGAACGGCCAGCGCCACGTGCTCACGCCCTACGAGGTGGCGGCCTTCATCGTTGTCAGCATGGCCGACACCATCGAGCAGTGGTTCAGCTGGCAGGACGACATCTTCTCGTGCTTTCCCAACGTGCCGCAGCGCCCGCAGGCCGTGCACTGGGCGGCCTCGCTGTGGCCCGGCCCGATGCGCCCCAGCGCCCGCATGCTGAGCCAGATCGCCGCCCTGGGCCAGGCGCTGCAGCACCCGGGCCTCAAAGGCCTGCTGCCCGTGCCGCCGGTGTTTGCGCACTGCACCCAGCCGCTCGCCGCCGCCGACGAGGCCGCCGCCACGGCGCTGTACTGGTCGGTGATCCAGCAAGAGCACCCGCTGGCCGACCTGGATGTGGCCACCGCCATGCTCGAGCAGGCCGTGCGCCTCAATCCCTGGGTGGGTGAGCCGCAGATGGTGCTGGCCCAGCTTTACCTGTCGGCCGGCCGCCAGGCCGACGCGCTGCAGGCCGCCGAGAGCGCCCTGCAAGCTTTCAGCGCCTGGGGCAACGCGTGGGACAAGCGCGTGCAGTGGGACGCCTGGGTGGCCTGGACGCGCATCCTGCGCCAGTCGGCCAGCGAAGGCGGCTGGCCCGAGCGGCTCGATAAGCTCAACAACGTGGCGCTGCGCAGCTGATTCGTTATACCGGTATTGCTTAAGAAAATGAAAAAACAGTCGTTTGGGTTTTATAGGGTCAACCCTAAGATGCATGCCATCTCTGACTGAAAGGTTTTCCGTGAACAAACGCTCCCTGCTGCAATCCACCCTCGTTCTGGCCCTGGCCGCCGGCCTCAGCACCGGCGCCCTGGCGCAAGACAAGCCCCTCAAGATCGGCGTGACCGCCGGCCCGCACGCGCAAATCTTCGAGCAGGTCAAGAAAGTGGCAGCCAAGGACGGGCTGAAGATCCAGATCGTGGAGTTCAGCGACTACGTGCAGCCCAACGCCGCCCTGGCCGCTGGTGATTTGGACGCCAACGGCTACCAGCACCAGCCCTACCTCGACGCGCAGGTCAAGGACCGTGGCTACAAGCTGGTGTCCGTGGGCACCACGGTCAATTTCCCCATCGGGCTGTACTCCAAAAAGGTCAAAAACCTGAACGAGCTGGCCAATGGCGCGCGCTTTGGCATTCCCAACGACCCCACCAACGGCGGCCGCGTGCTGCTGGTGCTGCAAGCCAAGGGTCTGATCAAGCTGAAAGACGGCGCCGGCCTCAAGGCCACGCCGCTGGATGTGGTGAGTAATCCCAAAAAGCTCAAGTTCGTCGAACTCGACGCGGCCCAGCTGGCGCGTTCGCTCGACGACCTGGACGCCGCCGCCATCAACACCAACTTCGCCATCTCGGCCGGCCTGAACCCCAAGACCGACTCCATTGCGCAGGAAGACGCCAACAGCCCCTATGCCAACCTGATCGTGGTGCGCGAGGCCGACAAGGGCAAGCCCTGGGTGGCGCAACTGCTCAAGGCCTACCAGTCGCCTGAAATCCGCCAGTTCATTCAGACCGAGTTCAAGGGGTCGGTGTTGCCGGTTTTTTAACCTTTTAGGGTTCTAGCGCTTATCTGTAAAGCGCTGAATGCTATTGAAAGAATAGTCTATGGTGGCAAAGGGGGCGCGCTGTGCAGGGTGCGCCGCCGAGGTCTATCATGGCTTTGCCCGTGCTTTCACGGCCTTTTCCACGTTCCAAGGAGCATCCATGAGCCAGTTCCAGATCGCTGTCATCGTCGGCAGCCTGCGCAAGGATTCGTTCAACCGCCAGTTGGCCACGGCGCTGGCGCGCTTGGGGCCGGCAGACTTTCAGTTCACGCAGCTGCGTATCGATGACCTGCCGCTGTACAACCAGGACAGTGACGGCCAGCAGGCGCCGTCTGTGCTGCGGCTCAAGGGGGAAGTCAAGGCGGCGCAGGGCCTGCTGTTCGTCACGCCTGAATACAACCGCTCGATTCCTGGCGTGCTGAAAAATGCCATCGACAACGCTTCGCGTCCCTATGGCCAGAATGCCTGGGCCGGCAAGCCGGCAGGCGTCATCGGTGCGTCGGTCGGTGCCATCGGCACGGCGTTGGCGCAGCAGCATCTGCGCAACATCCTGGCCTACCTCGATGCCCCCACGCTGGGCCAGCCCGAGGCTTTCATCCACGCCAAGGAGGGTCTGTTCGATGCCGATGGCAACATTGGCGAAGGCAGCAAAAAATTCCTGCAGGGCTGGATGGACCGGTATGTGGCCTGGGTCAAAAAGCACGCCTGAATGCTATTGAGTAAATAGCTGCTTGCGCAATACCACAGGGCGTTTGCGCTTGATTTTATGTAAATATAAGCCATCAAAAAACCCGGTATCGACCGGGTTTTTTGATGCGCGGCGCGGCGGCCATGCCGCGCCGCTTCAGGCAGCCTGCGCCACCAGCGGCTGGTTGGCGGCCTGGTCGCAGATGGCCTGCGTGGCGCTCTCCAGCGCGGCGGCCTTGGCGGCCTCGCCCATCGCAACGCCTTCGGCGCGCACGAAACGCACGTCGGTCACGCCGAAGAAGCCCAGCACGGTTTGCAGGTAGCTCTCCTGGTGTTCCATGGCGCGGCCGCCTTCGCTGGTGGAATAGACGCCGCCCCGGCTCGACGCGATGATCACGGTCTTGCCCTTGGCCAGGCCTTCGGGGCCGTTGGCGGTGTACTGGAAGGTGCGGCCGGGCTGTGCCAGGCGGTCGATCCAGGCCTTGAGCTGGGTCGGGATGCTGAAGTTGTAGAACGGCGCGCCGATCACCACCACGTCGGCCGCCAGGAACTGGCTCACCAGCTGCTCGGAGACAGCGTTCTCGCGCTGCTGGCTTTCGCTCAGGTTGTCGGTCTGGCCGGTGCGCGGGGCCATGGCGTCCATGGTGAAGTGGGCCGGCGCGTTGACCACGAGGTCGAGGTAGCTGACCTGCGTGCCGGGGTGGCTGGCCTTCCAGGCGGCCACGATCTGGGCGGTGAGCTGCCGCGAGACGGATTGGGCGCCGGTGATGGCGGAATCGATGTGAAGCAGTTGCATGGTGATCTCCGAAGGGGGTTAACCACAGCGTGTGGCAATGGATAGATTGTGGAGATCAGCGCAGTTTTTGATAAGTTGGCAGATTTGCGATAGATTGTCCTGTTTGTAGAACAATGAAAGCGCCCGCCATGCAGGATCTCAATGACATGCTGTATTTCGCCGAGGTGGTGGAGCGGGGCGGTTTTGCCGCGGCCGGCCGGGCCTTGGGTATTCCGAAGTCGCGCCTGTCGCGGCGGGTGTCCGAGCTGGAGGCCCATCTGGGCGTGCGCCTGCTGCAGCGCACCACGCGCAAGCTCTCGCTAACCGATGTGGGCGAGGCCTATTTGCGCCATTGCCAGGCGCTGCGCGAGTCGGCCCTGGCCGCGCAGGACACCGTGGCACAGGTACAGGCCGCGCCGCGCGGCACCCTGCGTGTGAGCTGCCCCGTGACCCTGGCGCAGACCGTGCTGGGCGAGGTGCTGCCGCAATTCCTGGCGCGCTATTCGCAGGTGCGGGTCGAACTGCAGGTCAGCAACCGGGTGGTGAACCTGGTGGAAGAGGGTGTGGACGTGGCCTTGCGTGTGCGCGCCTCGCTCGAAGAAAGCGGCAGCATGGTGATCAAGCGCCTGGATCTGGCGCGCCAGGTGCTGGTGGCCAGCCCGGACCTGCTGATCCGCCAGGGCACACCGACCACCCTGGCCGACCTGGCGCGCATGGACAGCATTGCCATGTCGGCGCCCGACGGGCGGGCTACCTGGCATCTGACCGGTCCGGGGGGTGCGCAGCAGGTGGTGCAGCATACCCCGCGCTATGTGGCCGACGATCTGCTCACTCTTAAATTTGCGGCACTGGCGGGCACCGGGATTTGCTGGTTGCCCGACTACATGTGCCATGACGAAATCCACACACGGCGCCTGGTGCGGGTGTTGCCCGACTGGGCGCCTGCGGTGGGCATCGTGCATGCGGTCTTCCCGTCGCGCCGGGGTTTATCACCAGCGGTGCGGCATTTTTTGGATTTTTTGGGAGAAACCCTGCCGGGCCGCAGCAGCCAGGCCACCCGGGTGCTACAGCAGGCGCGTTGACGGCTGGACAAAATGGCCGGGCGATTCTTTGGGGATCTGTTTTGCCGCCACAATGCAAGCAATTGCAACAAAGCGGACAGGGTGGCGTGATGCGCCGCCTGGAATAGCCAGGAAGACGACGTGACCCCCCATCCGATTGACCAAGAGATACAGAACGCACGCCGAATCTCATCGGTGCGTGCCATCGTGATACCGCCGTGCCCCGAATCGTTGCTGCGCCTGCAGAGCATCCTGGCGCAACCTGAACCCGACGCGGGCGCCCTGGACCAACTGGCCTCGTCCGATGTGGCCATGGCGGCGGCGCTGATCCGCCAGGCCAACAGCCCGCTCTATGGCCTGACCCAGCCGGTACAGACCGTGGGCATGGCGCTGACGGTGCTGGGCCTGCGCCCATCGGTAGAACTGCTTTCGGCCTTTATCACGCGCCATGCGCTGCAGGTGCGCTCCCCCTTGCTGGAGCATTTCTGGGAAAGCTCGCAACGCCGGGCCATGGCCTGTGAACACATGGGCCACCAGCTCTACAGCTTTGACCCGGGCCTGGGTTACAGCTTTGGCCTGTTCTGCCATGTGGGCATGCCGGTGCTGGTCAAGGCGGTGCGCGGCTACGCCAGCACGGTGACCGAGGCCCTGGCCCGCAAGGACCGCACCTTTACCCAGACCGAAAACGCCAGCCACCGCACCGACCACGCCGTGGTGGGCGCGATTGTGGCGCGCACCTGGCATTTGCCGGGCGATGTGGCGCAGGCTATCTGGTTGCACCATGACTTTAGCTGCCTGCGGGAAGAACGTTTTAGCGTGGTGGTGCGGCAACTGGTGGCGCTGGGCCTGCTGGCCGAATACCTGGTGAACCACCACGAAGGGCTGGAGCCCTCGCGCGAGTGGCATCAGTATGGACAGGCCTGCCTGCAGCACTTGCATGTGTCAGACGAAGAGCTGAACCACTGGATCGACGAGTTGCACCCCGCCTTCGAGGCGGTGCGGTTTTAAACCCTCAGCCTTTCGACCACACGATGCGCCAGGCCTGCCGGGCCGCACCCACAAGTGCCGCAGTCCAGGTGGCACAGGCCGCCACCAGGAAAACCGGTGGTAGCGCGCCGAGAAAGTCAAAACCCATGGCCAACCGCATTTCCTGGGTGCTGGCGGCATACATGCCCAGCGGGAACACGGCGCCCCAATACAGTGGGTCATACCGTAGCCCAAACCGCTTCACGCCATAGCGCCAAACGGCCAGCACCAGCAGCATGGGGATCCACCAGGTGCCGGTGGCCCAGTAAAACACGGTGAAACCTTTCAGAAAAGGGAGCAGCGATGCCAGAAAAGGCGCGTCCGGCGTGTTGACGATGAGCAGCGACCCGGCCAAGGTCGAAATGGCCATTGCGCCCATGTTGATCCAGTAGGGCGGCGCCAGGTCTCCCGGGCTGAAGGGGAAGAAGGTATAGCGGTAGAAGATGAGCGACATCATCCAGATGTAGAGCATGCCGCCCCACAGCCACATGGAGAGCGCAAAAAAGTTCAGCTCCAGCCGGTAGGGCTGCCCAATGTGCGTGGCCAGCAGTGCGCTGAGCACGGCCACCGATTGCGTGGCGACAACAGCCAGCAGCCAGCCGCCGCTGATACCCCGGTCCAGCGTTGGCTTGTTCTCTTTGATCGTTAGCGCAGTGAAGATGGTGTAGGTCAGCAGCAGCCATAACCCCAGGCCCAAGCCCCAGAGCGCTAGTGTCGTGAGTTAGAAGTTCGCAGACAAAATCTTTCGATACTCGCGAGGATGTCATCGGCGGTCTTTGACCAGACGAATGGCTTGGGATCGTC